>Ga0182014_10005166_pt1 | contig 14619 bp, 13 predicted proteins | sample 612S2DmetaG_FD_120489 | JGI IMG/M metagenome (GOLD analysis project Ga0182014, IMG submission 120489) | Permafrost microbial communities from Stordalen Mire, Sweden - 612S2D metaG | ecosystem: Environmental > Terrestrial > Soil > Wetlands > Permafrost | place: Sweden: Stordalen | collected... | reverse complement strand
GATGTAGCGCGCGGTCCAGGGCTTTTTTGTGGAGTATGTCATGCCGAGCGCGGTCATGACCCTGGCGAGTGTCGCCCAGGACTCCTCCTCCACGAGCTGGAGCAACCGCTGTTGATTGCGCCGAATGAACGGCACCACAGTTTCGCCGGTCTTCACGAACGGCCGCAGCTCGGCCGCCATGGCCATGATTTCATCATCGGGTGGCGTGCGTTTGGCGCTCATTGCGAGTATAGGATGCACTGTGTTTTTCCTGTGCGTCAAGAAATTCCAGGGTCGATACATGCGTGAAAACATGCGCTTTTACATGCGTATTCCCCCGCGTAAATACAAGCGTTAATCTCCGCCAAAGAGGGGTTTTGGAAACAGGGGAATTTGTAGCAGACCAAGGCACCCTAGCGGGTGCTTGTTGCGGCGCTCCGCCGCCGAGGGTAAGCTAGCACAAATCGCCGTCCGAGCGGCCCGTAGAGCTGGAGCAGCTGATGCCCGCAGACAAGTCGCCCGCCCCTGATTCCAGCCGTCTTGCGGCCTTGGAGGCTGGCCAGACAGCCATCGTCACCGCGCTTGGCCTGGTGCTCGATACGCTGCAACAGCAGACCAATTTGCTGCACGAGCTGGTGGATGCGGCCCGTGATGAACCGGGGCCATCGCCCGTTATCACCAGCCTGGACGAGTTGACTGAAGCCGTGGTGCGGATGGGGGCAGGGATCGAAAGCCTGGCCCAGAAATTTGACGGATTGCCGGATGCTATCGGCGCCGCTTTCGCGCAGGGCGCGGGGCAGGGGAGCGCACCCGCAGCTCCGGCGTCACCCTGAGATGCTGACGTACCGCACCGGCTCAGCAGGCAGCGGGCGCGGGGCGCGGAATATGGCCGAGCATCTGTTGCAGCAAACATTGACGCCGGAGATGGCGGTGATGGCGGATTATTATGAGCAGGGCGTGGCGCCGCCAACTGCGGCGACCGCAGCGGCCAGCCGCTATTTTCGGCATACCGTGGACGGACAGTTGCGCCCTGGCGCGGCGCTGGACGAGCTGGTGAATGTGGAAGCGGCGCGGCTGGGTGAGAGCGCGTTGGGGCGAGACGGAAGGGCGGTCGAGGGCGACGAATTGCGATTGCGCGCCTTGGCCGCGTTCACGGCTGCCGGGATGATTCCTTACGAAGAGGCGCTTGCCAGTTTGGCCCGGCTTACGGGTGAGATGCTGGCCGAGCGGATGGATGCCGCCATTCAGTCCGCGATGACCGAACGCGATTACAGCAGCGCAACCGCGACACCACGCCGCGACATGAATCCGGCATTGGCGAACCGCTTGGGCATCGACCCAACTCGCGGCCTCACAGCCAAGGAGGTTGCCTTCCTGCTCAACGGCCAGCGCGCCGATGGGCAGGACATCGAGGGCAAAGAGAAGCAGTCCGCCACGCTCTCTCTCGCGGAATTGTTTGGGCTCGATGCAGCGAGCCGTCCGACGCGCCTGGAACTGGAGCGCGTGCTTGCCGGTCAGACGGTTGAAGGAGAACCATTGGCCCGAGACCAGTCGGGCAGGGGGGTCATCCGCTTTACCGCCGCCATGGGCGCGAAATCGAAAGACCTCACGCCGGCCGAGCGAGAGAATATTCTGGTGGGCCGGAAAGCCGATGGCAGCGAGTTGGCCGACCGGGAATACAGGACCGCGATTGAGGCAAGCAAATCCCGGATCGGCTATATCGACCTCACCTTCTCCGCGCCGAAATCGCTCTCCGTCGCCTGGGCTTTGGCACCGACACAGGCCGAGCGCGCGATGTTGCACCAGGCGCATACCGACGCGGTTCACAGCACACTTTTAGCGATCGAAGCGGAAATCGGCCGCGCGCGTTTGGGGCATGGCGGCAAAAACGGGTTTGAGCCAGGTTCGATCGGCTATGTCACGTTTGACCATTACTCGGCGCGGCCGACCGTTGAGGTGGTCCGCGAGGACGAGCATGGCCGCCCGACAACTGAGTTGCACACGCTCACCGGCACGAGAGGGCGTGTGCCGGGCGACATGCAGATTCACACCCATGCCGCGGTCATGAACGTGGTTGAGACGCCGAGCGGGCGGGTGGGCGGGCTGGATCTTGCCCAGCTCGAAGGCCGGATTCATGAATGGGGCGCGCTCTATCACGCTTATCTCGCAAAAAATGTCCGTAAACATGGCGTTGAGGTGGCGCTCGATCACCGTACCGAAATGTCGCGGCTTGCGGCGGTTCCCGAAAGTGTGGTGGCGCAATTCAGCAAGCGCACCTTGGGCGGCACCGAAGCTGCCCGCGCCTATGCGCAAAGCCAGGGCGTGGATTGGGACAGTCTCAGCCCGGAGCGTAAAATCTTTCTACTCAAATCCGGGGTGCAAGACCCACGTGGCGCTAAATCAGATGATGTGAGCGACATCGCGGCATGGCGTAAAATGGCAGAGACCATCGGCTATGAACATCGTAGCGTATTACGGCCGGATGCCATTCAGCCGGAACTTAGCCGCGATGAGCGCCTGGAGATGGCCTATCGGTCGGCGTTGCCCTTGCTGGAGAAGCATTTTGACCGGCGCGCGGTGATTGATGGCGCCGATGCCCGCGTTACCGCCGCGAAAGGTTTGATTATTGCGGGCATCGAATCGCCCGAGGATGTGAGCACCATCACCCGTGCATTCCGTGAGCGCGGGATTAACCGGCGGGGCGAGAACGCTGCCCTGGTTTGGGGCAGTGTCGCAGGCACTCAGGGCAAGGAAAAAATCTCGATTACCACCACGCTGGATGAGCGCGAGGAAACGAACCTCATTGCTACGGCGAGGGCAGGGGGGCGGGACAAAAGTGCCGCGCTCACGCCGGCGAAGATCGAGGCGGCGGTTCAGGCGTTCCCCGATCTGAATTTCAAAAATGAACACGGCCAGGCGCAACGCGCGATTATCGACAGGCTGGGTACGGGCGGCCGAATCGGGCTTGCCATTGGCGTTGCCGGTTCAGGCAAGAGCACCTTGCTCAAACCGCTGGTCCGGGCCTGGCAGGACGAGGGGAGGGTGGTTTACGGCACGGCATTGGCGTGGCGGCAATCGGATGACCTGGCCGAGGCCGGCATCGGGAAAGAGAACATCAGGGCCGTGGCGTCGTTTCTGAAGGGAATTGAAGCCAAGACCATACAGCTTACCCGAAACTCCGTTGTTGTTGTCGATGAAGTTGGCCTGCTTGGCACCCGCCAGCTCAATGACATCCTGGCCGCTCAGAAGAAAACAAAATTTCAGCTGGTGATGATCGGCGACCCGAAGCAGATGCAGGCCGTCGATGCTGGTCCGGTGATTGACCTACTGCGCCGTGCGCTCGGGCCGGAGAACGTGCCGGAGCTGGGTAGCTCTGTGCGTCAGAAGGGGGCAGAGGAACGCGAAACCACGCTGATGTTCCGCAACGGGCAGACGGCCGAGGCGCTTGATCGAAAGGCGGCTAATGACACTTTGCACATCGCCACTGGTGGCTACCGGGAGGCTATCGTGCATGTCGCGACACTTTGGCAGCAACGGCGTGACGAGAACCGCGACCGGGCTGATTTTATGATTACGGTGAGTGCTCCGACCAATATGGAGGCGCATGACATCAGCGTGGCGATCCGCGAAAGCCGGCGGGCCATGGGAGAGATCGGCGTCGATAAGATTACCGTGCAAGCCACGGACGGGGAGGGGGTACGGAGCTACAATCTGCCTTTGGCTGAAGGCGACCGGGTACGTTTGTTTGCCCGGACGAATGCCAAATTCACCGAAACCGATACCGTCGGCAATATCGGCCGGAACGGCACGGTGCTCGAAATCACCGCGATCCATGAGGACGGCTTGATGATGCGCAACCAGTCCGGAAAAGTGGGTTTTGTCGCGTGGACAACGCTCATGGACGAAACCACTGGCCAGATCCAGCTTGCTTATGGCGAGGCGCTGACGACCAACACGGCGCAAGGTTCCACCGTGACCGAGCATATTCACGCCATGCCGAGCGGGTCACGGCTGGTTTCTGCATTCGGGGCGTACACGTCGGGCAGCCGGCACCGGGAGCAGAGTTTTATTGTCACGTCGGAGGGGGCGGAGCGTTCGGAGATCGCCGGGAGGCGACCGCTTGGCGACAGGCGCGAAGTTTCGCGCACCGATGTGCTGGACAACATGAAGCGCAACTTTGCGCGCCAGCCCGAGAAAGGATCATCCGTCGATTTTGTCGCTCGCGCGGCGAATGTGCGGCGGGGGACGATTCAGAGTGTTCAACAATTGCACCAGAAGATGCAGGCGCGGGTAGCGGCACAGAATACGCCGACCAGTCTGCCGGAGCGATTTGCGAACCGGCGAGTGACCCGTGCCCTTGAAAGCCGGTTGCCCGGCCTGTCGGCGCAGTTGCGGCGCTATGGTGAAACCGTCGCCCATATTGCCCGCTCCGGCACGTTTCTTGCCGAGCGGATTGCGGCCATGGCCCGGCGGCAGATCAAAGGGCAGACTGTAGAACAGTATTGGGAGGGCGTGGCGGCGAAGGCCGGACCACAGCCGGAACAAGAACAAGCCACAAACCTTACAGAACAACGGGGCCAGACCCTTTAATAGGGCACCGGCGGTGTTGCGCTGCGGAAGACAAAGGTCTCCCACATCCTACAAGACAGCATTCTACCGGCTGACGAGGCAACTCGTTTGTGCAATTAATTGGATATGGACCCCACTCAGATTGTCGCCTTGGCAAAAGCCGCTCCGGAAGTCGTGAAAGAAGCTTATGGCGACGTCGCCTCGCCTGGCCTTAAGCAGGGTGGCAAGCTTGGCGAGGATATCGTCAAGGCTGCACGATTGATTTTGTTCCCGGTCCAGTTTGCAGCGGCAATACAAGATCGGCTTGATGAATATATCAACAAAGCCATCAGACAAGTTCCAGCAGCTCGTCTAATCGCTCCGACTGAGTCGATTATATTGCCTGTGGCAGAGAAGTTGCGGTTCCAGGAGGTGACCAACCCCGTCACCAACCTATACATCAACCTTCTATCGCGGGCGATGGACGGCGAACGGGTTGGCGAGGCTCATCCCGCATTTATCAATGTGATTGAGCAGCTCGCTCCCGATGAGGTGTTGCTCCTCAGAGAAATAGCCGGAAAAGACTATACGCTGATCATGGCAAAAGCTGAGCAATGGTATACTCCGACAATCGAAGAGATTCACGAAAAGATTGAAAAGCCGAATATTCCGGAAGCTTTGATTAAAAGATCGTATTCAATCGTATTCAAATACCACTCCTTGAATCAGCCCGAATTGTTTCCAGTATTTCTAGAGCATGTCTCTCACCTCGGGCTAATTAAGGTAACCAATGACCCGATAAATCGCGGAGAGTATAAAGGTTTTTATCGGTATAGTCGTGACCAAATGAACATCTCCTTTATTCAGCTCTCGAATTTTGGTCGTCTGTTCTACAATGCGTGTGTCGCGGATCTGCCTGGGTGAAAGATTAAGAAAAAAAATGAGTACCCCTGGTCTTGAAGCTCAGATAGTCACCTATGTCAGCTCCGTTGTTGTCGCCGGCGGCGGCGGAGCCGTAATCGCCTGGTTCATATTTCAAACGATGGGCGTGAAATGGATAGAGAGTAAATTTGCCGAGGGGTTGGAGGCGTACAAGCATGCTAGGCTGAAGGAGATTGAACAGTTGAGGTTTGAAATTGCCGCCCTTATGGACAGGACGGTTAAACTTCATCAGATGGAGTTCGAAGTCCTTCCGGAGGCTTGGGCACTTTTGACGGACGCATATGCAATTCTTCGTCCAGTTTCCTTAGGGGTGGTAGTTGCACCGGACTTAAACCAACTGTCAGCAGAGCAACTTGAGTTTTTTATAGAGAAAGTCCCGCTAGAGGATTTTCAGAAGAACGAGTTAAGGGTGGCCTCCGACAAATTGAAATATTATTCGGATGCGATTCAGCGTCACGACCTGAATCGAGCATTAGATGCTTGCGGCGCATTTCATATTTATCTCACCAAAAATGGTATTTTTATACCGCCTGAGATCAAAAAGAAGTTCTCGGATTTCGATGTTCTTTTGGCTGAGGTAATTGGTGAGAGAAAGATATCGCTGCGAAGGCCAAACACGATGGAAAGATTCGACAAGGGCGTAGCCTTGGATTCGAACGGACCTGCGTTGCTGAAGTCGCTCGAATCCGATGTTCAAGGCCGCCTTTGGAATTCAATTAAATCTGATGTGGCGAAGCAATAGGATTAGCTTGAGGGGCTTCTCGTGGTGATTATAGATTTGCCGACTGGCCAGGATTTCGCTCAGGCAAGCATAAATTTGCTAAATCTGGCGTGGGAAATCGCGATCGAGTCAATTCGCGCATATGATTATTCCGTCGTTATCCATCCAAACGATATGCCTGTTCAGAACTTCACCACTGAGGACGGCGTAATCCATGCCGTTGGTGGACCAGACACCACCTACACCCCAGAAGAGCGATCTGCCGCGGAGACCGAATTTTGGCGCCGGTCGCAGCCCTCTCTTGGTAATGCTTTGGCCTTGGTACAACAATCGATTGAACTGGCCATCAAGGGGCGGATCGCCACTGTCTCGCCATTTCTCCTCATCGCCCGCGACGCCAGAGATTATCCAAGCGGGAGCTTGAGGGAAGATGTCTCCTTTTCTGCATTCCGCACCCTTGACGCAGCCGATTTGATGAGAGCGCACGATACGTTCTGCATAGAGCGGCTGGGAGATGCGTTCGGCACCTGGTGGGACAAGATCCGACGGGAAAGAAATTCGCTCATTCATTCCGTCTCACCTGGTGCAGATATCGTTCGCCCGGTGGAGTTGCTGGAGAGGATACTATTCGCTAATAAAGTCCTCCATCCAGGTGAATCATGGTTTGCAAGGCGCTTGTTTTATGCAGAGAACAATGAAATCCAGGTGGCATATCATCCTGATCCGAAGGACATATATGGGAGCGTTCTGGTCGAATTTCAAAATTGCATAGAGAATCTTGCTCCAAAAACATCCCGAGAATATTTCAGTTTCGATCATCGGGCGCGGAGGTACCTGTGCGTCGCATGCCAGGACGATTGCGATGGAGATTCGTGGTATGAGTATAACCTTGGAAACACTGGCCAAATAAATCCCAAAGGGGCCGCCACAACGACGTTGAGATGTTTCCTCTGTGCAAGAATTACCAGTATAATGAGGGTCTCTTGTCCGAGCAAAACGTGCCGCTCAAATGTCCTCTGCGCGCTGCCAGGAGAGCATTTTAAAACGTGCTTGACCTGCCGAGAAGAATGGGGGCAAGCGGAAGATGACGACGACCCGCTGGCGCCAGGATCGCATAGCTAATGTGGATCTGGTTTTGGCGGACAGACGAGAAAAGTGGAACTATCTAGCTGATTTTCTGCGGTCTTCACACACGACTGGCGATTATATAGTGGACTCACCTTCGCTAAATTGCTCTGGTGGGGTGCGTTCCAAGGGGAGAGTTTAGCATGACAACACCTGACGCAGAAAGAACAACATCGACCCCACTTAAAACGGTGGAAGAGGTACAAAAGGCCCTAGGAGCCCTATCGGACACGGCGCTGACGCGAGAACATTACGAGGAATATCTCAAGCAGGCCCACTCAGAGACAAACGATAGAGGAGCTGCGATCATAATCTCTACAAATCTTGAAAATGTTCTCCAGGCCGCGCTCGAAAACAGGCTTCAAGTGGGTCCAAAAAGGCCCGATCTTTTTCGATTTTCTGGCCCCTTGGGAACATTTGATAACAAAATAAAAATGGGCGAGGCGCTTAAGATCTTTGGTTCTCAAACGAAGAAGAGCCTAATGATGATAAAAGACATACGGAATGCCTTTGCCCATGCTAAAATCCCGATTGGCTTTACCAATCCAGCTGTTTTAGCCGCATGTCGGTATCTGATGATACCGCAACTTCTCCCGCCGGTTTCACGCCCTTCGGATTGGAAGCCTGAAACCCAGGAACAGCTAGATGCAATACAAGGCAAGCTTCGGTTTAGCAGGGTGTGCGATGATATTGCCCACAATCTTTTGATTCTGACGCTTAGCAAACCTTCAAAAATCCCCGTCGATTCGATCGATACCGAAGAGGGAAATGTTTTTGTTAAGCATCGGGACGTTTGGGTTGTGCAGAAACCATTGCCGTAAATATCTCATACCTGGCGTGGCGGCATGTGGTCTGCCTCCCCGCAAATCACCGAGTAGATTGGCGCGCCCCATTCCGCGAACAATTGGATGGTGGCGATGACGTAAACACCTGCGCCTGGGTTCTCCACCACGTCACACCGCACGAGATTTGCGCCCGCTCCCAAGCTGGGAGAGAACGCGGGCAAGGACCTGCAACCGGCACCGATCAGGTGCCAGGCATCGGCCGTCTGACCGTCCAAAATTATGGGCAGCAGGAGCGGCCGGATATTTTCAGTTTTGTAGGACGCCCACATCATGCCATGCCCAATCTTGGCAAGCAGCCGGACAAAAGCGTCTGTATCGAAGGTGCCCCCGACGGAGATCGTGGGACCAGTATGCAGTGCGGTTCGTCGTCGAATCTCGGCAGCGTCGCCATACATTTGCATCCCAATGTATGGCGGGTTAAGGCCGCCGCTTATGTAAGCCGGTATTGCACCAAATTCTGGTAGAGCCAGGACGTTGGGAAGTTCATCCAAAGGAACCTCTCGAATTTCCTCGTTTTCACCATCGTGAATGTACAGTTTTCCATGTCTCGGACGTTCCGAGGGCCGCCGCGTTGGCATCTCCCGGTGCGCGCGGACCATTCCGAAATTCTGGCGCAAGCAAGCCGTTTCAAATGCACTGGTGGTATCGCGACAAGACTTACAACTGGCCTTAAGGAGAAGGACGCCGCCGCTCAGCCCGAGAGGAAGTACGTGCTCCTTCGACAGATCATCGGTAGGGTGATTGTCGCCATAAATGCATTTTCCGATGGGGCCAATCACTGCCGGGTTTCGTGTATGTGTTTGCCTCTCCGTCATTGTAAACCCGCCCCGCCCGAGGGGTGCGACTCCGGCCAGAAGAAAAAGCGTTGCCACTTCGGCGGCATACCGTTCCAGGCAGTAGGGACGACATAGCCGGTGAACAAATCCCAATTGCGGTTCTGATGGAAGCGGCTGCCGGGATTTGTCAGCTCCTTGATGCCGTGACGGTGGTGGACCATGCCATTGCCAATTTCCAGGTGCGAGACGTAGAACTTGACCGACACAATGCGGTCCGTGTTTGCAAGGGACTTATTCACGACGGCCGTCATTGCCGCGACGGTTGCCGGGTCCTCGATCCACCGTCGCGGCACCTTTATGAAGACTATACCAGCTCGGTCACTCGGCAACTGCCCGCGCGCTTTGTTTAGCGTGTTGCTGATGCTGTCTGGGTTAATGGCTGTCGTTACGAACTTGCACTTGGCGTCGGCCGGCACTCGTAACCCGTCAGGTAAGGTAATCTCAAAATCGTAATCCTCGCCTTTTACCATCTGTGGGACGACGAACCGAAAATCGATGTCATGTATATAGAGGAAGCGGCCGAAGTCCAGTTCCGCGCAGGTCGATTCAATCTTTTCACCGCCGCCCCGCATCTGGCCAATGCAAGCGTCGAATCCTTCGATGTGCTGAAGGTTAAACAGGTTTTCGGCCAGTTCGATCACGCGAAAGGTCGATGCCTCGCGCTTTTGATCCGAGGAAAAATCCAGATTCAAAAAGCCCGGTCGGCGCACATCATGCCGAATATGCGCGGAGAACCAATCTCGGCCAAGAAAATGTCCGATGACGCCGTTTGCCACCCCAATCACGCGGCCAGCCGGGTCCACCTGCATTTGTGCCGGCAAGCGTGGGATGATCGCATGGAGATCGTCAATTGAACAGCGAGGTGCGGGCGGTCCGGTCAAATTGTGATCCTCTCGACCTCATCGAGCGTGATTTCGTCGCCGGTGCGGTCATACAATTTGGTGGTGCGGGGGCTTTCATGCGCCGCCATCGCCTGGGCGTTTTCCAGCGAGCCGCCAGCCTGTAGGTATGCGGTGATTCCAGTGGCGCGGAAAGTATGGCAGCCGATTTTGACGTAAATGCCCAGGCCGGCGGCGCGGCGCTGGATCATGCGCCAGGCGTCAACCCGGTTCATCGGCTTTTCAGTGAGCAGCCCAGTGCGGCCGGCTGCGGATCGGAAGAGGGGTGCCTTGCCTGCGTCCCGGATACCTGCGGCCTCTAAGTAGGCATCCAGATAGGCCTCCAGATTATGGTGCGCAGGCATTTCATGGCGCTTGCCGCCTTTCTCATGGAGGCGGACCCACCAGCGTTTACCTTTGGGGTAGTAGTCCTCCACCCGCATGGCGACGACGGCGCCGATGCGGGCGAAGGCAAAGGTCATGACGCTGATCAGCGCCCGATCGCGCAGGCCGACGAGGGTCGAGATGTCGATGCTGTCCAGCAGGACGCGGGCCTGGTCGGCGTCCAGCACCGTGGTCTTGCCCGTTTTGACGACATGCTTCGGCCCGCGCACGGAATGCGCCGGATTGGTGGCTACTACCTGTCCCGTAACCAGCCAGTCGAACAGCATGCGGATGGCCGCCAGGTGTTGCTTGACCGAGGGCTTTTCAAAGCCGCTCTGCATGCCCTCAATATAGGCCGCGACATGCAGCGGCTCGATATCGTCGATGCCGCCGAGCTGGTGGTGTTCGCACCAGGCAAAGAACCGGCTGGCCGCAAGCAAATAGGCCGCGCGGGTGTTCTTGTTGCGGATGGTGGCGGCGAAGAATTCCAGGTAGCGGCGCGTGGCAGCGTCGCCGGCATCGGCGATGATCGCGGGGATGACGACAGTGGCCGCAAAGGCCGAAGCTACTTCGCGCGTCTTTCCGGCCGGGATGACGGTCAGCTGGTGGCCGGTGTTTGGATCAATCTCGGTCATGCCAAGTAGTGTAACATAACGTCCTTTATGTTACACTACTTATTTGGCCCCAAGAGATTTTATTTCCTCACGTGGATGCGGCATATGTCACTGAGATCGCCCAAGCCGGTCAGACACGCAGCAATCTGTTTGGCCGGTTTCCGTGGTTGTTGCAGATGAACACATTGCCAGTCCGCTTGCTCATGAGCAGCAGCGACCCAATCCGCGGCTGCACTTCAGCCCGCACAATCCCCGCGAACTGCGCGAACGACATCGATTCCGGGCGCGTTATCTTGATCGCAGTCTTATGCGGTGGAAATGTTACTTGAATTCCCTTTTTGCTCAGGCGCCTACCGCACTTTCTGATATTGTCACCACGACAACGGTTGAATTCGCCAACATACTCCCAGGGTTGGGAACTCTTCTTTTTTCTACTCATCGTCGTCACTCCTTAAATTGTTGCTAGTCATCGTCTCAAGAAATTCCACCAGCTTACCCTTTCCGGCCAGCATGTGAGCTTCGATGGCCTTGATTTTCTCCATCACCTCATCGTCCAGCGCGCGCTGGGCATACAGATACGCCAGCACCGCCAGCAATCGTTGCGACGACCGGCTCATCGGCCGCCTTTGTTCTTCGGCTCCCTCGATCTGCCACCCTTTCACGGTCGCCAACGACGCGCCGGTCCAATCGGACAAACGCGCGTTCGCACCGTGTGATTTTCCGGCATTGAGCAGGCGGCCAAGGGCGCGAATCTTGTTTTTAGGGACAGTCACTAGATTTCTGTAATTGGCTATTCATACGATAATAGTCGCATCAATAGGTGTTTTTGGCAAGTGCTCTTTTTTAAGACAAGATTTTAGGCGGTTGGTGCGTCCCATGCGGGCGGGAGCGGGCTCAATTGGTGGTGCTCACCGGGCAGCAAGAGCGGCAGCCTGGTCTGGTGGGACGGATTCATCGCGCGTCCGGGGCCCTATTCCGTCCGAGCCACCAGGGCGGATTTTTGAGCGCGGGCGCATTGGGCCGGAAGGCCAAAGCGCGTAAAATTGCACTGTAAGGAACGCGAACACGGGCAGAATTAATGTGGCTATTCCGCCTTGGCAGAGCTACAACCGGCCGCTTAACTTATGCCTTTTGACCATAGGCAAACCAGGGCGGTCCATTTACAGGAGGCGCAGTGCTCCAGATCACTTCCGGCAAGCTATATCCTAACGGGGTTGGCCGTAAAAACAAACTGCGCGGCGTTCTATATTCGAATCTGGTCCTCGCAGGATTGGAAGATAAGCCTATCGGTACGGCCGCCGGCACATTGCTTCAGGTCGATCCATTCGGAAGCCCGAGGCCCTTGGTCTATGAGCTAACAGAACAGATGGAAGATGGCGGGTTCGTACCTGGCGTTCTGGTTTCGCACGGTGTTCAGCCTTATCTGCATGACTTCGCAGCGGTCGTCTCATTTGCTCTTCGTGCCACCTGTACGCCTGACCCTGATCTGTGTGCGCGCCTCCTCAGCGGGAAACGGAGCCTCGGCGTCACCACACCTCCGGACAAATTGATCAGGCGCACGTTCGACAAGGAAATTTGGGTTCAATCCACCGACGTCGAAACCCTGACAGCGTTCGTGACTGACCTGATCGCGTTGAAGCGCAAATCCTTCCTCGCCGCAATGCAGGCCATCCGCACGTACGTCACAGCCCTCCATAGGATTGCGGATGACCTTGAACTTGCTTATACATTGTTGGTCGCATCCATTGAATCGTTAGCGCAGGACTTCGACGGTCACGAGGGGCGGTGGAGCGACTACGAAGAGTCAAAGCGCCGTCGTATCGACGCAGCACTCGCCGAGGCGGATCAAGTTACCGCGGAGCGAGTGAGGGCCGCCCTCGTTAAAATCGAACATCTCGCCCTCTCTCGAAGGTTTCGTGATTTTGCGCTCAATCATATACCGCAACAGGCCGTTCAGGAAACTGGCCGAGTAGGCGCGCCAGGGCGGCTTGATCTTCGCGACGCGCTCAAAGAGGCGTATGGCCTCCGCTCGCGCTACGTCCATAGCCTGCGAGACCTGCCACGGCTCTTAGATTCGGATTTTTCCTATACCGAAACCATCCACAGCGGTCACGCGACGTACTTGACGCTTGAGGGCCTGTCCCGCGTTGCCCGGATGGTCATCCAGGAATTCGTGGCACGGCAGCCAAAGGTCGAGACCGAAACCTATGATTTTCGCTTCGAGAGATATGGCGTCATACAGGCGCCACTCGCACCGCAGTACTGGATCGGAAGACCTGAGCTACTGAGCCCCGACGCCGGGCGGCAATGGCTTGAAGGCTTTCTGCAGCAGTTTGCAGCTCACCTCCTATCGAGAACCACCATGACCGATTTAGGTGCAGTCTCGACCAAGATCGAAGAGATGCTTCCTGGCTTGACCACCAGTCAGCGGACTCCCTTGGTTGCTATTTATTGCATCTACAACAAGATTGTACCATCGGAGAACCAGTCGCCCAACTTCGCGGAGACCGTCAATCGCAATCACGACGTTCTCGCGGCTCCGTCAGTTGAATCTCTCGTTGTCCATCTCATCCTTGAAAAGGCGCCGAGTTGGATTCTAGACGACCATAAGGCTTTACTCGATCTCTACTTCAGTCAACGCAATCATAAATCAGGATTCCGAGCGCCTGAGTTATTCGAGGCTGGCCTTGTCCTTGTATTGGCAGAGCGTTACCGCGCAGCAGGTGCATGCCAGGAGGCGAAGAGTCTCTTGTCGTTCGCAGTTGACAACGCCCTGAACTTTCAGGTGCTCCCTTCGATTGAGCGTGAATTCGATCCTGAGATCCCTATCGATTGGGGTGTCTTAATACCCGGTAGCACGTCGAAACCACCCGAGACGAAGAAAGTGCCAGACACGAATCCCGACGCCGGTGGCGAAGAGCGGGCCATCAATCAGGAGTCGGCCGGCGCTGTTGATACGAGTTCGGAGGCTAGACAGCAGCTTACGTGGAACAATTCGCCGATCATAGAAATCGTGGTCGGCAATAACGAAGAAACCAATTAATAAAGTGACCAAGTGACGGACCACTTTGAGGTTTGGTCCGGCCCTATTGGGAAATCCTCAAGGACCATCACAGGGTGAGTGGCTTTGACTTCAAAACGTCAAGCGGCGGCGCTTCCAACGTGTTCAGCGTCGGCTGCCGCGGGCTATCGGGAATGCGCGCTTCTGCGCGCGAATCCCGATCAAGATTGCTGGCATTGCTCAGAGCGATAGCATGGTCCGGGCCCGCCTTGGCCGCGACACTCATCCAATAGGCCGATGCTGCTTTATCCAGATTGGATTCTATTTCTGACATTGATACTTTCCTTTATTTTGGCTGATCCGGCACAGTCGGTTTGAAAAAACGATTGGCTGCCACTCTGGCAGTCATCTCAGGCCGCCGGAAGTATATCGGCCGGCCGCAGCGCAGCGGCGGAGCACCGCGAATGAGGACGAACATTTCGTCGTCCCGGCAATCGTGCATCAACTCGGCTTTACGAATGAGGGGCCGGGAAATCTCATGCGAGTTGGTGGTAGAACCGCGCGATCTGTTGCCGGTCTCGAAGCCCTTGCCCGATGTGCCGCGATTCATCCCTTCGGAACTTGCGATGACGCCATAGGTGCCGCAGCTATTTTCCAGTTCCGTCGCGGTATCCAAATCCTGCACCGCAGCGTAGCAGCGATAGGAAACGCCGTCATACCATGCGCGCTTGCCCTGCTCGCCCCAT
>Ga0182014_10005165_pt1 | contig 14622 bp, 25 predicted proteins | sample 612S2DmetaG_FD_120489 | JGI IMG/M metagenome (GOLD analysis project Ga0182014, IMG submission 120489) | Permafrost microbial communities from Stordalen Mire, Sweden - 612S2D metaG | ecosystem: Environmental > Terrestrial > Soil > Wetlands > Permafrost | place: Sweden: Stordalen | collected... | reverse complement strand
GGAACTTGAGTTATTTGTAGCGGTAGGTGATGCGGCCGCGGGTCATGTCGTAGGGCGTGATCTCGACCTGCACCTTGTCACCGGGGAGGATGCGAATGCGGTGCATGCGCATCTTCCCTGAACTGTGAGCGAGAACGGTGTAACCGTTCTCCAGTTCGACGCGGAACATGGCATTGGGTAGAGGCTCTACGACGGTTCCCTCAACGGTAAACGCGTCTTCCTTTGGCTTGCTCAGGTTCTTTCTCCTTGTAACGGCACTGCGACGTAGAGGAGCAGGATGCTCCTTCACGGTTTGACCCCAGGGGTAATCAAGAGGTCGGCTGACCATTCTACCGAAAATCTGCGGGAACGCAAAAGCCGACTTTTCGAGACGGCCAAGAAACCTTCAAAATCCACCAAAATGGACAAATTGTGACTGCAGACCCTAGTGGCTCTTTGGGGATTGGGTTCATGCTTGGTAGATGACGGCGGCCCGCAAAACCCAGGGATCTGGCGCTATCGAGCGAGAGACGTGCCTCGATCTGCTGGAGAGAGCACCCCTGGCTCGCGTCGTAATCTCCGTGAAATGCCTGCCCGTGGCCCTTCCGGCGAGGATTTCGCTCATCGAGCGCGACCACTTGCTGCTCGCCAGCGCCGATCCCGCCGTCCGCCAGGCGGCGGAACGCAACGATGTCCTCTCGATCCAGATCGACGGGCTCGACGATGACGGCATGATCTGGTCGGTGATGGTGTCGGGCCTCGGGAGCGTGGCGCCCGACGGCGAGCCTCTGAGCCTTCCGCTGCAGGACGCCATTGGCCACGGGGCGACGCTCGTCATGCTGCCTCTTTCGGTCGTCGTGGGCCAGCACGGTTGATTTTGGCCGCGACAAACCCGTGTGGGATGCTGGAGCATGGCGTATCACCAGATCAGGGATCCCGAGCGGCTGCACGCGCTCATTGAAGCCATTCTCCTGATCGAGGCGGATGCCAGCCTCTCGACGCTGCTGCACCGGATCGTGGAGACCGCGGCGAGGCTCGTGGGGGCGCGCTACGGAGCCCTCGGGGTGCTCGCGAGCAACGGCGAGTCGCTCTCGAGGTTCATCACCTGGGGTATCGACGAGGAGCAGCGCACGCTCATCGGCGACAGCCCTCACGGAGCCGGCGTGCTGGGCGAGACCATCCGCCTCGCCGCGCCCCTGCGCATCGACGAGCTCGCCCAGCACCCGAGCTCGGCCGGCTTCCCGGCGCACCACCCCGTGATGCACCGCTTCCTTGGGGTGCCGGTGAAGACCGGCAACGGGCGCGTCTACGGCAATCTCTACCTCACCGACCCGCTCGACGGCGAGCCCTTCGACCAGGCCGACCAGGACGTCGTCGAGGCCTTCGGGCACGCGGCGGGCATCGTGATCGACCAGGCGCTGCTGCGCAGCCACATGCGCGAGCTCACCCTCAGCGAGGAGCGCGAGCGCATCGCGCGCGACCTGCACGACACCGTGATCCAACGCCTCTTCGGCGTCGGCCTCTCGCTGCAGCTTTCCCTCGGAGGAACGGTCGACGACGCCGTGCGCGAGCGCATCGACCAGTCCCTCGACGACCTCAACGAGACCATCCACGAGATCCGCACCACCATCTTCGAGATCAACCAGGAGGGCGAGCAGAACCTCTCGCTCGAGCGACGCATCGGGGCGCTCACGACCGAGGTGGGATCGCGCCTGGGCGTCTACGCCCACCTCGTCATGGCCCCCGACATCAACGACGAAGTGGGCCCGCACTGCGCCCAGCACGCCCTGCACGCCCTGCGCGAGATCCTGAGCAACGTCGTGCGCCACTCCCAGGCGACCCTGGTGGACGTGCACGTCGGCATCGAAGGCAATCTGCTGGTGCTCACCGTGAAGGACAACGGCGTGGGATTCGACCAAACGAGCGGAACCGGCAGCGGACTGCGTAATCTGGCATCACGGGCGCACGAACTCGGCGGGGAATGCTCCATAGACTCCGAGCTGGGCCGTGGCACACTTGTCCGGTGGACCGCCAACCGATTGGACTGACGTGATACGACTACTTCTCGTTGATGACCACGAAATAGTGCGACGCGGGCTGCGCGAGCTCCTCGAGTCGAATGAGGACCTTCGCGTCATCGCCGAGGCGGGATCGCTCGACGAGGCGCTCACGCTCGGGCTCGACGACATCGACGTGGCGGTGCTCGACGTGCGCCTGCCCGACGGCAGCGGGGTCGACCTCTGCCGGCTGCTGCACGAGAAGCGCAGCGACCTCGCGTGCCTGATGCTCACGTCGTTCGCCGACAACGAGGCCCTCAACGCCTCGATGCTCGCGGGCGCGCGCGGCTACGTGCTGAAGAACGTGCGCGGCGACGACCTCGTGACCTCGATCCGGCGCGTCGCCGCGGGAGAGACGCTCATCAGCGACGAGCAGCTCGAGCGCGCGCGCGAGCGGCTGCGCCGCCAGATCACCGAGGACATCCGCCTCGAGAGCCTGAGTGGCCAGGAGCGCAAGATCCTCGAGCTGCTGAGCGAGGGCCTGAGCAACCGCGAGATCGCCGAGGTGATGTTCCTCGCGGAGAAGACCGTGAAGAACTATGTCTCCAACCTCCTCGCCAAACTCGGCTTCCAGCGCCGCACCGAGGCAGCGCTCTTCGCGCAGCGCCAGTTCGACCGCGCGCATCCCGAGACCTAGGGAATCGTAAAGACCTCTGGCCCGTTGTCGGTGACGGCGATCGTGTGCTCGAAGTGCGCCGAGAGCTTGTGGTCGCGCGTGACGACCGACCATCCGTCGTCGAGCTCGTAGGTCTCGCACGTGCCCTCGTTGACCATGGGCTCGATGGCGAAGACCATGCCCTCTTTCAGCGTCGGACCGGGGGTCCCCGGCCAGTAGTTGGGCACTTGGGGGCTCTCGTGCATGGCCGTGCCGATGGCGTGGCCCACGTACTCACGCACCACGGAGAAGCCCGCCGCTTCGGCGACCTTCTGCACCGCGCGTCCGACCTCGTGAAGCCGGTTGCCGATGGTCAGTTGGTCGATACCCGCCCAGAGGGAGCGCTCGGTCACGTCGATGAGGCGCTGAGCGAGGTCGCTGATCTGGCCCACGCCCGCGGTGTACGCGGCGTCGCCGTGGTAGCCCTCGACGATCGCCCCGCAGTCGACCGAGATGATGTCGCCCTCTTTGAGCTTGTAGTCGCCGGGGATGCCGTGGACGATCATGTCGTTGGGGCTCGTGCAGATCACCGCCGGGAAGCCGTGGTAGTTCAGGAAGTTCGATCGCGCGCCGCGCTTGGCGAGCACCTCGGCGGCGACCTCGTTCAGCTGCATCGTGGTGACGCCGGGACGGATCGCGGCCCTGGTCGCCTGGTGCATCTCGGCGACGACCTTGCCGGCCTTGCGCATCTTGTTCAGCTCGTCCGCCGAACGCCTCACGCAAGGCCCACTTCGTGCACGACGTCTTCGATGGCCCTGGTCACGTCGTCGGGGCTCTGGTCGCCGTTGACGGTGACGAGCAGCCCCCTCGCCTCGTAGAAGGACAGCAGCGGCGCGGTGTCGCGCTCGTAGGCCTCGAGGCGCTTGCGGATGGCGTCGGGCCGGTCGTCGTCGCGCTGAATGACGTCGCCGCCGCAGTTCGCGCACGTGCCCGAGATCGCCTCGATGTCGGTGTCCTTGTAGATCGCGCCGCACTCCTGGCAGACGCGACGCGACGACAGCCGGGCGGTCACGAGCTCGATCGGCACGTCGAGGTTGATGCAGAGCTTGATCCCGTCATCGCCGAGCAGCGCCTCGAGCGCCTCGGCCTGGGCGAGCGTGCGAGGGAACCCGTCGAGCAGCGCTCCCCTCTCGGCGTCGGGCTCTTTGAAGCGCTCGTCGACCAGGCGGATCACGAGTTCGTCGGACACCAGCGCGCCGGCGTTCATCACGCCCGCGACCTCGAGGCCGAGCGGGGTGCCCGCCTTCACGGCGGCCCTCAGGATGTCGCCCGTCGAGACGTGGGGAATGGCGTACTTCTCAGCCAGCCGCTTGCACTGCGTTCCCTTGCCCGCTCCCTGTTTTCCCAAGACCACGAGGTTTAGACGTCCGGACATGGCTAACGCTTCAGGAAGCCTTCGTAGTTGCGCATCATGAGCTGCGAGTCGATCTGTCGCATCGTCTCAAGCGCGACACCCACCGCGATCAGCAGCGTCGTTCCGTAGTACGGGAACTTGTTGATGTTCCAGAACGCCATCAACAGCGCCGGCACGACCGCCACCGACGCGAGGAAGAACGCGCCCACGACCGTGATGCGGCTCAGCATCTTCGCGAAGTACTTCTCGGTGGGCATGCCCGGGCGGATGCCCGGCACGAAGCCGCCCTGCTGGCGCAGCATCTCGGCCTGCTGGTGCGGCTCGAAGGCGATGTAGACGTAGAAGAACGTGAAGGCGAGGATCAGGATGAAGTCCGAGGCGATGTAGAAGAAGCTCGTCGGGTGCAGCGAGGAGTTGACGAAGTTCTGAAACCCGGTCCAGGGCACGATGTTCGAGAGCAGCACCGGGATGTACAGCACCGAGGACGCGAAGATGATCGGGATAACGCCCGACTGGTTGACCTTCAGCGGGATGTACGTCGAGTTCCCGCCCATCTCCTTTCGACCGACGACGCGGCGCGCGAAGGTGACCGGAATGCGGCGTTGCCCGTTGTCCATGAAGACGATCAGCACGAGCAGCGCGATCGAGACGATGAGGATGACGGTGAACTTCGCGGGCCCGCCCTCGCTCCAGACGGCCTTGCCGCCCGAGGGGATGCCCGCGACGACGTTCGCGAAGATCAAGAGGCTCATGCCCTGGCCGATGCCGCGCTGGGTGATGAGTTCGGCGAGCCACATGACGAACGCCGTGCCGGCGGTCATGATGGCGACCATGAACAGGCCCAGCCAGAGGTTGAACTTGGGGATGAGGTCGATGTTGAAGCCGAGCAGCGCCTGGTCGTGGCCGTGGAACGCGTAGATCAGTCCGGTCGACTGCAGCAGCGCGAGGCCGATCGTCAGGTAACGCGTGGTCTGGGTGATCCGCTTCTGGCCGACCGCCCCCTGGTCACGCCATTCGGCGAGCTTCGGGATGACCGTGGTCAGCAGCTGGATGACGATCGAGCTGGTGATGTAGGGCATGACGCCGAGCCCGAAGACCGCGAGGCGCGTCAAGGCGCCGCCGGAGAACAGGTTCAAGAAGCCGAGGACGCCACTCGCGCCAGCCTTGGACTGGAGCAGTTGAACTTGCGACCAGCTGACACCGGGGATGGGGAGGTTCGCCCCAAGCTGGTAGAGAGAGATGATCCCGATCGTGAACAGGACCTTGTTGCGAAGGTCGGGTACACGAAAGATGTTCGCGAGTCGCTTGAACACGTGAAGTCCCTAGCGGTTCTGGTGCTGGTTGCCCGACGCAGGTGGACGCACGCTGAACGGCAGGTCGACCACGGTCGTGGTGCCGCCGGCGGCCTCGATGGCGGCCTTGGCGGACGCCGAGAAGCCGTGCGCCGACACGTTGATCGCCGAGGTCAGGGTTCCGCGTCCGAGGACCTTGACGAGGTCCTTCTTTCGCGCGAGCCCGCGCGAGACGAGCACGTCGGGGTTGATGTCGGTGACGCCGAGGGCCACCAACGCGTCGAGGTTCACGGGCGTGTACTCCACGCGGAAGGGGTTCGTGAAACCCTTCAGCTTGGGGATGCGCTGCAGGAGCGGCAACTGGCCACCCTCGAAACCGGCGGGAATCTGACGACGAGCCTTCTGACCCTTGGTACCACGGCCGGCGGTCTTGCCGCCCTTGCCGCCGATACCGCGACCGACGATCTTCTTGCGGTGGGTCGAGCCTTCGGGCGACTTGAGATCGTGCAGCTTCATTAGTTGACCTCTTCTACTTTGATCAGGTGCGGCACGCGAGCGATCATCCCGTGGATCTCGGGACGGTCGGGCAACACGTTGGACTGGCCAATGCCACGAAGTCCGAGCGCGCGCAGTGTCCCGCGGTGCTTGGGCTTGGTCGCGATCGACGAGCGGATTTGGGTGACTTTCAGCTGAGCCATGACTTAGCCCTCCGTCTTAAACAGGTCGCCCTCGCGCTGGCGCTCGCGGTACGCGCGAAGGGTGCCAGAGGGGATGACGTGGTCGGCCGGCTTGTCGCGTGACGCCGCGATCTCCTCGGGACGGCGCAGTTGCTTCAGTCCCTCGATCGTGGCGTGGGCGACGTTGATGCCGTTGGATGAACCCAGCGACTTCGCGATGATGTCCTTCACGCCGGCCATCTCGAGGATGGCGCGCGCGGCACCACCGGCGATGACGCCGGTACCGGGAGCGGCGGGCTTCATGAGTACGCGTCCGGCGCCCGAGGCGCCGAGCACGGGATAGACGATGGTCGTGCCGGCGATCGGCACGTCGAAGAGGTTCTTGCGAGCCTCCTCGATGCCCTTCTGCACGGCGAGACCGGCTTCCTTGGCCTTGCCGTAGCCGAGGCCGACCTTGCCGTTGCGGTCGCCGATGACCATGAGCGCGGTGAACGAGAAACGACGTCCACCCTTCACGACCTTCGACACGCGGTTCACCTTGATCGTCCGCTCTTCATACTGTTCCAGGTCAGCCATTAAAACTCCAGTCCGGCGGCGCGCAGCTGGTCAGCAAACGCAGCAACGCGACCGTGGTAGTCAAAGCCACCGCGGTCGAAGACCACGGTGGTGATGTTCGCGGCCTGAGCGCGCTGCGCGAGCAGCGCGGCCACGGCCTTGGCGCCATCGATGTTGCCACCGCTGGTGCCCTTGAGCGATGCTTCGACCGAGGACGCGGCGGCCAGGGTGCGGCCGGCGACGTCGTCGATGATCTGCGCCGAGATGTGCTTGTTGGTGCGCGAGACGGCCACACGCGGACGCTCGGCCGTGCCCGAAAGGCGACGGCGGATGCGGGCGTGACGACGCTGGCGAAGTTCACGGGTTGTACGTGCCATTACTTTGCAGCCTTTCCAGCCTTGCGCGCCACTCGCTCACCGAGGTAGCGCACACCCTTGCCCTTGTAGGGCTCGGGCTTACGTAGCTTGCGGATCGACGCGGCCACCTGGCCGACGACTTCCTTGTCGGCACCCTTGATGATCACGCGCGTGGGAGCGGGCACCTCGAAGGTGATCCCCTCGGGAGCGGTGAACTGCACGGGGTGCGAGAATCCGAGTGCGAGGTCCAAGACGCCCGGGGCGCCGGCGGCGGCACGGTAGCCAACGCCGATGATCTCGAGTTCCTTGGTCCAGCCATCGGTCACGCCGGCCACCATGTTGGCGACGAGCGTGCGGGTCAGTCCGTGCAGCGAACGGTACATGGTCTCATCGTTGACGCGATCGACCGTGAGGACGTCGCCGTCCAGGCTGAGGGTGATGCCGTCGGGCACGACGCGGTGCATGGTCCCGTTCGGGCCCTTCACCGTGACGACGCCGTCCGTCACCGAAACGGTGACCGACGAGGGCACCGTGATGGGGTTACGACCAATACGTGACATCAGCGAGCCTCCTGCTGAATCGTTGGCTGGTTACCAGACATAACACAGCACCTCGCCGCCCAGCTTGGCCTTGCGCGCTTCGCGGTCGGTCATCAGGCCGTGGCTCGTCGAGACGACGGCCACGCCGACGCCGCCAAGCACCTTGGGCATCTGGTCGGACTTCTTGTAGATACGTAGGCCCGGCTTCGAGACGCGCTTGATACCAATGATGGTCTTCTTGCGGTCCTCGGAGTACTTCAGGCTGATCTCCAGCTGCATGCCGGGCTTGCCCTCGACCTTGGTCACGGTGAAGCCGGCGATGAAGCCTTCCTTCTCGAGGACCTTCGCGAGGTTCTCCTTCAGCTTGGAGCTGGGCATCTTGACGCTGTCAAATGAAGCGGCATTCGCGTTGCGGATGCGCGTCAGCATGTCGGCGATGGGGTCAGTCATTGTCATAGCTGTCCTCCTACCAACTTGCCTTCGTCACGCCGGGGATCTCACCGGCGTGCACCATTTGACGCAGGCAAATCCGGCACAGGCCGAACTTGCGGTACACCGAGCGCGGACGTCCGCAGCGCTCGCAGCGCGTGTACGCGCGCGTCGAGAACTTCGGGGTCTTCTTCTGCTTGATTCGAAGAGCTTTCTTCGCCATGACTATCGATTCTCCTGCTTGAAGGGGAAGCCGTAGGCGCGCAGGAATGCGCGTCCCTGCTCGTCGTTCTCGGCCGTGGTGACGATGGTGATGTCAAAGCCACGAGGCGCGTCAATCTTGTCGTAGTCGATCTCGGGGAAGATCAACTGGTCGTTGATGCCAAAGGTGTAGTTGCCGTGGCCGTCGAATGACTTGGGCGACAGACCGCGAAAGTCGCGGATACGCGGGATCGCGAGGCTCAAGAGACGGTCGAAGAACTCCCAGGCGCGGTCGCCGCGCAGGGTGACCTTGACGCCGATGGGCTGCTCCTCGCGCAGCTTGAAGCTGGCGATCGACTTCTTCGCGCGCGTCACGATCGGCTTCTGGCCCGTGATGAGCTCGAGGTCGCGCTGGGCGCCCTCGAGCAACGAGGCCTGCTGCGTGGCACGCCCGACACCCGAGTTCAGCACGATCTTCGTGAGACGCGGCACCTGCATGATGTTCTCGAGGCCGAGTTCTTCCTTCAGCGCGACCCGGATCTCCTGGTCGTAGCGGACCTTCAGGCGCGGACGAGTAGTGGTGCTCATAGCGCCCCTCCACACTTGCGGCAGACGCGCGTCTTCACGCCGTCCGCAATGCTGTAGCCAACCTTGGCGGGCCCCTTGTGGCCGTCACACCAGAGGGCCACATTGGACACGTGCAGCGGCATCAGCTTGTCGATGATGCCGGCCTGCATGGTCGAACCGGCCTGCTTGGTGTGGCGCTTGGCGATGTTGAGGCCGTCAAGGATCACCTTCTGGCTCTGGGGGAGGGCTTCTTCGACCTTGGCGCGCTCGCCGCGGAACTTGCCCGCGAGGACGAGCACGTCGTCACCCTTATGAATCTTCATTACAGCACCTCCGGCGCCAGGGAAATAATGCGCATGAACTTCTTGTCACGCAGTTCGCGTCCGACGGGCCCGAAGATCCGGGTTCCGCGCGGCTGCAACTGGTCGTTGATCAGCACCGCGGCGTTCTCGTCGAACTTGATGTAGGAACCGTCGGGACGACGCTTCTCTTTGGCGGTGCGTACGACGACGCAGCGAACCACGTCGCCCTTCTTCACCGCGGCGCCGGGGATGGCTTCCTTCACCGTCGCGATGAACACGTCACCGATCGAGGCGTAGCGACGGCGTGATCCACCGAGCACACGGATGCAGAGGACTTCCTTCGCACCACTGTTGTCGGCGACCTTGAGGCGGGACTCTTGCTGGATCATCGAGCACGCTCCACAATCTCGGTCAGGCGCCAGCGCTTGAGCTTGGACAGGGGACGGGTCTCCTGCACGCGCACGCGGTCGCCGATCTTCGCCTCGTTCTTCTCGTCGTGGACGTACAGCTTCTTCGTGCGCTGGACGGTCTTGCCGTAACGAGGGTGACTTACCCGCTCGTTCACCGCGACCACCAACGTCGAAGCCATCTTGTCCGAGACGACAATTCCCTCACGGACCTTGCGAGGATTCTCGCGGGTCGTGTCGTTCGTCGAGTCAGTCATGACTACTCACCTTCTCCAACGGCCTCAGCGGCCAAGATCTCTCGCTCGCGCAGGAACGTCGACAGGCGCGCGATGTCCCTGCGCACCTCGCCAAGCCGAGCCGAGTTGTCGAGCTGGCCGGTCGCCAGCTGGAAGCGCAGGTTGAACAGCTCGCGACGAGCCTCGCCCAAACGCTCCACCAATTCATTGTCGCCAAGGAGCCGAAGCTCCGCAACGCGTTCTCTAGTCTTCGCCATTAGATGGTTACCTCCGGGGTGCCATGCGTCCCAGGACGGATGACGAACTTGGCCTTGATAGGCAACTTCTGGATGGCGCGCTCCATGGCGGCGCGGGCCAGCGTCTCGTCGACACCGCCGAGCTCGAACATGATGCGCCCCGGCTTCACGACGGCGACCCAGAACTCCGGGTTGCCCTTGCCTGAGCCCATGCGGGTCTCCGCGGGCTTCTGCGTGACGGGCTTGTCCGGGAAGATGCGGATCCAGACCTTGCCTCCACGCTTCACGTGACGGGTCATCGCAATACGGGCGGCTTCAATCTGGCGTGCGGTGATCCAGCCTCGTTCGAGCGCCTGGATACCGAAGTCACCGAATGCCAACTCAACGCCACCCTTGGCGTTGCCGGTCATACGGCCGCGCTGCTGCTTGCGGTGCGCGACTTTGCGGGGCATCAACATGATTACTCAGCGTCCTTTCGAAAGTGTGGCGTGTCGGACTGACCTTGGGCCGTGCGACGCTCGATCTCTTCCTCGACGCTCAGGCGGCGCTCGACCTCGTCGTTCGACGCCAGCAAGTCGGCGGGATTGACGTCGGCGGCGACCGGCTCGGCCACGGGCTCGGCCTCGACACGGCGACGGCCTCCACCGGCACGCACGACTCCCTTGGGAGCCGCGGGCGCGGCGCCGACGGGCACGGCGTCGCCAGCGGCCATGGCCGCCTCGCGAACGATCTTCTCGTCGTTGGTGAGCTGGTAGGGCAGGATGTCGCCCTTGTAGATCCAGACCTTCACGCCCACGCGTCCGGTGGACGTGCGAGCCTCACGGAAGCCGTAGTCGATGTCGGCGCGAAGGGTGTGCAGCGGCACGCGGCCTTCGCGGTAGGACTCACGACGCGACATCTCGGCGCCGCCGAGGCGGCCCGAGGCCTGGATCTTCACGCCCATGGCTCCGGCCTTCTGCACCGTCTGGATGCCGCGCTTCATGGCGCGGCGGAACGCCACGCGGCGAAGCAGCTGGTCGCAGATCCCCTGGGCGATCAACGCGGCGTCGAGCTCGGGCTGCTTGATCTCCTGGATGTTCAGCGAGATCTTGTTCTTCTGTCCCGTGATCTTCTCGAGGTCCTTCTTCAGGCGCTCGGCCTCGGCGCCACGGCGACCGATCACGATGCCCGGGCGGGCCGTGTGGATGTCGACGCGGATCCGGTCCGAGTTGCGCTCGATCTCGATGCGGCTCACGGCCGCGCTCTCGAGCTGCTTCGTCAGGTAGTCGCGGATCTTCCAGTCCTCGATAACGAGGTCCTTGTAGCCGCGCTCCTTGAACCAGCGCGACTTCCAGTCCGTCGTGATACCGAGGCGGAAACCGTAGGGGTTTACCTTCTGACCCATTAGTTCGTCTCCTCAGTGGCGTCGTCTGACGCCGTCTCGTCGGTTGAGGTCTCCTCAACGACTGTCTCCTCGACCGCGGTGTCGACGTCGTCGGCGACCACATCGGTCACGACCTCGGTCTCGACGACCTCGTTCTCGATCTCTTCTGCAGCGACCGCCGCGGCGGTCTCACGCTTGTTGAGGCTGGCCGTCTGGTCGGCGCGATGGCGCGACGACGCCACGCGGCGGGTGCGCGACGCGGCGGCCTGGGCGCTGCGCGCGGCGCGCAGGATCGCCAGGCGGTCCTCGTCGAGGCGCGACACGATCACGGTGATGTGGCACGAGCGCTTGCGGATCTTGCCCGCGCGTCCGCGCGCGCGTGGGGTGAAGCGCTTCATGGTGATGCCCTCGTCGGCGTACGCCGCCGACACGAAGAGCTCGTCGGCGTTCAGGCCGTCGTTGTTCACGGCGTTGGCGACGGCTGACGCCAGCACCTTGCCGATGACGTCGGCGGCCTCGCGGGTCGTGCCCGCGAGAATCTCGCGCGCGGTGTTGACGTCCTCATTGCGGATGAGGTTCAGCACGACGCGGGCCTTGCTCGCGGACATGTGGTAGCCGCGCAGCGTGGCGCGGGTTCCTGGACGTTCGTTGGTCTTGGGACCGGTCATTAGCGCCTACCCGTCTTTTCCTGGCCGGCGTGGAACTTGAAGGTGCGCGTAGGAGCGAACTCGCCAAGCTTGTGGCCCACCATGGACTCGTTGACAAATACTGGAACGTGACGACGTCCGTCGTGCACGGCGAAGGTGTGTCCGACCATGTCCGGGATCACCGTCGAGCGGCGGCTCCAGGTCTTGATGACCTTCTTCTCGTTGGCCGCGTTCATGGCGTCCACCTTCTTGAGAAGGTGGGCATCGATGAAGGGACCCTTTTTTAAGCTACGTGACATTGTCTACCTACCTCCGCGAGCCGCGTCCACGGCGTCGACGAATAATGAGCGCGTCTGATGCCTTTGGCAGACGCGTACGACCCTCTGGCTGACCCCATGGTGAAACTGGGTGGCGTCCACCGGAAGTCTTGCCTTCACCACCACCGAGCGGGTGGTCGACCGGGTTCATGGCGACACCACGCGTCTGGGGGCGGATGCCCTTCCAGCGGTTGCGTCCGGCCTTGCCGATCTTGATGAGTTCGTGCTCGGAGTTTCCCACGATGCCGAGCGTCGCGCGGCAGTCGATCGGCACGCGGCGCATCTCGGTCGAGGGCAGGCGAAGGGTGGCGTAGCCGCCGTCCTTCGCCACGAGCTGGACGCTCATGCCGGCGCTGCGCGCCATCTTGCCGCCGCCGCCGGGGCGAAGCTCGACGTTGTGCACGGTGGCACCGGTCGGGATGAAGCGCATGGGCAGCGAGTTGCCGGTGCGGATGTCGGCCTTGGGGCCGGACTCGACGACGTCGCCGACCTTCAGGCCGTTCGGTGCGAGGATGTAGCGCTTCTCGCCGTCGGCGTAGTGCAGCAAGGCGATGCGGCACGTGCGGTTCGGGTCGTACTCAATGGCGGCGACCTTCGCGGGAACGGCGTCCTTGTTGCGCTTGAAGTCGATGATGCGGTATTGCTGCTTGTGGCCACCGCCGCGGTGGCGCGAGGTCTTGCGGCCGTAGCTGTTGCGCCCGCCCGTGCGGGGCTTGGGCGCGCGCAGTGACTTCTCCGGCGTCGACTTCGTGATCTCGGCAAAGTCCGAGACCGTCTGGAAACGGCGACCGGGGCTGGTTGGTTTGCGGTGACGCAGTGCCATGGCAGTCCTTAACTCTCGAAGAGGTTGATTGAGTCACCCTGCTTCAAGGTGACGATGGCCCGCTTCGTGCTGGGGCGCGAGCCCACGACACCGGTGCGACGGTTGCGCGTCGTCTTACCCTTGCGGTTGAGGGTGTTGACGTTGGTGACCTTGACGTTGAAGGCCTGCTCGACGGCGTTGCGCACGTCGACCTTGGTGGCCCTGGGGTCAACGATGAACACGTACGTGTGGTTGTCCATGAGCCCGTAGGTCTTCTCGGACACCACGGGACGGATGAGAACGCTCATTGCATCGCGCATCAGTTGATCTCCTTGACCACGGGCAGCGTGGCGTCGGTGAAGAGGACCCAGTCCGAGTCCAGCACGTCGTAGGCGTTGACCTCACCCGCGTCGATGGTCTTCACATTGTTGAGGTTGCGAAACGAGCTGATCGCGACCGAGTCCTCACGGCTCAGCACGACGAGGATCTTGCCCTCGAGGCCTAGCGCGGTGAGCGCGGTGACCGCGTCCTTGGTCTTGGGCTGGGCCCAGCCTTCGAAGCTGTCGACCAGGGCCACGCGCTCGAGAGCGGCGCGGTCGGACAACGCTGAGCAGAGAGCCAGACGGATCATCTTCTTCGGGGTCTTCTGGTCGTACTTGCGGGGCTTGGGCCCGAGCGCGATGCCACCGCCCGGGTAGTGCGGCGCACGGATGGTTCCCTGACGGGCGCCACCGGTCCCCTTCTGGTTGAACGGCTTCCTTCCACCACCGCGCACTTCCTTGCGGGTCTTGGTGGACTGGGTGCCGGAACGCTTGGCGGCGAGCTGGGCCTTGACAACCTGGTGCATGACGGCCATGTGGGGCTCGATGCCGAAGATCGTGGGTTCGAGCGCCACAGTGCCGAGGTCGGCGCCGGCGAGGCTCTTGCGGGTCACGGATCGGTTCTGGGGCGCGGGACGGTCCTTCTGGATGGGTCCGCGCAGGGTAAAGACGTCGCTCATCGCTTGCCTCCGGCCTTCATTGGGTTCTTCACCGACGTGCGAAGCACCACGACGCCGCCGCGCGGGCCCGGAACGGCGCCCTTGACGAGTACGAGGCTGCGCTCGACGTCGACGCCGATCACTTCGAGGTTGGTGGTGGTGACCTGACCGCCGCCGTAGCGACCGGCCATCTTCGTGCCCTTGAAGACGCGGCCCGGCGTGGCGCAGGCGCCAATGGAGCCGGGAGCACGGTGGTGCTTGTGGTTACCGTGCGCGGCGCCCTGACCGGAGAAGTTGTGGCGCTTCATGCCACCGGCGAAGCCCTTGCCCTTGCTCACGGCGGTCGCGTCGATCATTTCGCCCTTTTCGAGCACGTCGACGAGGATCTCCTGGCCAACCGTGTAGCCCGAGACGTCATCGAGGCGAAGCTCGACGAGCTTCTTTCCCGGGGTGACGCCGGCCTTGTCGAAGTGTCCGAGCTCAGGCTTGGTCAAGGTCGACGTGCGGCGGGTGCCCCACGTGACCTGAAGAGCGCTGTAGCCCTCCTTTTCGGGAGTCTTTACCTGGACGACGCGAGCTGGACTGACACGGACAACTGTCACCGGAATAGCCCGGTTCTGGTCATCCCAGACTTGGGTCATGCCCACCTTCTCGCCGACGATCGCTTTGGTC
>Ga0182014_10005164_pt1 | contig 14622 bp, 13 predicted proteins | sample 612S2DmetaG_FD_120489 | JGI IMG/M metagenome (GOLD analysis project Ga0182014, IMG submission 120489) | Permafrost microbial communities from Stordalen Mire, Sweden - 612S2D metaG | ecosystem: Environmental > Terrestrial > Soil > Wetlands > Permafrost | place: Sweden: Stordalen | collected... | reverse complement strand
GTGGGCGACCGCGTGGTGCTGAAAACCACTGAGAGGGTGTTGACGGCCGACGGCACCGTGATTCCAAGGGGAACGCGCCTGTTGGGCCACATCACGCAGGTGCAGGCGCGCGACGCAACACACAGCTTCGCGCAACTGGCCATCGCGTTCGATCATGCGGAGCTTAAGAATGGGCAAAGCATCGCGATTTTCACGCTGATCCGCGGCGTGAACCCCAGCCCGGGAGTGATGGGGATGAATTCCATGAATCGCGGCGACCCCATGAGCGGGATGGACGAGCCCACGGGCGGAGGCGCCACGACCGGTGGGGCCGGCGGCGGCCGCGGCGGACGCGGCGGTGGTGGGCAGTCGGGCACTTTGGGCGGCGGCGTACAGAGAACCCCTGCAACCACAACCCCAGTAGGAGATCGGGCGGGCGCCGATCCGGATCCGAACCCGCAGGGAGCCGTAGAGCTTGCCGGGCATGGCGATATGAATGAGAACGTCGGCGCGCACCAGGCTGCGGCCGCGCGCGCGATCCCGCACCCAACAGCGATTCCGGGCGTGATGCTCGCGGGCAACAGTTCCGCATCCGGCGTGTTCCTGGCGTCCATGAAGGATATTCAATTCGCAAGCGGAACCCAGATGCAGCTGGGAATTGTTGCGGACAGGTAGAGACAGGGAGCAAGGGAGCGAGGGAGCAAGAAAGCCAAGGAGCGTCGATCGTGAATTGGCAAGAGTTCTTACCGCCGAAAATTGGAAGAACTCCGCGCACCTACGATCCGAGTGAGCATTCCCAAACGCTAAGTTTCCGGATCCCTCGCTCCCTTGTTGCCTCGCTCCCTGTTGTCTCGTTTTCGTACACTTCGTTACTGAAGTTGCGGGAAGTCGTAATCTGGCGCGAAGAAGCGGCTTTCGTTAGTATCGGCACTAATGAGGAAAACTTGAGGCTGCGGCGAGAAAAATCCGCAGCTTCAGGCGATCCCGCTCCGAGGAGCCTGCCATGACTTCGAATTGCGCCGCCCAGGAAAGCTTTGAGATCAGCCCGCGGTTCCGTCAAACCGTCGAAGAGAGAATCGCGCGCCTGGAACGGGATGCGGCGTGCGACGAGGCGCAGTTGGACCGGCTCGACGACATCGATCACATCCGCAGACAGATGCGGCTGGTAGCTGTGCAACGCGCCGAGGCCCTGCGCATGAGGATCTTCCTGGACCGCGCCAGGCCGCGGCTGCCGCGGCCGCTGATCCAGCTGTGAAGCAGTGGTCAGTGGTCGGTTTTTTCCTACCGGAACTGACCGTCGTATTCCATTCCGGCTGCAGGCCGCTCTTCCCCGCCCTCCGGTCCCATCGAAGCAGGAAGCCTATCGATTCGTCTTCGTGCCCAAATGTTGATTGCCGCAGCGGACGATTTATTGCGGCGCATGTTCGGGCTGACTCGTCGTGTGTGAACGGTCTAATGGAGACGGCATGTCCATCACCGTATATCCCTGCGGAACTTTGAACAATTCCGGATCGGGATCGGAGCGATCGACCGTGGTCAACTCAACGGTCATCTTGCCCGTGCGAGGATCGTCTGTCATCTGGCGAACCGTGATTTTCAGGTCGGGCGACGTCCAGGTTTCAGAAACGATCGCGATTTCACGGTCGTTGCCCTCCGCTCCAGCAGAGACTACTTCCGTAGTGCGCGTACCCTCCACATAGACTCCGGCAATGGTATCGGAGGGCAATGTTTCCGTGCGGACGTTGGACGTGTTGGGATGGGGCACCGCGGGCAGCGTAACGTGACGCGGAATCGTGCCTGGAGTTTGCGGCGGAGGCGGTGGTCCCGACGCGAGAACGCCTGCCGGTCTCTGGAATGGCATGGGCTCAGCCATGCGCATCCGCCTGACGGAGCGAAGCGGTAAGGAATCGCTGACCGACCAAATCAACAGCACGCCGTCGATCGGATCCTGGACCTGCACCATGCGTAGCGGGTTGTCGGAGTTCCCGAGTTTGATCGTGTATTCGTTGCGAAATCTGCCTTCGGTATCGCGCCACAGTGAAAACTCCGTCGTCTTGTGGATGGCAGTGCCGTCGGCCAGAGTTTGCTCCTGCACGATCTGCCCGGTGGCCGAGTAGGGCGACCCCTCGATCTTCTCCTGGCCCATGGCAAACTGCGTCATTTCCATGATGACGGTCATATCGGGCTGCTGGGTGCTCGACAGCTGCGGGGTGCTCGGCAAATGAACGGGAGCGGTCGAACCGCGCTGACCGTCCGACGGAAGGGTGACTTGCGCGCTTGCGATGGGTGAGAGAATCAGTGCGCCGGCGAATATCCACGAGGCTGCGTGCATGATTGCCTCCTTCTTGTGTGGCGACCGAACTATATTCCTCCGGCCGCGTGAGATCAATTCCCGCGGAGTCCTGACGCGAGCCTTCGAGTGACCACCGCGAGAGCATTCGCATCGAAGTTTGATTGATAACAGGTTTGATTGATAATAACCGCATGCCCGGTTCCCTGACTCCGAATTGTTTTGAGCTCGACTACTTCGTCGTGGACGTCTTCACAGAGACTCCGCTGGCCGGCAATCCGCTGGCGGTGGTGCTAAATACCTGCGGCCTGACGACCGAGCAGATGCAGGCCATCGCGCGCGAATTCAACTTGTCTGAGACCACGTTCATCGAGCGACGGCCGGCTGCGGTGGAGCGCGCGGAAGGTGTGCGCGTGCGCATTTTCACGACCCAGGAAGAGCTGCCATTTGCGGGCCATCCCACACTGGGCACGGCCAGCGTCCTCAAGATGATCGCGCCGGAAACGCTTGAGGGCGACACAGTAAAGCTGGCGCTTAAGGTGGGGCCGGTGCCCGTTCGCTTTGAGTCAAGTGCCGCGGATGCAGGGGCGATCTTTGGCGAGATGACGCAGAGAGAGCCGGAGTTTGGCGCGGAATTGGACGCGGCGGAAGTGGCTCCGCTTCTGGGTCTTGCCTTCGAGGACATGGACCCGGCTTTGCCGCCACAGGTGGTTTCCACCGGAGCGCCGTTTGCGATTGTTGCGCTCAAGACGGTCGAGGCGTTGACGCGGCTCAAAGTGAATCAGGATGCGGCCACGGCGTGGCTGCGCCAGCGCGGAGCGAGGTGGTTCTACGTCCTTGCGCCGGATCTCAACCAAAACCAGAACGGTGCAAAGCACCAAAACGAGATCGGTACCAAGTACCGGGCGAGGATGCAGTTTTATGGCGGCGAAGATCCGGCCACAGGTTCGGCGGCCGGCTGCGCCATCAGCTACCTGGTCGGTCGCGGCGCAGTGCCTTCGGGCACGCGGGTGCACGTTCGCCAGGGCGTGGAGATCGGGCGTCCCAGCGATCTATTTCTTTCCGCAAAAAAAGATGTATCGAGGGTCACAGATGTGCGCGTGGCAGGCAGCACCGTTCTTGTGGCAAAAGGACAGCTTTTCCTGCCGTGATGCACATGCTTTCAACAGAAATTCATCTACGCAAGTTGCAGTGTGTGTAGGCTCTAACGATTTTCCACTTGTTTCAAATGGATTTTCACTAATATCTTCGCCTGCCTTTCCCTCTTCCCACAAGCCTCCGGGACTCGTACCTTCTCATTCATTGAAGACAATTCAATGGCGCGTTTTGGAGAGTTCCTGGACGCGTCCAAACGCTGAGCATAAGACCGCGAAGCAAGGCTGACCCGCAGAGGAACGCGAGCAGGCTGCCCCATAGCGCACATGAACGCACCTCAAGGGTTGCGGTTCACGCGCAGGGCAAGCTGCGAAGTACGATCCAAAGCGAACCTGTCAGCCCCGATTCCCGGCCATCGGTTTAATCTGTGGCAGCGCCAAGCCGCAATAAGAGCGGTAGAGCATTTGTGCTGCCCTGAATAGCATTGGAAAATTGCTGTAAGGAGCAGTCCCCATATCATGCGTCCGAAGAAAGTGATTCTGTGTGTAGACGACAATGAACAAGAGCTCTCCGTGCTCAAGTTCATGCTTGCGACCAACGGTTATCGCGTGCTGGCGGCCTCGAACGGCCAGGAGGCGATCGCGGTTTTTGCCACGGCGCCCCAAATTGACCTGGTGCTGGCCGACACCACCATGCCCCAAATGAGCGGAGGGCAGCTTGTAGAGCGGCTGAAACGCATGAGAGGCCACGTGCCCATGATTCTGCTCGGCGATGCGCAGGCGGCGAGCGGCGAGCTTCACGTGGCCGACGCCGTGCTGGTCAAGAAAAACTGCTCCACGCAAGAGCTGCTGGAGCGCATCAAGGTGATGAGCGCGCGAAAGCGCGGCCCGCGCAAGGGCGCGCAACGCTTCACGCCGGTGCACGAGCTGGCCGCGGCGTCGTAAAGGCAGGGGGTAGGGAGTAGGGAATAGAAACCCTACCCCCAGCTCCTTGCTCTTTACCCCCTGCTTCCTGTCGCTCACTCCCTATTGGCTACTCCCTACTGGCTACTCCCTGTCTTTACCCCCTTGACGATCGTGCTCGGGTATGCGCATACTCGCCTTCGTGTCCCCAGGCCCGGCGGTGACGATCCGCCGCCGGTTGAAAGTAGGCTCTTATGGACCTGGTGGTTTTACGTCTTCTTTTTGTCATTCTGTTTGCCACGGTTTGTTATTTCCTTCGCCCGTTCGGCATCCAGACAGGTTGGGAAGGCGCAGCAGTTGGCGCGGCCGCGGCCGGCGCAGTCATCGTCTTCGAACTGCGCGTGCGTGCGCTCACGCTGCGGCGTCTGATTGGCGCCGTAGCCGGCAGCGTTCTCGGCATCATTGGCGCGGCGCTCTTTTGTCTCGTGTTGCGTTCGGCGCCGCTGCCCGGAACCAACTCTGCCGTGCTGCAGATCTTCGTGCTTCTGCTCATGACCTACGTGGGCCTGCTGGTGGGCGCCAGCAAGGGCGATCTGCTGAACCCGGCGGCGCTGGGCACGGTGTTCTCCGGCGACAGGCCCTCACGTCGCAGCGCCAAAGTGCTGGATACGAGCGTCATCATCGACGGCCGCATCGCCGATATCGCCGAGGCCGGTTTTATTGACGGCATGCTGGTGGTGCCCGAGTTTGTGCTGCGCGAGCTCCAGGTGGTGGCCGATTCGACCGACGGCTCCAAGCGCCAGCGCGGACGCCGCGGCCTGGATATGCTGCAGCGCATGCAGTCCAACGAAAAGGTCCTGGTGCAGATTGTGCCGGACGATTTTCCCTCCATCCGCGAAGTGGACCTGAAGCTGCTCGAGCTGGCCAAGAAGTGGGGGGCCAAGGTGGTGACCAACGACTTCAACCTGAACAAGGTGGCCCACCTGCATCACGTGGACGTGCTCAACATCAACGACCTGGCCAACGCTCTCAAGCCCGTGGTCCTGCCCGGCGAGCACATGAACGTGCTGATCCTGAAAGAAGGCAAGGAGTACAACCAGGGGGTCGGGTACCTGGACGACGGCACCATGGTGGTGGTGGACCATGCACGCAAGCTGATCGGCCGTACGGTTGCGATCTCCGTCACCAGCGTTTTGCAAACCGCCAGCGGCAAAATGATCTTCGGCAAGATGGACGAGAACGGCAAGCAGGCCGAAGCGTCGTGAGCGGCCGTGCGCCAGTGTTTGCGATCGTGAGCCACCAGCCCGAGGTGTGCACGTGCCCCAAGCGGGACTGCCCCCGGCACGGCGATTGCCAACCGTGCAGGAACTATCACTTGAATGACAAACGCCCGCGGCCGCCGTACTGCGAGCGCAAGCCCGGCCTGCTGAAGAGAATCTTCGGCCTGGCATCCTGATAGGTGTCAGGTTTCAGGTGTTAGGTTTCAGGTGTCAGAAGACGCATCGGAAACGGGCCTTGTGCTTCTTGCGCGGGATTGGTACCACCCGCCTCCCTCCGCACTGAATGCTTCAACAGCCGCAGAAAACCGTACGCGCTCTGACGCCAGTTCCCTGACACCTAAAACCTGACACCTGAAACCTTGCTCACGAGCGGTTGAGTCGTTCATCGAGTTTCTGCTTTGCCGCGGGCCAATCCGCAGCGACGATCGAGTAGCGATACGAATCGCGCGGAGTAAAGTCCGCAGCCATGCGGTGCGCCCGCAATACGCCTTCAAATTTTCCTCCGATGCGTTCAATGGCCGACTGCGAGCGCTGGTTGCGCGCGTCGGTATGCAGGCAGACGCGCAACACCTGCCAGACCTCAAAGGCATGCGCCAGCATGAGGAGCTTGGCTTCCGTGTTGGCAGCGGTGCGGATGGCATCGCGTGTGAGCCACGTGTAGCCGATCTCGCACACGTCGGGAAGCTGGCGTCCGTGACGGGCGTGACCCTCAGGCCACGCCCAGCTTTCCATGTCGAAAAAGCGCGTCGACCCCAGAACCGTGCCATCTGCAATGCGAACCGTCGCAAACGGCACTGCCTTGCCGGCTTCGCGCCACGCGAGCGCGGTCTCAATGTAGGCGAGCGCCGCCTCGCGGCTCTGCGGGACCGGGCTCCATTGGTAGAGCGCGGGATCGGCAGCGGCTGCGGCGAGCAGGCCGTCCAAATGAGTCATTGCCAGCGGCTCAAGACGCACGTTTGCGCCGGCGAGGATGGGAGATTGGAGGGTCACCTTTTCAGTATCCCGCGGAGCCAGCAGGGAAGCAACGTGTCGGACTTCAAAATTTCGTGCTTCAATACTTCGTGATCTTCGGATCGATGGCATCGGCCCAGGCCAGAATGCCGCCGGCGAGATTCTTCACGTTTGGGTAGCCCTGCTGCGCCAGGAGCTCTGCGATGCGCTGGCTGCGGCCGCCTGAGCGGCACTGCACCACGATCTCGCGGTTGCGGTCGATTTCGGCCAGCCGCCGCGGCACTTCGTTCTGCGGGATGAGCGTGCCGCCGATGTTGGCAATCTGATACTCGTAGGGCTCGCGTACGTCGAGGACGAACAGGTCATCGCCGCGGTCGCGGCGTACTTTCAACTCCTGCACGGTCATCTGGGGAATGCCGTTCTTCAAAGTTGTCTCCTGGCCAGCTTCTGGGCTCGCTTCGGGCACAATGCCGCAGAACTGCTGGTAATCGATGAGGGACGTGACGGTGGGATGCGCGCCGCAGACCGGGCACTCCGGATTCTTCTTCAGCTTGAGTTCGCGGAAGCGCATGCTGAGCGCGTCGACGAGCAGCAAGCGGCCAACCAGCGCCTCGCCTTTGCCGAGAATGAGCTTGATCACTTCAGTGGCCTGGATGATGCCGATGAGACCGGGCAAAATGCCCAGCACGCCACCCTCGGCGCAACTGGGAACCGTGCCGGGCGGCGGCGGCTCGGGATAAAGGCAGCGGTAGCAGGGCCCCTCGCGCGTGGCAAAGACGCTGGCCTGGCCTTCAAAGCGAAAAACCGATCCGTAAACGTTTGGCTTGCCCAGCAGCACGCAGGCATCGTTGACCAGGTAGCGCGTGGGAAAGTTATCGGTGCCATCGGCGACGATGTCGTAGTCCTTCAGAATGTCCATCGCGTTGGTGCTCGAGAGCATGGTCTCGTGCTTGACCACGTGGACCGCGGGATTGAGCGCGGCAAGCTTCTCTTCGGCCGAATCGAGCTTCTTGCGGCCCACGTCACCGGTCGTGTGCAGGATCTGCCGCTGCAGGTTGCTGGCGTCAACCACGTCGAAATCGACCAGCCCCAGCGTGCCGACTCCGGCCGCGGCCAGGTAGAGCGCCAGCGGCGAGCCCAATCCGCCTGCCCCCACGCACAAAACCCGCGCGGCCTTCAGCTTCTGCTGGCCCTCCACGCCCACTTCAGGCAGGATCAGGTGGCGCGCGTAGCGCGAGAGTTCGTCGCGCGTGAGCTCCGGTAACTGGGTTGGGGAAGTGGAGGCAGGCATCACTCGCGTTCTCCGGTCGATTTCAGTTTATCGGGCCGGCGGCGCAACCCGGACGGAGTTGAGAATGTTATTCAGACTGGCGTGGATGAGCGCCTTCTCATGCGTGGTCAACTCGCGGGGGAAATCTCTGCCGGTTACGTGCGAAGTGGCGACGGCAAGATCGAAGCGAAGGCACGAGCCGGACGCCTCAATAAACGTGGCGTAGATATCCTCTTCGATTTCGGTGCTCAGGGCCGTGCCGGTCGCGGTTCCGTGCCACCAGGTCACGCCGTTGAGCGTCACCGGATCGGCTTCCACCTCCCAGTTGTCGCGGGCAAGCCTTTGGCACGCCTGGGCTGAAGCCGCGGGGCGCGCATCGTATCCAAACTCCACGCTGCTGAAGACCGTCTTCGGCCAGGAGCGCAGACCGGGGAGGGTCTCGTTGGTGATCAGGCCGCGCAGGCCGGTAGAGACCGAGCCGCCGTCCACGGTTGCAATCGCGAGCGAGGGCCCTTTGCTGTCTGCTTCGACCCGCGTGAAGCTCCAGCCGCTGGGAAAACGGAAGCTGACGCCGAAGGCCGGGTCGCTGAAGAGCATTTGCGAGCCGGAAACCGGTGTGACCGATTGCGCAAGCGAGGGCAGCGCGGCCACAAGGAAAGTTAGGCAGGCGGAAATGCGCAGGATGGAGTGGCCCGTCACCCCTCCATTATGCTCTACAGGCAGCGCTTGCAATCAGGCGGCTGGACTCGAGGAAAAGCGAACGGCCCCGCACCAGACGGAGCCGCTCGTGTGAATTGCAAGTTGGTTTCAAAACGTTACTGAGTCGGCTTCTTCGCCGCCGCAGCGGGCTTTGCGGGCGCAGCGGCCGGCTTTGGTCTCCAGAATCCGGGATCGGCCTTGATCCAGTCGTCGCTCACGTAGCTCTGTTTGGGATTCACGGTGAAAAGCTCGCTGTGCGAGGACTCGACAGCTTCCCCGAACAATTGATCGAGCTTGCGCATGCCTTCGTCGCCGCCGAGGGCCGCGACGAACTTCTTGTCCTCAGAGTAGCCCAGATCGATCGCCGACATGGAAGGATCGCCGGTGAGCGCGATGAAGGTGCCGTCCGGAGCGCCAAAGGCGATCTCGTACATGCCCCAGTGGGCGCTGGTTCCGGCCTTTTCATGCGCGGCCTTGACCATTTTCACCACTTCGCGCCATTCCTTCTGCTTGCCCGGGCGAACGTGAAAGACAGAGATCTGGTAAACGCGATGCTTGTCGAGGTCGGTGTGCGGGTGATAGCTCAGGTCCTCGTCGTAGGTGTAAACCACCGAGTCGACCTCATCCAGCAGTGCACCGTCGGCCAGGCCGGCGTTTTCCAAGCCAGCCGCGAGGGTGGGGTTGCCGTCCACGAGCTTGTTGTCCTTCTCCCACTCCGCGAAGGAGTCGTAGTGGGTCATGAACAGCGCGCGCGCTTTGCCGGACTGAGAGTTCATGGCGACGTAGTAGACGGGGAACTTGGCCTTTTCTTCCGCGGCGATAAAGGCGCTCTCCGTCTTGTCGTGCGCGGCGCCGCCTTTATAGGGCTTGGTGTACTCGATCGTGAACTGCAGAATCTTGGGCAGCGTCGAGGTTGATGATGCGTCTTGCGCCGCGGTGAATGTGCTGCCAGCAACCGCGAGGGACAGTCCCAGTAAAACAGGGCTGATGATCTTCATGTGCGGGAATCCTCCTTGATTTTCCCGGAGAAGCGTTGCGGTGGCAACTGGGGAAGCGGAGGGGAAGCGCAAGTTCTCCGAGGCACAGTGATTATGTGGGCCGAACCCTCTCGATGTAAAGAAATTTTTGTTGCTTCATAAGATCGAGTCGTGGAAATTCACGCCAACGCAACCCGGCCGGCGCTCATTCCGGGTGCGGAAAACCTCAACCGCCTGCCGGCCTGCTGCCTCTGCCGCGATCGTGCCTTGCGCGCCGCCGATCAGCAGTCCCGGTCAGCGATCCCATTCAGCGATCTTCGACGCGGATTTCCTGCGCCTCAAAGCGCTTGTCCTCTTCGCGTGTCCCGGCCAGCAGCCAGGCGCGCGTGAGCGCCGCTTTGCCCTCGGCGACCTCCGTGATGACGTAGCTCGCGCCCAGCCAATGCGCTTCGGCAAGGTCGGTGGCCGACCATTGCGCCGGGTGATCGGGATGCGAATGATAGAAGCCGGCGATTTCCAGGCCGCGGCTGCGGGCTTCGTGCGCAATCCTGACCAGCTCCGCCGGGGCGATCTCGTAGTGTGCAAAATCGATGCGCGCGTTGGTTGCGCGCACCAGCGCTTCAATCCGCCAACCTGCTGCCTCAGGCTTCCCCAGCAGCACCCCGCAACACTCGCGCGGATAGGTCTGTTCGCCGTGCGCGCGCAGCTCCTCAAACACCGCGCGCGGCAGGCGCAAAACGCGCGCCGCTGCTTCTGCGATGTTTTCGCCCGCCTTGGCGCCGGATTGGGAGCTGTGTGCGGTCACAAGGGAAATTGCGCGTGCGGCGCGGGTGTGCGAGATTGGAGAGAGAACAAGTGCCCGCTGCCTCAATTATTCTTCCAGACTGGAACCCCCTCATGAAACGAAAATCCGGCCATCCCTCTTTCAATCAGACGCTGGAACTGCTGCGCGCCCATGGCTTCGATGCGGTTCCCTATGCCGGAGTTGCGGGAGGTGCGCTGGTGAGCAAGCATGGCGTGGGCGCCGTGCTGGTGCCTGCTCCCGCGGGCACGGATGCGGCTGTTGCCGTCGCCGTGCATCCCGGAGTGCTGGTGAAGGGCGAGGTGTCGCGGCTGCTCGACCGCGGCTACCAGAAATTTATTAAGACTTCCCAATACGAGCTTCCTGCCTCGGCCAGCCAATTGCAAGCGATTCACACGTTCAGCGAAGAGCTGAAGCAGTTGACTGGCGCCATCAGCCTGTACAACGAGTCGTTGGGCACAACCAGCGACGTCTATCAGTACGACCGGCTGATGGGCCGTGAAGACGACGCGCATCCGGAGCCCGGCCAGCCCTGGGAGTTGTCCGACGGGCACTGATCCGCGCTCGAAGATGCGGTTTTGCTCAAGCGAGGGGCCGGCTTTCCCGTCCTGGCGCACTTATGTCTCAGATTGAGACAACAATCGCTTTTCTAATCACCATCGCGTCTTCGTTTTGAGGTTGACGGCTGTCAGGGCTGGAGAGTTCGGGATATTCTCGTGCAAGCGGCGATCGTAAAGCACGCTTCGGAGGCGAATGATCGAGGATTATTTAAATCCTGGCTATGAGGATTATTCAAATCCGGGCTATGACGAGGGATCGCGCCCGAAGTGCGCGGAAGATGAGCGGCGTGTGAAGCCGCGTTTGCATTGCAAAGGCGTGGCCCGAATCGCAATTCCCTGTGTCGAAGCCAAAATCGCCGGAACCTTGCTGGATTTGAGCGTCTCCGGCTGCTGCATCGGGTTGGACTCTCCCATGCCTGCCATTGAAAACCCCCGCGTCGAGGTTCTCCTGACTTTGAAGGGCATTACGCTGCGCGTCGCGGGCATCGTCCGCCACATCAAGAGCGGCAATCGCGCCGGCATTGAATTCATCGACGTGATCGACCGCAGGGCCGAGCAGATTCGCGGGTTGTTTGTGGAGCTTGTCGAGATGCAAAATGCTCACAGCCAGAGCGTTGGGAAACCCCGGAGTCAGCCGAAGTAGTAAAGGGGCAGGTGCTTGTCTCAAGAAGACGGGCGCTGGCGCACGGCATGGACCGGCGGTGAACGCACACTTACCGCGAAGACGCCGCCGGCACGATCTCGATGTAATCCAGCGCCGCAGGATCGCTGGCGTCGGGTGCGCCGTCGACACGCAGCACATCGCCGGGTTTCAATTGAATACCTCTTCCTTCGAGGCCACGCGCAGTGAAGCGAGTTGAGTTGTCGCCGTTGGGCCGCCGCGAGGGCAGCTTGGCATCCGCAGCCCACGTGGCAATCGCCTTTCCATTCACATTGAGCGCGAAGTGCGCCACGCCGCCCTGCAGATCGAAGTACTGGACCGCAATGTCGAAGCGGCCAGCGTTGCCGGTGTACGTCCACTCCGCCGAGCAGCCTTTGGGCGCAGAGCCGGCATCGCACGTGACGGCCTTTCCGCCCGATGCATCCTCCCACGGCGTCACATCAATCACCTTGTATCCGCTCAGGCGCGAGTCCTCCGCCTCGAGGCGGCCGGGATAATGCCCCGCGCGGCCCTTGGCATCGGGAATTCCGCTCTCCTTCAGGAAGTACTGCACAATGGCATCGCGCCAAACGATGGCGTGGCCGGCCTGAAATTCGAGCCGCGCAAGTTCGTCATCATAAAGTCCTGGATCGACCATGGCCTTCAGAGTCTTCCATTCTGCAACGAGCTGCGCCGCCTCGTCCGCGCCCTGGTAGTGGCTGTCATAAAAGTACTGGATCACAGTCTCGCCCGAGTGCAGTTTCCAGGTGTACGGCACGTGGTGGAAGAACAGCAGCAGATTGTCCGGCGTGGTGGCCGGCGACTCGTACATCTTCGCTGCTTCCGGCGGATACTGCCCCGCGAAGCCAGTTCCGGTTGCGACGCTGCGATCCATGCCGATACCCTTCGCGTCGTCGCGGTGCCATTGGCCCCAGCCGTTGCGCTCGCTCGACTCGATATTCGGCCCGTAGTGGCTGCCCGTAATGTCGGTGAGCGTCTGTGTGCCCAGCGGGCCGGTGTAGTGCTCGTACGCGGGCCACGACTGCATGAGCATCTTGGTCACGGTGGCGACCACCTGTTCATCAACGCCGATGGTTTGCCGCGTCCACTCCTCGGCAATCTGCTCCGCCGGGAGATTCGGATCCCACGCCAGGCGGCCGAAGGCGTAGAGATTGGCCATGGCCAGCGGCGAGCCCAGCCAACCGTCGCGTCCCACGCAGGAAACTCCGATCATGCCGCCGAGCGGGCGCTTGAAGCTCTTGCCTGCGATGATTTCTTTCACCGGCGTCGAGCGATTTTCTGCGTGCAAATCGAAATCGAGCATCTGCTTCCAAAGCGGCGCGAGATAGACCAGATGCCGTTGTTGGCCCGTGTACTCCTGCGTGATCTGCAGTTCCATAGCGGAGTTGGTTTTTTCGAGGCCGGCAAAGAGCGGCGACACCGGCTCGCGCGCCTGAAAGTCAATGGGGCCGTATTTGATCTGCACGATCACGTTCGCGGCGAACTTGCCGTCAAGGGGGTGGAAGATGTCGTAGGCGGCGCGCGCGCGGTCGGCCTTCAGATCGTTGGAATCGAGGTGATTGTTGTAGACGAAGGCGCGATAGAGCACCACGGCGCCATGCGGCGCGAGCGCATGGGCCAGCAAGTTGGCGGCATCGGCAGGACTGCGGCCATAGCTCGCCGGTCCCGCCTGGCCTTCCGAGTCGGCTTTCACTGTGAACCCCGCCAAGTCAGGAATCTGCGCATAAATCTCGTCGACCTTTGCCGTCCACCACGCCTGCACCGCGGGATCGAGTGGATCGAATGTCTTGAGGCCGCCGATCTTTTGCGGGCTTGCGATGTCGACGCTGATAGCCAGCCGCACGCCCCACGGGCGCATGGCATCGGCAATTCTCGCCAAGCCGCGGATCCAGTCCGAAGTCAAAAAGAGCGAAGCTCCATTCACGTTGTTCACGTTGCAGCCGTTGATGCCGACAGACGCGAGCAGGCGCGCGTATTCGCCCACGGCGCTCAGGTCGTCGCGAACCTTTCCGCCCTCGAAGAAGATGGAGGGCCCGCCGTAGCCGCGTTCAATGGTGCCGTTGGCATTGTCCCACTCATCGGTCCAGCGGATGGGCATGGCAGGACGGCCGCGCAGCGGGTATTCAATCTTGAGTTTGCCCATTTCGGCGGTGTAGGGAAGGTGGAGCAGAGCAAACACACCATAAAGAGCACCGCGTTCGTCGCCGCCAGCGATCACGAGCAAGCTGGATTCGTAGGAGCGGTTCCAATAAATCCAGTAGCCCTCCGGCTCAAGATCGACGGGGACGGGCACATCGGGGTAAGCCTTGCGGACCTCTTGCGCTGTGCCTACGATGGTTCGGTCCGTGAGATGCCGTCCACCGGTTGGCGGGGGACCCGTGACATTCCCACGAGAGAGGCTGCGCGTGAGTTCCTGGGCTGCGGATTGCTCGATTGGGCCGCTACCCAACGCAGTCACTCTTCCGAAAAAGACCGCGTGGCTTGGTTGATGCAGCCACGCCTGGTCCGCCGTCTGGGCCCGTGCGGCAACGGCTCCGGCGGCAAAAAGCACGGTGCAGGCAATCGCCTTGAAAAAATCGATTTTTCCCGATTGCAGAACGCGCCGGTTTCTCATCGTTTCCACTCCCCCCAACGTTTTACCACTTCCTAAAGGCAGGGACCAAGGGAACGAGGGAACAAGGGAACAAGGGAACAAGAATACTAGGCAGCGGAGGTTTGCCAATCGATTTGCACGCGCCGCATGCCGCGTACTGCGTTGGCGAGGTACACTCCATCCGCCTGGCGCAGATCGTTGAGAAACAGCACGCGCTCCTCCATCTCCGGCCGCGTTGCGAGCAGATGCCGCCGGAAAACGCCGGCCAGCAGCCCGCACTCGACCGGCGGCGTCGACCAGCGGCCGTCCTTCTCCACAAAAACATTGCTGATAGCGCCTTCCGTCACTTCGCCGCGCAGATTCAAGAACAGCACATCGTCGAATCCGTCGCGCACGGCCTGTTCGAACGCCGGCGCGTAGAGTGGGCGATGCGTGGTCTTGTGGTAAAGCATTGCGTCGTCAGGATCTGTGCGTTGCGGCGCGATGCGCGCGCGGGCGATGCGGTTCGCTTCGCCGCGTGGCGGCAGAACTTCGCTTGTAATCTCGAATTGACCTTCCGCATC
>Ga0182014_10005159_pt1 | contig 14634 bp, 15 predicted proteins | sample 612S2DmetaG_FD_120489 | JGI IMG/M metagenome (GOLD analysis project Ga0182014, IMG submission 120489) | Permafrost microbial communities from Stordalen Mire, Sweden - 612S2D metaG | ecosystem: Environmental > Terrestrial > Soil > Wetlands > Permafrost | place: Sweden: Stordalen | collected... | reverse complement strand
CCGAAGCCCGTCCGTCGCTGGGTCGGGTCGGATTCGCGGCTCACGGCCGGGTCGCTCAAGAGCGTCCGGCAAAGGTTCTCGTAGCGTCGTTCTGCAGTGGCGTGTGCCTCACTCATGTGGCGGCCCGCCTTCCGGGACTCGTGGTGAAACTGTCCTTGAGTTGAGTCTTCCCCCCTGTCGGGAGCTTAGCCTCAGAGGCGGCGTACGCGCGGCGCCCCAGCGATGCCGATGTGGGGGACGACCGCGCGAAGGGACGCCGGTCGACAAGCGCTCCGCGAGCCGCGCGAACGGCGCCGCTAACGGTATCCTCACGGGCTGCGACTATGATGTTTTCATGAACCTCTCCCCCGCCTGGTACGACGCCATCGCCGTGCGCACGTCGCAGCGGCGCTACACGCCGACGCCGCTCCCCGACGCCGCCGCAGCGCGCCTGCGCGCCTTCGGCGCCGCCGACGGCTCCTCACCGGACGCCCGTCTCACTCTCATAGACAGCGACGTCGATCACCTGTTCACCGGGGTGTTCGGCAGCTACGGGGCCGTCGCGGGAGCGCCTCTGGCCGCCGCGTTCGTAGGCCGCGAGGGCTGCGAGGGTGCAGTCGGCTACCTGGGCGAGGCGTTCGTTCTCGAAGCGACGACCCTCGGGCTGGGGACGTGCTGGATCGCGGGGACGTTCGACAAGGAGCGGACCGGCGGCATCCTTGCGCTCGCGCCCGGCGAGCGCGTCATGGCCCTGACGCCGGTCGGCAAGCCCGTCGAGCGGCGCCCCCTCGGCGAGCGGCTGATGCGCCGAGCGGTGAAGGCGTCGGGCCGGTTGTCGCTGGCGACGATCGCTCCCGGCATCGAGGCCGCGGCCGGCGGCGAGGCGGCCGGCGGTAATGCGGCCGGCGGCGTGAGCTGGCCGGCCTGGGCGCGAACGGCGGTCGCGGCCGCGCGCCTGGCACCCTCAGGCGCCAACCGCCAGCCGTGGCGCTTTCGCTACGACGGTGACGGCCTGGTGCTCACCCGCGCCGCTAAGCTCTACTGGACGGCGCCCCTCGACTTTGGCATCGCCCGGCTCCACGTCGAGCTGGGAGCCGCCCGCGAGGGTGTGAGCGGCGTCTGGCAGCCGCTGGCCGAACCCGACGTCGCGCGCTTCGTGGCGGACTGAAAGGACGAACGCGGTGAGCGCCGCCTGGCGCGCCCGCGGGAACAGCCCGTAGCACCACAACGATGAGCCGGCCGCTGGCAGGTCTGACCCCGTAGAGCCGCGCGCCGAGATGGTCTACCATGCAGACCATGCCGCGAGCGATCTCCGATCTCATCAACGCGCGCTACTCGTGCCGCACCTACCGCGCCGATCCGCTGACGGCCGACGAGCAGACACGGCTGACCGAGCATCTGACCGCACACACGGTCGGACCGTTCGGCTCGCGGGCTCGCTTTGCCCTGGCGGCCGCCGCGGCCGACGACCGCGCCGCGCTCAAGCGCCTCGGCACCTACGGGTTCATCAAGGGGGCCACGGGGTTCCTGGTCGGCGCCGTGCGGCGCACTGCCAAAGACCTCGAAGACTACGGCTACCTCGTGGAGCAGGCGATCCTCGCGGCCACCGAGCTGGGACTGGGCACGTGCTGGCTGGGCGGCACGTTCACGAGAAGCAGGTTCGCGGCCCGCCTGGGCGGCCTCGAGCGTGACGAGACGATGCCCGCCGTGGTGTCGGTGGGCCACCCCGGCGACGACGGTACCGAACGCATCCGCGAGCGACAGGCGGGCAGCCGCAGGCTGCCCGCCTCTTCCCTCTTCTTCGAGGAGCGCTTCGGCGTGCCGCTCGCGCTCGCCGAAGGCGATTCTTTTGCCACGGTGCTCGAAGGCGTGCGTGTGGCGCCGTCGGCCTCCAACAAGCAGCCGTGGCGCATCGTGCGGCGCGGCGACGACTGGCACTTCTACCTGGAGCGCACCAGAGGGTACGGCAAGGGCAGTCCCGTCTTTGCGCTGCTGCGCCTCGCCGACTTGCAACGGGTCGACCTGGGCATCGCCATGTGCCACTTCGAGCTGGCCGCCCGCGAGCTCGGGCTGGCCGGCAAGTGGGTGCTCGACGAGCCCGACATCGGGTCGCTCGCTCAGGGTGTGGAGTACACCGCGACCTGGCAAACGACGCGCGCCTGAGCTCGGGCGCGGCCGCACTGCGAGCGCCTCGGTGGGCGGGGCTTCAGCCCCGCCCACCGAGGCGACTACCGAGGTCGGGGGAGGGTCGACCTCATCTTTGGCCCGACAGCGCCCTCAGAACACGCCGTACTTCTCTGCGGCCTCGCGCAGCGCGCGCATGTTCTCGGGCCTCGCCTCGTCGGGCACGCCGAGCCCGGAGTCGAGGATGAGCGCGCCGGTGTCACCGAAGAGGTCGATCAGCTCCTTGACGTCGTCTTTGACCTGCTGCGGCGTGCCGGTGCACAGCAGCGAGGGCGCGACGTTGCCCCAGAAGCACATCCTGTCGCCGAGGATCTCCTTGAACTTCTGGCGGTCGATCTTGTCGAAGTGGCCGGCCACCTTGCCGGCCGGCAGCTCGGCCAGGTACTTGAGGCGCGGCGTGTAGTCGCCCTCGAAGAGCGGCATGGGGATCAGCCCCTGGTCGATCAGCGTCTCGACCAGTCCCTTGAAGGTCGGCCAGTAGAAGCGTTCGAACTGTTCGTCGCTCATGAAGCCGCCGGCGCCGCGGTGCATGGGGATGAAGATGCGCGGATTGCCGAACATCCGCGCCGCCTGCACGGCGAGCGCCACCGTGGGCACCTGCATCAGGTCGATGGTCTGCAGCAGCTCCTCGGGGTGACGGTACATGTCGAGGGTGCTGCCGCGCAGCGAACGGAAGGTGTCCGAGACTACGTCGAAGGCCGGGATGATCGGCGCCGCCCACGTCTTGGGGTAACCCTGCGTGGCGGCATCCTGGGTGTGTGCGGCATCGGCGGCCGCCCCCGCCGCGGCCGCGTCGCCCAAAGCAAGAAGGGCCTGCAGAGCGGCTCGGACCGGCGGCGCGGCGAGCAGCCCCCCGCCCACGGCCTGCAGGTAGTACATGTTCGACAGGAAGTACAGCGGCGGCACCATGCCCAGACCTTCGAGCCCGGAGGCGATGCGCGGGAAGATCGTGCTGAGGGTGGTACCGCTCGGATCTGCCAGGAACTGCCCGTACTCCTCGGCCTTGAGGTACTCGCCCTCGACGAACTGGAACGGGGCGTCGTCGGGCAGGTCGCCGCCGGGCCAGCGCAGCTGGAGGCTGCCCACGGCCTCATAGCCGTCCGAGCCGAACAGGCCGGTCGCCGGCACGAAGTCCCACCCGAACTCGACGGTGGCCTCGCGCAGGCAGCGCAGGCGCAGATCGTGATCGAAACCGGCATCGCGGTTGGAAACGCCTTTGATCTTTGTCGGGAAGTAGTGCGAAACGAGCGGGATCACCGGCACGCGATCGGGGCGCTTGAGCGCGACGATGTCGTTGAAGCGCTGTTCGCGCTGCTTGTAGAGCTCTTCGCCGGTGGCCGCCATCACGCCTCGCCTCCCGTCCACTGCGCAGTCAGGTTGAGCGCCGCCGCCACATCGCTGCCCCAGCCGTCGGCGCCCGTGTAGTCCTGGACCTGGCGGTCGGCCGGCGCGCCGCCGACCATGATCTTCACCCGGTCGCGCAGACCAGCCGCGGCGATGGCGTCGACCGTCGCCTTCATCGAGTCGAAGGCCAGCGTGAGCAGGCCGCTCAGGCCCACGACCTGGGGCTTGAACTGGCCGATGGCATCGACGAAGGCCTGCGTCGGCACGTCGACACCCAGGTCGTGGACCTCGTAGCCGTTGACGTCGAGCATGAGCACCACGACGTCTTTGCCGATGTCGTGAATGTCGCCGCGCACCGTGCCGATCACCACCACGCCGCGCTTCGCGGCGTCGCCGGGCCCGCGCAGGTGCGGCTTTACGAGCTCGCTGATGCCCTTCATGATCTCGCCGCCCATGATGAGCTCGGGGATGAAGGCGTCGCCGCACTCGAACCGCTTGCCCAGGACGCTCATCGCCTCTTTGGCCTCGTCGAGCACGACCGTCGGCGCGATGCCGCTGTCGAGCTCGCGCCCGACGATGGCCAGCGCGTCGTCTTCGCGCATGCCGACGATGGCGTCGGTCAGTTCGTTCGACATCAGTCCTCCTTGTTGGCAGGGAAACGATGGAACTGCTCAAAGGTGACCTCGCCGCCGGGCGGCACGACCACGAAGCGCTCGTCCCAGGGGCCGGCCAGGAGGGCGTCGACCAGAGCCGTCGTGCCGGCGATCTCCTCGTAGGCGAGGCCGAACCGAGCGGCCCGCTCCTGCCCGAACTTGCGGTAGGGCGTGAGCTCGTAACGGCCGGTGTCGACCAGCGCCAGGCGCTTGTAGTGAGCCAGGAGCAGACCGGTGAGCCTGGTCGCCTGCTCCTCGCCGTAGCGCTCCGCCATAGCCTCGTGTTCGTCGAAGATGGTGGCGTGCGACTCGATCCAGCCGCGCGAGAGGTAGTAGGTGCCGGCCACCTGACGCGCCTGCTCGGCGAAGGCCTCGTTGGAGCCGAGCACCAGCGCCACGCAGTCGTCGACGCGCGGCATGACCAGCGGGCAGCGCCCGGCACGCAGGCCGAGCACGGCGTTGGAGCACAGACCGTAGCCCAGCACGACTGCGGTCACCGCGGGGTCGGCTTCGACCTCGCCGACGGCCTGCTGCAGGGCGGCCGTCAGGCGTGCCGGGGTGCGGTGCAGGCCGACGTCGAGCTCGATGGTGCGCGCCGTCCGGCGGTCGTCCGCGAGCTCGCGGACGACCGCCGGACAGGCGATGAGCGCCACGCCGCCGTTGGGCGACAGACTCACACGGCAGCCCCGTAGGTGCGGCCGGCGTCGCAGAAGGCCTTGAAACAGGCCGGGTCGGCTTCGTCCAAGACGATGCCGGTACCCAGGAAGAAGCCGCCGTTGCCGGCGGTCTTTTCGAGCAGGTCCTTAACGTAGGCGTCGACCCGCTCGGGCGTGCCCATGGTCAGCAGCGAACCGGGCACGTTGCCGCCGATCGCCTGGCGGGCGCCGACGATCTGCTTGGCGCGCGCCATGTCGGTGTCGTCGAACATCCAGATCATGCGGCCCTTGGGAATATCGGGGTCGGCGATCGCTTCGAGGCGCTCGTTGTAGGCGCCCTCGGCAAAGACCATCGGCACCAGGCCCTGCTCGATCAGGCCCAGCAGGACGGCCTTGAACGTAGGCCAGTACAGCGTGCGGTAATCGTCGTCGGACATGAAGCCGTCGGCGCCCTTGTGGATGGGGATGAAGACCACCGGGTTGCGGGTGGCGTCGGCCGAGCGCAGCGCCCAGTCGATGGCCAGCGGCACCAGGCGTTCCATCGCCGCTTTGACCTTTTCGGGCCGGCGGAACTTGTCGAGCATGAGGCCGCGCGTGCCGCGCATGGTGTCGCCGAGGATGTCGTAGGGCGCCTTGGTGGAGCTGCCCGCCATCTGCGGGATGCCGAGCGTCGCCATCTGCTTGCCGTCGATGGCGATGAAGGCCTGCAGCCACTCCATGGCGGCGTCGCCGGCGTCCATCATCTTCTGCAGCATCTGCTTGACCGGCGGCAGGGCGAAGGGCACGAAGAACGGCGCCGTGAAGGGCGCCTCGCAGAGGTCGGTGAACGGCGCCAGCGTCTGCCAGGGCTCGAGGGCGCCGAACATGCGCGGCACGTAAAAGCGCTGCCAGTAGTTCGAGGGGTCGGCGATGAGCAGGTCGTACTCGTCGTCTTTCATCCACTCGCGCTCGTTGTACTGGTAGCTGGCGTCGTTGGGCACGCCGTGGCCGGGCCAGTCGTAGAGCTTGTAGTCGAGGATGTCGAAGACCTTGCCGGGCACCATGGCGATGGTCATGGCCAGTCCGTCGGGGCGGAAGTCGGCGTGAAACTTGTCCCAGGCCTGGCCGAGCTTGGCGTAGTCGTAGTAGGCGTCGTGGCCGGTGAAGCCCGAGTAGCGCAGCGGAAAGAGGCCGATCCACGGGGTGATGGGCACGCGAGCCGGCTTTTTGAGCTCGATGGCGTCGCGCCAGAGCTGGACACGTTCGCGGAACGCGCCGGCGACGTCGGGCGAGGCGAACTCGATCGGCGTGTTCTGCCAGGCGTCCATGCGCGCCGCGAAGCGCTGGTCGGCGGTGAGCTTGTCCCAGTCGTCAGTGAACATCGTCAGGCACCTCCAACCCAGGTCTTGGCGAGCTCGACGGCGCCTACGGCGTCTTTGGCCCAGCCGTCGGCGCCGGCAAAGGCGCACACGTCTTCGTTGACCGGCGCGCCGCCGATCATGATCTTGCGGCCTTCGCGCAGGCCGGCCCCGCCGATGGCATCGACGGTGGCCTTCATCGAGTCGAAGGCCACGGTGAGCAGGCCGCTCAGGCCCACCACGTCAGGTTGCACCTCGCGCACCCTGTCGACCACCGTTGTCACCGGCACGTCGACGCCGAGGTCGACCACGTCGAAGCCGGCGATGTCGAGCATGCTGGCCACGATGTCCTTGCCGATGTCGTGGATGTCGCCCTGCACCGTGCACAGCACGACCGTGCCGAGCTTCTCGTCGGCCGCCTGGGCGGCGAGGTGCGGCTTTACCTTGGCGGTGATGCCCTTCATGATCTCGCCGGCCATGATGAGCTCGGGGATGAACGCTTCGCCGCTGGCGAAGCGCTGGCCGATCACGTCCATGGCCTCTTTGCACGACGCCACGATCGTGAGCGGATCGGCCCCGCTGCTCAGAAGCTCGTCGGTGATCCGCAGCGCGTCGTCTTCGCGCAGCTCGATCACGGCCTCCTTCAGTTCGTTCGACATCGATCCTCCCTGGTGCGGTACCGCGGGCCCGCCAGGCCCGCATGACAGTGCAGACGCAATGACATAATATATAGATAAATAGGGAAACTGCAAACGTGTCGGTCGCCGCGTTGATAGGATGAAGCCCAAGCATGGATGATTTGTCGCCCGCCACCCGACTCGCACCGCTGACGCCGATCGACCGCTCGTCGTACGAGCCCGCGTACGTGCAGGTCGTCAACGTGCTGAGCCATGCCATCGCCACGGGGCAGTACCGGGCCGGCGACCAGCTGCCCACCGAAGCCGAGCTCTGCGCCGTCTACGACGTGAGTCCCATGACCGTGCGCCGCGCCATCGGCGTGCTGCTCGACCGCGGCGCCGTGAGCACGACGCGCGGGCGCGGCACGTTCGTCAAGCCTCTGGAGCTCAACGCCGCGACGTTTGAGCTCAGCGAGTTCCACGACCTGCTCGACGACCCGCGAGTCGAGGTCAGAGTTCTCGAGGCGCGCGTCGTGCCCGCAGGCGTGCGTGCCGCCGCCAACCTGGCCGTCCCCGAAGGAACGCGCGTCATCAGCATCAGGCGGCTGCTGCAGCGCGGCGGCGAACCGCTGTTCTACCACCGCGAGTCGCTGATCTACGACCCCGCCACGCCGACGGTCGAAGCGGAGCTGGGCGTGACCGCCCTGCGCGACCTGTTCGAGGGCGGCGTGGGAGCCGGCCCCAAGCGCGGCGAGCTCGTCATCCACGCCTCGGTGCTCAGCGAGGAGGAGGCCCGCCACGTCGAACGGCCGGCCGGGGGCGCCGCCCTGGTGCTCGAACACCTCTTCTTCGGCTACGACGACAAGCCCATGAGCTGGGGCCGTTTCGTCTGCCGCGGTGACCTGCTGCAGTTTCGCGCCCACATCGGCGTGCAGACGGCGGCGGCCGCGGGCGCCGCCAAGGGCCCGGCAGCCAGGGGCGCGGCGGTCAGGGGCGCGGCGGTCGGCGACGCGGTCGCCGCCACGACACGCACCAGGAGGCGCCGATGAAACCACGATCCGGCCTCGACCCGGCCTCGCTCACCGGCCGCATCGCCGCCCTCGATGAGCAGGGCTCGCTCGACGCGGTCCGTGCGCGCGTCCAGCGCGGCGACGACCCTCTCGGCATCATCGCCGACTGCCAGCGCGGCATGCAGTACGTGGGCGAGGACTACCAGTCCGGCAAGTACTTCATCAGCGGCCTGATCATGGCCGGCGAGATCTTCCGCGAGGCCATGGAGATGCTCGAACCGCTGCTGCCCGACTCACCGGCCGGCGGTGCGGGCGCTCCTGCGGCCGGCGGGCTCGTTGCCGGCGGCGGCGCCGGTGTGGCCGCCGGCAGCGTCGTGGTCTGCACGGTGCGCGGCGACATCCACGACATCGGCAAGAGCATTCTCGTCACGCTGCTGCGCTCGCACGGCTTTGCCGTGCACGACCTCGGCGTCGACGTGCCGGCCGCCGAGGTCGCCCGCCAGGCCGTCACGCTGCGACCCGACGTGGTCGGCCTTTCGGGCCTGCTCACGGCCGCCCACCCGAGCATGAAAGAGACGGTGGCCGAGCTGCGGCGCGTCGCGCCGCAGCTCGGCCACCCCCCTGTGATCATCATCGGCGGCGGCGCCGTCGACGCCCAGGTATGCGACTGGTCCGGCGCCGATCTGTGGGCCCCCGACGCCGTTCGCGGCGTCGAGCTCATCCGGGCGCACGCGAAGAGCTAGAGCCTTGCCGCCGCCCTGGGCGGCGCCGTGTTGCACGGGCGACGACCCGGTAGTGCTCGCCCGGCTCAGATCGTGGCAGACCCGCCGCGCTCCAGCACCGCCTGCAACCCGTCGAGCAGCATCGTCACGTGGAACTCGAAGGCCACGTCGCTGGTGAGCACCCAAGCCTCGAGCGGGATATCACCGAGCGGCGCGCGATCCTCGTCGAACCGATAGTCGTCGATCGCGGGCTCGGGCAGATCGCGAAAGAGCGCCGGAGCGCCGGCGGCCAGCAGAAAGCCGTTGAGCGAGCAGACGAACGACGACATGGCGCGGGCGCTGGCGGCCGGCGTGAACCCCGCCGCCTGAAGCTGCCCGACGAGGATCGCCACGCGGTCGAGCAGGGCTTCTCCGGCCGTGGCGCGGGTGGCCAGCAGAGGGAACGCCCCCGGATGCTGCCGGGCCAGGTCGCGCCAGGCGTGGGCCGCCGCGAGCAACGACTCGCGCCACTGCCCCGGTGCAGGCACGGGCAGCGCATCACCCAGCCGGTCGGACATCGCTTCCAGCAGCGCGGCCTTGGACGGCACGTGGTGGTAGAGCGACATCGCCTCGACGCCGAGCCGGTCGGCCAGGCGGCGCATGCTGAGCGTCTCGAGTCCTTCTTCGTCGGCCAAGGCGATCGCGCAGAGGGCGATGCGCTCGACCGAGAGCGGCGGCCGAGCGGAACGGCCGCGACGGCCCGTCATCGGCTCTTCGGATGACTCCATGGTTGACACCTTACAGCGTAAGCTGTAGCGTGGCAAGGCTACCTTACGCTGTAAGTTAAACCTCGACGAAAGGACGGCCCCCATGCCGACACAGGCCTGGCTCGACATCCTGCGGTGCCCCCGGGACGGCGAGCGCATCGTCGCCGGCGACGACCCGTCGAACGCCGCGACCAGCGGCCGGCGCTGCCGCGGCGGACACCCGATCGCCGCCGGCGAGGGCATCGTGAAGCTCGTCTGGCCCGAGCGCATGATGGTCCGCGACGCTCACATGAACCGCATGTACGACCGGCTGGCGCCCTTCTACGACTGGAGCGAGCGCCTCGGCGCACGGCTGTTCGGCGTCCACACCATCCGCGAGAGAACGGCGATCGTCGAGCGCCTTGAGCTGCGGCCCGGTTTGCGCGTTCTCGAGGTCTCCCCCGGACCCGGTGTCTACCAGAAGCTCATCACTGACCACATCGGGCCCTCCGGAAGCCTTGCCGAGCTCGATCTGTCGCTCGCCATGCTGGGGGCCTGCGCCCGCCGCGCCCGCAAGCACGGGTTGGACCCGCTGCTCGTTCAGGCCAACGCCTCGTACCTGCCGTTCGCCGACGACTCGTTCGACGCCGTCTTTCACTTTGGCGGCGTCAAACTCTTCAGCGAGCCCGGACGCGCCCTGGACGAGTTCGTCAGGGTGGCCAAACCGGGCGCCTTGGTGGCCTGGGGCGACGAGGGCTTCGGCGCCGGCGCGCCGACCGGCTGGCGCAGGCGCGCCCTGCAGCGCATAAACCCCGGGTTCGCCGAGCCGGTGCCGCCGCTGCCCGACGGCGTGAGCGACGCGACCGAGCACGAAGTGATGAATGACTGCGCCTGGCTGGTCGTGGCGCGAAAGGCGGCCGTCGGCAGCGAACGCTTGGCCGCGCTCTAGCGCAGCGCCGCCGCCAGGCGCGCGAACCGGCTCTAGCGCAGCGCCGCCGCCAGGCGCGGGAACCGGCTCTGCACCGCGGCGACCTCGCGCATGGCCTCCTGCAGGGTCACCTTGGTCAGCGGGCGCAGCGTCGTCACGTCGATGATGTTGTCGAGCGGCCCACCGCGACGGATGGCGTTGGCATGATGGCGCAGCTGCAGGTGGGCGATGCTCATGTAGGCCTCGCGCAAAGAGCGCTCCGCCACGGTCTCTTCGCCGTCTGTCTCGCGCACCGCGATCAGGCGCTCGACGGTCGAATGCGCGGTGATCCCCCGCTGAAAGGCGTAATAGCGGGCGAGGTTCTGAATGGGGACCAGGGCGTGCTTTTTGATGTCGAAGCTGCCCTCGAGCCGCTGGCGAAAGCCCAGCGGCAGCCGGGTGCGCGTGCCGAGCTGCGCCAGACCGCGCATGAAAGCCTTGTGGGCGGGCGCCTCGCGCATGATCTCGGTCAGGGCCAGGTCGATGTACAGCTCGCCGGCCACCTGGCGAAAGTCGAAGGCGACGCTGGCCCGGGCGAGACGCTCCAGATCTCTGCCCTCGAGGCAGTCGGCGAACACCGCCTTCCAGGCGGACAGCGACATGCGCCACTCGCGATAGCGCGCCAGCACGCTGTGGGGGTCGAGCGCAAAGCCGCAGCGCCGCAGGCCCTCGTTGACGTCTTCGGCCACGAGCCGGAAGAACTCGTCGACCGCGGGGTCGTCGGTGTCGGCGTAGGCCAGCCCGTTGTCCTGATCTGAGGCCATGGTGAGCTCGCTGCGCGCACCGCTGCCGAAGGCCAGCCAGGCAAAAGGCACCGGCGGCCGGCCGTAGCGCGCGATGGCCAGCTCGAGCAGGCGTGCGGTCATCGCGTCGGAAAGCACGGTCAGGACCCGCATGAGCGCGGCCGCGTCGAGGTGGGCGTCGAGCAGGTCGACGAACAGGTGCGGCACATCGGCGGCGGCGCGCGCCATGTCGTCCTGGCTGGCCGCCGTCTGCAGCGAGCGGCGCAAGGCGAACGGGCTGCGCGCGTCGAGCGTCATGAGGTTGCTGGCCGACAGTATGCCGATCACCGCGCCTTCGGCGTCGAGCACCGGCAGGTGGTTCACCCCGGAGGCCATCATGGCGATGCTCGCCTCGGGGGCCAGCACCTCGGCGGCGATGGTGTGGACGGGCGTCGTCATGATGCTCGACACGGGGGCTTCGCGCGACACGCCGGAGAGCACGACCTTGTCGCGAAAGTCGACGTCGGTGACGATGCCCAGGCCGTCGCGCAGCCGCACCAGCAGCGCGCTGCGCCCCGCGTCGGCCAGCAGCCTGGCGGCTTCGCGGATCGGCGTGTCGGGCTCGCAGAACAGCGGCGCGCTGCGCACCAGAGAGGTGACCGGCCGGTTGCGCACGTCGGGCAGGGAGCGCATGGTCCGCGCGGCCTGAATGAGTCGCTCGCGCTGGTTGCCCGCCAGCCACATCAGCCCTTCGGGGTGGCTCAGAAGGCCGATCGCCAAGTCTTTGGGGATACAGTAGAGCTTCGAGTCGACGCTCGCCCGCGTGGTGAACTCGGGCGGCAGACCGGTGAGCAGCGTCGGGTGACCGAACACCTCGCCGCGGCTGATCAGGGCGACCACGGCATCTTTGTGGACGAGCTCGAGCGTGCCGTTGCGCACGACGAAGAGCTCGGTGCCCGGGACGCCGCTTTCGACGAGCACCGCCTCGCCGGCGGCCACAGCGCGCTCGACGATCGCGCGCGCCACCCGTTCGAGCTCGAGCTTGCTCAGCCCGCTGAAGGGCGCGAGATCCGACAGGAACCCGATGCGCTCCTTGAGCTGCTCGGCAGTGGTGGGCGCCGGTGAGGTCGTCGGGCGGCGCTTGTCGCGAGGAGTCATGGCGGCGGTCAGTCTACCGGATGCGCAACGACAATAGATCGTGGGCGCGCAGGTACTCGAGGCTGGTGAGCACGTCGGCCTCGTTGGTCAGCTCGAGGGCGATGGTGGCGCCGACGGCGCGCGCCGCGGCCAGCACTGGGCCCGCGTCGACCACGCCGCTGCCGACGGGCTGGTGCCGGTCGCCGTCGCCGCGACCGCCGTTGTCGTGGAGATGCACGTGCCGCAGGCGGGCCTGCGGGTCGTCGAGCCACTCGGCGAGCGTGCCGGTAAGAGCGGCATGGCCGGTATCCAGGACCAGGCCGAGGCCCCTCAGGTCGAGGTCGCCGGGGGCCGTGAAGTGCGAGTGCCTGGTCAGCGGCATGTTCTCGACGGCCACAGCGAGGCCGAGCTCGTCCTGCAGAACGCGGAGCTCCTCGAACGAACGCTCCAGAGCGGCGACTACCTTGGCGTTCCAGGCCCGCGGACGGCGGTGCAGGTCGGGATGCACGATGTACAGAAAGGCGCCGAGCTCGGCGGCCGCCTCCATGTGACGCCGGTGCAGATCGACCGCGGCGCGATGCTTGCTGCCGGAGGTGGTGGCGAACTCGAAATGCGTGAACGGTCCGTGCACGCTGAAGGGCAGACCGCTCGTGGCCGCGGCCAGCGCGTTGCCCGGCTTGAGCAGCGAATGGCTCCCATACGAGAAGATCTCGGCCGCCGGCGCCAGCTCGGCGATGCGCGCCAGAGCGGCGGCGAGCGGCAGCTCCGCGTAGGCGCCGGTCGAGATGCCGATGTCAGGATGATCGAGCACGCCTCCCCCAGTATAGGACAGAGTATGCTCGCCCGGGGGCCGCGCCAAGCCGGTGCCTGAGCAGGCAGGCTGGTCGCCTTCACGGCGTTCGTGCCGTCAATAACGGCCGGCAGTTCGCGGCAGAGAGTTATGCTGGACACGAAAGGCAGACTCAATTCCCCTCAGCGGAGGATCGCATGCCCAGACAGAAGCTGAATCCCGCCGACTATCTCAAGCCGAGAGACCCGGCCACACTGGTGTCGCGCAGGGGCCGGCGCGCGTCGACGTTCTATCCCGACCTCGTCAAGGCGTTCGTCGACGCCGGTGAAGCGGCCATGGACGTTGACGTGGCCAAGATCGGACGCAAGCCTGAGACGGTGCGTTCGGCTCTCGCCAAAGCGATACGGTCGGCGGGCGTGCGTGAAACGGTGCGCGTCTCGAAGCTCGGCGACGACATCATCCTCATCAAGCGGTAGCGCCGTGATCTACGACCTCGCCCACGGGCGCACGGCGCTGCTGGTCGTCGACGTCCAGCGCGAGTACTTCGACCCCGAGGGCCCGGCGTTCGTCGAGCACGCCGCCGACATCGTGACCAACGTCAACCTGCTGATCGACGCCTTCCGCGCTCACGGGCTGCCGATCGTATTCATGAGGCACGAGCACCGCGCCGACGGCAGCGACGCCGGCCGCATGGGCGACTTCTCGGCGCCCGACGAGGAGGACTCGTTCGTGGCCGGCACGCCGCGTGTCGAGCTCATTCCCGAGCTGCACGCGCGGCCCGCCGACGTGGTCGTCGTGAAGCGCCGCTACAGCAGCTTTCTGGGTACCGACCTCGAGGCGATCCTGCGCACGGCGGGGGTGCGGGCGGTCGTAGTGTGCGGCCTCATGACGAGCTTCTGTTGCGAGACGACCGCCCGCGACGCCCACGGCCGCGACTACGAGGTGCTGTTCGTAGCCGACGCCAACGAGGGCCCCGACCTCGAAGACCCGCAGGGCAGGCCCGTACCCCACGACGTGGTGCTGGCCGCCACGACGACCGCGCTGGGCGCGGGCTTTGCCGAGATCGTCACCAGCGCCGAGGTCGTCGCCCGTCTCAAACCGGCCTGAGCCAGCCGGGGCGACCGCGGCCGACGAGGAGCGCTACGGCGCGGCCTGGCCGGACAGGGCTTCGTGGATCGAGCGGGCCGCGCGGCGGCCCGCTCCCATGGCGCTGATCACCGTGGCCGCGCCGGTGACCACGTCACCGCCGGCCCAGACGCGTTCGCGTGAGGTGCGGCCGGTGTCGTCGTCGGCCACGATATTGCCCCTCTTGCCCACCTCGAGCCCCGGCGTGGTCATGGGGATCAGCGGGTTGGGACTGTTGCCGATGGCGCACACCGAGGCGTCCATGGCCATGACAAACTCGGAGCCCGGGATCTCGACCGGCCGGCGGCGGCCCGAGGCGTCGGGCTCGCCGAGCTCCATGCGCCGGCACTCGATGCCGGTGAGCCAGCCGCGCTCGCCGATAAGGCGCACGGGCAGTGTGAGGTAGTCGAAGATGACACCTTCTTCTTCGGCGTTCTCGGCCTCTTCGGCGCGCGCCGGCAGCTCGGCCTTGCTGCGCCGGTAGACGATGTGCACCTCGTCGGCGCCGAGCCGCAGGGCGGTGCGCGCCGAATCCATGGCCACGTTGCCGCCGCCGAACACGGCCACCCGCGCCGAACGCTTGAGCGGTGTGTCGAAGGCCGGAAAGCGAAAGCCGCGCATGAGGTTGCAGCGTGTCAGATACTCGTTGGCCGAGTAGACGCCGTT
>Ga0182014_10005157_pt1 | contig 14638 bp, 12 predicted proteins | sample 612S2DmetaG_FD_120489 | JGI IMG/M metagenome (GOLD analysis project Ga0182014, IMG submission 120489) | Permafrost microbial communities from Stordalen Mire, Sweden - 612S2D metaG | ecosystem: Environmental > Terrestrial > Soil > Wetlands > Permafrost | place: Sweden: Stordalen | collected... | reverse complement strand
TTGGTCGGCATGATCTGGCCGATCACCATCCAATCGAACAGGTGGCGCAGCGCGGCCAGGCGCAGCTTCGCGGTCGGCGCGGATCGCGCGCGCTGCAACTGCTCGATGTAGGTGGCGACATGCACACTCTCGATCGCCGCGAGCTGCGTCACGCCGCGCGCTTCAAGCCAGTCGAAGAATTCCGTCGCCGCACGCGCGTAGGCGCGGCGCGTGTGCGGGTTCCTGATCTGCGCCGTGAAGAATTCGAGGAAACGATAGGAGGCGCGCGCGCCAGCGGCGGCGACAAGGGCGGGGGCGTGGGAGGTGATGACGGGGGCGAGATGGTTCATGCGTATTTCCGGCACAGCCTAAAGAGATCAGCGAGCTGTTCGAGTTGCTCGTCAGTTGGCGTCGAAATCCAATCGGCGATGTTTTGCCCGATCGCTTTAATGACCTGGCCGCTTTGAGCCATGCTATTGTAGGAATCGCCCAAGCGACCGATGTGCTCCGCATATTCGGTGCCAAAAAGTTCAAGCGGAACAATGCTAGAAACGATCTCAAATGGGGCTTCGACAACTCGCGAGAGATAATCGCTAGCGACAAAGCCGAATATGCCGGCGACAAATTTTGTCTCGTCGTCGATCTCACGTATCGACATACCGGCCCTCTGCACGATGACCCGAACGATGGCCGCCGAAGCCTTGATGCAGAATTGAGCGTTGTCGGGTTCAGCCGCAAGCTGAACCCCCGCACTGCTCAAGGCGCGGTTCACTCTGGCTCGGCTTTCCCCTTTAGCGGCTGCACGCTGGAAATTGTCCAGAAAGTCCTGGTCACGATCTCTTCGACCTTTGAGCCATCCGAACATCAACTCCCCCGCAGCAACGGCCATATGATAAAAGACATTATCATATACGTTTGGAACTTTTCAAGAGTCACGATGCGCTCTGAGGTCATTGCCGCGATGCGCGACCGGAAGCAGCCTCGGCCCACCATGATTTTCATGGCGGACAGGAGATAATCCTCATGAATAAGCGCCCCCAGACTCCCGGCCTGCCGCGTTGCCCTCGTCACAACCCACCAAAGGTCATGGCCGAAACGGAAATCAAAGGCGTGTTCGCGTGCGAGTGCGGCAATCAACTGGATCGTAGGCCGCGACCGATGTTCAGAGAAACACGACTGAGCCGCGCACGACGCACTAGACGCGGAGTCTGACCGGCCGATTAAGAGGGCTGCCGGAGACTTTCCCGGCGGCCTCACCGAACCGTCTTCTGCATCAGAATTACGCAACGGAAACGCCTAGCGGAATCAACGGCGCTTCTGCTTTGCGCCGGTCATGATTTTTGCATATGATCTTGTGCCGTTCATTGAAATTTCCGCCGCTTGAAAGCCGCTATATCGGCAGCGGACAATTTGAACCATTCGCCATTGGCGCGGCGATCCGCAAACCGGCGATGCCAGTATGCTTCGATTCCAGCAGGATCGTCGGTTCGAATCGAATGAACCAGAGTTGCCGCCTCGGGCAGAGCCACCCTGATTTCTTTAATGCGCCGTTCTAATTCATCACTCCTGCCAATCTTGAAATGGTTGCCAGATCGAATGAGATAGACAAGCCCTTCCTTTGGCTGATCTACTGTGATGTTATCGCGCTCTGGTCGTTCTTGCGCCAGCATTTCCTCCAAATCATCAAAGCCTTCTTTCTCACTGACCCATCGATCCAACGCCGCCACAAGTGCGGCCTTTGTCGGAAAGGTCTTGTAGATAGTTCTGTCGGTCGGCAACTCTGGATCAACGTTTCGATACATGCGTAATTGCATCGAAGTCGGAATCTTGCCGTAGTGCCGTGCCGACTCTGCTATCTTCTGCAAAATCACATTAGCTTCGACTTTTTCGGTCGCAGAATTTGGTTTTAAGCCCGCTTCCGTGACTGCATCTGTCCATCGCGCCCAATATTTCCCTTGCCATTGTTTCGCACTAATCCCAGTTTCGCGGGCGAAGGTAAGGCGGCCCGGTGATTGACCACGATTCAACTCGGCTAATCGCCGAATTTCGCTGAGAACTCGATCTCTGAGATTTTCAGTTTTGAGAGCCATTTGCAATGTATAGCCGGTTAGGCAGTCTCTCCCAAGTTCGCAATCGATGCGGCTGCGCGCAGATCGGCTGCCGCATAAGCTCCATTACCTCAAACGAGGCGCGCCGCCGGTTGGCGTTCTATCGTCGGCCGACGCCGCTTGCCTTGTGGTCGCGCCAATCCGGCATGATGCTGACCGCTCGACCGCCGCAGCGCGTGCAAACGAAGCGGCGACGCTCGGCAATCGACGGGAACGGCGCTCGATCTTCGACGCCCGCCGCCGCGAAGGTCACGAACGCCGAGTGAAGGCAATAGGCGTGCGCGCACGTCACGCTGAAGGCGCTTACGCCCATAGATTTCAGGTGCGCGACAGTCGGCGGCGGCGTAGCGGCGGCCTCCTCGATTAAATCAGTGCCGCGCAGCCTCCAACGCCTCGATGCGTTCGGTCAAGGTTTTGATTTGCGCGGCCTCGTTGTCGTTGTCGGATTTGAGTTCCTGCACGGCTTTGACGAGGGGTGCGATAAGGCCGTTGTAGTTGAGACTCAACATGCCATCTGGAGTATCTTCCGATTTGAGACCTGTCGTAACCAGATCGGGTAAGACCTTTTGTACATCCTGCGCGATGAAGCCATACTGGAGCGCTGTTTCTCGCTGCTGGTCTTTCCAATTAAACATCACCGGTCTAAGCTTACCGATTGCGGCGAGTCCCGAAACATCGGAGAGAGGCCGGACATTTTTTTTGAGCCGCATATCCGAAAAATTATTCCAGCCCCAGCTATAGGCTTGACCTGTGTTCTGAATTTCCATCGTATGGCCGGACACGGCGTTATAAAATTCATGATATCCATTGTTGGCGTTAAAAAACCAAACAGCGATCTGGCTTGGGCTAAACAAAATAGCCGGGTAGTTGCTGTAGGTGCCAAAGTAACCGGAGCCGTACTGGCTATCGACTCTGATATAATTTGAACTGCTGGAAGGGCTCCCTGTAAAAGCGGCAACTAAGGCCGTGGAATTCACTACTTGCAGTGTCGCATTCGGCCCCGTCGTCCCAATCCCGACGTTGCCGCCTTGGGGATTAAGCGAGAGGGGTAAAATGGCTGAGCCGATAATTTGCCCTTGCAGACGAACCACTTGATTAGTGGTGTCCACACCTATGGCGAATGCAAGATTTGGATTTGTTACGCCTTTGACTACAAACTGCCCTTCACCAGAGTCAGCGGGAAATCCATCAGTCGAACCGTTATAATTACCGCTTACAGTAAGTATATTATTTGGGCTCGTCGTCCCAATCCCGACGTTGCCTGTCGTCGCCTGAATATTCATTTGGTCGGAACCGTTGCCTTCGCGAAAATGTATGTTGTATCCGGTGGGCCTGTTGATAAAGAGATCTAGCCCTTTGCCGGAGACAATATTGTAGCTTCCTACGGTCGCCGTCGCGCCATTTAGATAAACCGCGTTATAGGATGAACTGCCCGACCACGGTCCAAGCGTTAAGTCCCCTGCGGTACTGTTGCCATAAACATCAAGCAAAGCGATTGGCCCCGTCGTCCCAATCCCGACGTTGCCGGAAAATGTCGCTGTTGGAGCCTGAAAATTCAGCGTTCCGTAAACCGCCGAGCCATTCCACATGCCAATGTTCCATGCCCCTGCCGATGGTTTCATGAACAAATACGGGATTGTTGAGCTGAAGTCCGTGGGATAAAGCGTGAGAAACTCATTGCCTGTAGAGGATGCGCCATATTGCAAGCGTGTATTCCCCCCGTAGGTGTTGAGTAAAACAGACGGGCTTGTCGTCCCTATCCCGACGCTACTTCCGCTTTGATAGATGACCGAATTCCCGAGCGTGCTTGCGCCGGTGAACAGCGGTACGTAATTGGCGGTGCCGCTGCCCGCGACGAGGGTTCCTGTGGTCGGCAGCGTCACATTGGTTGCGCCGGTCGTGGTCAGGGTCAGGCTGTACGCGCCCGAAGTCGTGAACGCGCCCGCCGTGGTCAGTGCGCCGCCGAGGCTGACGGCTTTGCCGCCGAGGCTGCCCACAGTCGCGGCTCCGGCGTTGGTGACGGCGATGTCGCCGCTGACCGTTTCGAACGCGGGGTTAGAGCTTGCGCCCTGCGCGATGAGAAGTTGGCCGGAGGTTCCGGGGCCGATTGATGCGACGTTGCCGGTTCCGGCTCCGGCCAGAAGCCCATAGGTTGTCAAAGTCGCGTCGCCGGTGCCCCCTTGCGCGACTTGCACCGTGCCGGTCAGCGCGCCGGTGCCGATCGTCAGCGTCGCCCATTGCGGATTCGCCGATGCGCCTTGCGTTTGCAGGTACTGGCCCGACGTGCCGTGCGCCAAATCCGTCCACGCGCTGCCGTTGTAATAGAGAACGTCACCCTGCGCAGGGGACGAAGTCGCGGTTGCGATGACGGTGCCTGACGTCGGCAGGGTGATGTTGGTGGTCGCGGTTGTCGTCAGGGTGAGGGCGAAGGCTCCTGAAATCGTGAACGCGCCCGCCGTGGTCAGTCCGCCGCCGAGCGTGACCGTTTTGCCGCCGATGCTGCCGACGGTGGTGGCGAGGCTTCCTGCCGCGTTCGTGACGTCGCCGGTCAGGGCCGGAAATTCGGAAGCGGTCAACGTGGCGGCGCTGGACAGAACGCCGGAGCCGTTGACTGACACGACTCCCGCCGTAGTGAGGCCGGAGAGAGTCACGGTTCCGGTCAAAGTCGGCGCGGCCGAAAAGACAACGTTGCCGGTTCCCGTCGTGCCGCTGACGGTCACGCCGCGAATCGCCGCGACCGTGGTTGCGGCTGCGGTTCCGGCGGATGAGGTCACGTCGCCCGACAAGCTGTAGCTGCACGATATGTTCGTGCCGCTGGTCGCCATGCACAAATCGCCGCCGGTCAGCGTGCCAAAGCCGGTTGCGTAGGGCGCGCCCATGCTGATCCAGTTGGCGCTGTTGCAATAGGCCATGACGTGCTGGGTCGAGCTGTAAATGACGTCGCCCTCGTTGCCCGCCGGGGTGGAGCAAGCGGCAAACGCGGAGGTGTTCGTCAGGCAGAGCAACGCCAATGCCGGAAGCGAAAGCGCGCAGGCCGCTTTTAAGTGGCGCGCGCTGATCATTGACCGTGATTGAGCTGGAGTGGCGTTATGGGCGCGGCCAGCCTGCCGGTCGCCGAGCGGCCTTGGTCGAGATTTCGCACGTGTTCATTCAAGGTCGCTGTCGCCGCGATCAGGCAGGCGAGAGCCGCGCGCGCGGCGTTGTCATTCGATTGCAAAGCCTTTTGCGCGGCGGCCAGATTGTCTTCGACCGTCGCGCCGCAAGCTGCGGCACTGTCGGCTTGCACGGCTGGCGTCGTGCCGCTCGCTTGCGCCGCGTTCGCAAGGGCTGGCGATAGGGTGAAAAGGAGTGCGACGGCGACCAGAGAAAACCGAAGCAGATCGGACAAATGTCTTATGCAATCTCTGCGCGTCATTCTCCCCCAGCTCGCCCCCGCCGTGTCGGGAAGCGAGCGGGTCTATAGTGTCAGAACGACCGGATAATTCAACAGCTTTCTTGTGTTTAATATGAGCGCGTGATTGGCGGCGGCGACATGCGGCGCGGCTCCATCACGTCAACCAGGCTCGCCCGATTGAGGCCATGCGTTCGGCCTCAATTACCACTTCGCGCGAGGTCGCGCGGCGGGTGCGCATACGGGCGAAGGCAATTCGAACCAGACTTTTGCAACAGAAAAACTCAATCGATTCAGAGCATCCCGCGCGTTGCAAAAATGTTGATTTCTGCACGGCGCACTCGGCTATGTTAGCCCGAATTTTGAGAGGTCCTTTTCATGGCCGCCAATGACACGACCACTCTGGACGTGATTGCCGAATTGCACCGCGCGATTCATGCCGCGAGCCAGGATTATTTCATCTGGAGTCGCGGCCATATCCTCTACGACAGAGGCGTGGAAGCATTGATGCAAGTCTACTCTGCCAGGCAGCTATTCGACGTTTTCAGTAAGCGGCAGGAAGTTACGGTTCATTTGGAGCGTCCCCTTGCCGAACTCGATCCAACGCGGAAACTCGATCCAACGAGGAAAAAGGGGCGCGTCGACATGACTCTACAATTCGGCACGGACTTGCTCTACGCCATCGAATTTAAGCGCTATTCGAGCCCTGCGGACACAGGAGCCGACTTGGCGCGGTTGCGCGAGATCGCAGCCAAGCCCGATAGAGTGGGCCTGTTCGTGGCACCGTGTTTTATGAAGGAACGGGACGGCGAGAACTGGGACTGGCCGCCTCGGGTTAAGTATCAGAGCGAGTCGAGCAATCCCTCGGAAAAATGGCACTTGAGTGAACGGCAAAAACTGCCTGATCGTTTCACGAACGACGCGGCTTGGAGCCACGAGCGGGTTTTGGTCATTGAAGTTCACGGTTCACAAAATACTTAGCCAAAGTTGCTAGTCTAAGGGCCACGCCCCCCGCAACGGGCAAGTCGGATAGGCTCGATTCTGTAAATAGCGCCGTCTCTCAAAACCTCCGGTTTTTGCGGCGTTTTTGCGTGTTGCGAATATCTTGAATTTTGCACCCCTCGAAACTCGCGGTTCTGCATTCTTTTGAGAGATGGGAATCAAGAATGAGTTTCATCCGTGACCTTTCACTCAACGTCGAAGGCCAGTTGCTGACAGCAGAAATTTTCCGACCTCGGAAAGGATCGCTTTCGTTGCTTTCCATAATAAGCTAAGTACAAAGACAACGACAACCGCCACAATACTCTTTGTTCCATTTGTTTTGATTGGTGACATCGTAGTTGTTGAGAACGGTTCGGCTGCGTCACGAGTATGATACGCTTTAGTACCAGATTTTCGCTCAGGGAAACTCCCCTCGCCTTCCACATTAATTGGTTGTGACCACCAGCCTTTGATTGGTCCGTATTGCGCCTCTATCAACTTCTTTGCCTGAAATGGATCTGACGCTGGCACGGAAACGACAATAGCATTGCCTCCGACTGCGGGCGTAATCTTGGCCTCATACATGTTTTGCTTCATGACTTTCCCCCCTATAGCTAGGTTGCAGGATCAGGTTGATGCTGCGTGGGCGTCCAGGCGATAATGGCTACGATATAGAAACTCTCGTCGTCGCATAAGCTCCATCACGTCAATCAGAGTCGCCCGATTGAGGCCATGCGTTCGGCCTCAATTACCACTTCGCGCGAGGTCGCGCGGCGGGTGCGCATACGGGCGAAGACAATACGGACGAAGCGCGGGGGCGCTTCGCGGTTGGCGGCGCGATCTGCGCCTAGCGGCGCACGCGCCTTGCTCCGGCTGTCGGTCGATGCGCTGCGCGCCCTCCCTCGGCCTTCCGTGACGCCAGGAGCGTCACACGCGGGCAAGCCCGCGTCGGCATTCGGGAAAGAAAGACGAGCGTCTGCGGCCTTGTGACGCGTGTGAGGGATCGTTACCGCCCGCGCGTGACCGCTTGGCACGGGGCGCGCTTGCGCCTAGAGCCCAAACCAAGCGGACACGGCGCAGAAACCGCGCGTCGCCGGTTGCGCGCCATACGGCAATGCCTTTCAATTCCGCGGCCACCAATCGGCGAAACACCGACGAGAGATTTTGATGCCGGTTTCCCTCAAGGCGACGCTCGGGCGATTCCTAAAATGCTTTCTCAGGGCGTTTTCGCCCGTGCCAGTTCTTGGACTAGCCCTCGCCTTGCTCACCTTCTCCCAATGCGCCCTCGCCTGGACAAACGAGGGGCGTCTTTTGGAGCCGTTTACTATAGATGGCAAGACGATACCGGCTGGCAGTTACATAATTATCACGGATGATGATGGCGATACCTGGCTCGCTGAGCTTACAAGGGATTATACAAAAATCGTCATTCCGAAGACGTCCGTTCAACTTATCGCGAAAACGAGTTACACGCCGCCACCTTTGGCTGTCGTCAACCAGCAAACTCAAATGTACGGCGCTGTTTCGACAGACCCGACGACACTTACGCCGCCGTATCCCGGTCGACTGATCCAAAAAGGCGAAAAACTCCGCGTCATCTTTCAGGAAGGCGGCACTTATTTTGTTAGTTACGATCGTCCTGATATTGGCCCAACATCCTTTCATTTCCGCGTGTCGACCTCCGCCGTCGACATCGTTCCCGGACAAGTGTATCAGGCCGAAAACGTAGTCGTTGCACCAGCTTTTTTCTCGCGATTCTTCTTCTTTAGCGCGATTGCGAACACCCCTTATTCTCTACTTGCCGCGTTTCTTTTCGTGGTGGTTATTATCGCCTCATACCTACTTTCTCGCGCGCGAATCGCAGCGTCACCGCCCCTACGCACAGCCACGATTTGGACGACCGGCCCGGTCAGTCTCATTACAATCGTGCTTCTCGGTGTACTACTTTATGTTCGCCTGAGAGACGGCACGATGAACGAGCCCGTTGTCGTGATTCTTTCGTTCATCGCGCTCGTAAGCACTGCCTGTTTCATTCCAGCCTACTTCTTTGGTCACGCCGGGCGCGCCATAGCGAGAGCTGAGGCGAGGAAACAGAGAGCCGAGGCGAGGAAACAGAGAGCTGAGGCAAAGATACTCGCGGCGAAACAAGAAGCCGAGCGGCAGAGACTCCAACCCGAACGGGACAGGCTGTTCGCCCTGTTGGATAAGCGCTTCCCTCCCGATGCAGTTTTCCGAGTCCCTGCCAAAATTACGCATGATGGACGTCTTTTGCCTGATGACGTTGCGGCCGTAGCTCCTTTTCTCCGAGAAGATTACGATCAATGGTGGCGTCGACTGATTGACCTGTATCCAAAGCCGCCGCAAGACGACGTCGAGAGAGAACAACGAGAAGAGGAATTTTGGCAGAACTGGTGCAATCACTTCACGATTACGAACGCGCAGGGCCAGCCCGTACTCAAGCCAAAGCAAGACGTATTGGACTATTTCCGTTCGTGTGAAAAGTGGATTTTTCGCGAGTATTACGCGGCAACTGGAATCGTGAATCAGACGATTGCGAAGTCGCTGGTCGAACAAATGCTTGAGTTATCAGCCGCGATAAAAAATGTTGGCTGGTATAAAAATAAAGGGATCAACGCTAATAGCAATAATCCATACTTCGGGCGTGCCGAAGCGAAGGTTGAAGCGTTAGAAGACGCGATAGCACGATTCGCCAGGAACGACATTCCTGCTCATCTCGAAAAATGGGGCGGCTGGTTCTATTTTCACATTCAGGAAGCCTTCAACCGACAACACGAAGGCCAGTCCGATTTCGGCCCGCAGTCGGCGACAACGCCGACTCAACACCCGGCCCAGGATGATCTTTCTTACAAGCCGAACGCTTAGGAGCTGCGAGGGTGTATCTGGGCAACGAAGTCGAAAACGGAACCATCACGGCGCGGATCATCGGCTATCTCGGCGACGGCCATGTGCTGACGATCGGCCCGACGCGTTCCGGCAAGTCGCGGCGGCTCCTGATTCCGAACCTTCTTTACGAAACCGGCCGCTCCATGCTCATCGTCGATATGAAGGGCGAGCTGGCCGCGATTACCGCGCCGCACAGAGCGACGAAGGCCGACTATGTCGGTGCGCTCGATCCCTTCGGCGTGCTGCCCGCGCGCGGCGTGAACGTGCCTGGCATTGGCTTCAATCCAATGTTGCGGCTCGATCCGGCGTCTGACGAGTTTGTTGACGACGCGATGGGGCTTGCGGAAGCGCTGGTGCAAGTGAAGCCCGGCGATCAAGACCCGCATTGGGCGGAGTCGGCGCAAGACCTCGTCGCGGCGCTGATCATGCTCGTCAGGTGTGTGTACGGCGACAACGCGACGCTCGGCCTCGTGCGCGAAAAGATTTCGGAGAGCCCTGCGGACATGGAACAGCTCGCCAAGACGGCGATCGAAAAGTCGCTTCACCCCGGGATCAGCAACAAACTAAGCAAGTTCACGAGCATCAGCGCGGACAACAAAGAGCTGGCGTCGATCATGTCGAACGCGCAAACTCAAACGCGCTTTCTCGATAGCCCCGGCATCGTCCGCAATCTCGAAGCGGAGGGGATCGATTTCGGGATTCTCAAGTCGCACAACGTCACGATTTATCTGGTGCTGCCGCCCGAAAGGCTCGCGACGCACGCGAAGTGGCTGCGGCTGATCATCACCTCCGCCATGACGGCCATGCAACGCACCCTGAAAACGCAAGGCCGCCCCGACGTGCTGTTCATGCTCGATGAATTCCCGCAACTCGGTCGAATGGAAGCGATCGAATCCGCCGTGAGCCTGAACGCAGGCTATGGCGTGAAAGTCTGGGCAGCGGTTCAGCATCTCGGTCAACTGAAACAGCACTACGGCGATAACTGGGAAACCTTCCTTTCCGCCGGGTGTGTCACCGCCTTTGCGCCGCGCGACGTGTTCACGCGCGATCATCTGACCAAGCTGATTGGAACCGGCACGAAAACCGTGCGCTCGACAAGCCACAGTTCGGACGGCGGCACGAACGTTTCGACGAGTGTGCAAAAGGACGATCTCGTGTCGCCTCACGAGTGGCGACAAATGATCATGGGCGAACAGTGGGCCTTCATCCCGACCGACAAAGGCCAGGTCATCAAGAAGATTTATAGTCAGGATTTCTCGACGCTGCCCGAGGTCAAATCCGGCGCGATCAGACCGGGCGCGGTGTAGGCTCGGCCCCTATCGGCCGCGCCCGCCGCGCCCCTGACCTTGCCCTTGGATGTAGGTCGGATCATTGGCCCTTCTTGCGGCCTCGGCCTCTTCGGCTTTCCTTCTAATCGCTGCCGGGCTGAACGCCGCCATGAGGTCGGTGTCGCCTGTCTTCCCTGCCGGGGCGTTGCCGCGCGCAGCGGCGCGGGTGGCGCTGTCCGGCGACAGCAAGGATGCTTTGGCGGCATCCTCGCGGCGCTGCTCCTGCTGCTGGTATCTGGCCTCCAATTCCGGGTTGCCAAATCGCTGCAAGACTTCGTTGGCGCTGAGCGCGCCTTTCGCCGGCGTAGGCGTGGGCGGAGTCGGCGGCTGCGGCTGCGGCGGAACGGGCGGGCGCAATCCGCTTGGCCCTGACGGCCCAGGCGGATCATTAAAATCATAGCGCCCGTGCTGGTGGCGCTGTCGATCGAGGCTTTCGGCCTGCGCAACCCATGCCGCCGCCGCGACATCATCCTTCGCGCCAAGCTCTTTGGCGTTGGTAAGAAGCTGCTGCTTTCGCGCTTCCTCGGTCTCGCGCTGTTGGGAATCTGTCGCCTCTGGCGTCGGCTGCGGCTGAGCGCTTTTTTCCTTCTCCGGCTCTGGCTGCTGCTGACGTTTTAATTCGTCCGCATCCACTTGCTTTATCGCGTCACCAACTACGTTGCGATGATCTGCGGGCTGAACCCTGAGGGGTATGGTGTCTTTCGTAGCTTTAAGCTGAGCCGCAGTCTGCGCAATCAATTCGAGTTTTTGCGGGTCGGTCACACCGTGGTCAACCTCAGCCTGTCTTTTGAATTCCGGCCCTTCTTTAGCGAGAATTTGCGCCGCCAACGCCTCAATTTTCTTTTGCAGTTCATCGGCTTCGCGAATGAGGCGAGCTTGATCCCGCTCGTAAGGCGACAACGGCGTAGGCAAATCGCTTTCGGCGACCACGATTCATGCTCCGCACGGAGACCGTCGTTACCCTATCATGGATTTGTTGAATCCGTATCCGGCGGCGGCTTGGGAATAAGCGCATCAAACTGCCTTCCCCATTGAACATCCTGCTTCAATCGCTCCGGAAAAATGTGATAATAAGCGTCGCGCATTTGCGTCATATCGAGTTGTAAAGACTTGATTTGATCCGTGTGGGCGTCGATCATCGCCTTAGCATGACCCAACATCTTTCCGTGACAGTCATCATGCCTGACAAGGATTTCCGCGCGCTCGTCATTCAGTAGAGTTAACTTCCAGGTGGACTCTACTTTTTCTTTCAGCCACTGCGTATAATCGTCAACCCGTTTGAATGTCTCATCGGTAAGCTCAAACGCCTTATTGAAAATCGTGACTTGCCTCTTAAAGTCCTCGTTCTCTTTTCGTAACTCCGCCGAACGCATAGCTTCCTGACTGACAAGCGCCTGAAGCGTTGCAATTTTGGCCTCTAAATCGGTAATGCGCGCATCATTGTTTTTCTCCATACATCCTCCATATGCGAGGGTTTAATTGCTAGATTCTACGCTCTCTCGCCCCATTAAATCCACTATTACTTAGTCAATTCTGGATCGCGTGGTGAGCGCTTCTGCCGCCTTGCCGCGCGGCGGTTGGCTGCGGTCTGTCGCCGGCGCTCCGTGACGGCGCGGATGGCGGCCTTCAATCGCTGCCGCAGGGCTTTGGTGGCGGCGGCGCGGGCGCTCTTGGGGACGTCTCGGCGCACGGCGGCGATGGCCGCGCCAAAGAAGGCGCGCAAGAGCGAGATTTCGGCTTCGGCCGAGATGGCTTCGCCGTCGTCGCCGTCGACCTGGTGCGGCTGGTTGGGCTGTCTCTCAATTCGCTGGCGGGATGCCCCTCCCGTCAGCGGTTTATCGCGTTCGACCGCGCCCGCCGCGTCCTTGGCTGTGGCTTGGATCGTTTGCGCGCCGCGCCTCTTCCTCTGCGGCTCTCTTCGCGATCTCCGTCGCGCTGAAAGCTTTCATCAGGTCGGCGTCGCCCGGCTTCTTCGGTGTCTCGTCCGTCGTCGGCTTTGCCGTCTCCGGCGACTTGGCAGGCGGCGACGCGACGCGCTCCACGTTACGAAGCGCGCGCATGGCGGATTGCTGCTGCGCCACCATGCCGGGGCTTTCCGCCCATTGGCGCGGCTGGCTGGTGGTGAGATCCGGCTTCGGCGCCAGTATCTCCGGCGCCGGAAGATCCCGCACGGCAATTTCTGGAACCGGCACCGGCGTTCCGAGCTGGTGGAAGTGCGAGGCAGCGCGGCGATCGTCCACGCGCGCCATTTGGCGGGAAAGCTGCTTCACGTCAGCGGCGGTTTCACGCGCGACGAATAGCTCGGCCTTGTCGCGGTGCCGGGTCAACGCGACGTAGCTCGCCGCCGATCGCCAATGCTCTGAATGATAGAGATAGGTCTGGTCGAGGGTGCGCCCCTGCCCTTTGTAGATCGTGCCGGCGTAGCCGTGCCGGAAGTCCTGAAACTCCTTGGCGTCGAATTCGACCCGCTTCTCGCCGCGCCCGTCGAGCCGCACGGCGATCGTGTCGCCCTCGATCTTCTCGATTGTGCCGGCCGCGCCGTTGATGAGTCCCCTGCCCTTGTCGGTGCCAGTGATCTGGATGCGGTCGCGCTCGGAAAACTCGGCCGTCCCGTGCTTGGTCTGGAATGCGTGATCCTCGCCGCCGATCTCGCCGCGCTCCTTGCGCACGGTGCGAATATCGGCGTTGAGGCGGTCGACGTCGGCATTGGTGTAGGCAAAAACAAAGCGGCTCTTGTCGGGCGCGGCGGCGCTGTCCTTCGCCCATTGCGCGACCAGGGCCTCGCGGGCGGCGTCTTGGCTGTGCGTCCAGTGGATCGCGCCCTTGTCGTCGTACATGGCAAGGGCGGCGTGAAAATTGCCCTCGGCCATGTGTTCGGCGGCGCGCTTGTCGTCGTTTTTGTATTGGCGGCGCACCTGCGACAGTTCCGCCGCGCCGTGCTGGTCTTTCAAAACGCCGAACATGCCGCCGCGATCGATGCTCGAAAGCTGGCGGTCGTCGCCGACCATAATCAGCTTCGCGCCCGCCGCGTGGGCGTGACCGGCGAGCTGCGCCATGAGCTTGGTGTCGATCATGGCCGCTTCGTCGAGGATGATCACGGTCTTGCCGTTCCAACTCGTCCGGCCGGAATTGAGCCTGAAAAGCTCGCTGTGGATCGTGGCGGCGCGGGCGAAGCCGTTGGCGCGCATGTCCTCGGCCACGGCGTTCGTGGGCGCGAGGCCGATAACCTGGTCGCCGCGCGCGGTGTACGCCTGGCGAATGGCGGCAATGGTGTAGCTCTTGCCGGTTCCGGCCTGCCCGTCGATGATCGCAAGACCGGCCGCCTTGGTGGCGTGAATGAAGGCGTCCGCCTGCTCGCGGCTGATCCCCGCGAATTCAGGGCGGCTTAGGATGGCCTGGCGAACCGCAAGGCTGACTTGGTGCCGATCGGCGCGGCTCAGCCCTGCGGCGGCGCGCAACACCTGCCCCTCGGCCTCTAGGACGGCGCGGCTGGTGTAGCGGGTCGTTCGGCCGGCGGCCTCGTCGGCGAGCTTCACGGCGTCGGGATGGGTCAAAACCTTCTCGGCGAATTGCGCGCGCTCGAACTCGCTCTTGATCTGCTTGGCAAGAGCGCGCTCGAGGTCGCTGCCTTTGAAGGTGGCGCGCTGCTGTGTCATCAGCTCGAGGACAGCGCCGGCGTCGCGGCGGCTGACTGCCTCGCGCATCTGGTTGTTTTCCTCGCGGCGGGTGCAAATGATGCCGCCGCTAAAGTCGCGCTCGTACTGCTGCGCCCATTTCGACAGTTTCAGGAAGTTGCCTTTGAGGTCGTAGGCGCGCCCCGTGGCGGGGTTGATTTTCGACGCGACGATGTGAAGGTGCCGGTAAGCCTCGTCGTTGTGGGCGACGAACAGCGCGCGGGCGTTCGCCATGCCGATCGCGGCAAGCGCCTGGTGGGCGGCTTCCTCCAT
>Ga0182014_10005155_pt1 | contig 14640 bp, 9 predicted proteins | sample 612S2DmetaG_FD_120489 | JGI IMG/M metagenome (GOLD analysis project Ga0182014, IMG submission 120489) | Permafrost microbial communities from Stordalen Mire, Sweden - 612S2D metaG | ecosystem: Environmental > Terrestrial > Soil > Wetlands > Permafrost | place: Sweden: Stordalen | collected... | reverse complement strand
CGGCGGCGAGGCTCTCAGCCCAAGCGGAGGCTCTCGCAAATCACTGAATTGAGGGTTGGGGGGCCGGCGCCCTCCCCCAATTTCGTGCCCTCATCCGCTTGGGCAGACCCGGGGTGCAGAAACTAGATCATTTTCTGGATTCGTGACGAGGGTCTCACCTATATCCTCCATGACTGCTATAGCGACAGAGCAGTTTGCCGTTCCAAAGTGCTGCTGAAAAACCCCTTACTTTTCAGCCGAATCATGTACCCGAGCGGGACCGCTTCCCCAAACGCCTCATCTTGGGCACCGAAACCAGCACTGAAATCCACTACTGGCTTGGCGTGCGTAACCATGACTACGTCATCGGCGAGTTCATCTGGACCGGCATCGACTATCTTGGGGAGGCGGGCGGTTTGCCCCGCCGGGGAAATGGTTCCGGATTTCTTGACCTCGCCGCGGGTAAGAAGCCCGGGTTCTATCAACGCGCTGCCTATTGGCGCGACGATCCCGTGTTGAATCTCTCGGTGGTTAAAGGCACGAATTCCGGCAATTTCATGCCCAGGCGCGGCGGATCCGCGCAAAGCACCTGGAACTGGGAGGCAGGCACCCAACTCACCGTGCATGCGGCTGCCAATTGCGATGAAGTCGAGCTCTACCTCAATGCGAGTCCCCTGGGGCGTCATAAGGTCTCCCGCGACGAATACGCCACCACCTGGACGGTGTCTTACACTCCGGGAACGCTCTCGGCCATCGGTTATCGCGCCGGCAAAGAGGTGGCCACCCAACAACTGGTCACGACTGGACCGGCCGCCCGACTCCAGATCATCCCAGTGCCACCGATCATCCCCAGCGATCTAGCCTTCTATGAGATCAGGGTCGTCGACGAAGCTGGCTTGAGCGTTCTGAATGCGACGCATGCCGTCACCGTGCGCATCGAGGGTTCCGGTCGCCTCATCGGGCTCGACGCGGCGGACCTTAACTATAGCGGTCTCTTCAAAACCGACACCCGCAACGCGTACCAGGGGCGGCGTCTGGCCACCGTGCGACGGACGTCGCCAAGCGGAGAGGTTCGCCTGGCCGCAACAGCGCCAGGACTGACGGCCGCCACACTCGCTTCATCGGCGACTTCGCAGGAAACCAAGTACCGCTGATCTCTAAGTAACAAAAGGACAATACAATGAAATCCAAATCGCCAGCGCATCCGCTAGGATGGCTTTTGGTGGTCTTGCCAGCCGCAGTCTATGCCGAGGCTACTCCTTACCCACCTTACCCTGGCGCCGAGCCGAGCATGGCCTACGAGGTGACCGTGGACGGCAAGCCAGTGTTTGTGCACCATTTTCTAACTTACGACCAGTTCAACTGTCATGAAGCCGATCGCTTCCGTCGTGACTTTCAAGCAAATCGTCGGGCGCGGCTCCCGCCTCTGCCCGGACACCGAAAAGTTCTGGTTCCGCGTCATTGACTACACCAACGCCATCCGCCTCTTTGACGATTGGGACCGCCCCACCGAGCCGCCAGAGGGCGGCGCGAAGACCGAAGCCCCGTTCACCTGCACCGTCAATGGCACGGTCACGGATGCCGAAACCGGCCAGCCCCTCCAGGGCGCCCACGTTTTCTTGCAGACCGGCCCCAACGCCATTCTCGACCAGTTCACCGGCCCGGCTGGCGACTTCCTGTTTACAGGCATCGGCAAAGGCCAAGTTGTCCTCAGCGCCAGCGCCCTCAATTACCGCCGCGCCCAGAAGACCGCCGAAACCGATCCGGCGAAGCCGCTCACGCTCGACATCCCCCTCACGCCCATCGGCGGCGGCCCCAAGAAGAAAGTCAAAATCACCGGCCTGGCCGTCACCCTGGTTGACGAGTCCTACGAAGAACGCGACGCCGAGGGCAACCTGGTCAAACCCGAGGAATACCTTAACAAGGTCCGCTCCGAAATTCTCGCCGCCTGCCATTCCATGGTCGAGCTTCAGCATGTCTGGACCACCCGGGACCGGCGCGACCAGCTCATGCGCTCCCTGGAGGAACGCATGGTGTACGTGGACATTCTCCGGGCCATCCTCCAACGGCCCGACGCCGACGCCTTCGACTTGCTGGCCCACGTCGCCTTTGGCACCGACATCCACAGTTGCGAGGAACGCGCCGCCGCCCTGTTTAACCTCCACCGCCAGTTTCTCGACCAGTTCAGCCCCGAGGCCCGCGAAGTCCTTCAAACCCTGGTCGAGAAATACCGCTACGGTGGCGTCACCGAAGTTACCGACCCGCGCATTTTCGCCCTGGCCCCATTCAACAGCGACGTTCGCCAGGTCGCCACCCGCTTCGGCGGCATCCCCGCCTTGCGCACCGCAATTGACGAACTTGTCCGCCGCCTCTACGTCGTCGAAGCCGCATGACCACCCCTCACACCGCCGCCCATCCGGCCCTGGCCAACTCCCGCTTTCTCGCCTTCTTCGACGAGTGCGGCGACCACTCCCTTCTCAAGATTGATCCCGATTTCCCCATCTTCGTGCTCGCGCTCGTTGTCGTCGAGCGGGCCGCCTACCGCGACGCGATCCTGCCCGAGATCACCCGCTTCAAACTCAATTATTGGAACCACGAAGGCATCAACCTCCACAGCCGCGAGATTCGCCTCGCCGAGGGGCCCTTCAACATCCTTCTCAATCCGCGCGTCCGCCCCGGTTTCATGGCCGAACTCACCAGCATGGTCGAACGCCTTCCCTTCACCCTGTTCATCTCAGCCATAGACAAACAGCAGCACCTTTTGCGCTCCGGCCCCGCCGCCGACGAGCCGTACGGCCTTGCCCTCAAGCTAACCATGGAACCCCTCGCCCATTTCCTGGATTCCCACGCCGAAACCCGCTTGCCCATCGTCGCCGAAGCCCGCGGCAAAAATGAAGACAACACTCTCCGGCAGGACTTCACCCAAATCCTCACCGCCAGCGCCGCCGCTCGCTCCGCCGCAAAACAGCCGCCCCTGGACATGCCCCTGGCTTTCCAGCCAAAGCGCAACAACATCGCCGGGAACCAAATCGCCGACCTCTGCGCTTATCCATGTGCCCGTCATATTCTCAATCCAGGCAAGCCAAACCTGCCCTATGAAACCGCGCGCAAGAAGCTCTACCAAAACGGAGGCACTACCGGGTGGAAACTCTCTCCCTGAAAACTGAAACAGGCATCCCCCGAGCATTCTCAGGAGATGCCTGCCGACCGAGCATTCTCAGTCCCGGTCAAACTATAGCCCAACCCCCAGCATGACGCAACACGTAATCCGCATCACGCATCAGGTTTCACGTTTCACGTTTCAGCCTTTAGCATTCAGCCTTTAGCCTTTCCCCAAAGATGAGCCGCGAAACCCTCAACACCCAGTTCTGGAAAGCCTGCAACATCCTCCGCCAGGACGACAACACCAACAGCCTGCTCGATTACGTCGAGCAAATCTCCTGGCTCCTGTTCCTCAAATGCCTTGAGGAACTTGAGCGCCGCCGCCGGGACGAAGCCGAATTCGAGGGCAAACGCTACCAGCCCATCATTGCCGCCAAATACCACTGGTCAGCCTGGACTGACCCCCAGAAACGCCTCTCCGGTCGTGACCTGCTCAAATTCCTCAATGACGAGCTTTTCCCCTATCTCCGCGAGCTCAAAGGCCGCCAGGAAGCCGACGTCATCCGCGGCCTGTTCGCCGAAACCCCTTCCAAGATGCTCAAAGACGGCGGCATTCTCCGTGACGCCATAGACGCCATTCAGGAAATCCACTTTGAAACCGCCGAGGACGTTCACACGCTCTCCCACCTGTACGAGTCCATGCTGGCCAAGCTCGGTCGCGAGGGCGGCATGGGCGGCGAATTCTACACCCCGCGCCCTATCATCGAATTCACGGTCAAGCTCGTTGACCCCGAGCTGGGTGAAACCGTTTACGATCCCGCCGAAGGCTCCGCCGGCTTCCTCGTCGAAGCCCACAAGCACATGCGCGCCAAGCTCGGCAGCCGCATCCTGACTCGCGACGAAACCCGCCTGCAAAACGAGACCTTCTACGGCCAGGAGAAAAAGCCGTTGCCCTACCTGCTCGGCTGCATGAACATGATCCTGCACGGCGTCTTCTCTACCAACCTCACCCGCCACAACACGCTGGCCGATGATGTTCGCAAGTTCACCGAGAAAGACCGCTACAACGTCATCCTCACCAACCCGCCCTTCGGTGGCACCGAGCACGCCAGCGTTACCGCCAATTTCCGCTACCCGTCCAAATCCACCTCCATCACCTTCTTGCAGCACATCATGGCCAAGGTCAAATGCGGTGGCCGCGTCGGCATGGTCATTGATGAGGGCGTTCTGTTCAAAAACAACGAGGCCTCCTACGTCCAGACCAAAAAGGAACTGCTGGAGCAGTTCAACCTTCACACGATCATCAGCCTCCCAGTTGGCGTCTTCGCCAATGCGGTCGCCAACGGCACCGGCCCCAAGACCAACCTGATTTTCTTCGACCGCAAGGTGGACGAAGCCGGCAATCCGTCCGGCACCAAAGAAATCTGGTACTACGACGTAGAAGCGGTCGGATTCTCCCTGACGAAAAGCCAGCGCCCAATCCCCGACAACGACCTCCCCGACTGCTTGGCCAAAGCCCGTACCCGCGCACTCTCTGACAGGTCCTGGATTCTGCCGCTGGAAGCGATCGTCGCCAAGAATTACGACCTTTCGGCCACCAATCCCAATGCGGCTGAGGCCATCAAGCAGCGCTCCTCTACCGCAATCGCGGCGGACATCACAACCAAACAGGCGCGTATTCTCCAAATCATGGAAGAGGTTCAAGAGATGCTCCAGCCGGATCAGAACGGCAGCAACGGCGAGGAATGAAAATGCCATTTTCCACGGCTCCACTCAGCAAGGTCCTCACCCCCGTTGTCCGAGGAGAATCACCCCAGCCAGAGCGTACCTACCACCAGGTGGGGGTTCACTGGTGGGGCAAGGGCGCATACGACAGGGGACCGATCACGGGCACCGAAACGAAAGCGCCTGTTTCTACCGCATCGCCACCGGCGACGTCGTGATAAACAAGATCTGGGCGCGCCACGGCGCGGTAGCAGTGGTCCCCCCCCTCGACGGCTTTTACGGCTCAACCGAATTTCCCTGCTTTCGCGTCAATACGTCCTCGATGAGCGGACGCTGGTTGCACTGGCTGACCCGCTGGCGCCCCTTTTGGGATTCCTGTGCACAGCAGTCGCGCGGCACCAGCGGCAAGAGCCGCATCCGCCCGGAGAATTTCCTGAAAATTGAAATCCCGCTACCGCCCACCAACGACCAAGAGCGCATAGCCTCCAACCTCGATGCGATAGCAACAAGGCTCGAGGAGTGCGGTGGGCTGCAAACCGCCATCCAAGAAGAACAGCAACAACTCCTTCTGAGCCGCGCTGCCGAGATAGCCATAAACGCACCGCGCGAGCCAATGGATCAAGTCGCCCCCCTGGTCCGCCGCGCTGTCGAGATCAAACCCGGAGCGTCTTACGCCGAGCTTGGCATCCGGTCATTCGGCAAAGGCACATTCCACAAGCCCGCCCTCACCGCCGAGGAAGTCGGCTCCAAACGTCTCTTCCGCATCCAGCCCGGCGACCTGCTTTTCAGCAACGTCTTTTCCTGGGAAGGCGCCATCGCCGTCGCCCAACCCGAGGACAAAGCCCGCTTCGGCACACACCGGTTCATCACCTGTGTTCCCGACCCCGCCAAAGCGACGGCGGAGTTTCTCTGCCACTGGTTTCTGACCGACGAAGGCATGACCTACATCCGGGCCGCCTCACCTGGCGCCGCCGGCCGCAATCGCACACTCGGAATCAAGAAACTCATGGCCATCCCGGTCCCCCTGCCGCCCCTGGCCAAACAGCAGGAATTCTCCGCCTTGCGCCGCCAAATCCTCGCCGCCCGCGCCCTCCACAAAGACCTGCCCGCCGAGCTGGACGCCCTCCAGGCCGCCTTGCTCGATCAAGCATTCAGAGGAGAAATGTAAATGCCAACAGCAGCACAGTGCCAACAAAGGATACGCCGTCTCGGCCGCCGACAACTGCTAACGCTCTGGCGCCAGATTCAGGCGAGAACCACCACTTGGTGGGACGCCGGCAAAGCTCTTGAATACCTCATTCTCCGCGCCTTCGAAATGGAACGTGCCACCGTCACCTGGCCATACCAAGTCAGCTCTGGCCAGGGCACCACGGAACAGATAGATGGTGCCGTTCGCGCCGATGGACTCACGTGCATTTTTGAGTGCAAAGATCGAACCACTCCTTCAGGCCGTCACGGCACTCATCCGTTTGAGGATGTCGTCCACTTCGTCGGTGGTCAACATGCCAACGGTGATCGCATCAACGAGGCGGTTGGTAAAAACGTATTTGAGGGAGGCGTCCTTCTCCTCCGGTTGATTGGCGAACTTGCCGGCGGCAAATATTTTCATCCCCACGACCGCCTTGCCATTGGCGCGGGCAGTCTTGAGCACGGCGGAGACCTCCTCCACCGAACCATCGCAGACGTATTGCGATCCTCCTTTGTGATTAATGCGGTCAAAAATCACATCAACCCAAGGATGCTGGGACGCGACCTTGAGCGCACCAAGATCATGACAGCTTACGCCGACGGCGCGGACGATCTTCTTCTGCTTCAGTTCGGAGAGGCCATCGCGGATTCTCTCGTATTCATCGGCCCATTTCGCATTCTGCATGCAATGAATCAGGCAGACGTCGAGCCGGTCGGTGTCCAGTTCCTTGCGAAAGCGATCGACCTCTTCCTTCGCCCCACCGGAGGGCGTGACCCAGTCTTCCTTGCGCGGCCAAATCTTGCTCAGGAGGGTAAACTTGTCGCGGGGTAAACCCTTGATCACGTCTTTCACGAACGGATGTGAGCCGTAGAGATCGGCCATGTCGAAGAAGGCGATGCCTTGATCGAGGCTGTGGCGGGCGAGGCGGTGAAGCCGGTGCCTTGGGCAAGGCGAGTGACCTTGAGCCCGGTCTGGCCTAGTGAAACCAAGTCGGTCCCCTTGAATTCCGCGAAATGGGGTTCGGGAATTTCAACTTCCAGAGGTCGAGATTTGGGGGTCTGTGTAGATGGGGCTGTGCCACAGCACTTTAGAATGTGGCCGACAGTTTCGTAGCCGTGCCGGATGACGGCAGAATCGTGGCCTCCGGCACCCAATTACTACTCGAAACCGGTCCAGGCGACGGTATTTGCAGGCGGTAAGGGCTTCCGATGCGCCAACTTCCACGTGGAACGATGCTATGATTCCGTCTATATCGTGGCCTTGGCGCTGGATGGGTATTACGAGTGCGCGTGGTCGAGTCAGTTTGGCCAAGTTCCGATTCAGAAAGCCTGCAAAATGCCAAACGCCGACACCAGATGCTTGCGGACCGACAGGCGACGAATTTTCGGGTGGGGCTCTTATTGCAAGACAAAGAACCTCAACAGGTTAGGCGGAATCGGCGGGTGCCGATTGGGGAGCGGTTTAGCTGGATGGCTGACTCGGATTTCAAAAGTCTGACTCGGGCCGACAGGATCGACTCTGACTCGCAAGCTTCAAGAAATCAATAAGATACGAATGCTATTTGGGCGGGAATGGCGTGGAAAGGCGAGTTTCGCCTATAAAGGCCTCTCGATTTACAAAAATGCCACAGAAAACGAATGGCTAACGGGATGAGGAGGCAGGGGCGATTCTGGCTGTTGGCCTTTGTTCGGGTATTTCCTGCGGGCTTGCGCGATCAGGCTCATGTGGCAAATTAGTTAATGCTCGTGTAGAAGATTGAAACCAACTTGTTGAGGACACATCCATGCGCCAGTTCACCCGTCGTCAGTTCATCCATACCTCTCTTGCCAGCGCCAGCTTGCTCGCCACCTCGCCTGCGCTCTTGCAAGCCGCCGAGGCCATGTCGAGGCAAAAGGTCGCCAGGAGTGCGCAGGTTGAGGGGTCTGTGCCGTGTTTTCGGACGGCAGTATGAGGTTCTATTTCAATGCGAGTGTTTGGCAGATGAGTTATTTGAACGCCAGTTCATTAAATACCAGCGCACCAGCCATGAGAACAACGGTGCTTGAGTCCTCTCCAATGCCAACCAAAGCGTTCCTCCAAGGCTTAGATTGCGAATTGCCATGCACACGCTGCGCCACCTACTGTAAACAACGACCCAGCCCACCGATGTTCGCACTGAAACCAAGGCCGGAAGCCGTCGAGCCTATGTGAGCAAAAGCCCCGGCCACCCACACCACGAAGGTCGCGGCTCGGCGACGCGGCCCGGCCCAGTAGCTGCGCGAACGAAACTGACCACTGACCACCGAGCACCGACCACTGATTACTGATTACTGATCCCCCCCGTGAGTTCTCCGTCCTCCAATCCTTCGTCCCGGCCAAAGCGCGCCAGCGGCGTGGTAGTGCCGAATCGGCCCTCGCGCGGCCAGCGCATACTGGCCTGGGTGGTGGCGAACGCCTTGCGGCTGCTCGCGGCCACCCTGTGCTACCGCGTCAATGGCGGCCGTGGTCCGGCCAAGCTGCCCGACGAACCGGTCATCTTCGCCCTCTGGCACAACCGCCTGGGCTTGTGCATGGCATCGGGTTCGGTGCTCATACAACTCCAGCAGCATGCGGAGGCCGTAGCGCTTTACGACCCATGCGGCTTTGGTGCCCGGCAATTGATCGGCAAGGCGTTCTTCCGCGGTCACCCGACACCGATGGGTAGCGAAAGCCCCATCGCGGGTTCATCGGATCAGTTTCAGGGCAGAGAACCCGTAGCCGCGTGCGCTCAACGACACGTTGCCTTGCTTGACCGCCAGGGCTTTGCGCCCACGTTCGAGCAAATCGGTCTCGCGGGCCGTGCGGTAACCGGGCACTGCAAGCACCACCGTGCCGCTTCTCCCGCTGGTTTCCCACAGGCGCACAACGACTTGATCAGAAGCTCCGTCATCCGCCGGCTTCATGCAGGTCACCAACGCGCGCATCGGATCCACTTCCAGATAAGGATGGTCCAGCCACTTCTTCGGCAGACGGCCCAAGGCCAACGTTAGCGGGGCCGCGGCGCTCCGGCTCCGGGCCAGGGCGGCGGCGTTGTCGTAACCGGGCGCATGGGCGCACAGCGAGTAACGGAAACGGAACTGAGTCACGCCATCCTGGTCCTGGGTAACTTCCTTCCAGTTCTGGTCGTTGCCCAACGCTTCGAAAGCCAGCGCCCCTTGATCCAGCCGCAGCATGAACGCGTCCAGCGGCGCCACGGTGACACCGAGGCGACCGGGTGGCGAGTAGTCCACAAACCCCTGCACCGCAAACCGCCGGAGGTCGGCGCCCGGCATCAGATCGCCCTCTGGTTGCAGTTGCGGTCGCAGCACCGCTGCGGTGGTTTCGATGCGGAGATCGCGCACGCCTTGGCCGATCGGGAAGAAATGAAGCAACCGCTGCTCGTTGGTCGTAGGCGGCTTTTCGAGGCGCACGTCGAAGTCCACTCGGTCGAGTGCGGTGAAGAGCGTGATAACGTTTGTCACGCGGAGGTCGCCGATGCGGCCAGTGACACGCATTTCGCCGCAGACCGGACCCAGTCGGGTCTGGCATTCGACGTCGGAGAACTGGCGCTCCTGCCCATCATTAAAGACCGTCTGGCAGAGCGAGCGTGCCGAAGCTCCATTGAGCAATTCCTGCCCGCTTGCCTTATGCACCAAGCTGGCGAGGCCGCCATTCGTAAGATCCACCCGCAACCGATAGAACGGGCCTTCCAAGGTGGTTGCGGTGACCGAGAACGGTGAGACTATGGCGCGAAGCACATTGGTTTCGAACGCGTACTCGCGGAATCCGAATGCCGGAACCGCCGTGGCGACGAAGACCAGATTGCGCTGAGGACCCTGCGAACGGAACTGAGATGCTCTACCCTTGACCCCCGTCACCTCAACGGGCACGGCACACTCCACAAGGATGTCCCGGGTAAAGCTCAGCGGATTGAAGACCGTCACGTGCCGACTGTCTGCCTTAAAGCCAAGTACCTCCCAAGCGTTGCCGGTCAGGCGCTGGCTGATGTCTCCAAAACGGTCAGCCCAGTATCGCCGCAATTCGGCGTTGTGACGCTTGTTCTTCGGGTCGGCCCCGTTCCAGGCATGATCTGAGAGCATCGCCCAAAACCACTCGGCCTTCTCCCGGTCCTCCCGAGTCTGAGCCGCAAGTTCCGGTTTGACCCGGCTGGCCAGCGCGACAAGAGACTCGGCGGCCAGGAAAGCGCGCTCGTTCTCACGCAGCGCCGCCACGGTTCGGGCCAGACTCACCGGCCAAAGCTGCCACGACTGCCCAAAATCACCACGAAGTTTGGGCAAGAACGGCGACGCGGCCTCGACCGCGTCCACTTCCGCGCAGAACTGGGCCAGCGTGCCATTGACCAACTTCACTCCGTTGGTCGCGGCGGCGTTGTAGCGGATGATGCCTTCGGCAAAGCCTTGGGCTTGCTTGTGGCTGTTCGGATTAATGTCCGAATGGGTGCCGCTGGCAAAGATCGTTCGCAGTGGATATGCAGCACCCAATCCCGCATAGTGGGGAACCCACTCGGACGACACGCGTTGGGGATCCTTTAGCAAATATCCACCCTCGCAGTAGGATGTTTTTAGAGACGCCCACGCGTCCAGCCGCACCCGTACCTCACTGCCGTCCGGACCTTCCAGGCGGAACAGCGGCGGAGTGTTCAGCCCCTTGAAAGTCGAGTCGTAATCGAGAAAGGGCACGGAAGTCCAGCGGATGCCGCAACCGGCCATCAACGAGGCCATGCCCCAAGGCAAGGAAGGCAACTCGATATGTTCAGCGATGCCAATTGGCATGCCGTGCTCTCGCTCCATCCGTCGCGCGGGGTAAAAGGTGCGCAAGGCACCCTCTGCGCTCTGGAAGCCCCAGAGGGAATTACAGAGAAACGGGCTCACACAAAGGCGGCCCTCGCGGATGCGGCGGAACAGTTCGTCCCGCCGCTGCGGATATATCTCCAGAAATGACTCCACTTCGATAAAGGCGGTGGCGTTGTAATGGTCGCGGTCCTCCGGCGGTAACGCTTCGGTGCGGGCCATCTCGTCGAGATGGGCGGCGATGAGGTCCGCAAAGGACTGGCGGACCTGGGCTTCGGTGAAGCCCCAAGTCACATCAGGACACGTGTCGTTCGCAATGATAACACGCCAGTGTGGCGGGCCGTCGTCGGCAGAAACCTGGAGCGTGGGCATAGCTCCGGTTGAGAGGACGAGAGCGAGTGTGAGAGTCTTCACGGGCTCACTTCAGATTCATTTTGACACACCATGGGCACGAAACTCGCCCAACGGCGACATTTCACCGGACGCGAGAATGGAATTTTTTCTGCCCTGCATATTGCGGAAATGCATCTAAGGAGCGGTGGTTTTCCGGGCTGGCAAGGCTCATCGCATGAGCTGCAGGAGGCGGCTTCTGTGGAAGGAGCGCAAGCGCGCTTACTGATGCTGCTGCCACTGGAATCGCGCATGCATGTAGCGCCTTCGGCATACCAGGCAAGAAACGCCCATCTATCTTTCGGTCAGCTCCTCCCGCAGAATCTTCCTGACTTTGGGGGGGTCTGCTACGGCCCATTGCTCCAGCCATTTCGATCTCAAGCCCGTGCGCGAGGAAGAGAGATGAGGTTGCGCGGATTAAAGGGGATTACCCTTGGCCCAAATCGACCGGGGGCATGCTTGCTGGTCATTTGAGCTTGAGATCGGCGAGCTTTCCAATTACCCCGCTCCGCATTCAAGCTCAGATGAACAAGCACAGCATATTCATTCGAAGGTCAGTTCTTGCTTTCTTTCACAGAAGCATTCATCCCGTCACGGTAACGGCGGCTTGCCTGGGCCTGCTTCCTGGATGCACGACTTCCCACTCCGGTTCCACGTCGAATGGCCCGCCATTGGTCCTCCGCTCTCCTGATAGTCGGATTGAAGTAAAGGTCCAGGCCCACGGCGCGCTGACCTGCGCCGTGACTGCCGAAGGCAGGCCCTTATTGAATGCGTCCAAACTTGGCTTGAAGTTGCGGGACGGCACGGAATTCGGGCGGGACGTAGAACTCGTGGAGGCCTCGCGAGCCGCAGCGGACACGACCTGGGAGAACCGGTTCGGAAAACACCGCAAGGTGCGCGATCAGCACCGGGAACTGCGCCTCGTGCTGCGCGAGAAATCCAGCACTGGCCGGAGGTTCGAGGTGATCTTCCGCGCGTTCAATGACGGGATTGGTTTTCGCTACAGCCTACCGGCGCAAGCGGGGATGGAGACGATCGTGGTGGATCAGGAGCTGACCGAGTTCGCTTTCGCCGGTAACCACGCCTGCTTCGCCGCCGAACACGACAAGGGCGGTTTCAAAGGGTCCCAGGAATGGGAGTTCAAACCGCGACACCTAGCCGACATCAACGCCAGTTCAATCATCGGCCTGCCGCTGCTCATCCAGACCCCCAACGTCTGGGTCGCGTTGACCGAATCGGACTTGCTCGATTGGGCGGGCATGTGGATTGGCGGTCAGGCGGTTGCGCCCGGGTCCACGAACAGCGGCGTCACCCTGGTGGCGAAGCTCGCGCCACGCCGCGAAGGCGATGGATTGGTCATGGCCACGACTCCCCATCAATCGCCCTGGCGCGTGCTGATGATTGGCCGCGAACCTGGCCGGCTGATCGAGAGTGATCTCGTCTTGAATCTCGCTTCGCCCTGTGAGCTGGCGGACACCTCCTGGATCAAGCCGGGCATGATGGCCTGGGACCATTGGTGGTCCGGCGACGTGAAGATGGACACCGCCGCGCTCAAGGAATACATCCAGCTCGCCGCCGACATGGGGTGGCCGTATCAACTGGTGGACTGGCAATGGTACGGGGAGTTCAACAAGCCAACGTCCGACATCACAAAGGTCAATCCCGCCGTGGACCTGAACGAGGTCCGCCGCTTCGCGCGCGAGAAGGGTGTGCGCCTCTGGCTCTGGCTCTACTGGACGGACGCAGATCGCCGTGATGCCTACGAGCAAGCCTTTGCGCTCTACGAGCAATGGGGCATCGCGGGAGTGAAGATTGACTTCATGGACAGCGATGATCAGTTCATGGTGAACTGGTATGAGAAGCTCACGCGGGCAGCCGCGAAACATCACCTGATGATCAACTTCCACGGCGCCTACAAGCCCACAGGCTTGAATCGCACTTTGCCCAACCAGCTCACCCGCGAAGGCGTTCTTGGCAATGAATACAACAAATGGAGCACCCGGGTCACGCCGGAGCACAAGCTCACGCTACCGTTCACGCGCTTCCTGGCCGGGCCGGCCGATTTCACGCCCGGGGGATTTCTCAATCGGCAGCCGGCTCAGTTCAAACCGCAGAACCCGGCGCTGGTTCAAGGCACGCGCGCGGCTGAACTGGCGTTATTCGTCGTCTATGACAGCCCGGTGTGCTGCGTGTGCGATCATCCCGATCACATTCGCAATCAGCCCGGCGCGGATTTCCTGAAGCTCGTGCCCACCGTCTGGGATGACACGCGCGTGCTGGACGGAGCTGTGGCGCAACACCTGGTGATGGTGCGCCGCTCCGCCAACCAGTGGTTCCTCGGTGCGCTGACGGATCGGGAGGCGCGCGAGATTCCAATAAAGCTCGATTTCCTCGGCTCCGGCCGGTGGAAAGTGAAGGTCTGGAAAGACGCCGCCGACAGCGATCAAAACCCAGAACACCTTCAAACCGAGGAACGCGAGGTGACCGCCGCCGACACCCTTTTGCTTAAGCTTGCGCCATCCGGAGGAACAGTGGCGATTTTCCAGGATAGCATCCATCAATAGGGCCATTTATGTGACTCCACCGACCTCATCTGCTGGGGGCGCTCGACGCGCAAGACCCCAACAGGTTGGGCCAAGTGGACTGATATATACAGCATATCCATCAATGAGGTTGCGTAAGGCGCAACACTCCCACGATTGGGCTTGATTCGTAGAAACTGTGGGGTTGAATAACACCATGTACAAACCCTTCCAAATATCGCGCAGGTCTTTTGTAAGGCGTTGCGCGGCCACAGCCGCCGTCACGGGGGTGCCTTTCTGGTTCATCGAAAGGGAACTCTCCGCGGCGCAGGAGGCGGCGCCCCCATCCGTCAGCCCGAACGACCGCCCCGGTATCGCCTTAATCGGCTGCGGCGGCCAGGGCGTACATGATGCGGCCGCAGCCAGCCAATGGGGCGACATCATTGCAGTTTGCGACGTGGACGACAATCATGCGTCGGCGGCGGCACGAAGGTTCGCGCGCAATGGCAAGACACCTGACAAGTTCAACGATTTCCGCAAGGTCATGGCGCGAGACGATGTCCATGCCATTATCCATGCGACCCCCGATCATTGGCACACGCTGATCAATCTGGCGGCGGCCAGAGCAAAGAAGGATGTGTACGCGGAAAAGCCGCTGACGCTGACGATTGACGAAGGGCGGATCATCACCAAAGCTGTGCGCGACAACAAGATTGTGCTGCAGACCGGGACGCAGCAACGAAGCGACCAGTGGTTCCATTTGGCCTCTCAATTGGTGCGCAACGAACGCATCGGCAAGCTAAAAACCTATGATCGCAACGCTCGGTTGCCTCGTTGATGGGCAGGTACTTGCAACGACGCCAGGCTTTCATACTTCATCATTTCGTCCCATCGCCGGCCTTGTCTGACTCTTTGAGTTTGAGGG
>Ga0182014_10005152_pt1 | contig 14644 bp, 14 predicted proteins | sample 612S2DmetaG_FD_120489 | JGI IMG/M metagenome (GOLD analysis project Ga0182014, IMG submission 120489) | Permafrost microbial communities from Stordalen Mire, Sweden - 612S2D metaG | ecosystem: Environmental > Terrestrial > Soil > Wetlands > Permafrost | place: Sweden: Stordalen | collected... | reverse complement strand
GGGTCTTGGGAAAATCGTGTTTCCCCGGGGCCCGCCCCCCCCCCCCCCCGGCAAGTAGCTTGGCTCCTTCCGGTTGGCAGGGCTGAAGGCCATCACTCCCGCGTAATCCAATCTTCTTGATGGGCGGGTGACTGCCCATGCCGGGGAGTTAATCTGGGCCGGTTTTGGAAAGGAACATTGCCGGGCTGGCTGGACATGAGTATGTTGGCGCGGTGAGCACCAGCAGCAGCCAGTTCTGGCAAACCCGGCGCGGGTTGATCTGGTCCAATCCGAAGGCGGGCGACTCGGCGCATATCCGGGCGGCATTACTGCGGCCCAGGTTTGGCCTTAAGAGCAACGTCACCCCTTTTCCGCGCCGCCTCTGCGGCTCTGTTCCACCAGCAATTTCTGCAAGTCGGCTAGAGTCTTGGACTGCGAGGAGCCTTCGACAGTCTTCTCGGCGATGTCCTGGACTTTCTGGTAGGCGGCTTCGAGCTGCTGGGCCAGTTTGGCATTGGCGGAGAATACGTCTTTGTTGACCTTCTCCAGCGTATCGTTGCGCGCGGTCAGCACATTGCGTTCGCCCTCGAATTCTTTGCGCAGCAGATCCTCGCGGTTCTTGGCTTCGATCTTCAGGCGGTCGCTGGCTTCCTTGACCGCCTGGGCGACGGCCGCCTCCATTTCTTTCGGGAACGTGGCGGCTCGGGCGCGGAGATCAGCCAGATCCTTTTCCTGTCCGGCGACATTCTTTTCCCGCTCGGCAAATTCCTGTTGAAAGGCCTCCCGTTTGACGGCGATGTCCTTCTCGAGCGCAGCCTTTTCGTCGGCTAGCTTGTCCTTCATCGTCTGTTGGTCGCGCTTGAAGTTGTAGATGAAATCCTCGCGCTCTCGGTCGCGGGCCTTTTTCTCGCTGGCGTCTCGCTCTTTGAGTTCGGCGTCGTGGGCTTTCTTTTCCTTGTCCCACTCGGCGCGGAGGGCGTCAATTTCTGTCTGGAGCCGTTCGCGTTCGGTGGACATCGCATATTCGAATTCCGCCCGCTTTTGGTTTTGCGCCTCAATCAACGCGGCCAGACTCACGGCGGCCTTCTCAATACCGTACAATTCCTTCAGTTCGCCCTCCTTGCTTTCGACGGCTTTTTGGATGCTGCGGAACCGGGACGCTTCGGAAGCTAGCCGGTCGGAGACGTCGGCCAGCATTTTGCCTATCTCCGCCTTCAGGTGGCCGATCTCACGGTCAATGCCTTCGGGGGCAACGGCGGAAGCGGCCTTGACAGCCTCCTCGGTCCGCTTCTCCTCCAGACGCCGCTCGGGAGCCAGCTCCGCGGCGCGCTTTTCCTCAACTTGCTTCGCCAAGATCTGGTAGGCCTCCAACATCTCTTGTTTGGTGCTCTTTTCAGAGACTTTCCTGGGAGGTTTATCGGGCATATCAATAATACTGTAGGTTGTGGTTTTCTCAGATTCCAACCGTCAGCCTGCCACCTGGGGAGCCTGGCGGAAAGCAGAAATTATCACTTTCTGGCCGCGCCATAGCCGCGCGCGAAGCCGATGCACTGGGCCACCTCGGGTGCCGAATTGTCCCAATGATACTCGTATTCGATGGAGAGATTGCCGACGAACCCCTGAGCCTTAGGTTCTTCCAGGATGCCGGGCATGTCCGCGATGCCGCTTCCGTAAGGCACGTCATGGGCGGGCAGGCCCATCTCATTCAAATCCTGCAGGTGGCTGGTGATGATATGGCCTTTCAGGATGCGCAAGCACTCGACCGGTTTCAGGCCGGAGCGGATCCAATGCCCGGTATCCGCACAGACACCGATGCGCGGGTCGCGGTCTTTGACCAGGGAGAGGACGTAATTGGGGTCCCACATACGGTAGCTGGCGTCGTTCGGCCGCCGCGGATGGTCGCGGAACGCGATCACCACCCTTTCAATTTACCGGTCGTCGGCGTCATGCCGCACAGGGACTGGGGGGTTTCATATAGGAGTTCGCGCGCGATGCGGAGCGCGTCCTCGGCGGAGTATTGGCCCTGAGCCACTTGGCCGGCGAGCACCTGCGCCATCTGCTTGCGCACGATGACCGTCTTCGCGTATGACCATTCGGCTACATAGGCGTCGGAGAAGAATCCGACTTGCTTGTTCACCGGGACCATGTCGAGGCGCTCGGCCATGACGTGACGGATGGCGGCGGGAAAGAAACTGTGCCACCAGAACCCCGCCAGACTGAAGTTGGGCAGCTCCCGGCACAAGGTGCACAGAGTCTGGTTCGCATGGCGGCTGGAGACAAAGCACTGGAACCGAAGCTTCGGATGACGCTCGACAATCTGCGCCAGTTGGGCCAGGGTCTTTTGCGAAATCCGGCTCGCCGTCTCGAACGGCAGCGGCTCGGCCCCCAAGCTGAACTGGAAGAGGATCTCGCCTCCGTGTTTCTCGAGAGCGGACAAGAACGCCTCCCCAATATAGGCGGCGTAGATGTCACGCTCGGCTGGGCCCGCCTGAGCCCGGCGCTTGAGTGCGCCCGCCATTTCCTGCTCCGTGGGCAGTCGATAGTCGATGTCCGAAGACAGGCCCATCGCGGTGGAAACCAATTGATCGTAAGGAATCGCCTCCACGTAGTCTTTGATGGCCGCCTGGACGTCATCGACGGTCTTGATCGTGCGGTCCGCCGGTGGCCGGGCCTTATCGCCCAGGATGGCCACTGGTGCTTCCGGCGACCGGCCCCACGTGCGCTCAAGATCGTACACCGCCGTGTCGTACTCGCCCCACTGCGTCCGCATGAACATGCCCCATTCCAACGAATATTGGAGGACATCGTCTCCCTCGCCTTTCCCACGACGGCAATACTCAGCGCACGTTCTTTGGATATTGGCCCGCTTCAGGATCGAGCGCGCCCAGGCTCCATCGTCGGCCCGCTCGCGCACCTGGTCATCGAGGCGCCGCCAGTTGTAGGACGTAATGGGCTCGCTCCAATTGTAAAGGTCCCGCAAGATGATGCGCACCCCCCACCAACCGCTCGTGTTTTGGATATACCGAAGGAACGGCAACGCCTCCTCGATGCGCTGGTGTGCTTCCTTCTTGCTGGCCCAATTGGGGAATTGCGTGAGCCGCGCTCCGCTCGGACAGCCCGCCGAGTAAAGGTCACTCACAACCATATGATAGAGCAGGATGTCGTGCAGTCCCCGTGCAGCCAGTCTTCCGCCGCAGAGATGGGTGTGAACATCCAGGATGGGCACGGCGCCCAAGGCATTTTCGAGCGAGTCAACGAGACCGAGTGTGTTCATAATTTCGTGCTTGGTTTACGCTTGCGATCAGAAAGGTCAGGGGAACAGTGCTCCGGAATTCCGCGGTGTTTCTCAGCCCTCCGGGCGCCGACCGAGTCCGGCTGCTCCCCAAGGAGCTTCTGCACTTCAGCCAAGCGCGGAATTTCACCCTCCCTCGCCTTTAACGCCGCGGCGGCAGAGGCGAACCGGATTCTCGCTTCCAATGTAACACCCTGCGCCAGGCTGGCGGCATACGCGCCGTGAAAGACATCCCCGCAGCCGGTGGTGTCGGTGGCTTTAACCACGAGCGCAGGATGGTGGGCGGCCGTCAGACCGCTCTCGGCCGATACGCTCCAACAGCCGCGGCTCCCGCAGGTCACAATCACTGCCGCACGATCCGCGCGCCACAGCGCTCGGGCCGCTCCAACTGCATCCCGTTCCCCGGTGATCTCCCGGGCGAATCTCTCTCCGAGAACCAGATGATCCACCAGGTCCAGTACTCTCCGGAACAGAGGATTTCCTGCGTCTTCGAAATCCGCCACCACCGCCGCACCCACCGACCGGGCGACTCGCGCCGCGCGAAGGTCCCCCGCCATCCCCCATTGGTCAATGAACAGCACTCGGCACGCGCGCAGGACCTCATCGCCGGGCTCGGTCTCGTGTGCGCCAATCATCCCGCTGCCTTCGAAGAACACGTTCCGGCTTCCGCTGTCCGTGCCGACTACGACAATCGAGTGCACCACTCTCCCTTGCGGCACGCGCGGCGCATGGGAAATATCAATCCCCTCCTGGTCCAAATGCCCGGCCGCGTAACTGGAATGCGCATCGGTCCCCAGGCAACCCGCATAGGCGCATCGCGCTCCCAGCCGGCTGGCCGCCACCAGCGCCGCGCCGGTTAGCCCGCCGAATCGGCGCGCGGTGCCAACCACGCGCACCTTCTCGTCCGCGGCCGGAAAGCACGGCACGTAAAGGAGATCATCCACAGCGGTGCAACCCAACCCCAGCACGTCGAACCGCTTTGTCCCTCGGGTGCTCATGAGACCCTCGATACCCCCCGGGCGCAGCTTGAAGGCGTGTTGCCCGAGTCGTCTGCGCTCCTGAAGGTAGGGCGCGCTGTCCCCAGCGCGCCGCTGGAGATCGGCCATTCTGGAGCCGCCATTGAGTTCGCCTCAAGCTGTACAGACTCCAGCCCTCTCCATGAATCTCGATTCACCAGAGGGCTGCCAACGGCTCCCCCTCTCCCCTTCCGAAGGGGAGAGGGATGGGGTGAGGGGTCCGATTTGGGGTTCAAGGACGCAAAGCGCGTCAAAATGTCGGAGAGTTCTTGCCCCGCGCTCCGCTGACAGGGAGAGGGAGAAACCCCCGGCGGCAATCTCATGCGCCCGACCCCGCATTCTAGCCTTTTCATTTGGGACATTGAACTAAGGACTTCGTTCTTCGTCATATTCGGGGCCACGCGACATTTCCGGCGACCGCGGGTCAGGCCCAGGTGACCTTCCCTTTGGGCTCTTGCATCAGGATCTCCTGGAGAAAACGCAACGCCTTGGTCAGACCTTCGCGCGGGCTCATGAGACTATCTTCATGCTCGATCGATAGTGTCCCGTCATAGCCGACCAGGCGCAAGGTCGAGATGAAATCACACCAGAACCGGCGCGGGTTGCCGTAGCCGACCGTGCGGAAGATCCAGGCACGGTTTAGCTCGTCGGCGTAGTGCTTGGTATCAAGAACGCCGTTGACGGTCGAGTTCCACAACTGCACTTGGGTGTCCTTGGCGTGAACGTGCCAGATGGCTGCCTTGAGCGCACGCACCGCGGCGCAAGGGTCAATCCCCTGCCAGAAGAGATGCGAGGGATCAAAGTTGGCGCCGATCTCCGGTCCGGCGGCGGCGCGCAGCTTCAGCAGTGTCTCCGGGTTGTAAACCACAAAGCCGGGGTGCATCTCCAGCGCGATTTTGCGCGCGCCGTTCTTTCGCACGAAGTCCACCGTCTTCTGCCAGTAAGGAATCACCACCTTGCTCCATTGGTAATCCAGGATTTCAGGGTAATCCGGCGGCCAGGGACAAGTCACCCAATTGGGCTGCGCGTCACCAGGCGCCCCCCCGGGACAGCCGCTGAACGTCGTGACGATCTCGACCCCGAGCTTGCGCGCCAGCCGGATTCCCCGGCGAAAATCGGCGTCGAAAGCGCGGGCGATCTTCCGATTGGGGTGAATCGGGTTGCCGGCCACATTGAGCGAGGAAATCTCCAGCCCGCGTGAAGTGACCGCATTCAGAAACCCCTTCGTTTTGCGGTCACTGGACAGGAGCGCATCCGGGTCGCAATGAGCCGTGCCAGCCCACCCGCCGACGCCGAACTCGATGGCTTGAAACCCGAGGGAGGCCGCGTAATCGAGCGCTTGTTCGAAGGGCATGGAACCGAGAATGACTGTAAAAACGCCTGCTTTCATGATGACTCAAAGGTACTGATTCACCGGAGAATTCAAGCAGTTTCTTCCTTCCAGTTCGCCTTTCGTGCGGTCGCCGTATGCCGCGCTGTATTGCATTGCTCTCCCCATGCACTTACAGGCTGCATACGCAGTATCGGATTCGGTGCGACTACGCGGCAAACGCAGCACAAAGCGCTTTGGATCCAAAAAGGTGTAAGAATACCCTGCAAATAAAGGGGATTCCGTGATCAACACCGGGTACGCGCCGGGGCTCCTCCGGGGTGCCACCGGGATAACACCGTCGGCGCGGGCGGAACGTCCAACAGGCAGAGGCGGGCGGAGGCAGCAGAAGCGCCCCGACTCCAACAGATCCCGAGATGTGCCTAACGGGGTCTGCTCGGGCCGTCATCTCAGCTTGATGCCGCCCTGGATGACGCTGCTGCAGGCGGCTTGGCGCCAATCTCTGCCAACTATGGATGGTCAACTGCGCGGTCAGCGCTCGTGCTCGGCTTCCTCCGAATTGGATTGCCACCGCGCTACCGGGGCATTAGGAATTTCCTCATGTGCCAGTTATCGACCGCCATCGTTTGCGCCAGCGTCTGTATGGGTTGGTTTTCCCATGGCCGGCAGATGATGCTGTGACGCAGCCACTCCATCTGCGCGTGCTGCGCCCGGAGGACTTGCCCTTCGCGGATTCGCTCTGCGCCATCGCGGGCTGGAACCAAACCCTCGGCGACTGGCGGCGCTTCTTGGAGATGGAGCCTGAAGGTTGCTTTCTGGCCGAATGGAATGGCTCACCGGCGGGCACTGCCACCACCTTGCGTTACGCGTCCGACGTGGCGTGGGTCGGCATGGTGCTGGTGCATCCCGAACATCGTCGTCGAGGTATCGGGCGCGCATTGCTCATCCACTGCATCGCCTGGCTGCAAGCGCGCCGCATGCGCTGCATCAAACTCGTCGCCACGCCGGCAGGCAAGCAGGTCTATGACATCCTTGGCTTCAAGAGTGAATGGATGCTGGTTCGCTGGGAACACGCCGGGCTGCAAGTCGCGAAACCGGCCGACGCGCGAGTTCGCCCCTGGCGCGCGTCGGACCTCCGTGTCATCGCCCCGCTCGACACCTCTGCGTTCGGTGTCTCGCGCGAAAAGCTGGTGGAGGCTTTGGCCTCGCAGAGCCGCTTCGCGCTCGTGTTGGAAACTGTGCGTGGCCGCGTCGCCGGTTACGGTTTTATGCGGCCCGGCTCGCGAGCAACCTACCTGGGTCCCATCGCGGCCGCGTCTGACGAGGTTGGTCTCCAACTCGTCGAGGCCCTCCTCACTAATATTACTGGCGAAAGAGTCTTCTGGGACATCCCCGACGCCAACACCGCCGCTGGGGACTGGGCGCGCCAGCATGGCTTCACCCAACAACGGATGCTGACGCGCATGCATCTCGGAGAGAACACGGGGCCGGGCAATCCGCGGCAACAATTCGCTCTGGCTGGGCCGGAAGTGGGATGAAGACCCGCCACGGACATTTATCACCGCCAGCCTATCGGATATGTGAGTTATGAAAAGGCCCGTCTCCCTCGCGCTCCCTGTCTCGCTGCCTGAGGTCATATCTGACGAAGCGCAACTGGACGACCTCCTCAGCCGCCCCCGCCGGCCTTTGGTGGAGTTCATCAGTCAGCTCCGCAGCCCCTTAATGATTCTCGGCGCGGGCGGCAAAATGGGACCATCGCTGGCCGTGCTGGCCCGCCGCGCCGCTGCGACAGCGCAGCACGATCTCCGTGTCATCGCCGTCAGCCGTTTCCGTAATGCCGCCGCCCGCGAGTGGCTGGAATCGCGCGGCGTCGAAGCCATTTCCTGCGACCTCTTCGACCGCGAAGCCATGGCCAGGTTGCCCGAAGCCGCCGACATCCTCTACCTCGTCGGGGTGAAGTTTGGCACCAGCCAAAATCCGCCACTCACCTGGGCGGCGAACACGATCATCCCCACCAACGTGGCCGAGCGATTCCCCGAGGCGCGCATCGTCGCGCTTTCAACGGGCAACGTGTATCCGATGGTTCCTATCGCCAGTGGCGGCGCGACGGAGAGTGATGCGCTAACGCCACTTGGCGAATACGCCAATTCCGCCGTCGCCCGCGAACGGCTCTTCGAGTTCCATTCACGGCAGCGCGGGACGCGGATGGTCTTCATGCGGCTCAACTACGCCCTTGACCTCCGCTATGGCGTGCTCCACGACCTTGCACAGAGGGTCTGGTCAGGCGAGCCGGTGGACCTGACGAATGGTTACTTCAATTGCATCTGGCAGGGTGACGCCAACGACTGCATTCTGCGGTCGCCAGGACTGGCGGCGAGTCCCCCGCTCGCACTGAATCTCACCGGGCCGGACGTTCTCTCCGTCCGCGCGGTGGCAGCGCGGCTGGCGGAACTGATGGGCAAATCGGTGAAGTTCACCGGCATTGAGTCGGGCTTGGCCCTGCTCAACAATCCTGCCCAGGCCTGCAAGCTGCTCGGACCGCCGCCCACTCCCCTGGAATCTGCGATGCGCTGGACGGCGAATTGGGTGATGCAGGGTGGCGCGTCGTTGAACAAACCAACCCATTTCGAGGTGGGTGATGGCCGATACTGAGCTGGGGCGTGAAACGTAAACCGTGATGCCTGGAGCGAGACTATGAATAAGTTCCCACAACCGCCGGCCTGGGCGTTGGATCGCTTGCGCGATGGACTGGTCATCCCTGCGCATCCGCTCGCGCTCACCCGCCAGCGGAAACTGGACGAGCGCCGTCAGCGCGCGCTGGCGCGCTACTACCTCGCGGCGGGAGCCGGCGGGTTGGCGGTCGGAGTTCACACAACGCAGTTTGCCATCCGGGAGCCGAAGCACGGCTTGCTGCGCCCCGTGCTTGAACTGGCCGCCAGGACAGCCGCGGAACAGGCGGGTGGAACGGGGCCGCCCGTCCTGATCGCAGGGATCTGCGGTCGTAGCCCGCAAGCCGTGGGTGAAGCTCAACTGGCTCACGCGCTTGGTTACCACGCCGGGCTGCTGTCGTTGGGGGCGCTGCGCGAGGCCACCGAGCGTGAACTGCTCGCACATTGCAGGACCGTGGCGCACGAGATACCGCTGGTCGGTTTCTACCTTCAGCCCGCGGTCGGCGGGCGGCTGCTGCCATTCAGCTTCTGGCGGCGCTTCGTCGAGATTCCGAATGTCATCGCCGTGAAGATTGCGCCCTTCAACCGCTACCAGACGTTCGACGTGGTGCGCGCCGTGGCCGAAGCCGGACGCGCCGGTGACATCGCGCTCTACACTGGCAACGACGATCACATCCTGCTCGATCTCCTCACCGAATGGGCCGTCCCGACGCCGCGCGGCATGCAACGCGTGCGCATCGTGGGCGGATTGCTCGGACAGTGGGCCTGCTGGACGCGGGGCGCGGTGGAAATGCTGGAGCGATGCAAGAAACTCCGCGGAGCCAAGCTCATTCCTGCGGAACTGCTGACGCTGGCTGAACAGCTCACCGACGCCAACGCCGCCGTCTTCGACGCCGCGCATGGCTTCGCCGGTTGCATCGCTGGCATCCACGAAGTCTTGCGCCGCCAAGGTTTGCTGGCGAACGCGCTTTCGCTCGATCCACATGAGCGGCTCTCCCCAGACCAAGCCGCGGAAATCACCCGCGTTTGCGCCATCTATCCACGGCTCACCGACGACGACTTTGTGCGAGCGAATCTGAGTGTCTGGTTGGCAGGATGACATGAAACCACACGTCGCTTTACCAACGAGGGGCTCTTTCAGACGGTGGCTGCCGCCGACGCCGCGGTAAGGCGTGGCGCTTAGTTCCGCTAGAAAAGCATGGAAGCAGGCTTGGACCGCGTTTGACAAACGTGTTTGACGAACGTTGACCAGGGTGATGAGAGCAGGCACAGTCCCGGCATGAGTGAAACCTTGCTCACGCGGTTCCTACGCTACGTCCAAATCGATACGCAGTCGGATGAGACTAGCAGAACGTGTCCCAGCACGCCCGGCCAATTGGTGCTGCTGGAGATGCTGAAGCGGGAATTGGGCGCAATGGGCGCAGGGGATGTGAAGATGACGAAGCACGGCTACGTCATGGCCAGCATACCCGCCACTACCCGCAAACCTGACGTGCCAACCATTGCCTTCTTCGCGCACGTGGACACTTCCCCTGATTGTTCCGGTAAGGGGGTGAAGCCGATTGTTCATCGCAATTATGACGGAGGCGCTCTCAAATTCGCGGATAATCCCCGCTTGGTTCTGGACGCAGCGACTTCGCCGGAGTTGTCAGCCGCGAAAGGTAAGGACCTCGTCACCGCAAGCGGCACCACCTTGCTGGGATCCGATGACAAGGCCGGCGTGGCGGTGGTGATGACGCTGGCGGAAGAGCTACTCCAAAACACAAAGCTGAAGCATGGGCTGGTCCGCATCTGTTTCACTCCAGACGAAGAAATTGGCCGCGGTGTTGAAAAGCTTGATCTGGAAATGCTTGGAGCGGAGGCTGCCTACACTCTGGATGGAGGCTCGCCGGGAGAGATTTCCTGGGAAACCTTCTCAGCGGATGCCGCAGAGGTCACTATAAACGGCCTCTCCACGCATCCGATGGAGGCAAGAGCCAAAGGGATGGTCAACGCCGCTTACATCGCCGGAAAGCTCCTGGCAGCATTGCCGCGTGATCGTTACGCACCCGAAACGACTGGTGGCCGGGAAGGGTTCATCCACCCGACCCGTGTGGATGGTGGCGTGGAGCAAGCGGTCGTCAAATTCATTCTGCGTGATTTCGAATTGGCTGGGCTGGCCGAGAAGCGTCGGATCCTTCAAGGCCTGTGCCGGGGGTTGCAGGCCAGCGAACCTCATGCGGCAATCCGGTGCAGGATCCGCAAACAATACCGCAACATGGCATACTGGCTGCGCAAGGATATGCGCCCGGTGGCACTGACCCGCCAAGCTTTTGCCGCCGTGGGTCTGAAGCCCTACGACCAGCTCGTGCGTGGCGGCACGGATGGCTCGCGCCTTACGGAAATGGGTCTTCCAACCCCCAACTTGTTCTGCGGCGAACACAATGCCCACGGCCTGCTCGAATGGGTGACTGTGCAGGACATGGAACTGGCCGTAACCGCCTGCACCAAACTAGTGGAGCTTTGGAAACACGAAAGCAAGCCCCGGTCTCTTTGACCCATGCTTTTGAGCCGCAGGAACTGGCCCGGGATGGCCTCCGGACCTTCATCTCATTTAGAACCTAAGCGCGATGAGCCAACACCATCTTGCGGTATTTGCTGATCTGATACGGACCCCATTCCAGCACCTTGGACTGGTGTGGGGCATTGTGCCGCTTTACTTCGCCTTGTTGTTGAGCGAACTGACCTCGGCCAAGAAGAGCTTCCGCACCGCGATCCAGACGGGATTTAGCTTTCTCTGGGCAGGGGCCCAATGGCTATACCTGTATCGAAATGTCGCCACCACACCGATGGCTAGCAGGGTGGCGCTCAAAGGGCTGCAAACAGTCAACCTCGCAGTGACCGGGCTTGTCTTGGTGCTGGGAGCGGTGGCTCTCTACAGCGGTCTGCGCCGGCGGTATCCCAGGTGTGCTTCGTTTCTTGGCCATACCCGGTTCAGCAACTACTTCATGATTACCATCTACCCAATTCAGGCGCACGCGTTGGAGTGGACCTGGAATCGGTTGGCAGCAATCGCCATCTTTGCGGTGCCGGTCTGGTTGGTTCTGCACTTTGGATTGATGCCGTTTCGAGGCAGGAAATGAGCGGCCTCATCTATCGTCATAAGGCATTGAAGATCCAAGACCGCAGCATGATTGGCTTCGAATTACGCCACTGATGTTGGGAACAGCCCACCAGCGTCGATGGGCATGACAATCAGCGCCGATAATCTACATTATTCACGAAAGCATTCGTCTTCACGTCGGTCGGCGAAAGGAGCTTTCCATTCACGACGACGCCATCAAACACAACATTCTCAACCGCGTGACTCACATCGAACCCATGGAGTTCCACCTGCATGAGATCTGTCACCGCCTGAATGTCCTTGAAAGCAACCCCATCAATATGACCCCGCTCGCTGTCCCGAGTCCAAGACGCTTTGTCGATCCAAAGAGAAATCAACCGCGGAGATTCTTCGATGCGCAGGTTGTCGAACCGCACGTTGCTGATGCGTGCAGAATCACAATGATATACTCGAAGCGTCCACTCGCGGCCTTTGTCATGAATAATGTCGCTGTCGGTAAACAGCACGTCGTCCACGTTCTCCCGAAGTTCGGCGCCGATACTCAATGCGTGTGCCACCTCGTTCCAGAGGACACAATTCCTGGCTACGATGTGCCGCGCCTCCCCTTGGCCTTGGTCCGTCTTGACCACAATCAGATCATCGAGAGTGCGAATAAAGCAGGCTTCGACGGTCACGTCCCGGCTGTTGCATATGTCAATGCCGTCTGAGTTTGCCCGGTATCCCAGCAACTTCAGGTTCTTGACATGGACCCGTTCCGACCGCCTGATTGGAATGTTCCAGGTGCTTGAATCGCGCAGAATCACTCCCTCCAAGGTAATGTCTTGGCCCTGAACCTGGACCAGAGGTCGGGCGTGAGTTGGGCAACGGCTCCCATCAATAATCCCTCGGCCTCGGAAAGTAATATTGGTCCCTTTGAGCACGAAGGTGGGAGAATAAGTGCGCAGGCTGCTATAGCTGCTGATCTGGAACGGCTCCTCCAACCCAATTGTGGCTCGCACAATCGCTCCTCCGGCGACATAAACCGTCTGGTTGTTGGTCACGACCAGGTGGCTGACCTCGTGAATGCCGGGGCCGAAGAAAACGACATTCGGATCGCCTGGCTTGGGCGCCTGTGCTTCAGGTGGATTGGCGAAAAGGTGCAACGACCGAACCCAGTCGCCGTTTACCTCAATGGTCAATGGCTTTGGTTCAGAGAGGGTTAAGCTCAGGCTTTTCCCCTGAATAGTCGGAGTGATCTTCCTAGAGGACGGCAGCACCTTGGCAGACTGTATCACCTCCGGACAGTTCACGGTTACGGTCACGGCGCCCTGCATATCGAAATAGGCAAAGGAGGCCTTTTCGAAGTACTCAGCCGAATGGGCTTTGTCATCCATCGCCTTCCAACGGCGCGCTGGCTCAGCACAAGCAACCTTGGCGATATAAACAGGAATCTGCTTTCCCTCGACCTGCACAGCAAAATCCTTTGAAAGCTCCTCGCTGGATGGCGCCGGATAAACCAGAACTGAGCCAGCCCGAACCGCGACGATGGAGAACAGGAGGCAAATGATTGGGGGCAGCAGGGGGAGGTTATTCATGGGGCATCCGTGTGGTTGCTGGCCGATGGGATTTCAAATGGCGCATCCCTCTATTGCGAGGAACTGCCCCGTGGCCGCGCCTTCCCTCAGCTTCTTGGCGCGTGAATATTCCTCCGAGTAGTAGAAGGCTTTGGCATTGTCGAGGCTCGGAAACTCAATGATAACCAACCTGCCTGTTTCCTGCGGCCCCTCGAGTGTGATCGTTTCGCCGCCACGGACTACAAATCTGCCTCCGAACTTCTCAATGGCTGCGGGGGTGGCCCGTGTGTACTCCCGGTAAAGTTCCCAATTGGTCACTTGGACCCTGGCAATAATGTAAGCTGGCATTAGCGGATGATGAAAGAGAAGAACCCCCCGATACCAGCCCAAACTGGCTGTTCATCAAGATCGGGTTAGCTCATGGTGGGGACTGTGCCCGGACGCACACCGGCGAAATCCCGCTGTGTATCCCAAGTGGATCGCGTAACTACTTGCGTTTACGCCACTTTCGCAGTTACGCTTGCAGGTGCCTGCGGTTGAGGCACTTAACCTGCAGGTTTTGCCGCTCTACTGCGGAGACGCAGCATGTTGCTTGAGCCACACCAGATCACTCTGGCTACTGGGGCGGGCTGGATTTCCCGTGTGATCGTGCCAGTTGGCAGGTGGCGGGATGGGATTGTTAAACTGGCTGTCCTTCCAACGATGCGTTTCGGCATGCCCGTCCACAAACGAGAAGTTTGATCGCTGGCCATGGTAATTTCCTGGGTAATGGTAGATGGTCTGCGCATCCATGTTAATGCCGAACATCGGCCGACAGATGCTATTCGGGTTGATCTCACCGAAGATAAAACCGGTTGAGGCGTTCCTCGCATCGGTTGTCTTGCTCTGGATCTTGTACCTCCGCGCGTCCGGCATCTCATGCCAAGGGTCACCCACCCAGCCCACGTAGGCGTTCATGCCGAAGCTCCGTGGACGCCTGACGGTTTTGCCGTTGACCGCCCACAGCTCGCGATCTCCCGGGCAGCGGAAAATGTCCTTGTTTTTTGTATAGGCCGCCAGCAGCGAGAGCCGTTCAGAAACCATCCCAGCTGCCGTGAGGTCGTCGTAGAGATTCGATCCTTCCCGCCCTTCGACCCATACCTTGGGGACATAATTCGCCGGGGGATTGGCCAGGTCCACGGCGCTGTCACCTGGACCATTGGGTGGCCAAAAGTCTCTCTAATCCAGAGTATACACTAGCGAAGCCACTACCAATTGCCTCGCGTTGTTGATGCACGAAATGGTGTCAGCCTTCTTCTTGGCCTGTGCCAGAGCGGGCAAGAGCAGCGCCGCCAAAATGGCGATGATGGCAATCACCACCAGCAACTCGATCAGCGTGAAGCCGGCGCAACTGCACAGTCCGCCACCAGGCGGCGAGGACGATTTGGGGATCCGAGCAAGCTCAATGTCCTTGGCCCGAAGCATGGTGTGCGCAATCATCACGGGTGGGGGTTGCGGCAAGCTTCGGCGGAGGTCAAGCACTTTCACGATCTCTTTCACAATCTCTGGGGAGGCGGGATTCTAGTGCACGCCACTAGGCTCAATGCCTGTAAGCTTATTCTATAAGTAATGTAATTACAGTCACTTAGGACTTGTACTTTTGAGGGCAGTACCCCATTACACTGGGGATGCAACCTTGCGCAAGTACTTTGACTGAATCGGT
>Ga0182014_10005149_pt1 | contig 14647 bp, 14 predicted proteins | sample 612S2DmetaG_FD_120489 | JGI IMG/M metagenome (GOLD analysis project Ga0182014, IMG submission 120489) | Permafrost microbial communities from Stordalen Mire, Sweden - 612S2D metaG | ecosystem: Environmental > Terrestrial > Soil > Wetlands > Permafrost | place: Sweden: Stordalen | collected... | reverse complement strand
GCAGTTCAGACCTGATGCCGCGAAATCTCAATCGGCGGGTTGAATTGTTGTTCCCCATCGAGGACCGGAAAATGATTCGCCATCTCCACGACAACGTGCTCGGGACGTACCTGGCCGACAACGTCAAGGCGCGCGAAATGAAGCCGGATGGCAGCTACGTCCGGCGGCAGCCCGGTCCGGGTGAAGAACCAATCAGCGCCCAAAACGTGTTGCTGAAGAAAAAACCTTTCACCTCCAAAGCCTAAGCGCGCGCCCGACGCCGCCTTCTCGAACCGCTAAGGGGCTGTGAACACTGATAGAACGCCCTATCCGGGTTAACAGGCCCTGGGGCCGTATCTTGAGCCTGTGCCCCGCATTACGCAACGACGTGCCGCCCGTCACTGCAAAGCTGTAGATTTAACATAAAGTGTTATCGACACTTATGGAACCGTCTGGCGCTATCACGCACTCCGCGCGCATTGAGTCGCTCGCCGGCAGCACGATCGCGAACTGCTACCAGTGTGGCAAGTGTACGGCCGGCTGCCCGGTCGCCTCGCGCATGGATTTGGTGCCGAATCAACTGATCCGGCTGCTGCAACTCGGTCGAGACGATCTTGCCTTGAATACGGCTTCGATCTGGGCTTGCGTATCGTGTCTCACCTGCTCGGCGAGGTGTCCGAAGCAGGTCGATTGTGCCGCCGTGCTGGACGCGCTGCGTGAGTTCTCACTGCGGGAAGGCAAGGTAAGTCCCGCGGCGCGAACCGTGGTGGCCTTTCAGCGGGCGTTCCTCGACAACATCAAGCGCAACGGCCGTTTGAACGAGTTGGAACTGATCGCGCGCTTCAAGCTCGATGTCCTGTTGCGCACACGGCAACTAGCGTTCCTGTTCAAGGACGCCGGGCTGGCTCCGCAACTGATGTCGCGCAAGAAGCTGCATCTGGTATCCGAGCGTGCGCGTGATTTGGAGGTCGTCGGCCGCATTTACGCCCGCTGCGCGCCATCCTTCCACCCCAGCGATTGCAAAGAAGGCAATCGCCGGGAACCCCAGCCATCCCCCGCCGAAGCTTCCGTGGAGGCCGTCGCCAAATGAACATCGGCTACTATCCCGGATGCGCGCTGCATGGCTCGTCCAATGACTACGATCAATCGCTGAAAGCCTGCTTGGGCGCGCTCGGCGTCAGTCTTCAGGAAGTGAAGGACTGGATCTGTTGCGGAGCGACGGCGGCGCACTCGCTCAACCACAAGCTGGCGATGGCGCTTCCCGCCCGGAACCTGGCCCTGGCCGAACGCGACGGCTTCAAGCAGGTTTTTGCGCCCTGTCCACTGTGTTCGATGCAGCTTCTGAAGGTGCGCCAGGCGGTCGCCGACGACGGCCTGCGCCAGGAGCTATCGCAGATCGTCGAAGCCGAGCTTCGCGGTGACGCCGAGGTCCTCAACCTGATCCAGTTGTTCCAGAACATCGGGGAAGAGCGTCTTAAGACAGCCGTCCAGCAGCCGCTGGAATCGATGACGGCGGCGTGTTACTACGGCTGCCTGCTGCTGCGCCCGCCCGACGTCGTCAAGTTCGACGATTGCGAACAACCCAAGTCCATGGAAACCCTGCTGGCGGCGCTCGGCGCCAAGACGGTGGAGTGGAGTTACCAGACCGAGTGTTGCGGCGCCGGCATGACCATGGCGAGCGAAGACACGGTGTTGGAACTGGCTTCGAAAATTCTTACCAACGCGGTCGAGCATGGCGCGAACTGCGTCGTCGTTGCCTGCCCCATGTGCCACGTCAACCTTGACATGAAACAGGCGGCGGTGGAACGCAAGTATGGCAAGCAGCTCAACCTGGCAGTGTATTACCTGTCCGACGTGGTGGGGCTGGCGTTGGGCTTGTCCGGCGAGCAGTTGGGCATCGACCGGCATTTCGTTACACCCGCCCCAACAAGTGCAAAAACGGCAGTCGCCGGGGACCCCGGAGCGAAACACTAGATCATGTCCAGAATCGGTGTCTTTACGTGCTGGTGCGGCGAGAACATCGCTCGCACGGTAGACGTGGATGAAGTCGCCAAGCAGGTTGGCGAACTGCCTGGTGTCGTCTGCTCCCTGAACTACAAGTACATGTGTTCGGACCCGGGACAGGGCATCGTGCGGGAAAAAATCGCCTCCGAGCGTTTGGATGGCATCGTCGTCGCCTCCTGTTCACCGCACATGCACCTGAAGACCTTCCGCAAAGCCGCGCAAACCGCGGGACTGAATCCATACCTGGTGGAGATGGCCAACGTCCGCGAGCAGTGCTCGTGGGTACACCATGACTGCGGGGCCGCGACGAGCAAGGCGATCGACATTATCCGCATGTCGGTCGAGAAGGTGCGCAACGACCGCGCGCTGGCTCCCATCAGTGTGCCGGTGACGCGCCGGGCGATGGTCATCGGCGGCGGGGTCGCCGGCATTCAGGCGGCGCTCGACATCGCCGACGCCGGCTACGAAGTGGTGATGGTGGAGCGCGAGCCTTCGATCGGCGGCAAGATGGCGGGCCTTTCCGAGACGTTCCCCACCTTGGACTGCTCGCAGTGCATTCTCACTCCGCGCATGGTGGATGTCGGCCAGCATCCGCGCATCAAGCTCTACAGCTACTCCGAGGTGGAGTCCGTCGAGGGCTTCATCGGCAACTTCAAAGTCAAGATCCGGCAAAAGCCCCGCTACGTGGACATGAGCAAGTGCACCGGCTGCGGCGACTGCTGGAACAGTTGCCCGATCAAGAAGAATCCCAGCGAATTCGATTACGGCATGGGCAATCGCCCGGCGATTTTCATTCCGTTTCCGCAGGCGGTGCCGGCCCGTCCGGTCATCGACAAGATCAACTGCACCCGTCTGAAGCGCGGCAAAGGTTGCGAAATTTGCGCCAAGAAGTGCAAGGCCGGGGCAATCGACTTCAATGACCAGGAGAAGTTCGTCGAGGAAAACGTGGGCGCCGTCGTCGTTGCCACCGGCTATACGCTCTACAGTATTTCGAAGGAGCAGGACAAGAAATCGCTGAGCGGCTATGGCGAATACGGATACGGCAAGTATAAGGATGTGATCGATTCGCTCCAGTTCGAGCGTCTGGTATCGGCCTCCGGGCCGACCAACGGCGTGCTGAAGAGGCCGTCGGACGGCGCGATTCCCAAGCACGTGGTGTTCATCGCCTGCGTCGGCTCGCGCGATAACGCGAAAGGCGTCGCTTACTGCTCCAAGATTTGCTGCATGTACACCGCCAAGCACACCATGCTCTACAAGCACAAGGTGCATGACGGGCAAGCGCATGTGTTCTACATGGATATCCGTTCCGGCGGCAAAGGCTACGACGAGTTCGTGCGGCGCGCCATCGAGCAGGACGGCGCCAATTATTATCGCGGCCGGGTTTCTAAAATTTCCCAGGAAAACGGAAAGTTGATCGTGCGCGGCGCCGACACGCTGGCCGGCATGCCGATTACGGTGGAAGCCGACCTGGTGGTGCTGGCCTCCGCCATGCGCCCGGCGCCCGGAATCGAGGAACTTGCCCAGAAGCTGAACGTGGGCTATGACGAGCACGGCTTCCTGATGGAGTCGCACCCCAAGCTGCGGCCGGTTGAAACCAATACGGCCGGTGTCTTCATCGCCGGCGCGGTGCATGCGCCCAAAGACATCCCCGAATCGGTGGCGCAGGCTTCGGCGGCGGCCAGCAAAGTGCAAATTACGCTGGCGGCCGATCACCTGTTCCGCGAGCCGGAGGTCGCCGGCGTTAGCGAGGCGACCTGCGCGGCCTGCTACACCTGCGTCCGCGCCTGCGCCTATCACGCCATCGATCGCGCTGAAGTGCGGACCGGGCGTGGCGTTTTCGTTAAGCACACGGCGCGGGTGAATCCCGGTCTGTGCATGGGTTGCGGAACCTGCGTTTCCGTTTGTCCTTCCAAGAGCATTGAGCTGCAGGGCTTCACCGAGCAGCAGATCTACGCGATGGTCGAGAGCATGGCATGAATAATGCGACCCAATTGGAGCCGAAGATCTTTGAGCCAAAGATCCTGGCTTACGTTTGCAACTGGTGCACTTACCTGGGAGCCGATCTGGCGGGAACGACACGGCTGGAGTATCCGCCGAACATTCGCATCATCCGGCTGCCCTGCACCGGCCGCATTGATTTCAACTTGCTGGTCAAGGCTTTCGAGATCGGGTCCGACGCCGTCCTAGTCTCCGGATGCCATCCCGGCGATTGCCACTACACATCCGGCAACTACCACGCCCGGCGGCGCTGGATTCTGTTCCGCGAACTGCTCGATCTGCTCGGCTTCGACCTGGAGCGCATCCACTTCACCTGGATCTCCGCCGCGGAGGGCAAAAAATTCCAGCAGGTGGTTACCGACATCACCGAAAAAACGCGGAAGCTCGGTCCCTATACCGAACTTTACGCGCCGGCCCCGACCTCGATCCAGACCCAGACCAAAGACCTGTCGCAACCGCAGCCCTTCCAGTTCCAAACCTTTGCCACCGAAGACCAGTTACGCGCCGCCGCCCGCCAGCTGCTGGCCGAGGGCACGGTCAAGGTGGTGATCGGCTATGGCGAGCGCGGCCCGCTGCTGGCGACGCGGCCCGAGGATGCCGATCGGCTGGTTTGGAACAATCGCTCGACCGCCAACCTGGCGATGTATCTCAAGCGCAAGGAGGTCAAAGCGCTCGGCCGGCCGGCCATCGTAATCAAGGCCTGCGATGAACGCTCGCTCGTGGTGCTGGAAAAGGAATCGCAGTTCGAGCGCAAGGAGATACACGTCATCGGCATGGCCTGCGATGGCATGGAGCAGCCGCGTTGTACAAACTGCGCCGTAAGGACGCCTCGTTTCGCGGACACGACCATCGGGCAGGTCCCCGATCGAACTCCAACCGTGCAGCCAGGCAAGCTGGACTCGCTGATGGAACTATCACGCGGCGAGCGTATGGCCTTCTGGGTGCGGGAGTTTGATCGCTGCGTCAAGTGTTATGCCTGCCGCCAAGTGTGTCCCATGTGCTACTGCGAGCGCTGCATCGTGGACAAAAACCAGCCCATCAGTATCGACCCGGCGCCAGGCACCAAGGGAAACTTCGCATGGCACATCGCGCGCGCCTTTCACCTTGCCGGCCGCTGCATCGGATGCGGCGCGTGCGCCCAGGCCTGTCCGGTGGGAATCGACCTCGGACTGCTGAACCTGCAGTTGGCCAGAGCCGCCCAAAAGCACTTCGGTTATCAGGCGGGGGTTGACCCGTCGGCGGAAATGCTGATCGGTGCGTTTTCGCAACAGGACAAAGAGGAGTTCATCGGGTGAGCGAGCTAATCACGGAAACCAAGCTACGGCAGCTTGCGGGCGAATGGATCGACGGCGGCAAACCGGTCGCCGGGCCGGTTCGAATCGAGCAGCGCGCGCTCTACCAGCGGCTGCAGTCGCCCGAAGCCCTGCTGCTCGAGTCCAATTCCGGCGCCTTGCGTCCCGCCAACTCCATCAAGGAGTTCTTCTTTCCCAAGCAGGAAACGCTTTACCAATACCGCCTCCGCGGCCGGAACATAGAATTGATCGAGCCTGCCCAGGAGTTCACGGAGCAGTTGATCATCGCAGCGCGTCCGTGCGACGCGGCGGCGCTGCCCATACTCGATCATGTTTTCAATTGGGATTTCGTCGACGATTTCTACAACCGCCGCCGAACCGCGACCACCATCGTAACCGTTGCCTGTAGAGCAGCCGACGAATCGTGTTTCTGCACCTCCGTCGGCCTTGGTCCGGACGACACTCGCGGCAGCGATGCGATGCTGCTGGATCTCGGCAGCGGCCGTTACGAGGTGCGATCGATCACCGCGAAAGGCAAGGCGCTGTTCTCCGGGAAAACTGAAACTTCAAAGGAATCGGGGAAGGCCGCGGCGCCTCCCGAAGTCAAGTTCGATCCCGGCAAAATTCGGGCTTTTGTCGACGGCCACTTCGAGGACCCGCTCTGGGCCGAGCACGGGCGAAGCTGCATGGCGTGCGGGGTTTGTGCATTCTCCTGTCCCACGTGCCACTGCTTCGACATCGTCGACGCCGGCCCGGTCGCCGGCAATGCTCGCGTCAGGACTTGGGACACATGCCAGTTTCCGATCTTCACGCAGCACGCTTCCGGACACAATCCAAGAGCGCTTCAACCGGCGCGGCAGCGGCAGCGCATCCTGCACAAGTTTTCAATCTATCCAGAAAAGTTCGGCGAGATCCTCTGCACCGGCTGCGGTAATTGTGTACGCAACTGCCCGGTGGGCCTGGGCGTGCTGAACCTGCTGACCGAGATTCAACATGGCCAACATCTATAAACCCGAACTCATGGAAGTGATCTCCGTCCGCCAGCAAACCATCGACGTCAAATCGGTTGCCCTGCGCTTTCTTGATGCGGAGCGCGCCCGGACGTTTTCGTTTCAAGTAGGCCAGTTCGGAATTTTCTCCGTGTTCGGATACGGCGAATCGACCTTCAACATCTGTTCGAGTTCGAACTGGAAAGACCGCATCGAGTTCTGCTTCCGCAAAGTCGGCAGGGTTACCGAAGCCATGTGGAAGATCGAAGCCGGCGACGTCATCGGCTTCCGCGGCCCCTACGGGAACGGCTATCCGTGGGATGTATGGAAAGGGCATGACCTGATCTTTCTCGGCGGCGGAATCGCCATGCCGCCGATTCGCTGCGCCGTCTGGTATGCCTTGGAAAACCGCGCCGATTTCGGCGAGATCACGGTTGTCTATGGCGCGCGCACGGTGGCCGATCTGGTTTATGTGGACGAGTTGGAGGAATGGGCAAAGCACGAACGCGTGCGGGTGGTGACCTGCGTCGATCCGGGCGGCGAGACCCCGGACTGGAAAGGCGACATCGGCTTTGTTCCCACCGTCTTCGAGCGGGCGCAGGTATCGTCCAAAGACCCGGTGGTGCTGGTGATTGGACCGCCGATCATGATCAAGAACACAATGCCGGTGTTGCAGAAGATGGGAGTCAACCCGGCATCGGTTTACACCAGCCTTGAGAACCGCATGAAGTGCGGCGTTGGCAAATGCGGACGCTGCAACGTGGGCTCCCACTACGTTTGCAAGGAAGGCCCCGTTCTCACCATGGAGCACCTCCAGCAACTGCCGATGGATTATTAGAGCGGCTTGCTTAGGTGACCGCCGGTCAGCGTTTCTGCCGCGCCGGATGGGGTGAGCGTTGTCCCTTTTCAATCTTGGCCCAGGTATCTTTCAGGGCCACGGTCCGGTTGAACACCGGTTTGCCGGGACTCGAATCGGGATCGACGCAGAAGTACCCCAGACGCTCGAATTGAAAGCGGCTACCGGCGGCGGCATTCGCCAGCGACGGTTCGAGTTTGCAATCGGTCAGCACCTCCAACGAATGCGGGTTAAGGTTCGCGGTGAAATCCTCTCCCTCTTCGGTTTCGTTTGGATTTTCCTTGGTGAAAAGGCTGTCGTAGAGGCGTACTTCAGCGCCGGCCGCATGCCCGGCCGAAACCCAGTGGATGGTGGCCTTCACTTTGCGGCCGTCCGGAGCATTTCCACCCCGGGTCGCCGGATCATAAGTGCAGTGAACTTCGACGGCCTCGCCTTTGCCATCCTTCACCACCCCGGTGCAGGTGACGAAGTAGCCTCCGCGCAGACGCACTTCGCGTCCCGGCGACAAGCGGAAATACTGCTTCGGCGGCGTCTCCCGGAAGTCGTCCTGCTCGATGTAGAGCACGCGCGAGAACGGAACCATTCGCGTGCCGGCGGCTGGATCTTCGGGGTTGTTGACCAGCTTGAACTCCTCGATTTGGTTCTCCGGGTAGTTGTCGATTACGATCTTCAGCGGCCGTAAAACGGCCATGACGCGCGGCGCGCGCTGGTTCAGATCTTCGCGCACAAAGTGTTCGAGCATGGCCAGCTCGGTTTTGCCGCTGGTTTTGGAGACCCCCACCGCCGCGCAGAAATGGCGCAGCGCCTCGGGCGTATAGCCGCGCCGCCGGATGGCCGACAAGGTCGGCATGCGGGGATCATCCCAGGCTTTCACGTGGCCTTCCTGCACCAGTTGCAGCAGCCTGCGTTTACTCAACAGCGTGTAGGTAAGATTCAGGCGGTCGAACTCGGTCTGCTGCGACGGGAAAATTCCCAACTGCTGAATGAACCAGTTGTACAGCGGCCGATGGTCTTCGAATTCCAGCGTACACATGGAATGCGTAACCCGCTCGATGGAGTCGGATTGCCCGTGGGCGTAGTCGTACATCGGGTAGATACACCACTTGTCGCCGGTGCGGTGATGCTCGGCATGCAGGATGCGGTACATCACCGGATCGCGCAGGTTCAGGTTCGGCGCAGCCATGTCGATTTTGGCGCGCAGAGTGCGAGAACCATCCGGAAACTCGCCCGCCCGCATACGCTGGAACAGATCCAGGTTTTCCTCGACCGAACGGTTGCGATACGGGCTGTCCTTTCCGGGCTCGGTCAGGCTGCCGCGATACTCGCGCATTTCCTCGGCCGTCAAGTCGTCGACATAAGCCTTGCCCGCTCGAATGAGTTGCAAAGCCCACTCATAGAGCTGATCGAAGTAGTCGGAGGCATAGTAGAGCCCGTCCCACTCGAAGCCGAGCCAGCGCACGTCCGCCAGGATGGAGTCGACGTACTCGGTCTCTTCCTTCTCCGGATTGGTGTCGTCGAAGCGCAGATTGGTCTTGCCGCCAAACTCGTCGGCCAATCCGAAGTCGAGGCAAATCGCCTTGGCGTGCCCGATGTGCAGGTAGCCGTTCGGCTCCGGCGGGAAACGCGTCTGGATGGTGGCATCCCCGAACTTCTTCGTCCTGACATCTTCGATGAACATGTCGCGTATGAAATTGGTAGGAGTGCTCGCGGACCCGGCGGGGGCATTCACGCTGCTTTCGGTATTAGGTCTTGAGGTGTTCATATTTTCACTTCATTCTACACAGCGGGCCAGAACGGACCACGGTAAGCGCTGGACTCAGCAAGTGAGCGCCTTAGCTCTCTCCGTGTTATTGGATTTTCCGAATCGCCTGCTCGATACGCTCCAGGCTCTTTTCCCGGCCCAGCACTTCCAAGGTCTCGAAAAGCGGCGGCGCCTGCTTGCGTCCACAGACGGCGACGCGGACAGGCTGAAACATCTGCCCGGCCTTGATCCCCATCTCCTGGGCGGCGGAGCGCAGAGTGGCTTCCAACGCCTGATGGTTGAATCCGTCCGGCGCGAGTTCCTCCGCCGGGGCCGCCGCCGGGGCCGGGATGGCGGCCAGCAATTCATGCGAACGCCGCAGAATCCGCAGGGCCATTGCCGCGTCGCCTTTCTGTGGAATCAACTCGGCGCTGTCGTAGGGCGGCAGACGGTCGACCAGGAAGAAATCCGCCACCGCGAGCACGTCGCGCAGCAGCTTGATGCGCTCCTGAATCAGCGGCGTGATCTGCAACATCCGGGCAGGGCTTACGTCATAGCCCGCGGCGCGTACCACCGGCAGCAGTTGCCGGCTCAGCTCCTCGACCGGCAAGGCGCGGATGTGTTCGGCGTTGAGCCACGCGGCCTTGGGGTCGAACGGATCTTCTTCCTTGAAATTGATCACCGCATTGGCGCGATGGATGCCCTCCAGCGAGAAGGCGTCGACCAGTTCCCGCCGGCTCATCTGCTCGCGGTCGTTCTTCGGCGACCAGCCGAGCAGGCAGAGGAAATTCACGAACGCCTCAGGCAGAAAGCCGGCGTCGCGGTAGGTGGTCACGCTCACCACCGGTCCGTGGCGGCGCTTGGAAAGCTTGCTTCCATCGGGCGCGACCAGCAAGGGCAGATGCGCAAACTGCGGCGGCGCGGCGCCGGCAGCCTCGAAGATCAGCAAATGCTTGAAGGTGTTTGAGAGATGATCCTGGCCTCGAATGATGTGGCTGATGCGCAGGTCGGCATCATCGGCGCAGGACGCCAGATGATAGGTCGGCATGCCGTCGCTGCGCAGCAAAGCGAAGTCTTCGATCTCGGCCGCGGGCTTCATCTGGGCGCCGTAGACGGCATCGGCGAAGTGAATTTGCCGTTCGCTGCCGCGTGGCACGCGGAAGCGCATGGCGAAAGCTTCTCCGGCGGCGGCGCGGCGGTCGCTTTCCTGGCGGGAAAGCTCCCGCATGCCGGCATTGAACAGCCAACCGGGGCCCGCCGGGTCGCTCTCCTCTGTCCGCGCAGGCGTAAAGTCGCGATACGCGAGTCCCTTCTGGAAAATCGCCTCGGTCATTTGGCGGTGCAGAGCCAGGCGCTCGGACTGCTTGTATTCTTCATCCCAGCCGAGATCGAGCCAGCGCAGACCTTCAAAGATAGAGGTCAGCGATGCCTCGGTGTTGCGCTCCACGTCGGTGTCATCGACGCGGAGAACCATCGTTCCGCCCTGGTGACGGGCATAAAGCCAGTTAAAGATAAAAGTACGCGCGCTCCCGACGTGCAAAAAGCCCGTGGGGGAGGGCGCAAAACGGACTCGTACCATGCTTACCTCGACAGATTTTAGTATAAACGTCCTGCCAAAAATAACAGCGACGGATGGCGAGCGGGCCGACTTCATCTTCATCTTCATCCTGGCGGCCAGCAAGACGCGGACGATTACAAAAAGCGGGGCTTCCCCAGCGACTCGATCTCGCCGCCGTCTCCTGGTTCATCGGCTGGTATGAGGGCTTTTAGGGCCGGTCGTGGCCGGAATTACTTACGTCATCTGGACGGGGACGAAACATCCTCGTAACGTGGATAAAGGAAAGCCTATGTCGCGTGCCTTCAGCTTCGTCGCGTTAATCATTGTCGCCGGGTTCGGAACCTATCTGTACATGCGTCAGGCACAGGCGGTTTCACCGGCTCCCGGTTCAAACCCCGCCGCCACCGTGAATCTGTTGTCCGTGCAGCAGGACTTGTTGCAGATCGCTCGCGCCGAGCAGCAGCACCTTGCCCTCGATGGGCGTTACCTTACCCTGCAAGAGATGCGCGCCGCCGGCGACACCGGCCTGCCGCCCGACTCGCGCGGCCCCTACAACTACTCGGTGGAGATCTCCGGGAATTCGTTCACCGTGACCGCAACTTACTCCGGCCCGCCGAACGCCGGAGTTCCCCGGCGGTTGCGCACTGGCCCTCAGATGACCATAAGTTCGGAATAAGATGGCGGCCACCCCATCCTGCGCAACTTCGGCGCATGTTGGGGACCCCGGCTGGCTTGCGCGGAAGCGCGGCGGCGAGAGGAATCCAGAGCGGTTTCAGAATAGTCATATCCCGGAGCCCGACGGCTTTGCGGGACATAGCTTTCGCGAAACGGATCTATCCCTTGATATCCGGGCTCTGCGCGGGATTCTTGCGCCGGTGATCCGTAGCCCTGCGAACCACCTTCACATCGAATGCGAACCCCTGGGTGTGCGGCGGGAAGCATTGACGGTCGCTGCATGCCTGGTAGCGCAGTTCGCCGCGCACGCGGTAGCTGCCGGGCGAAAGCGCGTTGGTGGCCTTCAGCACACCCGTAACCTTAAACGTCCCCGAGTAAACGCTCAGTTTCTCTTCCGGCATGAAGGGCAACGCCATCTGTTCTCCGGCTGGGTACAGGAGTTTTCCCACCAGCATCTCCGAAGGCGGGCTGAGCTTGACCGTGGTCGGAATCAGAATTTCCTGGGCCGGCTTGTTGGAGTTGATGTGGAAGCCGGAATTGATGCGAAAACTCATGCTTAGCGTGGCCGATTTGCCGGGCTGGATGGTGACCGGCTCGACCGGCAAAACCGTAATGCCAGGACCGCCGGAACTCTGCGTCTGTCCCGCGGAGGAAGCGAAAAGCGCAGCCAGCAAAATCAGGCAAACCAGCGCGCGAGTTCTCATAGCGCTCCTGTTGCCGCCGGCCGCAGGCCTCTCTGCTGGACGCTGGTTGCCGAAAGTTCAAGCGCTTTTTTTACGTGTTCTTCTATTTCCTTGCGGTTGACCAGGCCTTGCACGTGCAAAACGATTTTCCCGTCGCGGCCAATATAGAACGTATCCGGCAGAAACTGAACGTCGCCGTAGGCCTGGGCGATGGATTCCTTGCCCAGCAACACCGGGTAATTCACTCCTAAACGTTTGGCGAATGATTCAATCGTCTTCTGGTCCGCGTCGTCCATGGCCACGCCAATCACTTGCAGTCCCTGTGCCCCGTAGCGCTGCTGCAGATCTACGAACCAGGGCATCTCTTCCTTGCAAGGCGGACACCACGTGGCCCAGAAGTTCAGCAGCACGACTTTTCCATGATAGTCGGAGAGCCGGACATTCTTGCCAGCCAGGTCTCTCAACTCGAATTCGGGCGCCAGTTGTCCCTTTGCGTCTCCGCTGATCCTCGCCGAGCCCGTGGCTCCGCCCCGCGAGCGGTTAGCCAGGTAGCGTCCAGTGAAAAACATTGCCGCCACCAGTACAACCAAAAGCACAGCGGTAGGTAGATTGATCTTCACGGCGGCCTCGTGTTAGAGCGCGAATCGATTCAGAAAACCAAGGTATCCGGAGAGCATGCTGAAGCGTCCGAGAGCAATCAGGACTCCGAAAACGATCAGCAGAACGCCGCTCACGACTTCCACCCTATGTAGATGCCGGCGGAAGCGCGAATAGAACCCGAGAAAACGGTTCACCCCGAGCGAGGTGAGCAAAAATGGAACAGCCAAACCCAGCGAATACACCGCCAGCAGAAGAATCCCTTTGGCGACCGTGTCCTGTGAACCAGCCAGCACGAGGATGCCGGCCAGAATAGGCCCTATGCAGGGGGTCCAGCCGAAGGCGAACGCGAAACCGACCAGGAACGCCCCCAGCGGACCGGCGGCTTTCATGCTGTGCAAGCGCTTGTCGGCATAGAGCGCCTTGATCTTGACGAGCCCGGTCAGGTGAAGTCCGAAAATGATGATCACGGCCCCGGCAATCATCGCCAGCTCGCGGTGATACTCGCGCGTCAGTTGCCCGAGGGATGTGGCCACAGCTCCGAGCGAGATGAAAACCACGCTGAAGCCGGCAATGAACAAGCATGAATTCAGCATGACCGAGCGCAACATCCGCCGGTCGGCCGATTGCAGGTTTTCGACCGTGGCGCCGGAGATCAGCGAGACATAGCCGGGCACCAGCGGAAGCACGCAGGGCGAAAGAAAAGAAAGCAGCCCGGCAAGGAACGCGGCGATGGGCAACGGCAGTGCCGACATACTTATATTCTAGCGCGGAGCTTCTCACCTGTGGGAAGCGCCGGGAATCAGCGCCGTGGAAGCCACTTTCTGGGCCAACCCCAACCCCTGTGTGCCGGTTCGTGCGCGCTTGAGGTAGTTGCGCAGCCAGCAGCCAGACCGTGCCCACGGCGCGACGGCCTACTTCCGCAACCCGCTCCAGGTTTCGGAGGTCACGATCGAGTTGCCCGGGTTGTGCGGATCGTATTTAACGCTGGCGGGCAGTCCCAGGCGGCAGGAGCGCAAGTCGACGAACTGGCGCAGCTGCGTGACCTCCTGCGAGCACTCGTACTGCACGCCGGCGACATCGTAGGTGTAGACCAACAGTTGCTGGAGTCCCAGCTTGGGGTCCTCCATTTCGTTCACGTCCAAAACCGTGCCGTCGGTCAAGCGGCCTATGGCGTTCAGCATTAAGCGGCGCTGGCGTTCGCGCTCTTCCGGCGATTTGCGATGGCTGGCAAGCCAGACGGCCAGGCCGCCGGAGACCAGGGCGGCGACGCCGGCGGCCAGCAGAAAAATGCGACAGGGAATCATACTTTCAATGGATGCCGAAGGTTATTCATTGACCACCGGATTTCGCAACGCACCGATGCCTTCGACAATCACCTCAACCGTGTCACCGCTGTTCATGGAACTGACGCCCGAAGGAGTTCCCGTGGCGATAATGTCGCCCGGCATCAGCGACATCACCTCGCAGATGTAGCGCATCATGTAATCGATGCTGAAGATGAAGTCGCGAGTATTGCCATCCTGCCGCACTTCGCCGTTTACCAGCGCCCGCACCTGAAGCTGCGAGGTGTCGAGTCCGGTCGCGATGACCGGGCCAACCGGGCAAAACGTGTCGAAACCTTTGCCGCGCGTGAATTGGCCGTCTTTTCTCTGTATATCCCGCGCAGTGACATCGTTGAGACAGGTGTAGCCGAGAATATAATCGCGAACATCTTCTTCCGGCCGCAATTTGTGGCAGGTGCGGCCGATGATGATCGCCAGTTCCGCTTCGTGATCGACCCGGTTGGAAATTTTCGGCCGCACGATCTTGCCGCCGGGGGGCAGCAGCGATGAAGGAGGCTTAAAGAAAAGAAGCGGCTCTTCCGGAATCGGGTTTCCCAACTCCTTGGCGTGTTCGACGTAGTTCCGCCCCAGACAGACGATCTTGGTCACCAGGGGAAACGGAATCAGCAGCATCGCCAAGGCTAGCGGAATCGGATTGGGCAAGGGTTTTGCGCTGGCCGGATCGGGCAGCAACACGTTGCCGGGCATCCCCGACTCGCTCATTTCCAGGTGTGGACCACTCACCTGGGCGGTGATGACATCCTGCCCGTTCTGGTTTTCGACCAGGCCGTAGTGAACTCCATTTCGGTCAACAAAACGGCAAAAACGCATAAATGAAACCTCGTAGTTATGGTTGGGGCACCGATTCCACGGCGGTTTCAGAATGCGCGCTTTGGTTGCCGCGCTCGTCGACCGCACTTACCGAGTAAATGTAACGATGTCCGGCGACG
>Ga0182014_10005145_pt1 | contig 14657 bp, 11 predicted proteins | sample 612S2DmetaG_FD_120489 | JGI IMG/M metagenome (GOLD analysis project Ga0182014, IMG submission 120489) | Permafrost microbial communities from Stordalen Mire, Sweden - 612S2D metaG | ecosystem: Environmental > Terrestrial > Soil > Wetlands > Permafrost | place: Sweden: Stordalen | collected... | reverse complement strand
CACTGCTCTCTGGTCGACCAGAGAAAAGGGTGACTCAAAGTGAGATTAGCCACTCGGAGAGAAACTCTTTGGTGGAAGATTCGTGCGGAATTAGCCCAGAAATCGGGGAGATTCTCTACATGTGGGAGAGGGATTCATATCTCTCCGCAAGCCATTTATTCTAAATAACTTGGAAATTCACTTTCCAGAAATACCCCCAAAAGTACCCCCGCCAGCGTGTGGCTTCCATAGTACCGCCTCGGACGGCAAAAGAACAGAAATACTTTGTTTTCAGGGGGTTGATTGGCGTTATTGGACTTTATCGGACGGTATAAAACATCTAAATGGCGGAGGGAGAGGGATTCGAACCCCCGGTACCCTTGCAGGCACAACGGTTTTCAAGACCGCCGGTATCAACCGCTCACCCATCCCTCCGCGGTAGGGGGAGACCCTAGTTCCATCAGTTTATCGCACCTTCCGTTTCGGTGTCGGCAGATTCGGTTGCCCATTGGTTGCACACTGCCAATTGCAAGGCCTCCATTGCTGCCAAACTGCGTGGATCGGCGGAGTCCTTCTTGATATACGCCTGCCGCGTTACGCTGAGATCACCGTGGCGCAGGATTGCCTGAATAACAATGTCGGTGACGCCAAGCTCGTGGAGATTCGTAGCCAGGCCACGACGAAATGCAGCCCGCCTGAATCGCATTCACCCCATTGAGTGCACCAGCTCGTATCGCACACCGAACGACCTTGCACAGGAGGTGCTTGATATGCTTCGGAGTTGCGCTACTCAGATTCTGCTCGGACGTGCGCTGACGTCCGTGCCACGCAAAAGGGGAGCCATTGCGGCTCCCCTTTCTGTCGTTGGTGATAGGTTTGAGTTACTTCTTGCCTTCCAGTTCATCGGCCAGCGCATTGGCGCCGTAGAGCTTGCGCAGCCCCTCGAGCATGCCCGCCGAGTGAACCGCGACCGTCCGGTTCTTAATTCCTTCATAGACAAAATCGCCGGCCATCGACTCGATGTTGCCGTCGAAGACCAGGCCCACCAGTTCGCCGTCGCGATTGACCACAGGCGAGCCGGAGTTGCCGCCGATGATGTCGTTGGTCGTGACGAAGTCCAGCGGCGTAGCCAAGTCCAGTTTGTCGCGGCCCGCTGCCTGCTTGGGTGTCAGGTCGAAGGGCGGCTTGTTGCTGAAGCTGGCCGCGCGATCATAGAGCCCGTAGAAGGTAGTGAAGGGTGGAGCGACGGTGCCGTTATAAGGATAGCCGTCGACCGCTCCGTAGCTCAACCGCAGCGTGAAGGTGGCGTCGGGATAGGCGTCCTTGCCATAGACCAGGAAACGGGCTTTGCCCAGCTTTTCCCCGGCCGGGGTCAGCACGCTGGTTACCGTGTCGCGCAAGCGGAGGTAGGTCGCGCGAGTGATGGGGTCCACGCGCCGCGCGGCCACAATCATCGGATCGGTGGAAGCGGCCACCGCTGCCTCGCCGCCCTCGATCAGTGATTTGCGGAAGGACGCATCGGCCAGCTTGGTTCCGTCTACCAGCGCATTGACAGTCTTGTCCACGTCGCCGCCCTGTAGGATAGCCTGCACATAGGCGTCATCCTTGCCCAGTTTTTCCTCGCCCAGCTTGAGCGCGAAAGCCATGAACAGCTTCTCCGTGGACGGATAGATTTTGGCCGGAGACAGCATCTTCTGATTGAGCGAGTCCAGGCCGGCCTCGTGGAACTGCGGCAGCCGCTCACCATCCGGCTTCTTGATCTCCGCCACGTACTGCACGATCTGCATCGCCAGAGTGAACAATTGACTGTCAGTGCGGCGGAAGACCTGGCTCTTGATCTCCGGCTTCATCTTTTCTACAGCGCGAGCGGTGGTCTCCCAGGCATCGCCGTAAGCCTTTTGCCACTCTGGATTGGCGGCCACCTTGGCGCGGAAGTCGGCCTCTTCAGCTTCTTTCTTGGCCAGAATTGCCTTGTCGGCCAGCGCATCGCGGCGGCCCAGGTAAACCTTCTGGCTGTTCTGCAATCCGAAGATGATGGTGCCCACCAGCCGCGCTTGCTCCTGCCCCTGCAAGCCAAAGGCCTGTGCCGTGGCAATACGGCGCGTCAAATACTCGATCATCGCCGGCCCATGCACATCGCGCTCCATCAACAACTGGGCCATCGTGTCGTCGCGCTCCGTAGCGCCGGGATGACCAGAGACGAAGGTCAGTTCTCCGGGAGCCGCGCCCTTGGCGCTCCACTTCAGATAGTTATCGCTATGCAGCGGTTTGCCGTTCTCGTAGACGCGGAAGATGGCCATGTCCAGGTCGTAGCGCGGATAGGTGAAGTTATCCGGGTCGCCGCCAAAAAACGCCGCCTGCTGCTCGGGCGCAAAGACGATGCGTACATCGGTGTACTTCTTGTACTGGTAAAGCCAGTATTCGCCGCCCTGGTAGAACGAGACCACGTCGGAGCGCAGGCCCGTCTTGTCCTTGCTCTCCTTTTCGATGGCCGCCTTTGCGGCATCGCGGGCCTTCTGCGCCTTGGCCTCGTCGGCAATTCCCTTGGCCGCGCTCTGCACTCGTGCCGTCACGTTTTCCATGCCCACCAGCACATTCACTTCCAGGTCCGGAGACTTCATCTCGGCATCCTGTGTGGGCGCATAAAACCCGTCGCGAATGTAGTCGTGTTCGGCCGTTGAATTCTTCTGCAACTGGCCGCGTGCCACGTGGTGGTTGGTCAGCACCAGGCCGTCGGGGCTGATAAACGACCCCGAGCCGCCGTCCATAAAGCGCACGCTGGAAAGACGAAGATGGTCCAGCCAAGCTTGGCTGGGATGGAAGTTGTACTTGGCCGCCAACTGCTTCAGCGGCGGGTTGTCAAAGGTCCACATGCCTTCTTCGGCGTGAATCACAGGCCCTGCGGCCAGCAGAAAAGCCGCAGGCAGCAGCACAACGGAACCAAGTTTGAGAGCAAACATAAAAATCCTCAGAAATAGCAAGCTTCACTCGCCAGCGATGGCGGTGAGGAAATCGGTGGGCTAAGTAGACAGCCCTTACACTCTATAGTGTTTCCGACTTCCCATCATACCCCGGCCGGGCCCTCTGGAGGCGTGCACGCGGCAGCCATTGTTGAAAATGCTGCCGTGCGCCTTGAAGAATCTCCCACAGCCCCCGCCCGGCCTCAATCGCAGGTAAGTCCGGTGGTTCCCTTGGGAGCCAGATAGCCGCCGCTGTTGCCGCTGAGGGTATAGGTAGTGGTGCTGGTTGATCCGTTGATGGAGCCCGAGTAGTAGACACAATGGCCGCCGCCGTCGATGTTACTCACGGTGGTTCCGTTCAGCGTCAACCCCGCCAGCGTCGTTAGATACGAGGTTCCAGTGACCGCCCATTTGCTGGCCGAGTCCAGGACTAGGCTTACGGTCTTTCCGGTATTCGCGGAGTTGATCGCGCCGGTCAATGTGGAGCCGGCCTGAGAGCTATCTTTATATATTTGAATCGTCGCCGTGCTGATGTTGTCCACAATGACGTTGCCCGTCACGGCTGTGCCCATGGCGGTGAAGGTTACGTTGCCTCCGTTCGAGCCAGCCGTGCCCCAGGTCCCGCTGTTCAGCGCCTGGGCAGTCAGTAGGGTTCCATAGCTGTTGGTGGTGGTCGAGGTGTTGTTGGTCACCTTCACATCGGTCAGCGAAATTGTGGACGTGGCGTTGGCAACTGAAAACAGAGTGGCTGGATTGTTTTGCCCTCTCGACGTCGATCCGTTGGCACAGGTCGTGCCCGTCGAGGTCACCGGGCAGTTATAAGTGATTGACCCGCCGGACATCGTAAAGCTGGACACGCCGCTGGTGCTCGCGGAGCTGCTGTAAAGCAGGACGCCGCGGTCGTCGCCGCCTGTGCCGCTCAGTGCCGCGCCGGTCAGAACTGCTGGGCTATCGGACCCATCCACCACTGCGGCTTCTGCATTACTGGCGGTGAATGTTCCGCCCGTGATCTCCGAGGTCCCAGTCAAATAGAGGCCGGCAGATTGGTACCCGCCGGCCGTGTAAGTGCCGCCGCTTACCCACACCGTGCCACCACCCTGGCCGCTTGCCACCACCGGGCTGCTTGCGCCTGAGGTCGTCGCCGTCACGTTGGTCAGGTTCAACGTGCCGCCTTCTGTCGCGCCCACGCCGTGCGCATTGCTGCCGGTTGTCGTAATGGTGGTGCCGTTCAGGGTGACGGTCGCGCCATCGCCGGAGGCGAAAACGCCGTTGCCGTACAAACCGGTGGTGCTGATGCTTCCGTCCGTGACGTTGATCGAACCGCCGGTAGCCGAGGTCGTGCTCGATCCATAGGCCAGAATCGCGGCATCCGTGCCGTAGACGCTGGAGTCGTTGGCGTTCGTGCCCGCGCTGCTGGAGACGATTGTCGGATTGGTTACGGTGACCGTGGTGCCGGAGTTCTGGGCGCAGATTGCGCTTTCGTTCGCGTTTGAAACCGTGATTGACGGACTCGTTACCGTATTCGTGCCGCTCGTGAACGCATCGGCTGCCGTGGTGTAGACGCTGTCGGTGCTGTCCTGATTGCCGCAGTCTGCCGAGCTGGAAGATGTAGCGGAGTTGGACGCTGCGCTGACAGTAATGATCTCCGCGGCTGAAGAGCTGGTGGCGTAGTTCAAGTCGCCGCCGTAAATAGCCGTGAGAGAGTGCGTGCCGGTGGTCGAGAACGTGGTAGACAGTGTAGCGGTTCCCGAACTCAGCGTCCCGCTTCCCAGCGAGGTTGTGCCGTCGTAGAACGTGACCGTCCCAGTCGCCGCCGAGGGCGAAACTGAGGCCGTCAAAGTCACACTCGCGCCCTCGACAGGCGTAGTCGTCGAAGGCGTAAGTGTGGTGGTTGTGAAGGTGAGGCTCGCCGCGCTGACGGTAATGCTCACCGCGGAGGATGTGCTGGGGGAGTAGGTTGAGTCGCCGCCGTAGGAGGCGGTGATCGATAGCGTGCCTGCGGTCGAGAATGTGGTGGGCAGCGTAGCGGTTCCAGAATTCAGCGTTCCGGTTCCCAGTGACGTCGTGCCGTTGTAGAACGTGACCGTCCCGGTCGCCGCCGAGGGCGAAACGCTGGCCGTCAAGGTCACACTCGCTCCCTGGGCGGGCGTCGAAGTCGATGCCGTGAGCGTGGTAGTGGAGGCCGTCGTACCGGTTGGCGCCTGCCAAAAGTCGCCACAACCAGTCAGCAGCGCCGCCGCTGCAAGCATCAGCAGCATCAGAACCATGCCGCCGCAAACGGATTTGTCTTTCACCATTCTGTTTCTCCAACTCGTGCCCGCAAAGAGAAAGAAGAGGGAGCATTGCCGAAGACAAAGGCTAAAGCTGTTCTCCAATTGCTGTCCATCGAAGCCACTGCGGCCGAGTGGCTTTTTCCCCCAAGAAAAAGCCACCTTGCACGGTCTCAAAAGGGCTACATCTATTGGTGAACATCTCTAATGGTTAGACGCCAGTTTCCGGGGTTTTGCTCATGGTTGTGGCAGCACCAGCACTTCGATGCTGCTGGCAGCGCCTTTCTTGCGGAAGATTTGCTCGGTGGCTTTCTGGAACTCCTCGGGCCGGGCATTTGGAATGTCAGTAAAGGTCTGCGGATTGCGATCCGTCAGCGGGAACCAGGAGCTCTGAACCTGGACCATAATACGGTGGCCGCGCCGGAAGGTGTGGAAAAGATCGGGCATGGTGAAGTCGACTTCGGCCTCTTTTCCCGGTGTCAGCGCCTCCGGTTTTTCCCAGCCATTTCTGAATTTTGCCCGGAACGGTTCGCCGCGCAACAGTTGCTGGTAGCCGCCCATGTGCAGCGGTGGTCCGTCCAGAATGCGTTTGCTGCCGTGCGAGGTGTCCAGTGCGTCAGGATAATCTTCCGGATAGACGTCGATCAGTTTCACGTCAAAATCGGAGTCCGTTCCCGAACTCGCGATCTTGAGCTTGGGCGAGATCGGCCCCGCGATGGTCACGTCTTCTTCCAGCGGCTCGGTCTGGTAGACCAGCACGTCCGGCCGGTAGCTGGCGAAGCGCTGGTCGTCCACCATGTAGCGTTGCGGAACCGTGTCGGTGGTGTAACCCACAAACGGAACCGGATGGTTCGGATCGCTCAGATACTCGTCCACGCCGCTTTCTTCCGTCGGCGGATCAAAGCTCAGCTTGCCGCCCGCATGGAAGTAGAGTGCCTTCGCTGCGGCGGCCTTGGGCGGCCATGAGTCGAAGCTGCGCCACACATTTCTGCCCGTCTCGAAGACCACTGCCTTGGGTTGCGCCGCACCCTTGCCTTTCAAGTAATGCTCAAAGAAAGGGAACTGCACGTTGGCGCGGAAGTACTCGCCGGTCTTCGAGTTGAATTGCACATCGCCCAGTTGGGAGCCATCGCCGCGTGACCAGCCGCCGTGCACCCAGGGGCCTTCCACCAGAGTTGCCGGTGTCGCCGGGTTGAACTTGTTGATCGCATAGAAGGTCTTGTAGGGACCGCTCAAATCCTCCGCGTCATACCAGCCGCCCACCACCAGCACCGCGCAGTGCACGTTCTTCATGTGCTGCGACAGGTCCCGCGCCTTCCAATAGCTGTCGTACGTGTCGTGCTTGGCCTGGTCGTTGAACAGCCAGTTCGAGCCCTTCAGGTACAGCTTGTCCAGGTTGGCGATGTTTCCCGCCTGGAGATAGAACTTGTAGCTGTCCGGAGTGCCGTAGTCGAAGGGAACAGTTGGTTTTGGGGTTTGTGGACCCTCCTGGGGGTGGAAGAAGGCATAGAAGCCGAAGTTGGCGCTCAGCATGAACGCCCCGCCGTGATAGGCATCGTCGCCCATGAACAGGTCGGTCATCGGGGCCTGTGGGCTGGCGGCCGCCAGCGCCGGGTGGGAGTCGATGATAGAAGACGAAGTATAGAAACCAGGGTACGAAATCCCCCAGATGCCCACCTTGCCGTTGTTATTGGGTACATGCTTGAGCAGATACTCGATTGTGTCGTAGGTGTCTGAGGAGTCGTCCACGTCCTGGGGCGACTTCTTCTCATCAATGTGCGGATGCATCTCCAGGTACGTGCCCTCGCTCATCCATCGTCCGCGCACGTCCTGGTAAACAAAGATGTAACCGCTCTTCTCGAATTCCTCGCTCGGCCCCAGTTGGCGCGGATACTGGTCCTCGCCATAGGGACCCACACTGTAAGGAGTGCGGTCCATCAGGAACGGGTACGGGCCGGCGGTCTGCTCTTTGGGCACGTAAACGGCCGTGAACAGCCGCTTCCCGTCGCGCATGGGAATGCGAAACTCGTACTTGGTGTAGTGGGCGCGGACGTAATCTTCCTTGGGAGCGTCCGGCGCCTGCTGGGCGCGGACCACGGGAAACGCAAGGGCAAAAACGGCCAGAACGGCGAGCGAAAAGCGGTTCTGCTTTAGCATCTTTTGCAATAATCTCCTGAGCATCCAGACTACTCCAGCGCCGCGACCGTTTGGCCTGATCCGGGCGCGCATTTCAACACCCCGTGCCCCTGCCGCGCATCTTTCTATACTGGAAGCATGGCCAAAGCCCCTGTTTGTGGATGGACGCTCGAGGAAGCCGCGCGCGGGCGTGGAGCGCTGCGCATTGCCGGACTCGACGAGGTTGGCCGCGGACCGCTCTTCGGGCCGGTCGTCGCCGCCGCGGTCATTCTGCCCCGAGGTTTTTCCCTGCCGGGCTTGACCGACTCCAAGAAGCTCTCTGAAAAGAAGCGCAACGACTTCGCTCAGGAGATTCGCTCGAACGCCGTCGCCTGGGCCATCGCCGCCGTGGACGCTGAAACCATCGACCGCATCAACATCCGCCAGGCATCTCTGCTGGCCATGCGCCGCGCCGTCCAGCAATTGCCCCTCGGCCCGGATTTCCTGCTCATCGATGGCCGCGACACCATCGACTGGGATTGCCCGCAGCAGGCCGTCATCCGGGGCGACGGCGCCAGCTTTTCCATCGCCGCCGCCTCTGTGCTGGCCAAGGTTCACCGCGACCGCCTGCTGGTCGAGTTCGATCGCGAGTTTCCCGGCTACGGCCTCGCGCAGCACAAAGGCTACCCCTGTCCCGCGCACTTGGCCGCTCTCGCGCGGCTGGGGCCCACGCCTCTGCACCGCAAGAGCTATCGCCCGGTAGCCCAGGCGGCGTTACAATTCCCTGAGTCCTGAAATCCCCGTGGAGGTTCTCGATGGCGCGCTGGCGTTGGCTGTGGATCATCTCTGTTGCCTGCCTGATCATGGCCGGCTGCGATAAAAATCAACATAAGAAGCCCGATTCCACCAAAGGCACGGTTACTGGAATCGTTCTCTGCGCGGATACCGGCAAGCCCGCGCGATTTGCCACAGTGACCCTCTCAGCCGCTCCAAAAACAGATGCAAAGATCGAGCAAGGGAATCCTCTTCCGGCCACTGAGATCACGATAACCGACATCGAAGGCCGATTCAGGCTCGAAGCCGTTGAACCGGGCCATTACTATGCCTTCGCCACGCTGGAGGGCTATCTCGATCCAATGCGCGGTCTTGATTTTCTTCGTCTCCGCGAACTCGCCGGCGATCAGGCTCAGGAACTCGATGCAATCAAGCAGTGGAAAGATCACCTGACAAAAGTTGCGGTGCAGGTGCATCGCACGGCCGATCTGGTGCTTCAGGTGGAACGCGGAGCCGAGATTGACGGGACGGTCACTTTCGACGATGGCAGCCCGGCCATCGGAATGCACTTTCAATTGCTCCGCAAGACGGAAAGAAACCGCTGGGCCGGAGTCGGCCTGGCGCTTTTTCAAGACTGGTCCATCCCCGCGGTAAGCGATGGCCACGGCCGCTTCAGTCTCACCAATCTCACTTCCGGAGAGTACACCGTCTGCGCGCTGATGCCCTCCGAGACTGAGAACGCCGCCCTTCGCATTTGCCTGGGCAATGTCTTGCGCGAGAAGGATGCAAGAGCCGTCAAAGTGCAGGCCGGGGAAATTGCGAGTGGCGCGAACATTGAAATCCCGCTTTCCGGGCTGCATACCATCGCGGGGACAGTATCGGCCCTTGCCGACGGTCATGCGCTGGGCCGCGGAACCGTGCGTTTGCTCTATGCGGACGACCGGGAGAAAGCGCGAGAACTTCAGCTTGCCGAGGACGGCAGTTTTTCCTTCCAGTATGTTGCTGAAGGCAAGTACATCCTTGCAGTCTCCGGGGCGCAGGACGCCGAACCAAAGCCCGCTGAGCCGGGTCCGGCTGACGCCGAAGCCGCGGCTCAAAAAGCCGTTGCCGTCTCCCACTACGCGGACAAGGAACTTCCTGTTACGGTGATCTCCAACATGGACGATATTCAGATACAGCTTGCCGTAACACTGCCTGACAAGCCGCCAGCGCAATGATTCGCTCCATCCGGCTTAACACCAGCTGGGTGCCCCATATCTGGCGCAGTTTTTTCGCGCCAGATGTGGGAAACCACAAACCTCAATCAGCCCGCCGCCCCACTTTTTCCATGCCACAACCGCTGGGTGCCCCATCTTTTTCACGTCCTTTGTGAAAAGGGTGGGAGACGAGCAATTATGTCGGCGCTTGAACTTTGCGTCGTTGATTCCAGGCCAGCACGGGCCGTGCCAGCAGCAACACTCCCAGAATCACCGTCATCGTGAGCGGCGTGCGCACTCCGGGCTTCACCTGCCACCAGTAATGAATCACTCCGCAGACAGCGGCCGCGTAGACCAGCATATGCAGCCGGTTCCAGAGCTTGCCGCCCAGCTTGCGGATCGCCCAATTCGTTGAGGTCGCGGCCAGCGGCAACAGCAGCAGCCACGCGGCCACACCGATTGTGATAAAGCGGCGCTTGGCAATGTCCGCGGCCATCGCGTTTACGTCGAAGCCCGCGTACAGAGCAATATAAGTCAGCAGATGCAGCGTGGCATAGAAGAAGGCGAAGAGACCCAGCAGCCGGCGGAACTTGATCAGCCAGCCGAGGCGCGGTGAGAGCCTGCGCAGCGGCGTGATGGCCAGCGAGATCGTCAACAGGCGCAGCGTGGCCAGCCCGGTTGCAAAGGTAATCGTGGCTGTGGGGTCCGCGCCCAGCTTGTTGGTCGCTGCGCCCCAGAGAAGCAAGCTCAGCGGCCAGAGGCAGCCCAGCCAGACAAGAGTCTTCAGCGCGATGAGGGCCGGTCTTTTCATAGTTGGCAAGTCAGCAAGTCGGCGAGTCAGCTCAAAGCTGGGTGAGAAAGTGCCGGCCGTACCCTATTCCCTGTTTCAATAGTATTTTCTGAGATCCATGTTGCTGTACATCGACGCAACCTGGTCCCCATAGCCGTTGAAGATCAGCGTGGTGCGGCGCTGCGCGTAGAAGGGCTGGCCGATGCGGCGCTCGGTCTTCTGGCTCCAGCGTGGATGGTCCACGTTGGGATTGACGTTCGAGTAGAAACCGTATTCGTTCGGTCCCTGTTCATTCCAGGTGGTTGGCGGCTGGCGGTCCAGGAAGCGCACGCCCACAATCGACTTGGCGGACTTGAAGCCGTACTTCCACGGCACAACGATGCGCACTGGAGCGCCGTTCTGGTTCGGCAGCACCTCGCCATAGAGGCCGAAGGTCAGCAGCGCCAGCGGGTTCATCGCCTCGTCCATGCGCAGCCCCTCGGAGTAAGGCCAGAAGATCGAGGTTTCCGAGCCCCACTTCTCCACTTTTTTGTCGTTGTAAGAGAGAAACTGGACAAATTTTGCGCTCGGCAGCGGCTCGCATTGCCGGATGAACTCTGAGAGCGAGTAGCCCACCCAGAGAATTACCATGCTCCAGGCCTCCACGCAGCGATGGCGATAGATTCTATCCTCCAGAGAGGGCAGCCGTAGCAGCGCATCGATGTCAAATGTCTTCGGTTGCTTCACCTTGCCGTCAACGCGAATCGTCCAGGGGCGTGTGGGAAGCCCGCCGGCGTTCTTCGCGGGCTGGTCTTTCTCCACGCCGAACTCGTAGAAGTTGTTGTAGTGAGTAATGTCCGTCAGGCTGGTCAGCTGCTCGTCGGTGGTGGTCAGCGGGCTTTGCACAGTTTTCAGCTTTGTGTCGGCCTGCGCGCCGAGGCTCGGCTGAAAGACCTCGCCCAGCCGCTCGGCGCCCACTGCGGCTGCCCCCGCCGCCACAGCGCCCGAGAGTGCGGAGCGCAAGAAACGGCGGCGATTGAAGTACCGCCCGTATGCGTCTCGCGGCGTGATCTCCGAAGACGGTGTGTCGGACGGCTTGCCGATGAGCATGGGGTTGACCTCGCACAGGGAAGTCTCTATCGCCCTCATTAGATATGAACCCGGGGTTCGGCGCTTCATGATTTTCGCGCAGGAGTGCTCCCGTTTCGACGGCTAGGAACGGCAGACTGGACTAGGCAGCCCGCCAACTCGCTATCCCGGGTAGCGGGGCTAACTTGCCGCTTTTGTCCCGTGCTCCATCATCCTCCGCGGAGGCGAAGGGCTTGCATCCACAGGCTCCCTAGGAGTCATCCGCCGGCAGGCGCGAACGGAGAACTGCGTCTTTACAGGTTGTGTCAAAACTCGATCCGGAGGGAGGCGGGGGTTTCAACCCCCGCATAAAACGAACAGAATCAACGGGGCTTTAGCCCCGGAGGAAATGCCCGCTCGACAGAAGAACTTCTTCCGCCGCTTTTTAGTCGTGCAGAATCACATTCAATAAAGATTTGTGTACATGGATCCCGCCGTTATAGTCGACAAACCCCATCTTGCGAAAGCGATTCATGAAGAAGCTCACGCGCGACCGGGTCGTCCCGATCATCTCCGCCAGCGTCTCCTGCGAAATCTTGGGAATCAGAGACTCCGGTTCGCCCGGCTTCCCAAACTCCGCCATCAGCAGCAGAATCCGCGCCAGCCGCTTTTCGCTGGAGTTGAAGAGCTGATCCACCAGGTCCGCCTGGGTTCTCATGCTGCGCTCCAGCAGAAACTTCAGAAACAGATCACTGAAGGTGTGTTCATCGTGCATCGCGCGAACCATCTCCGTCCGCTCGATCTTCAGCGCCAAACAGTCTGTAATCGCCGTAGCCGTCGCCATCCGCAACCCCGGCGTTCCCGCCAACGACTCCTCACCGACGAACTCTCCGGCTGTGAGCAGAGCGATAGTCGCCTCTTTGCCCTCGCTGGAAATCACCGTCAGCTTCGCTCGGCCATTCTGAATATAGTAGATGCAGTCTGCATCATCGCCTTGGGAGAAGAAAGTCTCTTTGGGCTTCAGTCGAACAATCCTCCGCCCCAGCCCGGCCTTCGCCAGAAAAACTGCCGGATCGAACTGTATCTGCGCTGTACCCGCCACCGGATTTCTCCGTTTCTCTCCGCGCTCCTGCGGGGGATTCTCTCTTGAAGTACTCGCTTGACACCGCCTCTCCCTGTTTGACCCAGGAACACATCCAAACTCAAATTAATTATCCATCTCTTTTGGCTGGACGCAAATAAATGTTCTGTTTTGCTCTTTTATAAACTGTTGGTTTTCATGATGTAAAAATGAATTTTCACTCCGACAAAATCGAACCTCGCCCTTCCAGCAGGACGCTATCTACCCCACCCTCGCCGTCATTCTGAGCACTCAACTCGCCCCGACGAGTTACGACCAGAGATGAACCAGTGCTGGATCGCCACTAAAAACCCCGTGCCCCATCCTTGCGCCTTTTTGCTGGCGAAAGGGTGGGAAACCTCAACAGCCAATCGGTTTTATTCATCAGGAGCGTAGTCGAAGGGACCCTGCCGGTGCCCTCTAGCGGCAGAGTGGGATTCGCAGTTGCATCTACCTCATCCTTTTCGCGTTTCTTGCGAAAGGGCAGGGGATCACGATGCATTCGCCTGAATCGGACCGATAACCACGCCGTTGCCAAAATGCGACAATGAGAACAGCGTCAGGTTGCTCTAAAATTTGCCAACCCGGCGCGGAGGGAATCTTGGCCAAGCTGCGAGTATTGTCGACCCACCTGTTTATGAACCAGCGCCTGCACCCTGGACTGCTGGAGCTAGCCGGTCACTCCGGAGCGCAGGCGGTCGAGATCTTTGCCGCGCGTCAGCATTTCGACTACACCGCCCGCGAGCAGGTGGTTGAGCTGGCCGCCTGGTTCCGCTCCAACCCCCTCCAGGCCTGGTCCATGCACGCGCCGCTCTACTTTAGCCGCGAGATGGGTCGCGCCGGCGCTCCTGCCGTCAATCTGCTGCATCCTGAAAAAGCCCGTCGCATTGATGCCATGGACGAGATCAAGCGGGCCCTTGAAGCCGCTGAGCAGATACCCTTTCGTAACCTCGTCGTGCATCTGGGCGAGCGCACCGATGCGTGGTCGCAGCGCACCATCGAGTACGCCTTCATCGCACTCGAATACCTTGACGCCTTTGCCCGTCCGCTGGGCGTGCGCCTGCTCGTCGAGAATCTGCCCGGCGATCCCACCACCCCTGAGCACCTGATGGAAATTCTCACCACCGGCCACCTGGATTCCATTGGCGTCTGCCTTGATCTTGGCCATGCCCACTTCACCGTAGGCGTCCCCGAAGCCATCGCCACGCTGGCCGGCCGTATCGTCCAGGTCCACGCGCACGACAATCACGGCCTCAAGGACGAGCATCTCTGGCCCGGCGAAGGCACCATCGACTGGTCCGCCACGGCAGCGGCCCTCAACGCCCTTCCCGAGCCGCCCGCCACGGTGTTGGAAATCAGCTCCAAGATTGCCGTCGAGCCGTCCGCCCTCCCAGCCCGCATCCGCCAAGCCTTCGACCTGCTCGACTGAGCGAGCGGAAGCGAGCAATTCTGAAGCCGGTGCCCCAGGTATCGCTTCTGAGAGCTGGGAATCTATGAGTTCCAACGGCTCGATCACGAGTAGCAACATCGTTCTTGACAAAAAGTGTCCAATGGAGTACAAAAAGTGCAGACCGTCGTAGAGACGCCAAGTTACCTCAGGGCTGCGGAAAACCTCTTCAGCGGAGCGTGAGCGAATCGTCGCCATGGTGGCGGCGGAGCCGGAGTGTGGCGAGGTCATGCAGGGAACCGGCGGCTTCCGCAAGGTGCGGGTAGCACGCGGCGGAATGGGAAAGCGCGGCGGTGCGCGTGTAATTTACATCCTGCGCAACGAGGCATTCCCCATCTTCCTCATTACGGCCTATGCCAAGAATGAGAAGGACAATCTGACCAGGAAAGAGCGCAACGAACTAGCCAAGCGTGCCGATGAAATCTTCGCGAAATACAGGAGGTAAACCATGGAGACGATCTTTAAAGACCTGATGACGGGACTGGACGAGGTGGATACCTTCTTGGCCGGGGAGACCGCTGGCTACAAGGTCAACTTGCCCTCCAATGTCGATGTGAAGGGCATACGAAAGCGGCTGAAAATGACGCAGGTCCGCTTTTCGGATACATTCGGTTTCAGTCTTGATGCGGTCAAGCATTGGGAGGGCGGACGGCGTACCCCTGAATCCTCAGCGCGGGCCTTTCTCACAGTGATAGCAAAAAATCCCGCTGCCGTCATCGCTGCCCTGCATCCGCTGCAACAAACTGCGCACAACTCCGCAGGAGGTTCCACAGCGCGCTCTTGACTCCTGAAAAAGAGCAGGGAATCCAATCCCTGAGTTTCGAACGAACTCCGCTAACTCCGCGAACACACGCGGGTGTCTCAGGTCTCGCTTTTCTGAGACTTGGGATGGAAGAACCTTTCACGAAGAGAAGCCCTCAGCAAATCCGCGGCAACTGCTCGCCGATCTGTGTAGGAAT
>Ga0182014_10005143_pt1 | contig 14660 bp, 10 predicted proteins | sample 612S2DmetaG_FD_120489 | JGI IMG/M metagenome (GOLD analysis project Ga0182014, IMG submission 120489) | Permafrost microbial communities from Stordalen Mire, Sweden - 612S2D metaG | ecosystem: Environmental > Terrestrial > Soil > Wetlands > Permafrost | place: Sweden: Stordalen | collected... | reverse complement strand
GACATCACAGGACGCGTGAGTCCAAGAAATCAAGACGATTCCGACATGACGCGACCAATCCAACAGATTCCAGCCACCTCATAATCCCTCGGTCGTGGGTTCGATCCCCACCGGCCCTACCAAGGGGACTTACTAAAATAAGCCCCGACCACTTACGGAAAATAAGTGCGCCCCTGGGGCCGGTGCTCCTCATACGCGTGCCAGCCTGAGCAAGACCCTCCGGTACTCCGCGATCCAGTCGTCCACTTCGGCTCCGTCGTAGAAGCGGGCTGAATCAACATCGTGGGCATCGTCGAGTTCGAGTTTGGTACGGATGTAGTGGATGACTCCCTTGTCCGCTTCGCTTCCGTCACCCGAGTATGCAACCTGCACGTGCAGGGGCTCTTCCTTCAGTCGACCGAAGAACCGCTTCCGAGTAACGACACGTTTGACGTTGATGCGGTTGCCGACGCTCGGCGCCATTTCAAACTCACAGCCAAATTCCCTTAGACGTGCCTTTAGTCTGTGCCACTTCATAATCTTTTCGCCTCTTTGGATGGCCCGAGAGTTGCTTTTGATCCATCGTGCCAGGTCCATCACCTCTCGATCGGCCAGTTGATCGAGACGAGAGTCGACCAGACCATGCTGGGCCAGTGTCAACGTCTTTCGAAAGAGTTCTTGTTGCGAACAGGTGAGGACCAGTCCATTTCTGTCTAGGAAGACGATGAGAGACACCAAAGCAGTTCTCTTGTTCCCGTTGAAGAAGGCGTGGTTGTGCACGGCTGAGTGGAATAGGGCGGCACCAGCCATTTGAGGCGTCGGGTACTTCCTCTCTTCCCCTAGCGAAGTCAAAGGTCTGCTCGCAGCCGACGAGAGGAGCTCGACGCTACGTATTCCCGGCGGCTCAATGGGATCACCTGACTCACGAAAGTCTTCTACGAGTACTTCATGGATTCCACGGATATCTTCTTCGGTGAGGTTGACAGGATAACTTCCTGATCCAACGATCTCCCAGTTCAGTGGAGAAGACGGTACTTCGATGGGACTTGACGGAGTTGAAACTTCTGCTCCGGAAACTTCCGGAAAGAGACTGCGCAGTCTGCGAAGACTATTCTTCGGAATCCTGCGGGCGTCTGGTTGGAGTACCGATCCAACTCGTGCGAGTCGCTCAGTCAGATCTTCTCGCGAGACGCCACTCTTTTCAAGCCAGTAGTCGACCGTTGAAACCCTTCGGTCATCCTCAAGCCCTAGTGCTGACCGGGCCTGGCGAACATCGCGCTGAAAGACATACGAATTTTCATCATCGACGTCGATCTTTGCCTCCCACAGTGAGACAAGCGCTTCATCAAGATCGATCCCCGCTTCCGCCGCGAGGTCTTTGACTCTGGTCCGTCCTCTTCGCACTGTTCCGCTACCTAGCTAGCAACCCGCAGGCGGTCGTAAAGCCGCAGCGCGTACAGATCCATCAGGGTCTTCTGGAATTCGGAGTCGTCAAGGACACGCTTGTAGATGGCTTCGTTGCCGTCCATACGCGAGATGACTGTCGAAAGAAACTTGCGGTCGAACACCAGCCGGAAGTTATCGAACTCGTTGTTCTTGGCCTGATCGATGACATCAGGGTCAACCGCCCAGGTCTCCTCAAACTGATCGAAGAGGAGTTGGTCGCTCTCGGTGAGGTTCATGCCGAAGCGCTCATTGAGTGCATCAACGATGCTCGAGAGGCTTTCTTTTTCGGGAACGTGCTGGGGGCCCTTGCCGGAGTAGACGGCCTTGACATCACCTTCGCCGTTGTCGAGCTCGATCGCGCCCAGCGACGTCTGCTCGGTACGCAGGTGCGTCAGCTTGACCTCAGCCCCGATATTGATATCATCGAGATCTCTTCGCGGCAGACGAGCCTCGAGCGCCCGGGCGTAGATGTAGTCACGCTCGAGCGTGGCGTCGGTGAAGCTCACAATCTGGGCGATGAACCCGTAGATCGAGATGTAGCGGCCAATCAGTTCTCGGAACTCGTCCTGGTCTTCGCGGTCTAAGACCTCGTAACGAGCCAGAGCGGGGTCGAGGGATGCGTAGACTTTGCCGTGATTGTCGCCCCGTCGCCCCGCCAGTAGTTCCTTCACCGCGTTCTCGATCTCGTCCTCATGAATGACCGGTGACATCATCAGGCTTCTATGGGTATCCCATAGAAGATTGGGGTCAGTGGGGACCGCCTGGGTCTGTTCGAACCAGGGTGAGAAGGCCTTCTCGATGTCGTCAGTCTCGTTGCGGAAGTCCAGGACGAAGGTGTCGGCCTTTCCCTCCATGATTCGATTTAGGCGAGATAGGGTCTGTACGGCGTTAAGACCCGACAGAACTTTGTCCACGTACATCGTGTGCAGGAGTGGCTGGTCAAAGCCGGTCTGGAACTTCTCGGCCACGATGAGGACCTGAAAGTCATCCGTGTCGAAGCGCTCAGCCGTTTCCTTGTCACCAAAGCCGTTCATACTGGCCTCGGTGTAGGTGATGTTGTCGTCGAGGACCTTGCCGCTGAAGGCGATGAGCGTCGCGAGGTCGGTGTACTGGTGGGCCTCCAGGTACCGGTCGATTGCTTCCTTGTAGCGCACCGCGTGGAGCCGCGACGACGTAACCACCATGGCCTTCGCACGACCGCCAATTTTGTGCCCGGTGTGCTGGCGGAAGTGTTCGACGATGATCTCGGCCTTCTGGGCCAAATTGGTTGGGTGCAACGAGACGAACCGGGCGATGGCGGCCTTTGCCCTGGTCTTGTCGTGGTCCGGGTCCTCCTCGACGGCCTTCTCGATGCGCCAGTAGGTCTTGTAGGTCGTGTAGTTCGCCAGCACGTCGAGGATGAAGCCCTCGTCGATGGCCTGGCGCATTGAGTAGAGGTGGAACGGAACATAGCGTGCTCCGTCCGGCGTCTCGACCTTCTGCCCGAAGAGTTCCAGGGTCTTGGCCTTGGGCGTGGCGGTGAAGGCGAAGAACGAGATATTGTCCTGGCGACCACGGCCCGCGAGTGTGGCGACGAGACGATCCTCGCCGTCTCCCATGGCGGCTTCCTCGGCCTGCTCCTCACGCTCGGCTTCGATGAGTGCGGCGTCGGCGTCTTGACCCTTGGTGAGCGCAGCGCGCAGTTCCTTGGCTGCTATTCCTGTCTGCGAGGAGTGGGCCTCGTCGACTACGACGGCGTAGCGCCGGGCTTTGGCGCCAGCGATCTTGTCCAGGATGAAGGGGAACTTCTGGAGTGTCGTGATGATGATCTTGGCCTGCTCGCCGAGCAGAGCCTCGGCCAGTTGGTCCGAGTCCTTGTCGATCTTGACGACTACGCCCTTGGCGTGCTCGAACTGGTAGATCGTGTCCTGGAGTTGCTGGTCGAGAACGACGCGGTCGGTTACCACGACGACCTTGTCGAATACCTTGCGGTCTGCCGCGTCATGCAAATTCGCAAGACGATGGCTGATCCAGGCAATCGTGTTGGACTTGCCCGAACCCGCTGAGTGCTGGACGAGGTAGTTTTTGCCCGCGCCGGTCGCCTTGGCGTTGGCTTCAATCTTGCGCACGGCATCCCACTGGTGAAAGCGCGGGAAGATCACGATGGTCTTTGCCACCTTCTCAGCCTTCGATCCCTTGCTGGGGACGTCGACGTGAATGAAGCGCGCCAAGATGTCGAGCCAGGCGTCACGCTGCCAGACCTCCTCCCAGAGATACGCCGTGCGATGACCGGTGGATGACGGTGGGTTCCCGGCCCGTCCAGCATGTCCTGCGCCGCCGGTGCCCTGGTTGAATGGCAGGAACCATGTGCTCGGGCCCGCGAGCTTGGTCGTCATGGCAACCGAGTCGGGGTCCACCGCGAAGTGCACCAGTGCCCGTCGTGCCAGCGACACGTTGGCGGGGTCGCGGTCATAGCGGTACTGCTCGATGGCGTGCTCGAGGTTCTGATGCGTGAGCTGGTTCTTCAGCTCCGCGGTCGCGGTGGGGATGCCGTTGACCAAGATCGCCAAGTCGATGGAGAGGTTGGAGCCAACTTCGTACTTGAACTGACGAGTCACGCTCACGCGGTTGGCTTGGTAGAGCGCCTCGAGCTCCGGAGTCAGGCCATGGGCCGGCTTGAAGTAAGCAAGCTGGATGGTGACGCCGTAGTCGGTGACTGCGTGGCGGAGCACGTCGACGGTGCCGCGTGTGTCTAGCTCGGAGGCCAGGCGCTTGGCAAAGCCAGCCTGGGCCGCCGCCTCGTCCCCGCCGTAGCCGCGGAGGACTAGCTCCGACCACCGCTTGGTTTGCGTCGTACGAATGAAGCCGTAGAGCTCAACGAGATTGAGCCCCAGCGTTCGGTCGAAGTCATCAGGCAGCGACCGCTCGTAGCCACCCTCGTTGAGGAGCTTGATCTCGATGGCGTCCTCGAAGGCCTTTTCTGTAGTGCTCATGCCACTGCTCCTTCGATCTTAAGTTCGCCGGTGACGGCGGTAGTTATGAGTGCCTTTCTTCGCCCGGCAAGAAGTTCAATCTGACGCCGAAGCCCGATGGTCAAAGCAGTCACGCCCGCTGAATGAGACGCGAGCATACTCAGTGCCTTTTCTTGCTCAACTAAGGGCGTTGCGGGCATTGAAAGATTCTTGAGGTCATCCACCCGTACCTTGAGGGTCTGACCCACGTCGTTCCTGATCTGACTCTCTAACTCCCCACGAACGATCCTGCTCTGCATGACTGCTGCGACAAAATCCGAGTTCATTCCTGACAGGATGAGGCGGTAGGTGAGATCCGACATCATGAGTCTCCGTCCATGAGTTCGGACGACAGCTGCTACTCCGACCTTGCTCGCCGAACCAGATCCGCGAATGACCAAGAGATCGCCGTCATGAAGCTCCCACCGGAGGTCCGGCTTGATATCTACGGGCAGCCTCTTGTTCTCGCTGGGAAGAAACTCCCCACTCGAAACAGCGCTCGTCTTCAGCACACCCCACCCGCCTGGATCTGCTTCAACAGCATCACACTGCGGACTCCAACCCTGTTCGATACGATCGAGTCGTCGCCGAAGGCTCGTAACGCCCCAAGTCGAGAATAGATCGGCTACCCAAAGATCCCGTTTCGCTCTGTCCGCTTCCAAGAGCAGTTCCACCATCCGCTGCTTCTTCTCGATGAGTACATCGATGCGCGCGGTCTCGGTATCAAGGTAGTCAGCGATCGCTCGCTGGGCATCGTATGGCGGGATGAGAAGGGGCAACTCCAGTACATCCTCAGCCCCGAGTGTCGAACGAACACCACTGCCCAGTTCGTTGAAGACGTGGCGTCCGTAAAGGTCGAAGAACTGCCAATAGAAGTACCGGACGTCAATTCCCGATCTCGGGCGCAACCTCAAGTACGCCGAGCTCATGATTCCCCGGCGGTGGACCCATCCAACTCGGCTTGTCCTTAGATTCTCAAGGTCGATCAACTTGAAGACAAGGTCGCCCTTCTCAAAGACCTGGTATGTCGCATAGTCGGCAGGCACGAGACCCTCGGGGTTGTCGGGATCATTCTCAACGACCCCGCGAAGAGTCAACGACAGAATCTGCTTCTCGCTGCGGTCAACGTTCAGTTCTTTGGCTCGGTACATGACGGTCTTCGTACGCTGAACGGGCCAAGACCCGTCCGCCAGTGGCGTCCACGGAATGTGGGTTGAAGTCAGGACACTCATTGGGTTGCCTCGTCGAGAAGACGTCGAATCTCATCCTCAAGCGCTTTGATCTCGGCATCAATCTCAGCAAGCGGCCGCGGCGGTACGTACCGGTAGAAGTGACGCGTCAGCGGGATCTCGTACCCGACCTTCGTCTTGTCGTAGTCGACCCAGGCGTCCTCGACGTAGGGCAGTACCTCGGAAGTGACGTACTGGTCGACGCCCGCGCGGTACTCGTCCGTCTCGAGTCTCGCGGTGACGTCATCAATCCACGTGACCGGCACCGCAGGTAGCGGTACGTTCTCGTTGTCACGCAGGCTCGCATCCGACTCGGAATTCCCCTTGGCATCGACGACGATCTGGTCGGACTCGACCTGGACAAGGTTGACCAGCGCCTTGACCTCCTTCGCGGTGAGCCCCGGGACGGCCTTCTTGATGGCAGCCTCGGCCTTCTTGGCGCTCGACAAACTGCCGGTGATCTTCGCGAGCGCCCCGGCGAGCTCGGCCTCACGGTCCTTCATCCACTTCTCTGCTTCGGACTTGGCCAACTTCGTTGAGAACTCAGTCGGACGCCACTCGGCTCGAAGCGGTCGTTCCACGGTGATGCGCATGTAGCCGAAGGCTTCGTTCGAAAAGATCTTGACTCGTTCACCTTCGGTGAAGTCGGCGTAGAGCCGAGTGACCTGCGTGATCTGGTCGTCGCTGATCTGCTTGCGCTTCTCGCCCAGTGCCTTACGCGTCTTCTCGAAGAATTCGCGAGCGTCGATGAGTTGGACCTTGCCGCGGCGCTCTTCGCTCTTGCGATTGCTGACGATCCAGAAGTACGTTGAGATCCCGGTGTTGTAGAAGAGCTGGTCCGGCAGAGCGATCACAGCCTCGAGCCAGTCGTTCTCGATGATCCAACGACGGATCTCCGACTCGCCCGACCCCGCCGCTCCTGTGAACAGCGGAGAGCCGTTGAAGACGATGGCGATGCGGCTTCCGCCCTGGTCGACGGGCTTCATCTTGGCGATCATGTGCTGCAAGAACAGGAATGAGCCATCGTTGATGCGCGGCAGCCCCGCTCCGAAGCGACCCCGGAAGCCGAGTTGATCGTGCTCCTTCTTGACCACGTCCTCGACCTTCTTCCACTCCACGCCGAAGGGTGGGTTGGCGAGGCAGTAGTCGAAGGTGCGTCCCGCGTGGCCGTCCTCACTGAAGCTGTTGCCGACCGCGATGTGGCTGGCGTCTTGGCCCTTCAGCATCATGTCGGACCTGCAGATGGCGTAGGTCTCGTCATTGAGTTCCTGGCCGAACACCTCGAGGCGGGCGGCGGGGTTTAAGTGGCGCAGGTAGTCCTCGGCGACCGAGAGCATGCCGCCGGTGCCACAGGCCGGGTCAAAGAGCGTGCGCACGGTGCCGGGCTTGGTCAGTACGTCGGCGTCCTCAGCGAAGAGCAAGTTCACCATGAGTCGGATGACCTCGCGAGGCGTGAAGTGCTCACCAGCGGTCTCGTTGGAGAGTTCGGAGAACCTCCGGATGAGTTCCTCATAGAGGTAGCCCATCTCGAGGTTGGAGACGGTGTCGGGATGCAGATCGATGTCGGCGAACTTCCCGATGACCTGGTACAAGATGTTCGCCCGGTCCAGCTTGGTGATCTGGGTATCGAAGTCGAAGCGCTCGAGCACGTCGCGCGCGCCGCTCGAGAACCCGGCGATGTACGCCCGCAGGTTGGCCGCCAGTTGCGGCGGGTCGTTCAAGAGCGTCGGGATGTCGAGGCGGTGGACGTTGTAGAACTGCTCGCCGGCCACGTTGCACAGCACCGGCTCGACGTTGTCGATGGTGCCCTTGATCTTCTCGTAGCGCTCGAGGACCTTCGCCTTAGTGGGCTCGAGCACGCAGTCGAGTCGGCGCAGCACCGTGAGGGGCAAGATGACCTTGCCGTACTCGGACTGCTTGTAGTCGCCTCGCAGCAGGTCGGCCACCGACCAGATGAAAGCGGCGTGATTCTTTACGGCAGTGCTATCGCTCATACGTCTCCTAAGGGCCTGATCGGCCGCCACATGCTCTCCAAACCTAGGTCAGGGAGGTGACAGCAACCCGGTCTAACTGTGTCGATCTTTCCTAGGCGGGCAATGGACGCACTTTAGAAATCAGGACTCGCCGACACACATGGGCCGCCGCGTCCTGCTCGCCGACAGCCTTTCAAACAAAGGCGATGCGGTGCCCGAATTCTAAAATGCGGCGATCGCCATGGGCCGTTGGACCCGAACCAGTCCATGGCATGACAAGCCAAATAGAACCAACAGACCAAGCCGAGGACCGCACCGACCAGATCGTTGCACACGTTCTTCGGTACAACCCAACCGTGCTGAGCGCCGGACAACGCGCCACCATGCTCGACGACATCCGTATCGCGGTGTTGAAGGCCGAGCCCACCACGAAGTACATCGCGGGCAACATGCTCTCGGTCGTCTGCACATTCATCTCCCAGTCCGCACCGCCCGCGGGCGGCCGTCTCCTGGACCACCTCACCGAGGACCGGGTCGCCACCTGGATCAGCGCGTCGGTGCTGCGCGGCACCTCGAAGCACACTCTGGCGTCTCGGCGGGGCATGCTCGCTCGTATCGTGCGGTCCTCCAAGGGCTTGCCCGCGACGATTCACGGCGTCAGGACCCGTGGTGTGGCGGCGGCCCCGATGGGGACAGAGTTGTTTACGCAGTTGCGGCTCGCCTGCGAGTCAGCCAGCGAACCAGCACTCAGAGGCTTCGCCGCGGTGTTCGGCACCGGGCTGAGCGGCGCCCAGTGCGCGGGAGGAACCTTCGTGGCGACCTCGACCGGGATGAACTTACGGCTGCTTTCGGGTGTCGAGGTTGCTGTCGTTGTTGGCGTCGGAGACCTCGCCAGGATCGCCGGCGCCACGGTCCTAGATGGCGACTGGCGCGAAGTGCGCGCATTCGCGAACGAGCGCGGCATCTTCATCGACCAACAGGCCATCAAGCAGACGTACCGAGCTCTGGCGCTCCTCGAGCCCGAGGCACTGGCGACGCTGATGAAGCGCTATCGCCTGAGCGAGGACGCCCTGAACGCGGTGGCACCGTATCTGTCACTCCTGATCAAGAGGGACAAAGATGTTGTGACCGCCATGTTGAGGGGAGACCTCCACGCGCCGGTAATCCACGGGACGCCTCCATTCGACTCATCACGACTGGGTAGTAGTTATCCGGCGAGTGCACGACGAGCGGTCCGCCGGCACCTTGATCGCGACGTACCAACCGGCAGCAACCGTCTAGGGGGTGTCGCAGTGGTCAAGAAGGTCTCGCGAGCAGAAGCCCAACGTCTCGCTAAGCAGTTCCGGGAGCAGGCCAAGTCCTTTCCACCGATTCCTGACAGCGTCACGGACTTCGTCGACAACTACGTGCCGATCGGCGTCGAGCCTGAGCGGTGGGAGCGGGTGGCGTCGGTCGTGCGCGACGAGGTGAAGCGCGCCGGTTTCCAGTCGGTCGCGGCCGTCGTTCGCCACTGCACGACCTTCGGGCTCTACATGGCGTGGCGCGACAGCCAGGGGTTGAGCCTCGACGTCGCCGACGTGATGAAGCTCGAGGCGATCGACCAGTTCTACCTGCGCGGACTCGATAAGTACGGCGACCGCACGAAGAACGACTACCGGTCGAGACTCCGTACGCTCGCCTCACGGGTGGCGCCCGACGTCGGCGTCCAAGTGCCGAGCCTCGGCTACAACGCGGTGCGCCAGGGGTACACCTTGGTGGAGGAGGCGGCCATCCGGCGCGTCTCGCTGGGCCAGCCCCGACCGGAGACCCGCCGGCGCGTCTGCGCCGTCGTGGGACTGAGCGGCGGCGGCGGGCTGGACGCACAGGACCTGCGTTGGCTGCTGGTTGACCACATTGATGTTCGCGACGACGGCATCCACGTCGACGTGCATGGCCCGAAGGCCCGCAGGTTGTCATTCGACGAATCTACGAACCACTCGTGCTCGCGGGGATTGGAGGTCTCTCGCCCGGCGACGCGGTGATCAAGCTGGACCGCGACAAGTCCAACCCGGCGGCGCGCGTGATTGCCGACGCGCAACTGTTTGACGACGTGCCGAAGGTTGACATGAGGCGTCTGCGTACGACCTGGATTACCTGGCTCGTCACGGAGCGCATCCCACTCGACATCATCTTGTCGGCGTCGGGTCTCACCAGCGCACGCACCCTCATCGACATGATCGCGACCCTGCCTTCGACGAACACCACGGAACTTCTGCGTGACGGGGGTGCGTCGTGATATCGCACGAGGACATCGCCATTGCGGAGTACATCGTCAGCAAGTCCGGGGCGTTCGCGGTACTCAGTGACGGTCTGGAGCGTTGCTCACGTGGCCGCAAGCCCAGTGACCGCATGCTCGAACTGTTGCTGCTGGGGCTGCTTCTGTCCATTCAGGACCGCGGCGTCGCGACCGTGAAGGGCGCGTGGCGGACGCTGACCGAGTCGATCCCCTGGGACGAACAGTTGCGTCTCGGTACCTGTCGGGTCGAGGGTGACGTGCGCGAGCCAATTTCGTACCGAGACCTTGCCTACCAGGCCAGCCGAATCCGCGACCGGTTGGCATATGGGGAGCGCAGCACTCCAGACCTCGACGACGAGGAGCGCACTCGGCGGCGCAAGGTCATCAACGCCTTCTCGAACACGCTGATGGACTGCTTCGACTTCGGTTGGGACTGCGACGTCTTCGCTATGGACGCGACGGGGATCTGGTCGTGGGGCAAGGGAGGCAAGCGGCGAGATGCTGCGAGTGAAGAAGAAGTCGAAGGCGAGACGCCAGAGGTCGCGGAGGCCTTCCGGAAGTTCTGTCAAGAAGGCGAGGTGTCAGCGGGAACACTTGTCGGACCCACCCCAGTGCTGGCTGCAACCCCATCGGAGAGTGCCAAGGAGGATACCAACGTCAAGAGGCCCCGCAGTCGGCGTCGATCACGAATCAAGCCAGACCCGGCCATGGAATCGGAGGCAGATTCCAACGGCCGAGTTGACGACGGACTCGGGTACACGACGTCGGTGGACCCCGACGGTAATTGGAGCATCAAGACGTCAAAGGCAGGGAAACGAGAATCGTTCTTCGGATACCACGAGCACACGCTCGTGCTCGCCCCGGCCGAGCGCATCGCGGACAACCCCAAGGTGGTGCCGGCACTGATTCGTCGTCTCGAGTTGACGACGGCTAGCCAGGACATCGTCGAAGTCAGTCTTCGACTCATCGAAGGGCTTAATGGGGCGGTTGGTCACCTCATAGTTGACATGCACTATCACTACAAGAAGACCTGGAAATGGCTCGACGAACTCACCAAACTAGGCGTCAAGCAACATCACGATCTTCGAAGTGATGAACAGGGCTTCACGGATTACGAAAGAGTTCGCTACGCCGGCGGATGGCCCCATTGTCCGGCGACGCCGGACTCCTACGGCGTGATTACTAAACCCGCGGTGATTGCCTCGAGGGCTGACAAGAACAGGTTTCGTGAGGACGTCAATGCCAGGGAGCCCTTTTCTCTCATGATTCTCCAACACCCAACGAGCACATTGCCAATGCGCGGAGTCTGTCCGGCACTTGCTGGCAAGGTTGGGTGCGCGAACTGCCCCGGCACCACAGCCACAGCTCAATTGAAAGGTCAGCCAATCATCGAGAATCCACCGAACGAGGCGATCGACGGTGAGCCGCTGCCAAAGGTGTGTAGAAAGGGATCCGTGACGCTGCGGCCCCCGGAGAAGGTCCGCAAGCTCCACCAGATCCACTACTGGGGCGGCCAGGCTTGGGAGAAGATGTTCGCTCGCCGTACCTACGTGGAGGGCTCCTACGGCGGCCGCAAGAACGTCTCCTCGGAGAACATGCGACGTGGTCAGTTCCAGAGCATGGGACTACCGTGGGCCAACGTCGTCGTGAGTCTCGTTGCCGCCTCGTACAACCTTCGACTGCTGCAAAACTGGCATGATCGGTCGGGAGACGGAGACCCTAATCACCCATTGCTTCGCCGTAGCACGGGAGTACGTCCATGGATGTATATGTCGGATGAGGACGCTGCAAACTATGCGCTGCTTTGCGAGAGATCGATTGGTGTCAGCCCGTCCGCGATGGAGACAGAATGAACATCGACTCCGCTCGCACCGGTCGAAGTGCCAGCCTAGGGAAGAAGGGATCGGACGAATTCGTCCTTAGGGTCCTTGCCATAGGCGAAGAGCAGCCGCTCAATCATGTCAGGTTCGGTACCCCACGCCGCAGCCCACTGACTTGCCAATTCGAGGTACGCCTTGTACTGGTCAGCGGTCGGTCGGCTGGAGTCCATCACCAATCTGGGACACAACAGCCTCAGACCAGTGATGACGTTGGCATCGAGGATGAGCGGCCGGAGTTGGACTGCACGAAGGGACTCGTAGGCACCAAAGTAGAGCACCTTGGTGCCGAAGGAGGAGCCGAGCCAAGGTACGTATCCGCTTGGCCTGACGCCAGAAAGCTTCCCGTTGGTGCCGTCCTTACCGTGAAGAAGTACGAAGGCGCCCACGGGGTCCGAACGAGAGGCAGTGATTGCATCCAACAACTTGTCTCCGACGTCTGCCCGCAGAAATCGAGACTTCACTATGTCATCCTTCACATTCTGCCCCAAGACCTGGTGGGCAAGGAGACGCAGTTTCAAGGTTTGGCCCGACCCCCACACCGCGCTGGCCACGTAACCGTAAAGTGCATTCTCGGCCGTAGAGGCGGGCGCCATCAGATCGAAGACGTTTCGTCGCGATATCTCACGCAGGTCCGTACGTCCGCCGGGCGAGTCATGCCACACCGGGAGAGAGTCGAGCGAAGGATGCCACGTCAGTGTGGGCGAAGCGATATCCCTCTTCCATTCGGCGGGATTGAAGCCAATCGCATGGTCGTCGATGCAACTGTTCCTCTTCGGTGGCATGCCGACAAAGGGAAGTGCGCAACTCATCCGCTCAATCTATCGAGAAGGCACCATGAGTTTCGTAATGTGCTCAACGAGTTCGTAGGCTTGACTGCGCATGAGCATGAGCAAGGGTCTGAGTTTGAGGCGACACCCCAAATGGCAACGGAGAAGAGCCAGAGGCCCTTACGATTGTGGCAGCGGTCCAAGACAGCGGCGACACCGGGACTCGTCTACCATCAAGACCGCTATACCAAATGCGTTGGTTCAGATGCAACTCAAAGAGAACGGGGTACTAGATGAGCGATCACTCATCAGCAAGTTATAAGCCGGAAGTCGAGGCCATCGGCGCAGTTCTGGCGAGCTTGGAGCCATTGTCCGGTCCAGCGAGAGAGCGGGTTCTTGTTTACGTCGCCAATGCTTTGAACATTGCTGCGCCTGTCTTGAACGTCGGCCTACCACCGTCGCCACCTCAAGACATTCTTCGGACTCCGTTGGTCGAAGCTGCATTGGTCACGGCACAGCCACCGGCAGTCGACACACGACACACTGACGTCCGTTCCCTGCGGGAAAGTAAGGAACCTCGAACCGCAGTCGAGATGGCGGCCATTGTCGCTTACTACCTCAATGACATCGCACCTGAGGGGGAGCATAGCCAGACGGTCGGCACGGCTGACCTTGACAAGTACTTTAAGCAAGCCGGGTATCGACTACCTAAGGCGCAAAACATGACTCTCATCAATGCGACGGCGGCAGGTTACTTTGACCGAGTTGGCCAGGGTCAGTACAAACTCAATCCTGTTGGATACAACCTCGTCGTACATAATTTGCCGGCGCACTCCAGTGAATCTGGCGGTGGCGGCCGTGCCAGCAAGCGGGCGAGGCCGGTCAAGAAGACCGTACCCACCAAGAAGCCAGCGGTCAGGAGGGCCGTGCCCACCAAGAAGTCGGTCGTCAAGAAGGCCGTGCCCACCAAGAAAACGGCCGCCAAGAAGTTAGCGGCACCACTCGCGACGCAGTCAGCAGCTTCGAAGCCCACCGTTCGATAGATGGCTGGAGACTTGTCAAGGTGCCCATGATGCCTGAAGATGACTTCCTTGCTTTCTGCAAGAGAGTCGACCAACTGAACTCATCTATACGATCGTCATCTGCAACACGGCAGTCAAGTAAGGCAGTAGTCGACGGAACACGCCAAACGGTTCAGGAATGGTTTCGCCCTGTGAGGACGGTTCTACTATCAGCTGGGATTTCCGAAGATGAGCTGTCTTCGATCGATCAAATGATGCAGGATCTCCTGCGTTTGGCTCAAGTCCGGAGTACCACCGCAAGCTATCTTGCTCTGTTGCGAAGGGTGAAGAAGGAACTTTCAGTTGTTGAAGTCCGGCGCGAAGTTGCGTCAACAGTTGCCAGGACGTCAAGCGCTTCGATTCAAATTCGGTCTGGAGAAGTTCGGATTATCCAGATGCTCGACGAACTTGTGCCCTCAGCCGCGCTTTCATATCGTCAAGCAATTCGTGATCTGAGCCAGAACGATCGAGAGTCATTTCGCGGTACCGCCAATGAGTTCCGCAGCGTGGTGTGGGACGTATTGGATCGTCTTGCGCAGGATGACGCTGTGACCAGTTCACCCGGCTTCAAGTTCGAGAAGGGACAAACCAAGCCAACTCAAAAGCAAAAGGCGCGCTATATCCTGAAGTCGCGTCTTGGTGAGAAGGCTCGAAGGACGCCCGAGACTACTTTGGAACTCATTGAGGAGCACGTTGGGAGTCTGTCACGGGCGATCTACGATCGCACGTCTATCTCAACTCATATCGCCACGACTCGTGGAGAAACAATGCAGTTGCGAATGTATGTCGAAACGCTGCTTGCCGAGCTGCTCGAAATTCACTTCGACTAGCGAGTGAGGGGGATCTGTGAAAGTTTGTGACTTGAGCTGTGAACGGATCCGGACTGTCTGTCGCATCGTCAGTCAGGACAAGGGCTGTGGAATTTTAGTAAGCCCCCACCAGTTGCGCTTGACCCCGTTGGGTGTGGTGGGAGTGATGTTCTTCATAAATCTTCCCCTCGTTCGTTCTAGATTCTTGACCTTTGCCATCAAAACCATCAAGCGACTTTCTTAACAATGTG
>Ga0182014_10005142_pt1 | contig 14661 bp, 12 predicted proteins | sample 612S2DmetaG_FD_120489 | JGI IMG/M metagenome (GOLD analysis project Ga0182014, IMG submission 120489) | Permafrost microbial communities from Stordalen Mire, Sweden - 612S2D metaG | ecosystem: Environmental > Terrestrial > Soil > Wetlands > Permafrost | place: Sweden: Stordalen | collected... | reverse complement strand
CTGACAGTTGCGCCTCGAACTGGCCCCTCAGGCGAGTTGGGGAAACTCCTGCCCTTGGACTCTTCCACGGAGCGGAGTCTTGCACCGGCCTCTCTACCCACAAATACTGCCATAGAGCCATATTATTTTTCCAACTGGCCAGACTCTTACCAGTTGAACCGAAGGAAATATGGCATGAAACCAGCCAGAGGGCAGCAGCGGCCTGCGTTGCACGCGGAACAGACCCTGATCAGCGCAATTCCGGATGGCACCTGCGGCGCTGGTTCGGCGCTCCCCGCCGAGAGGGACCTGGCCCTCAAACTGAGCGTGACGCGCCCCACATTGCGCGAAGTGCCGGGACGGCTGGGTGCCCATTTATTACGGACGGTCAACGGTGGTGAATGACATCAGGCGGCGCGGGGGCCTCGGCGTAATCAGCGTCATCCAACACAGCGCACACGCCCTGCCGCCGGACTTCGTGGACAACCTGCTGGATCTCAGGCTCCATATCGCCCCCTACTACGCCCGCTTGGCCGTAGAGCGTTCGGCTGAGGAGGTGACCGCCATCCTTGAGGGACGGGGCGCACTGACAGAAGCCTCGCGGGGTTTTGCGGCATACGACTGGCGCATCCACCACCAGCTCACGGTCCCCTCCGGCAGCCCAATCTTCAGCTTCATTCTTAACGGCTTCGAAGGCTTCAACGAGCGCATGGCCAAGCTCGACTTCCGCCCGCCCCACGTGAAGGCGGCCTCGCGCGACTTCTACGAGGGCCTCTGGAGAGCGACGCGCCGGGCCGATGGAGCAGCTGCGGAGAGAGTGACGCGCAAGGCCATGAAGACCAGCATCGCCCTCTGGCGAAAAGCGGACCTCAAGACGCACAGTACGCCCGAGGGAGAAGAACTGGCGCGGCGGTAGGACTCCGCTCCAACCAGGGCGCCTTTTTGTGATCTATCTCACAAATAGATCAATTTAGACAGAATATTTACATAAAAATCATTGACAGTTGCCCCCTGCCCGGTAGCTTGATTGCAAGAATAGCCCCTCTTCACATCCAGTGCCTGCGAAAGACGGTTGCCAAGCACCAGCCCGCACAATGAATTCGGCAAACCGTGCGCAGCCCCGTTCGGAGTTCCAGTGAAGAGGCGCCGATCACAAATCCGGGAGGAGACGCGATGCGTCGCTTAGCACTGTTCGTGCTTCTTGTGGTCCTGGCAGCCAGCGCCAGGGCGCAATTCGATACAGCAACGGTACTCGGGACAGTGACCGACCCGAGCGGAGCGGTCGTACCACACTGCCAAATGGCGTTGCACGGCACAGCCACCGATTCACTCGTCACGGCGACCACCGACGACCGGGGAGAGTTCCGATTCGTGGATGTCTCCGTCGGCTCCTATGAGCTGAAGGTGACGGCGCATGGCTTTCAGCCGGCCGCGGCCAGCTTCGATCTGACGGTGGGCGCACGCCAGCGCGTGGACGTGCAACTGCGGGTAGCTTCGGTGGCCACCTCGATAACCGCCGCGGCCGAGGCGACACAGTTGGAGACCGAATCGAGCGAGCGCGGACAGGTGGTCAATGAGCGCGAAATCGCCGAACTGCCGTTGAATGGGCGCGAATACTCGCAGTTGGTGGAGCTGACCGCCGGCGTCGTTCCCAGCCCCAGCGAGCTGACCACAGGCTACGGTCAACGCGAGGGATCGTTCAATATCAACGGCCTGCGCAGCGTCTTCAACAACTATATGTTGGACGGCCTGGACAACAACTTCTATGGCACCTCCAACCAGGGATTCTCGAACCAGGTGGTGCAGTTGTCGCCGGACGCCGTTGCCGAGTTTCAGGTGGTGACCAACAACATGAGCGCGGAGTACGGCCGCTCCGGCGGCGCCACCATCAACGTAGTCACCCGCTACGGTACCAACCAGTTCCACGGCCGGGTATGGGAGTTCCTGCGCAACACGGATCTGGACGCGGCCGGCTTCTTCTTACCGGATTTCGGCGGCAAGCCGGCGCTCCACCAAAACCAGTTCGGCGGCACCCTGGGCGGTCCGCTGCACAGGGACAAGCTCTTTTTCTTCCTCGACTACGAGGGTTTCCGCCAATCCAGCTCCTTCACCGACTCGGCCACCCTGCCCACAGCGGCCGAGCGCGGCACAAACGCCACCTATGCTCTGATTGACGATCCCATCGACTCGAACACGGCCAGCACCGGCACTTTGCCGGTCGACAACCCTTGCCCCTACGTCGGCCCCATCGGCGGCCCGCAGACTGTCCGCGCGAACGTGAACCCGTGCACCTCGACCACCTGGCTCGGTATCGGCCTGGGTGAGGGCGGCGCTGCCGCACAGGCCTACTACGGCGGCACGCAATATTTGACCGGCCACATTCCCACGTCGGCCATCATCCCCTACGCCGCGTCGGTCCTGGCGCTGCTGCCGCCCACCACCAACAACAACCAGAGCAACAACTACATCATCCTGCACCCCAACACCTTCGATCGCGACAAGGGTGACGTGAAGGTGGACTATGACGCGCGCAAAAACCTGCGTCTGTTTGCCCGATACTCGCAAGCCCGGTTCAATGCCTTTGACCCCGGAACCATTGCCGGCCCGGCCGGCGAGGGCGGCGACGGCCACGTGTATGCCCCGGTGATTCAGGTGGTGGGCGGCGCCACCTGGACCATCAATCCGCTCTCCTTGCTGGAGGCCCGCTTCGGCTTCTCGCGCATGCAGGCGGGCAAGACCCCCCCGCTGGCCGGCGGCCCCAGCATGTTGGCGCAATTCGGCATCACCGGCCTGCCCACCGACCCGCAATACACCGGAGGCATCACGTACGAGTACTTCTCAGATGGCGGCTTCACCAGCCTGGGCCGCTTGTGGACCAGCCCCCAGTACCAGAACCCCACAATCTGGAATCCCAAGGTCAACTACACCCGGCTGCTGCCGGGCCACACCCTCAAGGCCGGTATCGAGTTCACCAACCTCCACGTGGCGCAGCAGGACCTGCATCCGGTGATGGGCGGCGATGTCTATGGCGCGCAGATGAGCGGCTACTGCTATTTCGCCGGCTGCTATGCCGCTTACGGCGCCCCGTTCCACGGAGCCCTGGACGCCGAAACGGCAAAGATGTACGACTATGCCGACTTCCTGCTGGGCTACCGCGCCGAGATCGGCCTCTCCAGCCCCGTCATCTCCCAGATCCGCGATTGGGGCTGGAACGGCTATTTGCAGGACGACTGGAAGGTGAACAAGCGGCTCACGGTGAACCTGGGCCTGCGTTACGAGTTCGCCACCCCCATCTACGAGGCCAACAACCAGCTCTCCAACTTCGATCCCACCACCCTGACCATGAAGCTGGCCAGCTCCAGCAACCGCTATACGGTCAATCCGAATACAGAGGACTTCGCCCCGCGTGTGGGCGCGGCCTTCGCTCTCACCCGCAACACCGCCCTGCGCGGCGGCTTCGGCATCAGCTATGCGCACTGGAACCGCGCCGGCTCCAGTTACCTGACCATGAACGCGCCCTTCGGCATCATCGGACTAGAGAATGTCTACCCCAGCCTGCCCACCTATCTCAACACCGAGGCGAGCTTCCCTGCCAGTTTGATCAGCGCCACAAACTACAACCCGGAAAACGTAGCCCTCCAGTACATGCCGGCTAACTCGCCCGACACCCAGGTACGGAGCTGGTTCTTCTCCGTGCAGCGCGATATGGGCCACAGTTTGCTGGTCGACCTGGCCTATGTGGGCAACAGCGGCATTGACGAAGTCTTCTTCAACGACATCAACCAGGCCGCGCCGCAAACCACGTCCAGCGGCTCAGCCTCGCTCCAGTCCCGCATTTACCAGTACCCCGGCTTCGGCTCTATCATCGGCACTTTGCCCTGGGGAACCTCCAATTACAACGGCCTGCAAGCCAAGGTGGAAAAGCGCTTCACCTCCGGGCTCTACCTGCTAAACTCCTTCACCTGGTCGAAGGCCATCGACATCGCCGCCCAGTCTCTGGACGGCGGCGGCAACTGCGACAACTGCGGCAACGGCATCCCTTCGGTCCAGAACATCTACGACTGGCAGGCCGACCGCGGCATATCCTCCTACAACCATCCGCTGGTCAACTCGACTTCCCTGGTCTGGACGCTGCCCGTCGGCAAGGGCCACTGGCTGCTGGGCAACATCAATCACGCCTGGAACGCGGCGCTGGGCGGCTGGCAGATGACCGACATCTTCCAGGCCCGCAGCGGCGACCCGCTCACCATGGCCTATAGCCCAAACACAAACACGCAAGTTTCGACGCTTATCACCATCAGTGGGCGCAATGCCTACCGTCCCAACCAGACCGGCCCGGCCGTGGCCTCCGACAAGGTCTACAGCGTCGCCCTTGGTGGCATTGAATACCTCAACGCCAGCAGCTTCTCCACCCCGCCGGCCAATGCGCCCTTCGGCAATTCGCCCCGCAACGCCGTCTACGGCTACGCCTTCTGGCAGCTCGACACGGGCCTGACCAAGGACTTCCCCCTCACCGAGAGGGCCCACCTGCAGTTCCGCGCCGAGGCCTTCAACCTCACCAACGAGACCAACTTCGGCGATCCGAACACCGAACTCGGCACCACCTTCGGCGTGATCAACTCAGCCCTTCCCGCACGCGAGTTGCAGGTGGCCGCCAAGATCGTCTTCTAGCTGAATGTTGCAGTTCTCCCAAGCTCCGCGGGCCGCGCGCGGTGGATTCTTCTCCTAAAAGAAGAATCCGCTGCGCTGAACTGCCTATTGGCCGGAGGAACCCATTGATTCTGCTTTGGTTAGGTGCAATTCCACAGTTTCACAGCCCTGAAGCGCTGTCTTTCTTTTGGACAGGATGGCGCTGGCGGGCCTGGGGGAATCCGGGTTCGCGGCAAGTTAAGCGGGCGCAGTTCGAGTGATGTTTTTCATGAGTTCGCAATCCGGCGGCGCAGCGTGGCTTATCGCTGTGCGGCGCTTGTCACTGTTGCGTCCTTGCCTGATGCACAAATCCAATCATCACAAACAAGCGTGACCTGAGGCACATCCGAAGGACTCCTCGAGGGGTCAATCTTCCAACGGACATTCTCTGGGGGGAAGTCTCCACGGATGGCGCTCGAACTTGAAGCACAGCGTCCTCTTTCGCCAGGTATACGAAGCGTTGTCGGCGAATGCTCTTTTCCTCTTTCTTTCCTCTCCCGGGAAATGGTCCAGAAGTCAGGAGGGTCCGGCTCATGTCGCCTTCACAATTTTGTGAGGAGCGCGCTGGGCTGCGATCCGTTGCGGAGCAGGCGACTCTGGTCCGGCAGGGGGGGAAGGGCCTTCGCGTGGTGACCAAGCTCGACCTCGGGTCAATGGCTCGTGCCGGGGAGCGCGAAGCCCAGAGGCGACTTCCCGGCCCATTCAAGCTCGCGGACCACGATGCCATTTTCAAGGCCAATACTGAGGAGCGGGAGCGGATGCGCGCTTTTCGCATGAAGGAACGCTGTCTTGCGCCGGCCGCCTGACCCGCGGGGAAGAGTAGCCGGCACCGCGGGACCGTCTGCCGGCCGCGCCGTACCTGAAGGGGAGGAATCATGCAGAGTGTCGCCAATGGAGTCCTGAATGCTCACGAGAGGCTGCTGATCGACCAGGCGATCGCAGAGCACGGAAACCGGCCCGGAGCTCTGCTGGGGATACTGGAAGCGGTTCAATCCGCCAATGCGCATAAGTATCTTTCGATGGAGACATTGCGCTATATCGCGGAGAAGACCGGGGTTCCGCCGGCAAGGATCTACAGCGCCGCGACCTTCTATGCGCTGTTCAACCTCGATCCGCAAGGCGACAACGTGATCTGCGTCTGCCGGGGGACAGCCTGCCACACCCGCGGCTCCCGCGATCTGTTGGGGAAACTGTGCCTGAATCTGGGGCTGAACGGACCTGAACTGGGCGATACGAATGAGGCCGACAAGCTGGCGCTTACCACTTCCGACCGGAGGTTCACAATTCGCACGGTTGCCTGCTTTGGCCAGTGCGCGCTGGCCCCGGTGGTGGAAGTGAACCACCACATCCTGAGCCACGTGAATGAGCGCACGCTGCAGCGGGAAGTCAAGGCGTTGAAACAGGGGAGGAAATAATGCCGCGCATTCTGGATATCGGTGTGTTCAACGCGGTACGTGAATCCGGACTTGCCAAACTGGTGCCGGCCATTCCGCGCATTGCCGTGGGGATGGGAACGTGTGGCCGGGGCAATGGCGCGGAAGAGCTCTATCACGCGTTGAACGAGGCGATCGAAGGCAGCGGGCTGGATGTGCTGCTGGCCGGTGTGGGCTGCTTTGGCTCCTGTTTTCAGGAACCGCTGGTGAGCGTCCGGCTCCCTGGACGCCCGCTCCTGATGATGCGGCGCGTGCAGGCCAACGATGCCAAGCGCATTCTGGAGGGCCTTTCCACAGAGACCATGCCGGCGGATCTTGTTTACTGCAAGATCGAGGAATGGGACCACATTACCGGGCACGTGCGATACGGCCAGGGCTATCCGGAAATCGCGCCGTGGAACGCGATCCCTTTTTTCAAAGGGCAAAAGAAGATCGTCTTGCGGAATTGCGGACTGATCAATCCTTCGGACATCGAGGAATACATCGGAGTCGGCGGCTACCAGGCGCTCTACAAGGTGCTGATCGACGGGCGCGGGGAGAGCGTGATCGAACAGATCAAGGCATCCAGGCTGCGCGGACGCGGCGGAGCCGGCTTCCTCACCGGGAACAAGTGGGATTTTCTGGCCAAGGCCAAGGCGGATAGCAAGTACATCATCTGCAACGCCGACGAGGGCGACCCCGGCGCCTACATGAACCGCAACGAGATCGAAGGCGACCCTCATTCATTGCTGGAGGGGATGATCATCGGCGGTTACGTGATGGGCGCGACTGAAGGCATCGTCTATGTGCGCGCCGAGTATCCCCTGGCGGTGCGCCGCCTGAATCGAGCCATCGAACAGGCGCGGGAGTACGGATTGCTGGGCGTCAACATCCTGGACCGCGGCTTTAACTTCAACATCGAGATCGTACAGGGCGCGGGAGCCTTTGTCTGCGGCGAGGAAACGGCGCTGATCGCTTCGCTCGAAGGTTTTGCCGGCCGGCCGCATCCCCGGCCGCCGTTTCCCGCGCAGAAGGGACTGTGGGGCAGGCCTACCAACATCAACAACGTCGAGACCTGGTGCAATGTGGCCCCGATCGTGAGCCGTGGCCCCGCATGGTTCGCCGAAACCGGCAGCGTGAAGAGCCCTGGGACGAAGGTCTTTTCCCTGGTGGGCAAGGTCCAGAATACGGGGCTGGTGGAAATGCCGCTGGGCACTCCGCTGAAGAGCTTCATCTATGACATCGGGGAAGGAGCGGTCGGCGGCCGCCGCGTGATAGCGGTGCAGACTGGCGGCCCGTCCGGCGGGTGCATTCCGGTCGAGATGCTGGATACGCCGGTGGACTACGAGAGCCTGGCGCATATTGGCTCGATCATGGGCTCCGGGGGCATGGTGGTCATGGACGAAGACAATTGCATGGTCGACGTGGCCCGCTACTTCATCGAATTCACGCATTCAGAGTCCTGCGGGAAGTGCGTGCCTTGCAGGGTTGGACTGAACAAGGCGCTGCGCATCCTCAATTCGATCACCGAAGGCAGCGGAAGCGAGGAGCACCTGAGCCTGCTGGATGAGTTGGGGCGGATGATTCGTGAATGTTCGCTCTGCGGCCTGGGGCAGACGGCGCCGAATCCGGTGCTCACCACCATCCGGCACTTCCGCGAGGAGTACGAGGACCACATTGTGGCCCGGCGTTGCCGCGCCGGCGTGTGCCAGGAACTGGCCTTGTCCCCTTGCGAGAACAGTTGCCCGCTGCGGATGAACATTCCGCGGTTCCTGGAGCTTTACCAGGAGGGCCGGCTTGAAGATGCGTTCGAGTCCGTGGTCCTGGACAATCCACTCCCCGCATCGACAGGGAGGGTGTGCCAGCACCCCTGCGACAATCGCTGCCGGCGCCAGTCTTTCGATGAAGTAGTGAACATGCGCGAGGTACACCGTTTCATTGCGGACGCAATCTATCAATCCGATCGTTTTGAGCCGATGCTGGAACGGATACTGGCGCGCAGGCTCAAGCCGACCGGGCGCAAGGTCGCCGTGGCCGGCTCAGGGCCCACAGGCCTTACGGCGGCATTCTATCTGGCCATGCTCGGACACGACGTCACCATCTTTGAAGAGCGGAGCGAGGCGGGCGGTATGCTGCGCTTCGCCATTCCCGAATACCGGCTGCCGAAGTCCGTGTTGCGGCGAGAACTGGATCTCATCGAGGGAGTGGGCGTGAAGATTGTGTTCAACACCAGGGTTGGATTCGATCTTCCGTTGAACGAGCTGGCCAGCAGCTTCGATGCGGTCTTCCTTTCCATCGGAACGTGGAAGGAGTCCTGGCTCTACCTTCCGGGAACGGAGTTGAAGAACGTGCATCCCGCTCTGCCGTTCCTTGAGTCGGTGGCCAGGCACGACAAGGTTGCGATGGGCTCCAGAGTCGCGGTGATTGGCGGGGGCAACGCGGCCATCGATTCGGCGCGGACCGTACTCCGCATGGGTGCCCATGCCACCATCTTTTATCGCCGCGAGCGCAATGACATGCCCGCGATCGATGAGGAGATTCAGGCAGCCGAGGAGGAGGGCGTGCAGTTCGTCTTTCTGGCTGCGCCGCATCGCATCATGGGCGATGCAGAGGGGAATGTGAAGGCCATCGAGATCGTCAAGACGCGGCTGGGCGAATACGACAAATCGGGACGCAAAAGGCCGATTCCCACCGACGAGGTGCAGCGCTTCGAATGCGACAGCGTGATTCTGGCCGTGGGCGAGACCTTCGACCTGGATTTCTGCCGGGCCTCCGGCCTGGCGCTCAAGGAGGATGGCACGATTGCTGTGGATCGCTTCTCGCTCGAGACCAGCCGCTCAGGCTTCTATGCCGGCGGCGACGTCATCACCGGCGCCTCCAACATGTCCAACGCCATGGGCGGCGGCAAGCAGGCAGCGCGAAAGATCGACGAGCGCCTGATGGGGGAACAACGGTGGGAGCGGCTGTTCCCGCAGTTTGAATACAGCCGGCACGTCCCCGGAGAACCGAGCCTCAGCCGCCGCCACACGGCACACTCCATGCCCGCAGAGGTGAGGGTTCGTTCGCAGGAAGAAGTTGTTGCCGGCCTCCGTCCGAAGGAGGCGCTGGAAGAATGCCGGCGGTGCCTTCGTTGCGATCTGAAAACCGCTGTCAGCGCCAACTGAAACCCATTGAGACAGAAAGGAGCGCCGCTTTGCCGAACAAAACGATTTCCGTCCGAATTGATGGCGAACTGGTGACCGCCCAGGAGGGACAGACAATCCTGGAAGCGGCTTGCGCCCACGGTAAGCAGATTCCGACGCTCTGCTATCTGAAGGGCCTGAGCGCGGTTGGAGCCTGCCGCGTGTGCATGGTGGAACTTGCAGGGACCGACCGGCTGTTGCCAGCCTGTACGACTCCCATCCAGGACGGGATGTCGATCAAGACCGCTTCGGAAAAATTGACGCTCTACCGGCGGATGGCCGTGGAGCTGCTGCTTGTGGAGCGCAACCACATCTGCTCGGCGTGCGTGTCGAACGGCCATTGCGAGCTTCAGGCGCTGGCTCAATCCCTGGGGCTCACCCACGTGCGCTACTCCTACAACAATCCGCGGGTGCCTGTCGATTCGACGCACCACCGCTTCGTCCTCGATCACAATCGCTGCATCCTATGCACGCGCTGCGTGAGAGTGTGCGCGGAACTGGAGGGGGCGAATGTGTGGGAGGTTGCATCGCGGGGCATTCACTCGCGGATCGTCAGCGACCTGAAGGATGCATGGGGGCAAGCGCGGAACTGTACCGACTGCGGCAAATGCGTCCAGGCATGCCCCACGGGAGCGCTTGCGGAAAAGGGCTTCTCGGTGCATGAAATGGTGAAGCACAGCGATTCAGTGAGCCGGCTGGCCTCGCAAAGGACGCACCAGGCGAATGGCGTGCGGTAGCGATTCGGCCGAGGGAAGACATGTTGCATGAAACATCGAGGGATGGTAATACGTTTCATGAAACGGAGGTCTTTCTGTGAGAGCTGCGGTGACGGACCGAGTACGCAAGCATCGTGAAACCCTGCGCGTGGCTGGGCTGAAGCCGGTGCAAATTTGGGTTCCCGACGTCAGATCGGAGAGCTTCCGCCAAAAGTGTGAACGGGAGTCGCTCTCTCTTGCCGCCGACCCGCTGGAAGCGGAGACGCTGGCCTGGATTGCTGAGGTTGCGGACACGGACGGATGGGCATGAAGCACGGCGATCTTGTTTCTGTGGTTCTGGCCGGAGCGTACGGCAAGCCCCGGCCCGCGCTGGTTATCCAGTCGGACCTCTTTGCCAAGCACCCCTCGGTCACGATTCTGCCCGTTACCAGCGAACTGCGGTTGATCGAGACCCTTTGGCATTGCCGTGGAACCGACCGAGGAGAACGGCCTACGCGAACGGTCGCAGATCATGGTGGACAAGGCTCACACCATCCCGCGCGACAAGGCAGGCGATCCCTTCGGCGAGCTGGAAGCCCGGACTTCGACCGCCGTCAACCGGGCGCTGGCGGTCTTTCTGGGGCTAGGTTAGGGTTCGGGTTTTTCCAGCCGATTCCGCAATCGGCGAGGTATGGATGAAGCGGCGGGGGAGTCTATCTAGCGCTCGAATCCATGGGCCGGTTCACCTTGCATTTGTCCCAATTGCTTGCGACCCGTAGAATCACTAGAGGGCCGACGGCGACGCTGCCCCGAGCGGCACCAGGTACAGATGAGCGAACAGGAAACAGGGATTTCAATACCAGCGGCGGCGGTTTCGCCGGCGTGGATCAGGATCGAGCAGGCGCGGCATCCCCAGCGGCCTTACCCCATGGACTTTATCGAGCGGGTCTTCACGGATTTCAGCGAGATTCACGGGGATCGCACCTTTGGCGACGACGAGGCCGTGGCTTGCGGGATGGCGCGTTTGGGCGATGACGAGGTGCTGGTCATCGGCAATCGCAAGGGCGGGAGCACCAAAGAGCGGGTACGGCGCAACTTCGGTATGCCGCATCCCGAGGGTTACCGCAAAGCGCTGCGCTGCATGCGGATCGCCGAAAAGTTCTCGCGGTCGGTGATCAGCTTTATCGACCTGCCGGGCGCTTATCCCGGCCTGGGCGCCGAGGAGCGGGGCCAGGCTGAGGCCATCGCACGGAACATTCTGGAGATGTCGCGGCTGCGCGTGCCCACTATCTCTGTGATCACCGGAGAGGGCGGATCGGGCGGAGCGCTGGCTCTTGCCGTTTCCGACCGCGTGCTGATCCTGGAAAATGCGCTTTACTTTGTGATTACCCCGGAGTCCTGCGCGGCCATTATGTGGCGCGATGCGTCGCACAAGCAGTTGGCGGCCGAGGCCATGCGCATCTCCGCGCCCGAGGTTGCCGCGCTGGGTTGCGTGGACGAGATTGTTTCAGAACCTCCAGGAGGCGCGCACACCAATCCCGAGGCGGGAGCCGGATTGCTGGGCAGTGCGCTGAAGAAGCATCTGGCCGGACTGAAGGCGACACCGGTGGATATCCTGGTGGCCGCGCGGCAGCAGAAGTTCCGCAACATGGCGCAGTTCTATACGGAAGGTTAATGGCGCATCGGCTGGGGAATGAGATTGGCGGCGCACGAGGTCGGCTCGGCTCAAGAAGGCCAGCCTGTGACCCGTCCCGTTGCGATCAGTTCACTACCGGGATTCCCTCGGCGGCTAAAGCCGCGATAGTTTCGCTTGGCTTTGCGGCGCGGCTGAAGCCGCGCCCTTTCAAAGCAGAGAGGTTTCCCGCTCAGAGGAGTTTTTCCGCAGCCTGCATTGCTGGGGGATGCGCATGAGCACACCGGAGACAGGCGGCGGCCGATTGCGCGCCTACGCGCAATTCATTGCCGCAGTCCTCTACTTCTTCCTGGCGCGGGGGCTGGCCCGGCACGGGGCGCAACGGCTGGCAAGTGAGCAGTGGGCTCCGCTGGTGGAGCAGGCCATGCTGGTATTCCTGCTTCTGCTGGGCTACGCGGGGTTGGGATTCTGGCTGGACCGCCAGCCGCACCCGGTGAGCGCACAGGGATTGCCGCGACGGGAGGGCTGGCCGGGCGAGGCGGGGCTGGGCGTGGCCGTGGGTTGGTCGCTGGCCGTGGTGTGCGTGTTGCCGATGGTGGTAGCCGGCGGCATCGCCATTGTTCTCGTCCTCCAGCCCTCCGCCTGGGGCTGGCTGCTGGCCGATGCGGCATTCTTTGCGCTGGCTGCACTGGGGGAAGAAATTGCCTTTCGCGGCTACGGATTTCAACGCTTCGCGCACGCAGTGGGGCCGGTTGGGGCGGCGCTGGGGTTTGCGGCGTTTTATGCCATTGTGCAGGCTCTTGTGCCGGGGTCGAACCACGCCAGCGTCGGGGTTTCTGTAGTGCTGAGCCTGGTGCTCTCCACAGCTTATCTGCGGACGCGGGCTCTATGGCTGAGCTGGGGGCTCAACTTTGGCTGGAAAGCCAGCCGGGCTTTGCTCTTCGGACTCGCCGTGAGCGGGGTCAACAGCCATTCGCCCGTGGTGCAGGGCGATCCCATGGGGCCGTTCTGGCTCACCGGCGGAGGGTACGGGCTGGACGGCAGTTGGGTGGCGTTCGTGGTCCTTCTTGCGGCGCTGCCGGTGATCTTCCGGGTCACGCGGGATCTGGACTATCGCTACAACGCGCAGGTGATCGTGCCGGGAGGCATTCCGGTGGATCTGGACGCGGCCGCGCGGCGCCAGCATGAGGCTGCGATGGGAGCGGTCGAGCCCGCGGCTCCCGCGCTGGTACAGATCTTCCCGGCTGCCACGCCACCGCCAACTGCACGGCTGGAAGAAGCTCAGGCAGACCGTTCCGCCGATTCCCGGTAATTAGGGACTGAGTGCTGGGATTTGCCTGAGGGTATCGCTTCCTGCGCGGATTTGCTTTTTCTGCTGAAACCGGGCTATCTTTTGCTTGAATGCTGTTCGCGAGGATGGGAGGCTCCCATGAGCCGGCAATCTCTACCCCAAGGGACACAGCCAGCCCCAGCCCCACATGCGGCCGCAAGCGCCAACTGTAAGAAAGATTTCAGGCGAGTGGCGAGTTGTTGCGCCGTTGCGGCGTTGCTGGCTGCTGGCGCGGCCACGGCTCAGGTCATTACCGTCGATACAAAAACCGGCAAGGTGACCAACGGTTCCACTGGCGTTGCCGGCACAGTGGACCGGCGCTTTCAACAGATCCAGCCGACCCATGTTCCGCTGACCAAGTCCGAACTCGACGCCAAGACTCGCCTGGAACTGATCCGGCTGCTGCAATCGGAGCAGGGGTTTGCCATGCGCCCGTTTCCGCGCGGCCACAAAGGCCTGACGCTGGCGGCCAACGGCAAACTGGAGCCGGCAGGGGAAGGCTATCTGAATATGGCGACCAGCGAGGGGCTTTCCGCCAAGCCCGGCGACCGGGTGGTGCTGACCGACATCAAGATCGAGCGCTCCAGGATCGTCTTCGAGCTGAACGGCGGGCCGGACCCGAAGCACCGTTTTCTACGCCATGTCCAAGTCGGCATGGGGCCAGTCATGAATCCAGTGGTGCAGGGAGAGGAACAGGAGCCCGTGGGCGCGCGGCTCTCCCTCACATTTGAGAACCACGTTCCCGAGCTGACTGGAGCCGAGGTAAAGGCGCTGCTGGCGCCGCTGATTTCGTTCGACGTGAAGACGCCCATCCAAGCCTTCACAGACACATTGCCAACCAAGCTGAAAGAGGCCATCCTCAACCATCATGTGCTGGTGGGAATGAGCACGGATATGGTGCTGTTTGCCAAAGGGCAGCCGGAGAGCAAGTCGCGCGAGATGGACGGGCAGATGCCCTTCGAGGAGTGGATCTACGGCAAACCGCCCAAGGATGTGGAGTTTGTCCGCATCAATGGCAACCGCGTGATTCGCGTGGAAATGGCCAAGATGGGCGAGACGCCGGTGATCTTCACCAAGGACGAGGTGCAGGGGCTGATGCGCACTGACGGCACGCCGCTTGAGCCAAACGGCGGGCCGGGCACGCGCACTGCCAAGGCGGGCGACGTGGAGCGCAACCCCGATACGCAGGCTCCAGCCGCGCCGCCGAGTATTCGCAATCCCGGCGAAAAACTGCCCAACGATGCGAACGTCGGGGTAATGAAGCCGGTGCAGTTCCCGACGAAGAAACCGGACCCTCAGCCGGGCGCCAATCCGGATGAGCAGCCCGATCAAACGCAGGCGACCCCGGCCAATGTGCAGCCTCCGCCCGCAGACGCGTCGCAACCAGGTCCGGCCAAGCCGCAGCCGCCAGCAGGAGCGAGTCAGCCGAACTGAAGAGACGGAGGCGGCCTTGATGTAGACTGGAGGGAGCGAGTTCGGCTCCCTGCAAGCATTTCCTCCGGGGCAAGTCCATTGCCCGGCAGCCTTCTTGCGCAAGAGGCAAACCAGAGACGAGTTCAGGACCGCGACGTTGAAGCCGCGTGCAGCAGCGCGGCGCGTGTGTGCAGAGACAACCCCAAAAGGAGAGACACCCGAACGATGGCCAAGATTGCAAAAACAGGTGACCGCAAGAAGATAATGGACACGACGAAGTCGACCGACTGTCCGAAGTGCAGCAAGCCGACGCGCATCGTCAAGCGCG
>Ga0182014_10005141_pt1 | contig 14661 bp, 6 predicted proteins | sample 612S2DmetaG_FD_120489 | JGI IMG/M metagenome (GOLD analysis project Ga0182014, IMG submission 120489) | Permafrost microbial communities from Stordalen Mire, Sweden - 612S2D metaG | ecosystem: Environmental > Terrestrial > Soil > Wetlands > Permafrost | place: Sweden: Stordalen | collected... | reverse complement strand
TTTCTCGGAACCATGCAAAACAGGTGAAGTCCTGCCAGTTCCCCGCTGCCTCTTTTGCCGCTGATTCCAGGTCCAGTTCACCGATAGTCGCTGTTGCCATGATCGTGTTCTCCGTGGTTGGTTGTCAGTCAGAGAGGCGGTCCGAAAAGGCACGGGACGATGACCGTCAAAGCCACCGCCCCGTGCTGTCACCCGGCCACCAACCGTTAGACCGGCACTTCTTCGAGGTCTGGCTTAGGCTGACGCTGAGGAGCGAACGAAAGGACGAAATCGGCGGCCTTGCTGGCTGTCGACGCCGCACGGAAAATAAATCTGCTGTCCTGATGCAAGGCTTCGAGCCAATTCTGGCAGTATGCCTTGTGGTTGGTCATGTCGTCGCTTTGGGGGACTCCAAGAGCAGCGAGCATGAACGAACCGCCGATTTCCGCGCGCAGTTCGCCCTCGGGATAGCTGCCCTGCCAGTTGCAGCGACTTTCGGTCCAATGGGTCAGTTCGTGCGTTGCCACTCCGTAATACTCGTGTTCTTTGGGGAACCGATGTTTCGGCGGCATCTGGATATAATCCCCGGCACGGTTGTAAAAGGCGGCGTCCCCACCGAAGCGAATCTCGGCCCCCACGGCGTTGAGCAGGTCTTCGATGGGCTGGTAATCCAGGAAATCCGTGTTGACCGTGAGTGATTCCTCCTTCACCCGCAGATGATCGAACGGTCCATCCACCTGATCGACGTTGAACACCGTGTAGGTTTTGAGGAGGGGGAACGATGTTTCCTCTTCCTCGCCCGTCGTCGGGTCCGTCTCGGTCTTGGTGATCTTCGTGAAGAAGACGATGGATTGACCCCAATGCCCAGGCTCGACGCTGTCGGGACGACGCATGACCCTGCCGGAAAGTTCACGGGTCCACTGGTTGAAGGTCGCCCAATACTTGCTCGTAAATCCGTGCCGCATTGCCGCCATGCGGAGCAGCAGAACATTCACGCCGCTGTACCGCCGCTTGGAAATGACGTTCGTGGGGAAGCCGCTATTCGGACTGATGCCCCACGGTCGTCGCCAGGGCGGAATGCCGCCGCTCTTGAGGGCTTCAACGATCTGGTTGGTAATGTTCCGCCGCAGTTCTTCTTGGTTTGCCATGGTCATTCTCCTGAATTGGTTGGTGTGCCGTCGATGCCATCAAGACTGGTCCAGCCAACGCGGCTATGGCTGAACAAGATGGCGAAGTGGGCGAGAAGAGGACGCTACAAGGACTTCACATACTCCAAAAACTCTTAGAGATCAGCCGCATCCTCGTCCTCGAAGCGGCTCGGATCTTCCACGACGAGGCGAATGGTCCGTTCGATTGCTGGAATGAACTCCCGACTGAAGTCGGGGTCATCCTGTCCCATGGCGAAGTTGTAGAACAGATATCACCCCACACAAGATGCGCTGGTTGCAACGGTCACGTTCTGCCCACATCGGAATCTTGGCCCACAGACAAGTTGAGGCCAGTTGTTTGCCCCCCACAAAACGGTAAAATGGGTTTATGATACTCGCTGGGTGATCCCCAGCATCGGAGTACGTGGTGGAACTGCGAGACGCAATTCGAAAACTCATAGCCGAAACAGGCAGGCGACTGGCGAGCAATGGAAGCGAATGTGACGATTGAGTATTCCAGATACGCAGACGTCAACACTGGCAAGCACGGGGTCAGGGTTTTGGTTAAGACCGTGGGCGATGTCACGGTTGACGAGATGGCCGTTGACTTCGTATACGAGTACGAGACGCCACTCCTGTGCGAGATGCCCCGTCCCAGGCGCCCACCGCTTCGGGCACAAGAACTCGGGGGCAGCCTCGCCTTTTGCCTTGCCGCAGGGCAAGAAGATGGTGGCACGAAGGGCGGTGAGAGCTACATCTTTTTGTTCCCGGTTGAGGCCATGCCGCTCTTAAAGACGCTTATCACCATGCTGCCATGCGATAGATACCGAATTACGCTGACAATGGCTGGCAAGGAGGAAACCGCGATTCCCGGCGATGTCTTCGGGGAGTTCGTGAAACGATCGTTCCCCGAAGTGGAAACGGTCAATCTCTCTGCGGTTTTCGTGGACCCGAGGGTAATCACATTCAATCCATCGCTGCCAGGTCAAGGACACGTTGGCGAGGCCGGCGGTGAAGGTGTGATTCTTTTTTGGCGGATACGCTACCTCGACTCCGGCGACAAGCAGTTCAAGAACCGCGACCTTTGGCTTGACACGGCAGAACTTGAACCCGTCCAAAAAGCCGCTGTCGAGTTGTGCGCCGAAACCAAGGACCCAGCAAGTGAACGCAAGATTCTTCGCTTCCGTGGCCTTTTCCAAGAACGCGCATACTCGGATGCCGAATGGAAAACGTTGTTGCACAAACGCGGCAAGATGCGCAGCTTCTTCCTTTACGACTATCTTGAAGACCAGGATGGCAATGAAGTAACGCCAAAACAAATGGCCGTGATCATCACCGGCAACCCCGATGCGGTCATGTTCCCGGCGGGCGTGCGGCAACACGACGTTGACTATATGCGCTCCGAGCACTGCCCAATTCCCCTCGATCAGTTCAAAATACCGACGGATGCGCTCGGTGTTCTCGGTTATTTCGCCCGCGATATCCGGGAAATGGAGATGTCCGCGTTCTTCAGGGACGGCGCGCCGACGCTTTTCGGTTCCACGTTCGGCGGCCCGATGGTGGAAACGGCAGTTACGGACGAGGAGATACGATCGTTCGTAACAATTTTTCGGCGGCTCTGTATTACGAAAGAGCGAGGAGGGTTCTCGAGAGCGGTTTCTGTGTTTTGCAGTTACACCGGCGATTACCCCATGGGTCGGTGGGTCCAAGGCGCCGCTAAGCAGTTCGAAGCGGATTTAGCCAGTCCGCCACAACATACTCTAACGGTCGCGCCAAATGGGCTTCCTTTTACGAGAAAACAATTGATTGAAGCCTTCATATACACGCAATATCTGCATCAACCGGATCAGAAGAGACAACAGCAGATTAAGGATTATCTAGCCGCCGTCGGCGGTAAGTCGCAATTGTTGACATGGCTGTTCTTGACGGAATTGTGGTATTGTGGACGCCAAATGGATTGTGTCGGCGGCGTTATCGCCGACTTCTATGACAACTATTGTGAGTGCCACCGAGTATCCGCGGACCTGGTCGCCTCGATTTCAGGAGAAAGCCCTGGCATTGGCAGTCTCGAAACGAAGGAGGAGCAGCGTGAACGCCTCTTTTGTCAGAAGGCCAACGAGCTGGCTAGGTCCCTGTGGACAGCAAGCGGATGCCCGCCCGGTGGCCCCGAGCAATTGCTTGATGAAGCCAAGAGGCAGCTTTGGGCGGCCGTTGGTGACACTACGTGAATAATGGAGGGACAGACGGGGTGAATAAAGCTGCCATGTGGGAACGAGTGAACTCACTCACCGCGCAGACCGATAACGCTTGGCCAGTCCCTCAACGATGCCATGCTCGCCATCTGGTTCACACTATGTGGCGCCCCAACCTCCACCACGAGGAAAGAAGATGGTAATGCTTAGATGCTTGTGGATATCAGTTTGGCTATTCTGTGCCTTCATTAACAAGTTGTAAGAACTTCTTGCGCAAGGGGAGAGGTAGCTCCTTGAATTTCTCCACGAGCCAATCGATCTTCAAGAGGTCCAAGCGGCTTTCGATGCTCTTCAGGACCCTCGCAAGACATTTTGCATGTGGCTCAGTGAGCACGGGAGGCGGATTGCTTGCACGATTGTGAAGGCGATTCGCATCAACCGCAGACATGGAGGAGATTGGCCCCGCCTCGGCTTCGATTTCGTCAATCCACATCTTACTCGCTTCTTTTCTTCGCTTAGTGATGCTCTCTGCGAACTCACCTATGACCTCGTCGGGTGGCCATGGAGCTTCCTTCTCATCGATTATACTTTTTGCTTCCGTCCGCAGCTTTTCAATAAGGCTCTCAAACTCCGGCCAAGTTAGACGGTCATCCCGAATTTGTCTATGGTCCTCATAGTATGTCCGAAGTGCCTGCCTCATTGTATGCAGATCTCTGAGGTCGTTCGGACAGTTCTCAAAGGCGTTTACGAGTGTCTCGACCTCTGCAAGGAATGAATCCAAGTCATCCTCTGATCGAAGTTTGGCCTTCAGGAGGCGAGAAAGACGCTTCGCAATCTGCTCCTCAGCATCCTTCATCTTGCTAAGAAATGCTGAAAGCTCAGTTCTCACGGTCCCTATGTCGGGCATTGAAATCCGTTCGGACATGCCCACGAGTTTTGAAGCAAATTGCTTGCCGGTATCACGAAGGTCACGGATCACAGCAATCCTGGCAACGCGTGTCGAATCTCCGTGAGTGGCCAGCCACGATCGAACGTCACGTATGAGTTGGTGGGCATCTGCAGCAGTTTCCGCGTTACGTACGAGGTAGCTGACTCTTTTCTCCAAATCCGAATATAAGGTATCGAGCCCCAACCTCTTCAAGTTGCCCCCCACTTGATGGAGCATCCTATGCCGGAACTCTCCAATAACAGTGGGTGTGTCGTCCCGGGGCACCTGATGAGTCAACCATTCGGGGAACCACTGAATCACTGTTTGCCGAAATTCATCAACTCGGGGCTGAATCTCAGTAATTTGATGCTCATCCCACCAGGGCATTTCGGTTATCATTTGTTCGCATAAGTCACGCAGCGTAGCAGCCCCCCACGCCAGGAGACCAACGTCGTGGCGTTGGCAACCGGACTCGATCTTGCGAAAAGCATCGTTCTGTTTCTGCTCCATGTCTTCAAGGTGTGCTCGTGCTACCGTGCTTTGGTCGCGCAAATGCACTTCGCGGTAAGCCAGTGCTGGTGGAACGGGAACTCGTGCCTTCAGTTCTATCGCGCGATGCAAGCAAGCAACCCGGGCGGCATAGCTCTCCGCCTGTTCCCATTCGTCTAGAAGCCTTTCCCATTCCGAGGACTCCTCGCCGATTAGAACTAGATCAACGTCGTGCAACGCGCTAATATCGACGAAGTTTCCCCGAAACATGCCGTCTTGGACCCAATGAGAGACAGCGTAGGACTGCCCATCGCGGACGACTGTCAGACGTTCATGCCGTGGTGCAACAAAGACTCCCAAGAGGAGTCCGGCGGAAGCAAGATTGGCCCCATAGGGTGGCATGCACAACTGCCGCAATGCCTCTTCTAAGGACAATCGGCGCGCACCAGACGCAAGCAAATCATCCCACTTTTCTGTTAGAGATCGGACCAGAGAGTGAGTCGGCCGCGTTCGCACGCTTCCATTCTGCGAGAATACGCCCCAGCCGTCTTTCAAGACCGTGACGGCTCTATTCTTAACTTTCACCGGCTTACCCATCACACTGTCATAATCGAGTTTGCCGAGCAATAGCTCTCCTGTCAGCTCCCGACATGAATCTGCCGCATTACCGCGAGCAGTGCTGAATCCGTCGAAAGGAAAAGTCAACGGGCGATTATAGACCCGCGAAAACAGTTCTGCACATACCCGTCCAAGTCGTTGGTTTTCAATGTCGTTGAAACAAGTAACGTAGCGACGTTGCTTAATGCTCGTCTCAATCTGACTCCGCACCAGTTGTTGCATCTTTTCTTGGTGAGCCGAGAGCAAGTTTCCAAATCGTAGTCGATCTTGTTCGCTTACCGATTCCTCCAGAACCGCAATCTCCGCTAGGGCCTGTCCCAGTCTTCCGTCCTGGTCACTGATCAATACGGTGAGAATCGGAAAGGCAGAGACGCCTGCGTCGCGAGCAGCAGCTTTCAAGAGTCTCTTGACATCATCGTCGATCGCCCCCGTGTCCCGGCTTGCTTCGACGTAGCAATAAATGATGGTTCCACGTGGTTCATCGACTCCAATTGCGGTTTTCCAGCGGTCGGATGCCAACTTCACCTGCATGGGGAGTAAATCGAGATTCGTGGTAGCTCCCTGATACCGCCATTCACGAGTCGTGATCTTGTTCTCTTCGGCGAAATCGCATTCCATGTCGCTCAGAAGATCGCACCACGTTGATGCCTTGCTGGCGAAAAGTGCAGCCTTTCCACGTTCGTCGTAGGTACTAGCAACGCGTTGCCTGATGAACGAAAGAAACTGAGTGCGAGGAACGGCGTCGCCAAGAATGTCGAATGATTTGAATGCTTCATCCCACCCAACGATATTGTACTCATCTTTCAGAAGGCTCATGCCCGTATCAGCGATACTGTAGTCCAGTCCAGCCAGCTTTGATAGTGCCTCGATCGCGTCGGCCTGGTCCGATGCCTGCAGCCCCATTTTGGATGCCAGCACCACGGCGCGAAGAAGCCGCCTCAGTTCCGTCGAGAGAGTGGCTCCGTGTCTCGCCATTACAGAAGCATACGCAAGAGTGATCGCCCCTTGCTGTCCGCTTTCCTCGGAAGTAATAAGATCGCGCTGTAAGTCATCGCACCAGAAATCTACGGGCGACAGCAACAGGTTACCATCCTCGGGCACTCTCGACTCTTGGAATCGTCTATAGGCGTCATCAAGCAAGGCGAGGGCAGAACGTTCTTGTAGGTGCTTGCCTGCGGCCGCGAGGTGAAAAAGAAACCAAGTCGAGTATGGAGAAAGAGGCCAACATCCCTTGCGAATTATTCTGTGAAACGGATCCGCGTCCACCCAAAGCCGGTGATTACGTGACTGCGGGAACCATCGCCCCAAATTGCTCGCTATTTCCGCCGATTCCTCTTTCGCACCTGGATTATCGAACCACCGGCTCAGATCGTTGACGTTCCGTTTCTCGAGAAGATTCGCAATAAGCGTCTCGAGGTTGATCGAAAGGTAGCTGCGGTCGGCCGACTGATAGCGAGTAACATACCGGAGAATCTCGTTCTTCTGTTCGGGTGCGACTCGTGCAACACGTTGTACATAGGCATTCAACTCAAATTGGACGAATCCGGCAAAACAGGCGGCGTTGGAATGAGCCTGAATGCCCTCAAACAAGTCTTGTAGAACGCCACTGCCAGCAATTTGACTTCGGACCGTGGCAAATTCGGTATAGCGTCCGAATTCATCGAACAAGACGAGAATGGTCCGGTAAGTCTTGGCTTCTCCGCAATACTCACGGACCGATACCTCGATGACGTCACGCACCGACTCGCCGCGAAGCGCCGCGATTGGCATACCTCGATCGGCAAAGAAATCATGTACCCTGCCGTAGACTAACTCGTCTTGCTGCTCCAGGCCTCTCACGATCGCGTCGATGTTGCTCGTATCGCAGGCGGTGATTAGTTCTGCAACCACGTCTTGATTGGCCATCCGAATCAAACTTGCGGCCTGTGAGAAACGGGGTCGCAACTCGTCCAAAGGCCGTGTTTCCAATCCTCGCGACTTGATTTGACGGATAATTTGCTGCGTGATCTGAGTCGTCAGATCGAAAGTCTGCATCCCGTTTAGTGCCACGACAAGGCACGGTTGTTCGGCTTCCTGCAGCACGGCGCGTATTTCGCTTCCTATTGCCTGGTCGGCTGCTTCAATCGCTCCGAGGACATTCCTGGCTGTCGGTCCTTGAGGGTTGCTCAAAAGGGAAGCTAGTGCAACGCCAAGATGGGACTTCCCTGTCCCGTATCCCGCAATGGCAAGCGTGAATGGTTGGTCTTCAAGCCCATAACAGCGTCGGACTATTGACCGAGCAAAACTTGCGGTGTCTTGAAGCCGGTGGCCATGAGACATTCCCACGTCGGTCTGAACGACACCATGATATGCCGGTCCATGGAATACGAAGGCATTGGCGGCCGCAACCGTGCGAGCCTCATCAGTTCCAAACCAGTCGATGTTGACAGCGCCGTTGAACAGCTTGTCGCTGCGAAACGTCACTACGTCGTGTAACTGCTGAGGCATTGTTCTGTCCTCACAGAAGGTCGTCGTAAATTCGCTTCCACGTTGGTTCAACGGCGGCTGATGGTCGAAGAAGCCATGGCTCCATATGTCGGTCCACCTCGATCAGGCCTTTTCTTCCGACCAACTCCAATACTTGGTGGTGCTTTCCGATGTCCCAGCCAGGAATGGTCCGCCAGCCAGCCTTTATATCAAGTTCTGTGGCAGATACTTGTAACTCTCCGGGAAAGTGGTCCGCGATCAATTGAAGCAACCACGCCCCGTAGGCAAATCCGAACTCATCGGTCACGGGTGCAGGTTTCCGCACGACGTGCCCTCCAGTCTCGGACAACACTCCGCACACACGGAACGCAGCGTCGTCTTCGTACATGCCAATCATCGGCCCGACCAGCCCAGCCTTTTCGACTCCGTAGATCAAGGTCAGATGGTCTTCAAGCTTTTTGCGATCAAAACACATCCCGAGTGATTGGGTACCTGGGAAGAATGTCTGATACCAGACATCGGCGCCCGTGACGGGGCTGCACAGGTTCAGATGGGCAATCCACTGGCTGATGCTTGCCTTGAGATAAGGGTCTTCCAAGAGAACGGCCCGACCGAAAGTGGTCAATTCCGGCTTTTTCACGGAAGTACGTTCCTGTCCGCCCAGCCGTATAAGCCCCATGCCGCGACAATAGTCCAGAATCGCGGGAACCTTGCCGATTGAGGTGCCCATCGGAATGCCGGTAGCCGCCGCTATTGCCTGATAGTCCCCCTCCTTATCGGAAGCAGCGAATCGAAGAAGCGCATTGATGTATTGGCGTTCAGGCTTGAATGTCTTGTGGAAATTGCGCGGCAAACGGTTGTGTTCGATCGCGTCAGGCATTGCCAAGTCGCTCCCCTAGGGGGTTTATATGGATATGAAATGCTTTGAGTTCCAACTTCTTAGTAGCATCATTGAAGCTGGGGCCGAGTGAGTAGCATTCACCCTTCTTGAGCCCGGACAATCTCTTCAGCCAAACGTCCGTTTTCTCTCCGGTCGTCACGGATGCAATCTCGGCATAGGTCCGAATTTCCGTATCAGCCGGGCGGAAAAACAGCTTATGGGCCGCGTTGAAGAGCCGGTCCCTTTCGTCCTTCTCAAGATTGCTCATGATCTGGGTCGCTAGAATCAGAGAAAATCCAAATTTGCGACCCTCGCGAAGCAACTGCGCAAGAGGACTTTCTTCGCGGTGGTCGAGATTTTGGACCTCGTCCAGCACGATTACGTGTGGGCAACCTTGAGTGCCATGTCCACGATAAAACCAGTACAGGTCAATAAGACTGAATTCCGTCACCAGGCGTCCGCCATCCTTCATGAATCCGGCAAGTTGAAGGACGTGGCAGCGATGAACTTCATCCGCAAAGAAGCGTTCCCAACTCGCGGGGTCTTCTTTTCCGAAAGGATTCTGGTCCACAAACGGCCGGATCTTGCTGACCACGCTTGCCGCGGACTGCCCCACCGCACCCTTCTGTTCAACGAGGTTTTCGAGGCCGGGTATCAGGTCCTCAAGCGTCATTCCAGCAGTGCCGGCCTTCTCAAGCCCCAATTTTACCGCCTGGTAGAGGGCAGACTTCTGTTGGTCTCCGAAATTGTATACCTCAGAGAAGACGCCGCTAACGCGCTGTGCCGTCGCTGACGTGCTTTCGGGCAATAGTTCGTCCCCGATCCTCTCGGCCTGTTGGCGAAAGGGGTTGATGGCCAGCGGCTCTTTGCGGACAAGGTGCTGAATTGGCGATAGGACATGCTTGAACTCCGTTTCGAGCTGGTTGTCGAAGAACCCGTTCGTGTAGTCGACAATCAAGGAGTTCTGACCGCTTCGACCAAGTTCACACAACAGGCACTGAATGGTGTAGGTCTTGCCCATCCCCGAGGAGCCAAAAATGAGCATATGCCGGTTGTTCAATTCCTTATGCCCGAACTCCCAGTAGACCTTCCGGAAACCGGATAATGTCGTGCCCAGAAGAATTCTGTCGGGTATTGTCGGCGACTTGGCACGGATTTCGTTCTGATCGCTGCCAGCCGTTTTCGCGGGTTTGGCGCCATCCTCCTTCGGCTCAAGCGAAACCTTGGTCTCCAGCTTATGTGGAGTCATATCATCCGGTTGCACGATTCCCAGAAGACCTCCTCCACCCTTTTCGTCGTCTGGGTCTTTCACACTTTTCGGAACGGCCGCATGGAATTCGACGTATCCACCTTGCCAGGGGAAATCTACAGTCCTGCCTGTTTCACACAGTGAACGAACGAACTCACTCCCGGCGGAAACAACACCTATACCAAGGTCATGCCCGTCGATCGGGTATGACCAGGTGTCAACCTGCGATATGTCGGCTGTAGTCTGATCCGTCCAGTACGTAACTGCAGCTGCTCGCCACTGAACATCGTAATCGCCTTCGGCCAACCGCTCGAGTGCTGTCAGTACGCGTTTTTGATCCCGCTTGACAATTTCAGCCTTGCTAGCAATCAGGCGGTGAAGTTGAAGCCACCAATATCGTTGATCCGGCCTTTCGTCTTCGACGTGGCCTAGGTCGACCTGAGGCATGAACACCGCCGTCAAGTGGCGTATTCCATTTTCGAGTTGCTCACGCGCTTTTTCGAGATGTAAGTCAGACATCTTGGCTAGCTTGCACTCGATTAGGCGCATATCCAATCGAAGACGACCGTCGCCACCGATTCGGGCAGTGATCCACAGCAAGTCCGGGCGAGTACCCGTGTCGGCGGAGTCGAACCAATGTTGATATGCGTCCAGAGACACGATCTGGTCGCAAAGCACATCGCTGCCTGCCTGCAACAACTTTCGAGTGAGCGAGTAGGCCATGAAGTCTCGCACGTACTGGCCTATTCCGGTCGCGCGAACCAAGGACAGGCCGGAGAGACGCTGGGATTCTGCCAGAACGCTCCGCGAAACGATCTGGTACATCTCGGGCGTCCATCCGCTATACACTTCCTGAATGGATGCATCGAGCTTATGGAGCACATCGGCAAGACGGAACTGTTCGGTAGAAATCGTGAAATTGGCCTCGCCATGTGCTCCGACACCTGAACCGAACCCGATGATCTCCCTTGCCTCCAGGGTGTTCTGGCCCTTTTCGGTAATCAATCGTTCGTCGATGTTCGGATCGATGCAGACGAGCCATTCCGCTCTTTGGTGCAGTGCGTCCACGACACCCTGCCATGGCGTGTAGTCTCCGTAGCCAAGTACCACGTGGTGGGTTCTCTGCGGCGTCTCGGGGCTCTTCAAGCGGGCCATCAACTCCGCATGGAATGTGGTAAGACGAAATTGGCGATTACTCAAAACTCTTGCTCGCTGAAGCCTCCGACCAGGGTCGCGGAATGCGCAGAATGATTTCTCCAGAATGGGAAACTTGAGCGTCCGGGTCGTCACATCGTATTCTTCGACCAGTTCGAAGTCGTTGCCCTGAGTGCCGGCCCGAATGAATCCGTTGAGCAGTGCGATGTCAACTTGGAGCCCATCATTAACTAACTGGCTAAACTGACGATATTCGCGATCAGGAGAGACGATTCGATGTGCAATCGACAGATTCGTCTGCCTGTAATGGGCAAGGGACGCCTGCGATTCGGCCGCCTCCCATCGCTCTTTCCATTGTCCAACCCATCGGGACACGCTGCTGTCGTCACTTGATTCGGTGAATACCGTAACGGTCATCGCGTAAGCCTTCATCGAAGGCGACCTCGTCGCACACACTCCTTGAAGATAATCATCGACGGCGGCAATCAGGGGCTGAATTTCCTGATTCTGGTAGACCGCGATGCTCAGGCCGTCGTCTGCGTGCGGATGAAGCTTGCGATAATCCTCGAGAATACGGCAGATAAGCATCGATTCTCGGCTTCTACGAAACAGTTCCGTATCGCTGATGTCGTCGTCGTCGAACGCATCATAGCGGAGCAATAATCGTGTCGTTAGCGATGCCTCGGCATTCCCCGCAGCACCGATTCGATGGATTAGGTTCTCGCCTCGCACATCGGTGTCGAGGACCCGGTTCCTGTCTTTGATAAGCCCGGTAAGGGGCATCTGGATCGCCGCCAAATCAACGTAACCTTGCCACACCAAGTCGCGGTACGCGCGGCTGCCGGGGGCTGTAAGTTCTTTCGCGGCGACCGTCGTAAACGATGTCAAGAGATAGAGGACGTGCGCCTGCAGCATCTCCAGCAGGGCCGGATGCAAGACGGTCACGGCGCATGACGGCTCGTGCGCGTCCCACATCCACCGCTCTCCCTCCGCGCTTCGGCGGCGTGCAATGATCAGGAAAGATCGAAACAGCAACGCGGCCAAAGGACTACTGCCACACGCCGGGTCGCTAACGTATGCATCACACGCATGTTCATAGGCCTTTCTCAGACCATCCATCGCATCAAGGAGGGCCGCGTGGAGACCGTCAGCCTTTGCCTTTTGGATGAATCGGTCATATTCGAAGGCAAGTTTCCGCATTGCCGGCAGCAAGGGATCGTGTCCGTCAAGGTCATTGGCGTGAAAGAGATTGCAGACCCGATTCCCTTCGTCATGGACGCAATGCAACAGGACGCGACGGGTTTCCTCGTCGTCCTTGGCCAGCATCAATTCCTCGTAGTAGGGCACGTGGAAGACAGGCAGGCAGAATCCGTCCGCTTCGGAGATCGCCTCGGCTCCCCATTGCAGAAGTTCGTCGGCCACGCGGTAGGGTTGAATCTCGGGTAGTCGCCAAGCAAACTGTCTCACGACAGGCGCCTCCCACCCCTCCCCGTACACGGTCACGGAAAACTGCAGGAATGGTTCCGAACTCCGTGCTGACTGGCATTCCACGTCGGACCGCACCAGTTTCGACTTGATCGGGATGTTTCGCCCGTCGGAGCTAAAACGAGAGGTATCGATAAACCTCTCGATGCACTGATCAACACCCCCGAGTAAGCGGCCCAAGTAGGCGACGGCCCTGATCCTGCGCTCTTCAGCCGATTCGCCGTCGCAGTCGTGCTTGAACATGCCCGCTTCGATATGGATGCTCTTGAGTGCCTCGTGTGCAAAAACACCTTGTACATTGGCAGCTCGCTTGAAATCACCCAAGGTAGTCCACAACGCGCTGAGCACGACTTCTACGGGCCCTCCGCTCAGCTTGCTGATCGTCACTCTCTCCGGCTTGGGCCCATCGTCCCCTTTCTTTGCTCGGAAGGAAAGGATCCGATCCCTGACTGTAACAAAGTCGCAACGAAGCAGGTCCGCCCTGGATTTCGCGTCAGCGGTAGCGACGTAGTTCTTCAACCCTTCCAGGAACGCCCGGTCCGTCGCAAATGGCCTCCTCTCGGCCTGGTCGAATAACTCGCCGAGCTCATTGTGTGTGACGAATGCGTCAATCGCCTTGATCGCCTTTTGCCGATTCCGATCTTCCAAGAAGGCATCGTAGGAGCAAAAAGCCAAGGCGTCGTCGATGCAGGCGCCAAATCCCCGGCGAGTGGCGAACTTGAATGTTCCGAATTCAGGCAGGTTGAATCGGCCAAGACTCGTCAGCAGGATCTTTTCAGCATCCCGACCATCCTGGGCCGCCGACAAATTGAGGCTTTGCAAGAGCATGCTGATCTGCAGGACATCGGCAACTCCTCGTTCGACAAGAGGTTGGAGCACCGCATCGAAACACTGCACCGTATCGTCGTCGTATCCGACGACCGCCGGATCCAATGCAGCACGGATCCACTTGGCGAAACTACGACCAAGCACTTGCTCCCAAATAGTCCGCAGATCGCAGTGGTGAAAATCCGCCATGCCCGAGGCGTCGGTCACCCGGTCCACTCCGATCAGCAACACGATCATCATGGAACCGGCGTCAGGCATCAGGTTGCGGTAACCGGTCAGGTTCCCATTCTCATCGCACCACCCCTTGTCGGACACGGTCCGCGCGGTCTCCTGGATCGCGGGGTTCGTGGAGTTCATCCATTCACGGGCCAAGGGCATGGACACTTTGATCAGGGGCTGACGCGGATTAGGTGGCTCAGCGCAAAAGGCGGCCAGGTAGTTGCCGATTTCGAGGACGACGTCCGGCGGCAAACTCGGCATCATGAACATGAGCCTTCCACCAGTTTGGTTGTGGGCCGTCTGTTGCTCGATTTGCTGCCGAATGTACGCAAAGGCGCTAGATGCGAAGAACTTCATGCCGATTCCTCCCCGCCGTCAAATGGGTTCATGACCAAAGAACATGAATCCGAAAGGCGAATTAACATCCCTGAAGCATCCAGCATTTCAGCCAACCAAGCATCTGCATTACCGCCCAAGGTTGTCAGGCGGGGTGTTCCCGACCATGAACAAGAACGGCCGATCGCGTCATCATCAATCGCAAGTCCGTGGTGTGCGAAAAGGAGTCTCTTGAAGCTCTCGAAGGTGACTCGTTCTCCTGGCCGAATGGTCGACAGGACCAAGTAGCGCAACAGCTTGTCGTTCAGCACGAAGCGGGCGCCTGCGCCTCGCTTCGGGACAATGAGGCCAATGCGCTTTGCGACGGTCAAGAACTGCTTGTGGCCGTATCGACCGTCGGCTTCTTTGTAGATTTTTCCTACGTCGCTTTCGCTTAGCCCCGCAAATTCCTTTTGAATGCTGGGGTGCCGGATGGCGTCGTGGATCATGTGCTGCACGGCGCTGACGTTCCGCCGCGATATTTGCTTGACGACCGCATGTCGGCCGGCGGGGTCGGAGACGACCCATACGTAGTTTCTGTTGCGGAAGATTTTGGGACGAACGCCGCACGACCGGGCTGGTATAAAAAGGACGCATCCTTATCCTTATGGCAACATTGTTTACCCAAACGCCAAGGAGAACAAGGATGC
>Ga0182014_10005136_pt1 | contig 14665 bp, 7 predicted proteins | sample 612S2DmetaG_FD_120489 | JGI IMG/M metagenome (GOLD analysis project Ga0182014, IMG submission 120489) | Permafrost microbial communities from Stordalen Mire, Sweden - 612S2D metaG | ecosystem: Environmental > Terrestrial > Soil > Wetlands > Permafrost | place: Sweden: Stordalen | collected... | reverse complement strand
GTTGGTGAACCACTCCAGACCCCAGACGTCGCCGGCGAATACTTTGGTGTCAAAGACACGCTCGACGCCGGTCATCTTCTTGCCGTCCTGGTCGTAGTGCGTTGTCTGCGTCGTCAGCCTGGATTTCCAGGCGCCCTTCTCGTCGAATCGCCCGGAGCACGCCGGAGCGCCATTACTCCAGGCTTTGAAAGCGTCATACAGGGCGGCCTTCGAATAGTAGGTCACGTCTTGCACGAGGAACGCTCTTCCCTGGCTGTCCACCGGGAACTCCAGCCTGGGTATCTTCGAATAGACGACCTCCCGCGCGTCTGTGCTGTCGAAGCGTGGCACGGTATTGATCTCCATAGCCCCGCCTCCCATGTTGCCCGGGCGCGCGTCGAGTCCGCGCCCGTAAATGAAGGGATACTTGAAAAGCCTGCCGATCTTGCTCCAGCTCTCCGGGATGTAATAAGCGATCGGCCCCTTGAAATTGGCGGCACTCAGGAAACAGGTCCAGCTCTGGTCGCCGGTAGGCGGGTCATTCGTGGTGGGATCCGTGAAGGGCAAGGCCATCCACGTATAGCCCAGGAACTGGCCATTGGGATGGCCCTCGAAAGGCAGCGCGTCGGGAGGAATCAGCAGCCGGTTGCTCAGTTGGGCGATGCCTAATCGATTATCCGGCAGCGCATCGTTGCTGTAGAAGAAGGACCACCCCGGCGATCCGACCTCGTAGTCGTAGCACTGCGGTGTGGCGTTCATGCTGAACTTCGGGGGGCCGTATCGGAAGTGGTTCCCGGCCCAGTATCCCAGCCCGCCTTCCACAGTCTGGAATACACTGTCCCACGTCGGCCCCCGCTCTTTCCAGGTCCGGGCCAGCGTGCCTTCCGGTGCCAGCGGCTTATCCTTGTTGTCGGAATTGTCCGGCGTGATCCAGGTGCTAGCCAAGCCAATCTGAAAGTCGGCCAGCGGCTGGTCGATCAGCGGCCAGATTGCGGAGTAGAAACCCATGCCCGCACTGAACTCGGATCGGGCGGGCGGACGGGTCGCGCTAAAGCCTATGTACCCATGCAGACCGCTGGAACGGGCCGTGACCTTGCCGGCTTCGGCTTTCCCTGCGCCATTCGTTTCTTGTCCGGCACAGGTCCAGGACAAGAACGCAAAGCCGAGAACGGCGGTGTGACCAATGACTGCGACGACAACGAATCTGCGGAGGAATTTCATGGTTGTCCTTCCTACGGTGCCGGCTTCAAGCCTTCCCATTTCACCACCCAGGTGCCGTCAGCCGGGAAACCTGGAGACGGTCTGTCGGGAGCGCCGTCCCAACCTGCAGCCATCATCGCTACGGCATAGAGCAGACCGCCGTTGCCAGGCAAATACCAACCGCCATTGATCCCCTCGATGGAATAGCTGTTCTTGGCACTATCCTTTAGCAGGGCGTCCACCGCGATCTGCGGCTGGCCGGTGCGCGCGGCGGCCATAGCCATCCAGGGAAAATCCCAGCCCCAGCAACGATTCCAATCCCAGGTCGTCCAAACCCTGGCGACCGTCCGTCGCGCTGTCTCAGCATCCACGCCCATCATCGGCGGCAACATACCCAAAACACCGATTGGATCGGGATGTTCCCAGGCGCGCTTGGTGTAGGTGTCGGTCCATTCCGCCGAATGGACGAATACGCCATCGACCACCGGCAGGGGCGCCAGATTGCGGCGAACCTCGTCCCAATGCGGCTCGCGCCCCAACCCCCGGCGCTGCCGCCATTCCTGGGCCTTGTCCAGGCCCCAGCGCCAATACGCGAGATCGAACACGGTGTCGCGGGTGATGCCCTGTTCGCTCGGGGGCATGGCCGGGGTGAGGGAATAGATGCCGGTCGTTTCGTCCTTGGTGGGATAGTCGGCCATGTGCTCGGCGGTGCCTTGGACGATGTCGGCCCATTGGTCCAGGGTGGCACGGGTTGGACGGAGGCGGTATTCGAGCTCGGCGAAGAAGATCGGATGCGGTTGTTTCCACAGCAGCACCTGATTGCCGACCCAAGGTGCGCTGCGGCCCTCGGGGCCCACCGACTTCTGCCATTTCAGGCCCTTGTAGCCGAGCTGCGCGGCAAGTTCCCGCGCCGCCGGGGCGAAACGACGGTAGCATCCGATGGCCTCGTCAGCCTGGTCCCAGCGATCCCAGAGGGCATAGTGCGCAAGGTGCCACCACACCATCTCCATGTGGAACTGGCCGCGCCAGGGATCGATGCCCAGCAGGCCGTTCTCGGACGATGGCCAACTGCCGGCGGACATGGCCGCCATCAGGTATTGCGAGAGCACGACGCGGCGCTCCAGTTCCTGCCACCGCGCATCCTTGCTGGCGGAGAGATCAATGGCGCCACCGGTGGACCAGTGCTTCTTCCAGTGGGCGGCGCAGGCGGCTTTCGTTTCAGCGCACGTCGGAAGGTTGGACGGCAACGGCGTGGCAGAAAAAGCGCTGACGAAAGCCATGACCGTCGTCCGTCCCGCCGATACCCTATAGGCATTGGCAACCTCAGCCGGGATGCGCAGGGGCTGATTCTTCACAGCCGAAGCGGGTCCCGGCGCGCGGATGGAGCAGTCCTGCGCCACCGCAAGCGCGGCATGATAGGTGACCGCATCAACCCGGCGCGTGAAATCGATTCGTCGGTCCCCCTGGCGCAGAGCGGTGGTGGCATAGCCGTTGGTCCGGGTGAAGTCGCCTACCCAGGCCGAATTCTCCAATGACGGATAGGGGAAATCCAAGGCCACCTCCAGTTCACCGCTCGCCACCAGCGGCGACTCAATGCGCACCGCCGCCAAGTCGAGGCTCGGATGCACACACGTCTCGACGTTCACCTCCTGGCCAGCGATCTGGTAATGCGAGGTCTGCACGCCTGTCCACAGATCGAGGGTCCGTTTCAACCCGGTGATGTCGCCGGGCACCAGGGCGCGTCCACCCGGGCGCATCAGGCGCAGGCGTCCCAGATTCATGATGTGAGGATTGTCGAACATCCAGACGCGAATGGCATCTGTACCGGCAGGGAAATTGTCTCCGCCGGTATTGCGCCCCTTCTGGAAGGTGCCGGTTGACGGCACACGATCGAGAGTCCAACCCTCCGGCAGCGGGAAACTGTGCCAGCCCCAATGGGACATGGAATTGCCGGCGAAGGTCTGCAGACCAGTGCCGTCGGCGCCGAAGCAGAACTCGCCATTACCCAGGGGCAAGCGCCCGGCGACCTCATTCCAAGTGATATTGTGCCGCGTCACCAGCGCGTGACGATCAATGGCGGATTGGCCGGCGGGTGTCGGTGCAGCAGTGGCCTGCAACGCCACCAACGGAGCCAGCAGCAGCGTGGTGAGGGCGGCAAGGACTGGGTTCATGAGTGTGCTCAGTCTTCTGATCCGGCAGCAGCTTCTCTAACGCCACTGCCACGACCGCAATTTATGATAGCGCACGATCGAAGTCGAGCGCAGCGAGGCAAAGCATCGTGCTCCATAGCGCAACGCCGGAAAGGCCCATGAACCATGACTGGTCCTTCACGGTGCTACGCCTTTCCGGTGGGATGGTGTAGAGTTGGGCGGCGCGAAGGGCATGGGTTGACAAGCCGGTTGCCAGCACCGCCGCGAAGTTGGGAGCAAAGGCCACTCAAACTGCGTGGTAGTCAAGCCAGGGCCGGCCATAGGTCAAGAGCGGGGATGTTTCTGTCGCGCGAACGGTTAAGAACCATGCCAACACGCAGAGTGCCAACGCCAGCATGATTGCCGATGCTTCCATGCGTTAAGGCAGTCTCTCGCCTAACCTGTTGCAGTTGCAGCACTTTCGCTGCCTCCACCTGCCAAAATAGCGTCCCCTCCCGCCCGCTCATACCTCCATAGCCCCACCGTGGCCTCACCGGAGCCTCACCGTAGTACCCTCGATCCGGATCGAGGGTACTACGGTGAGGCTCCGGTGGGGCTCGCGGGACGGTCTGGTGCAGGGTTGGAGCAATAGGCTATAAGGTTCGGCTGTTTGGGGCGGGGACCACTGGTCCCTGCGGCTCGTGACAGAGTCTCGCGGTGCCTTCATCTCCGCTTAAGGTTGTCTGAGTTATGGTTGTGCTTTGGCAAGCTCCGGGCTGTCCAATGCAGGGGACGAGCGTGTAGTCTTGCCGGCGAAAAGCGCATGAGAATCCTGGTCATCGAAGACGAACCCGACCTGCTCGCGAGCCTGGCCAAGGCGTTGCGCGAGGAAGGGTATGCGGTGGATACGGCCGCGGACGGCGAGGACGGCCTGTACAAAGCCGAGAGCTGGGACTACGACGCCCTCGTGCTCGACGTCATGCTCCCAGGGCTCGACGGCTGGGCCGTCCTCCAGCGCCTCCGCCAATCGAAGAAGACGCCGGTGCTCATGCTGACCGCTCGCGACACCCCCCGCGACCGCGTGCGCGGCCTCGATACCGGGGCCGACGATTACGTGGTGAAGCCGTTCGATCTCGAGGAACTGTTCGCCCGGCTGCGGGCGCTCATCCGCCGCGCTGCTGGCAAGACCCAGAACAGGCTCGAGATCGGGCAACTGGTCATCGACACCGCCGCGCGCCGCGTCAGCCGTGCCGGGCGCCCGGTGGAACTCACGGCACGCGAGTATGCCCTGGTGGAATTCCTGGCGCTCCACCGTGGCGAAGTGGTCACCCGCACTACCCTCTACGAACACCTGTTCGACGAGGATGACAGCACGCTCTCCAACCTGCTGGACGTGCATGTCTCGAATCTCCGCAAGAAACTGGGCGCCGGGTTCATCACCACCCGCCGCGGCCACGGCTACAGCATCGAATGAAGTTCTTCCATTCCATCCGCTGGCGGCTGCAGCTCTGGCACGGATTGCTGCTCGTGATGGTGCTGGCGGGCTTTGGGTTCACGGCCTGGCGGCTGCAACGAGCCACTCAGTTCCAGCGCGTGGACCAGGAATTGGATCGCCAAGTCCAGGTCATTTTCCGGGCGATTGGGGGGCCCGGCGGCAAGCCGCCCGGTCACCCGCCCCACGACGGCTTTCGGCCTCGAAGACCACAGGAAGAGCGGTCAGAGCCGGCGCCGGATCGCAACGAAGAGGGGCCGCCTGGCCCGCGCGAATTTGCAATGCCGGTGCTGGATGCGAGTCTGTTCGCCGATGAATCGGGCCGGACGTATTACTGCGTCGTTTGGAATCGCAATGGCAGGGAGATGTTCCGGTCCGCTTCGGCGCCGGCAGACGTGCCCTGCCCGGAGCTCGCCGTCGGATCACGCGATTCGAGGCTGCGCGGCACTGCCCGCGAGTTGTTCTTTTACACGCCTCCGAGGGAACGCTTCCTCGTGGGCCGGGACATCCGCGACGAACTGGCCGGGATGCGGCGCTTCGCCTGGCTCCTCGCCAGCGCCGGCGCGGTCGTGTTAGCGCTTGGACTGGCCGGCGGCTGGTGGGTTTCAACGCGCGCCTTGAGCCCGATCGCAGCCATCAGCGCCGCGGCGGCTAGAATCTCCACAGGCGATCTCGCGCAGCGCATCCAGACCGCCGACACCAGCAGCGAACTCGGCAACCTGGCCCGCGTGCTGAATGACACTTTTGCCCGGCTGCAGGCCAGCTTCGAACGGCAGGCACGATTCACCGCCGACGCCTCCCACGAATTGCGCACGCCGGTGTCGGTGGTGCTCACACAAACGCAGTCGGCGCTGGCCCGCGAGCGTCCCGCCGCCGAATACCGCGAGAGCCTGGCCGCCTGCCAGCGCGCTGCCCAGCGAATGCGCCGGCTCACCGAATCCCTGCTCACCCTGGCCCGGCTTGATTCCGGGGAAGCCGCCACGACCCGCGAGCCATGCAACCTGGATCGGCTCGCCAACGACGTCACCGAGCTCTTGCGTCCCATCGCCGAGGAACAGAAGGTTAGCCTCGAAGTCGAATCCACGCCGACCCGCTGCGAGGGCAACGTGGAACAACTCGGACAAATCGTTACCAACCTCGTCAGCAATGCCATTCGCTACAACCGCCCCGGCGGCAGCGTGCGGGTGAAAGTGGCGGTCGAGCCGGATGCTGCCGTTCTGACCGTGAGCGACACGGGCCAGGGCATCGCGGCGGAGGACCTCCCCCACGTTTTCGAGCGGTTCTACCGTGCCGACAATTCGCGCAATCGCCGCGCCGGCGGCGGCGCCGGACTCGGGCTCGCGATATGCAAAGCCATCGCCGACGCTCACCATGCGGCCCTCGAAGTCGCCAGCACCCAGGGGGGGGGCAGCACCTTCTCGCTGCGCATCCCGGTCACGCCGTCCGGCTAGGATTTGAGCTATTGTCCCCGTCCGAGAGACGCGGCTCTGCTCCTGTCCCTACGGGATGATGAGGATCAAGAGCCAGTGGCATTAGGCGTCTCGCCTGCTGTCAGGGCGTGTCGCCCTCGAACTCACCACCACGGGCAAGACGCCCGATGCGGCAGGCGAGACGCCCGCCCCACTACTCTGCGCGAAGGGTGACAATGCCCCAGCCGGGCACGTCCACGGAAGGGCCGGCCTTTTCGCCCGGCTTCTCGCTCGTGCCGCTCAGCCACACCTGTTGCGGCGCGGGGTCGGCCCAGGCAAGTTTGATCTTCTCGGTTTTGCCGGATGCGCCGAACAGCCGCACGATCCACGCCTTGCCGTCGTCGCTGGGCTTGAAGGCGGTTATCACAACCTTACCCGAGGACAACGCGAGGCGCGGCTTCGAGGACGCCGGACCTGACGCCGGGGCTACGATCAGCGGCTGCGAGCAGGCGACGCCGAACTTCGCCGCGTCTTCCGCCGCGAAGCCTTTGTGGGGACGGATGGCATACCGGAACACGGTGGGGCCTTCCTGGTCGGCGCGGTAGTTGGTGTGCCAGTGGTTGTTCATCACCCACGAGTAAATCGTCTGCGACGGCTTCAAGTGTTGAATCCACACATCGGGGTTGGTCTGCGAGCCGATAAGGTTGGCGGTGATGCCGCCGACCTCCACCAGCGGCGCATCCACTGGCGACCAGGTCAAGCCGAACCGGTCGTTGGAGATGTCCACCCATCGCTGGACGCTGAACCAGTTCTTGCAGGAAGCAGGGATCTGGTCCAGCTCGGGCCGCACCGCCGCCCAGCCCACGTCCATGCGCACCGTGCCGTCGGGGACGTTGAAGCCGAAACCGAAGTGGACGCCTTCCTTCGCGCGCACCGGCAGCTTGTCCACGGTGTTGATAATCTCCACCGAGTCGAGGCCATCCACCAGCCGCACTTCGCGCAGCAGCCATTTGCAGCCGGGCGCTTCGGATTCGATGAGCAGCGAAGCGATAAGGGGGCCTTTCTCCTTCACGCTGATGCGGGGCGCGCCGTTGCGCTGCAACCCTTTGAGATCGGAACCGGGCAGGTAGAAGTAGTCGTTCAGGGCAGTGGCCGCTTTGGCATCGACCAGCTCCTGATTTAATGGCCGGCTGAACAGGCTCACGATGGCGCCGGTCCGTTCATCGAGCTTCACCGTGAAATCTGGATGCACCAGTGTTGCCGCCTCCGCCTTTACTGCACCTTGCGACGGGGCGGCACCGGCTTCAACCCGGAAACGCAGCGCCGAGAGAGCTGGCACGTTGCGCGCCAGGAAGACCAGTTGCCCGCTCGAGAGCCGCTGCGAGGGCACGACTTTGCCCTGGGCGTCAACGACTCGGTCCCCGGCGGCAGACTGCGCCGCGGAGAGCGTCACCAGGTCGGTCCGCTGCCAGGAAGAGGTGTTGAAGACGTCGAGAGCGCTTTCAGCCGGAGTGCGCCCGTCCCCGGGCGCAGCAGCGTTGAAAGGTCGAGCAGTCTGGGCAACGTCGGATAATCTTGGTCGCTCGAGAGTTGCTGCGCCCGAGGACGGGCGCACTCCGCCGAGGGACTGGGCGAGCAATTGCTGCGATTGTTTGTCGGCGTCGAGCGCGAAGGCCTGTTTGACCTTCCACTGGTCGCGGACGAACGGCAGGTCCGGTTCGCTGATGCTGTTGTGGGCGCCCCAGGTGTGTTCGCTATAAAGCAGCACATTGCGCCAGGCTTCCTGGAAGTCGGCGGCCGGGAACGGGCCTGGGTTGCGGATGGACCACAGCGTCTCGGCCTGCACGATGCGCTCGGCGGAAGCGCGGTTCAGCGCCGTCTCCGTCGCCGACGATGCCGCGCCGTCTTCCCAGTAGGGCGTGTAGTCGCCGCTGAACACCGGCAGCTTGTCGCCGTAGCGCCGCTCGAACTCGCGGAACGCCGTGGCGGTCGTGCTGATGATCAGCCGCGGCGAGACGTAGCGGGCGTTCCAGTCGCGCACGACAGCGGCGACCTTCTCGTCGGGTGAGCCGTTGTCGCCATGCACGTTCCAGCGCAGGTGGGTGATGTCGTAGGGGTAGCCCTTGGTCTCCAGTTCGACCAGGTAATCCGGGATGAACCGCGCCAGCGCCTCGCCGTCGCCAATCAGATGGCCCAGGGCGTAGCCGCGCGAGGGGCACCAGCAGAGCACGCGGCTCTTGCCATCGGGACCTTTCCACCAAAACGGCTTGTTCTGCCATTCCTTCATCGTGCCGCCCATGCGGTCGAAATAATTGGGCGCAAAGGAAAAGTACTTCACCCCCGCCTGCGCCATAGCTGACACGGTGCCCCACGTGTAGCCCGGCACATCGCTAATCATCGCCGACTCGATGGGCACGCCGCACTCCGAGGAAAGCCGCGTCGCGTAGCCCATGAGGTTAAGCAGTTCCTCCGGACGGCAAAGGCCCGTGAGGATGTTGCAATAGAACGCGTCCAGGCCGATCTGGCCGGATTTGACCGCTGCGAGGAACTCTGCGCGTTTCTCCGGCGCGGCGCCGCGCAAATAGTTATCCACGCACCAGAGCACTTCGACATTCCATACGAAGCGCGAGCCTTCCGGGTAGTTGGCGGTGGCTTTGGCGAGCCGCAGCCCGGTTTCTATGTTGCTGTCTTGCTTCTTCACCACGTCGGCCTGCAAAGCCGTGTAGCCAATGTCATTGTGCGAGTGCGGCAGGATGTAAATCTCCATTCTCCGCACCGGTTTGAGTGTCACCTTGCGGCTGGCCACCGTCTGGCCGCCCGCCTCCACCTCAACCTTCACCGTCTTGTCCGCCTCCGCAGCAGGGACCGACAGATCGAAGCTCTGGCTGCCGAACTTCAAATCGGCCGCCTTGACCTCGGCTCCCGCGAGCCGCACCACCCCCGGGACCGCCTCGGCATACGGATAATTAACCGTGATAATCAGCGGCCTCACCAGCGCCGTGCCATCGCGCTGCAGCAATTGCGGCGTCCGGCTCTCAATCGTGATGCCGCGAGGGACTGATTCGGTTTCCCCGGCGGTGAAGAAAGCAATCTCCGCCCCGCCGACGGTGCCCAAGCCCGCGCCCAACTGTGTGACCTGCCAGCGCACGCGCCGCGCCGTCACAGACGAGGGTAGCGTCAGGAACGTCACCCCGCCTCGCTGGTTCACATGCTTGACCGGCACCGTGCTGACTGCGCTGCCAGAGCCATCCAGGAAAGTCAGTTCGGAGGCCGCGATAGTGGCCGGGTCATTGCGGTCAATGTGGCGGAAAGCCGCCACGCTGGTTGGCGCGCCGAAGTCGAATTCGATGAAGGTGTCGGTTCCCTTGGAGTTCGAGGAATACTCCGTTTGAGCGTTGCCGTCGATGATGTTGCCGACGTTATAGCTCCCGCCCGGGTAGGCCTCTGCACTCGCAACGACCTTCGGCGCCGGCAATTGCTTCAACCGAGTAAAGCTGTTGGGCACACCCGGCGCTGCCGCGCAATCAAAACCGCACAGCGAGACCAGACCGGTGGCGACGAGGATCGGGAGACTCAGCAATGGCATTTGCATGGGTTTCTGTTTACCGGTTAGTCAGGGTGCCGCGCGAGTTAATTCTAGCAAGGCAACCGGCTCCGGTGCCCCGCCCGTGATCGGTCCTGCTCCATCCAATGCAACAAGAGCCGCAGGCATTTCAGTTTCCGCATGTAGATTGCACAACTCGCCCCGAAGGGCGATACTCTTGAGTATGAGACTATTGATTACCGGCATATTATTGCTTGGCCTCGCCGGCTCGGCGGGGGCAAACGACAAGGCAAACGCGGACAAACGCATCCGCACGCTGACCACTAAGTTCCTGGAATTACAGGCCAAACCCGACAAGCGCGTACCGGCGGAGAATCTGCGCAAGGCCCTGGGCGTCATTCTGCTCGACCGCACCAAGGCGGGACTCATCTTCGCCTATCAAGGCGGCGGTGGGTTAGCCATGGTCAAGGACGCGAAATCCGGCCGCTGGAGTCCGCCGACGTTCCTGAGCTTCAATGAAGGTAGTTTCGGTGTTCAAATCGGCGGTCAACAGTCCTTTGTCGTGATCCTGCTTATGAACACGAATGCCACCCATTCGCTGACCGAGCCGATCTTCGCCTTTGGCGGCGAAGCCGGCGGGACCGCCGGCAATTCCAGCGGCAACGCCGAAGGCACGATCTCCTCCGACGATTCTCCGGCGACGATGCTTTATACCGACGCGTCGGGCTTCTATGGGGGTGCGGCCATGAAGAGCGGCTCGCTCGCGCCCGACACGGATGCGAATGTCGCCTACTACGGAGAATCCCTGGAACCCAAGGACATACTATTCGGCAAGAAGGGAAAGCCGACGGAAGCGGCTACAACTCTGGCGGAAAAGCTTACCCAGGCCGCAAAGAAATGACTGATTGGGCCATTCCGCCGCTTAGGGCCAATCGGAGAAACCGCTGAAGGGATTCGATCCCCGCGCGCCGATGCCGTTAACGGCGTTTTCGGGGAGCTGGGGATGCGTGGCATTGCTATTCCCCGCTGGGTCTGGCTTTCTCCGCGACGGCGAGGATGGCGTCCAACTTGGCAGTCACCTCTGGCTCCAGCTTGTCCTTGCGAACTAAGCCAGCGAGGACATGGTAGTCGGTTTTTCTAAGAAAATTGGGCAGCCCCAGCTTCTTGAAGAATCGCTCGAAGACGGGATTGAGGAACTCATCGCTAGCCTTGATGTCGGCAGACCAGGGGCTGGGGCGGCTCAAAGTGGCGAGCGCGTTAGTGACTTCGGTGACACATTCGCGCATGATCTGTTCGCGGCGAGCAGCTTCGGCTCGTCCGAAAAGATCGTCCGGCTGGTCGTGACGAGCAAACGTGAGCAAGACTTCCTCCTGGCAGAGGTAGTTCTCGATTTCGCGCTTTTGCCACATCAGTTCGGTGAGAGGCGTGCCGGTTTGAAGGGGCTTCTCGATTCGGTCAAAGAGCGCCACCCCCACAAGGTCGCCGCGGGCTTCCTGCAGAGCGAAGAAGTGCTCTCTGGCCCGGCCAGGCAAGTTGCTGGTGAGGTAATGGACAAATGGACGCTCGAGATGCGCAGCCGCCTTGTGCCCGAGGACGCGGGCGAACGCACGGAGAATCGCCAAATCCGTAGAGCCTTCGAGATAGAGCACCCAACCCTTCAGGTCGGCTTGGTAGTAGTGGTCGAAGCCGATGTCCGTCAAGGCCTTCAGGACTTGCTGGCCCCGGTCATCCATGCGGTGGGGTTCGCCTACGAAGGCAATGACAACATCGCGATTGGCCGCTTCATTGAGCACGACCTCCGAATGACTGGCCGCAATGACCTGGGAGCCCTGCTGTGACGCAATGTCAGTGAGGAGTTGGTAGATCTGCCGCTGCCGGAGGACTTCCAGGTGGGCGTCGGGCTCGTCGAGCAGCAAAACCGTTTTGGGATTGGCATACAGGTGCGTGAGGAGCAGGAGGGTTTGCTGCAGCCCACGCCCGGCGCAAGACAGGTCGAGGAGACAGCCGGAGCGATCTTGGTAGGTCATGGTGATTTCACCACGCTCCTTGATGAACTCTGGCGGCTGAAGCTGAGCGCCAAAAAGGGACTCGATAGATTGGCAAACGGCCTTCCAAGCCGGTTTTGGGTCGGGTTGCTCGTAAATCTGATGGCAGAGATTGCGCAAGACTTGCGCCGTTTGGCCTTCGCCCAGCAGGACATTGATGCGACCGCTCTCCCATTTCGGCTCAGTCGCCGCAAGGCCAGACATAGGAGGAAGGAAAGCAAATCGCGTTTCCCCGGCCTCAGCAGGCACCGGCATCCGCTGGGGATTCTTATCCTCACTGAGCCGCAGGGGGCGACAGTAAAAGGACTCCTCGTTAGCATAGTCGAATTCAAAACCGCAGGACCAAACTTTGCCTGCCGTAACGCCGTCCACAGTGATGTCCACCCGAACATTCTGAGTTACCGGTCCGCCGTTGACACGGCGCACGTCTCTGACGTGGAGTTTGCGCCAGAGCAGGCTGGCGTCCGGGACGGGAATGGCAATAAGGTCGCGGCGGTTGATGGTAACGCCCGGGCGCTTTTCAGGGGAAGTCTTGCCCTCACGTCGCTCGTTCCACTTCTGCAGCCCGACATTCCACAATGCTAGAGCTTGTAGAGCGGTTGTCTTCCCGGAATTGTTGGGCCCGATGAAAACAACCGATTGACCCAGTTCGATGTCGGCTTCATCGAACCTCTTGAAATTGCGGATTCGTAGTCGTGTCAGCATAGCGAGGCGGCCAGCGGTTTATTAAGAAGGTAACGACTTCGAGTGACTCTTACCAGCTTTGATTTGAGAGGTTGGCCTTGACTTGCGAACTGGAAAACGGATTGGCCCGCGTGAGCCAAGCGACGCTGACCGGTCTAAGTTCCCGGTGCAACGGTCGCGCAGCGAGCACGTGGAGATCTTGACGGTTTTGCAGCGGACGCAAGATCCCTCTCACTAGAGAGAACGAACCTGTTCTTGCAGGCCACTATGGGATTTTATGAATGAACAACCTAACACCGAAGGGAAGAAGTTGGCGAAAGGCCCGCGTTATATGCGCCTTTGGTTGATTCTGCTGGCGGCGACCTTCTTTATCCTCCTGACCGTCACGCAGTTCCTTCCCGGCGGAGGGCGTAGTTTTTCGGATTGGATGCAGCCGTGGCTCTTCCTGTTGGTGGTCAGCGTGGCCGTGGCCACGGCTTTGCTCGGCGTGTGGCTGGTAGGACGCTGGTTCTGTCGCTGGCGCAATCTCAAGCGAGTTTTGTTTGCCGGCGCTTGCTTCGTCGCTTTGATTGCCCTGTTTTACGCAGAGGAAGATTTGCGCGGGTGGCACACTTGGAACCAGTTCAAGCGAGCCTGGGAGGCGAAAGGAGAACATTTCAATTTGGCCAGCGTGGTGCCGCCGCCGGTGCCGGAGGATCAGAACTTTGCCATGACGCCCATTGTGTTCACGAGCTACGGCCAGATTCTGACGCGGGATGGCAAGCTCATTCCTGCCAAAAAGCGCGACGAGCACTTCGTGGTGCGCATGCGGATGCCGATCACCCTTGATTATCCCGGCCCAACCAATTGCGCCGGCGACCGGGTCAAAGGGACGTTCACCCGGCTGGACGGCTGGCAAAGTTACTACCGCGAGCTGGCGGCCAGGACCAATGCGTTTCCTGTCCCGGCGCAACCGCAGTCGCCCGCGGCCGACGTGCTGCTCGCGTTGAGCAAGTATGACGGGGTAATTGAGGAGTTGCGCGCGGCCAACCGCCTGCCGCAGTCGCGGTACCCGATCAATTACGACAGTGAATCCCCGTTCATGATTTACCTGCCGCATCTGGCCCCGTTGAAGGGTTGTGCCGTGGTGCTGCAACTGCGCAGCGTGGCCGAACTACAAAACGGCCAGGCGGACAAGGCAGTGGACGATGTGCGGCTCGCGCTGCAACTGGCGGACAAAGTTCGCACCGAGCCGCTCCTGATTTCGCACCTGGTGCGCATTGCAATGGTGCAGCTCATGCTCCAGCCGGTCTGGGAAGGCCTGGCGCAACACCAATGGTCGGACGCGCAACTGGTGGCGCTCGATGCGGAACTGGCGAAGCTGGATTTCCCCGCGTCCTGGCGGCTGAGCATGCAAGGTGAGCTAGGCGGTCAGGCTGACGAAATGGCATCCCTGCGTCGGCACCCGGAACGCGTGGAGGAATTGGAAGGCCTGCGTGACTTCTTGGGCAAGAAGACCGATGTCAGCCTGCCAGGCGCGTTGGTCGCCCGCTTGGTCCCGGCTGGCTGGTTTTATCAAAACCAGTATCGGGGTGCGCGCATGCTTGTGGAAGATCTCAAGCCCGTGGCAGATGCGAGCCGAGGCACGTTTTCCCCGTCGGTGATGCGCCGCGGGGAGGCGGCCTTAGCGGCTGAAACCGCCGGTCCGTTCAATCTGTTTGAGCGGCTGATACTGCCCGCGGTGGGCCAGTCAGCGACGAGAATGGCCTATGGCCAGGCGTCGGTGGACCTGGCGCGCACGGCGATGGCGCTGGAGCGTTGCCGGCTGGCGCGGGGGGCATATCCCGAATCGCTCGATGCGCTCGCACCGCAATTCATCGCCAAAGTGCCGCACGACGTGATTGGCGGCCAGCCGCTGAACTATCGCCGCGAGGCGGACGGCCAGTTCGTGCTCTACTCCGTCGGGTGGAATGAAAAGGACGACGGTGGCGTGGCCGGCATCGACAAGGATGGCGCGGCGGACACTCCGAGCGGCGACTGGATCTGGCGGTGTGCAGCGAAGGCAGAATAGCGCGGCGAATGCAGAATGAAGAATGCAGAATGCAGAAACATGGCTGCGGTCGCGCTCCTCGCGCTTGATATCTGGGTGAGCGCCGGGCTGCGGGCCGATGCCAACGAAGTGCGGATTAAGGTGGATGCGGCGC
>Ga0182014_10005133_pt1 | contig 14668 bp, 16 predicted proteins | sample 612S2DmetaG_FD_120489 | JGI IMG/M metagenome (GOLD analysis project Ga0182014, IMG submission 120489) | Permafrost microbial communities from Stordalen Mire, Sweden - 612S2D metaG | ecosystem: Environmental > Terrestrial > Soil > Wetlands > Permafrost | place: Sweden: Stordalen | collected... | reverse complement strand
GGCCAACGCGCGGCCGCTGTGGCAAAAGTAGTGGCCAACCTCGACAAGCAGGGTGCGATGGACTACACCGTTGTGGTTGTCGTAGAAGACAATAATGCGCCCGGCCTCGTCTACATCACGCCTTATGCGGCGACCAGCATTGCAGAATACTTCATGGAAAAAGGACGCGATGTCCTGATTGTCTATGACGATCTTACCCACCATGCACGCGCTTATCGCGAGCTTTCGCTGCTACTTCGGCGCCCACCCGGCCGTGAAGCATTTCCCGGCGACATCTTCTATATTCATTCGCGGATGCTGGAACGTTCGACACATCTCAGCAAGGAGCGCGGAGGCGGATCTCTCACGGCGCTACCCATCATCGAAACCGAAGCGCAGGACATATCCGCTTACATCCCGACCAACCTGATCTCCATCACCGACGGGCAGGTCTACCTTTCGCCCACGTTGTTTCAACTTGGGATTCTCCCAGCGGTAGACGTTGGCAAGTCGGTGTCGCGCGTCGGCGGAGCCGCACAGAGGGCTGCATATCGCGCGGTCGCCGGCAGCCTGAAGCTCGCTTACTCACAGTTCGAGGAATTGGAAGCCTTTGCGAAATTCGGAACCCGCCTCGACGACTCGACTCAAAAAACAATCGACCACGGACGGCGCATTCGCGCGTGCCTCAAGCAATCCGAATCTCATCCCGTTTCCATGGTCGAACAGATCATTGTGCTCTTGGCTTTGACCGCGGGACTTATCGATCCCCTGCCGCTCGACAAAGTGAATGACGCCGAGCGGGCGCTTCAGAAAGCCACGACTGATATTCCAGCCGACGTGGTGGGGCGGCTAACATCGGCTGATAAGTTCAGCGATGACGATCGGAAGTCGATCCTCGAAATCGCTCAACGTGCTTTGGCTTCGCTCCAGGCGGTTCCAGCGGCCAAACCCGCTGCGAAGCAGGCGCCATGAGTGGGACCATCGAGAGCCTAACGCGGAAGATCTCCGGAGCGGCCGATCTGGAGGCCGTGGTTCGTTCCATGAAGGCGCTTGCCGCGTCGAGCATCGGACAGTATCAAAAAGCAGTCCACTCGCTTGATGATTATGCAACCACTGTGGAGCTCGCCTTGACCGCGTGCCTTCGTCAAGCCGGCCCAGGCTACGACACGGCAGAAGCAGGATCACAGAAGGAGCACGGCATCGGGGCAATTGTCTTCGGTTCGGATCAGGGTCTCGTTGGAAGGTTCAATGAAGTGGTTGTGGAATATGCCGTCAAGACACTCAAAACTCTGCCCGGCACAATCACGAAGATATGGCCTCTCGGAGAGCGCATCCACGCCCTCCTCGCCGATACCGGAATGCCGACGGCCGGGATTTTGCCCGTGCCAGGCTCGGTGAATGCCATTACTGGGCTCGTCGCACAGATTCTGATCGATGTCGAGGCAACACGGGAGCGCGGAGATGTGGTGGAGGTGTATCTATTCCACAACCACCCCAAAACAGGATCGGTCTACGAACCCATCGGCAAGCGCCTGCTGCCTTTGGATCTCGCCTGGCAGAAAAAGCTTGCAGCTGCTCCGTGGCCAAGCAAACTGCCGCCGGAAGTCATCCAGGGAACCATGTCACCGTTGCGCGCATTCATACGCGAATACCTTTTTGTCCTGCTGTTTCAAGCGTGTGCCGAGTCGCTTGCCAGCGAAAATGCCAGCCGCCTGGCAGCGATGCAGCGAGCGGAAAAGAACATCGACGGAATCCTGGAAGACTTGAACCTCAAGCTGCATCGCATACGCCAGGAGTCGATCGACGAGGAACTCTTTGATGTCATAGCGGGTTACGAGGCGCTGACCGCTGTCCGCCGGTCAGGTTGAAGCAGAGGCCTTTCCGCTCTCAGAATTTTCTTTCACGCTTCCCAATTCTCGTCGCATGGGCTGTCTTCAACATCTCCATCACGGCTCTTCCTCCCGCCAGTCTTGAGCAGAACTGCTCAGATTCCTGATCAATCTGAGTCGATACTGATTCGGAGAGTCTCAGCCACAGGCTGCGACTCTTCGCCCTTCCGCCAAATCATGGGTGAATTGTCTGCAGACAACCAGATTTGCAGCGGTAAGTGAGCGCCATGACGATAATTCGAAGGCCCACCACGTGCCGTCAGTCAAAAAGGAACTGGCAGGACATTCGAAGATGATGTGAACCTCTTCGTAAACGTCCATAGTGTCTGGCCGCGGTTCGCGGCTGAAAGATCAAGACCTTGGCTGGCAAGAAGACCCTGGGGCTGGGACCGGGTCATCAAGGCGACCTGTGTGGAGGGTATATGCTGTGCGATCTGAAAGCTTTAATCGGATCTCCCGTTGTAGCAACCGATGGCGAAACGGGGAGCGTTCGCAATTTTCTATTCGATGATCAATCCTGGAAGGTTCGCTACTTGGTGGTGGACGTGGGGAACTGGTTGAAGCGGCGCGATGTGGTTCTTCCGATTACCGCGTTCGAGAAGCCCGACTGGGGGAAAAGAATCTGTCACGCTCATTTGACCAAGGATCAAGTGCGCAATAGTCCCGATGTTGATACGGAAAAGCCAGTCTCACGCCAGCAGGAAATTGCCATGCGCGATTACTTTGGTCCGCTGGCAAGCTGGGTAGACAGCGAGTTCAACACATCGCCCATGCCGACTGGGATGAAATACCCGGTACACACCGCCGAGGTCATCCATCTGCGCAGCACTTCACATATGCTGGGTTATCACGTGTGGGCCACGGATGGCGACTTTGGAATGCTTGAGGGCTTTGTCATGGATGAAGCCGACTGGCACCTCGGCTACCTCGATGTGAAAAGTGGAGACTGGCTTCAGAATCGATCGGTGCTGGTCCCCACTCGCTGGGTACAGTCTGTCTCCTGGGCTGATTTCCGAATCAATTTGCATCACACGAGGGCAGGAATATAAATGAAACACCAATCGCAGGATGCTTTCCAAATGGCGCGGGACCGCATCACGGGCAAAGCCAAACAACACGAGGTCTGAAAGCCGCTGCCGGGATGCAAGCAGTTGCGGAGAACGAGAAAGGATACGCTGCGATGGCCACCACCGAACTCCCCATAAATGTTGAAAAGGACAACACGCCTGAACCCTTCAGCAAGATCTTCGATCAATATGGCAATTCATCGGGGTTCATCTTCGATGTGAGCCTGTCCACCGCAGTTGCGGCCGGCGGCAAGAGCGAAGAAAGAGCGCCACAGCCCAAGGGGCCGCTCTCGCCCGAGATGCTGGACAAGATGAATCGCTACTGGCGTGCAGCGAACTATCTGTGCATCGGCCAGATCTACCTGTTTGAGAATCCCTTGCTGCGAGAACCGCTCAAGGCAGAGCAGATCAAGCCAAGGTTGCTCGGCCATTGGGGAACCTCGCCTGGACAGAACTTCATCTACATTCATTTGAACCGGCTGATCAAAGAGCATGACGCCGACATCATCTACATTTCTGGTCCGGGACACGGGGGCCCCTCGTTGAATGCCTGCTCTTATCTTGAGGGATCGTACACCGAGGTGCATCCGGAAATTACGCACGACGAAAACGGCCTGCGACTTATGTTCCGCAAGTTCTCGACTCCGGGCGGCGTGCCCAGCCATTGCGGGCCGCACGTCCCGAACTCCATGCACGAAGGTGGAGAGCTCGGCTATTCGCTGGTCCATGCATTCGGCGCGGCTTTCGACAATCCAGATCTGATCGTTGCATGCGTGATTGGCGACGGGGAATCTGAGACCTGCCCGCTTGAAGGCAGTTGGAAGTCGGTCAACTTTCTCAACCCTGTGCGAGACGGCGCCGTTCTCCCGATCTTGCACCTGAACGGCTACAAGATCTCCGGGCCAACCGCTCAGGGGCGCACCAGCGACGCGGACCTGAAGGCTCTATATGTGGGACGCGGTTACAAGCCCTACTTTGTCGAGGGCGATGACCCGGAAGTCGTGCATCAGCTTTTGGCGGGCACGCTGGACGATTGCTATGTAGAAATCCGGTCGATTCAAAAAGAGGCGCGCGGCACTGGATTTAAGAAGCAGCCCATCTGGCCCATGATTATCCTGCGCACACCGAAAGGGTGGACCTGTCCAAAGGAAGTGGATGGAATCCCGATTGAAGGCACATTCCGCGCGCATCAGGTCCCGCTCGCATCAGTTAAAGACAATCCTGAACATCTGAAAATCCTTGAAGCGTGGATGAAGAGTTACAAGGCGCACGAACTCTTCGACGAGAACGGCAAGTTCATCGAAGAACTGGCGGCCCTCGCGCCTGTAGGGAATCGGCGCATGGGAGGTAATCCTCATGTGAATGGCGGGCGATCGCTCATCACTCTGGCGCTGCCCGATTTTACGGATTATGCACTCGAGATTCCCGGGCCCGGTCAGGTCCTGGCCGAGGCTCCGCGCAAGCTGGGAGATTTCTTCCGGGACATCTTCAAAATGAATCCGAAGAACTTTCGCATGTTCTGCCCCGATGAATCGAACTCCAATCGCCTGAATTCCATCTTCGAAGCGACCAAGCGGTGTTCCATGGCCGAAATCGTCTCGATCGACGATGAACTAGGCCCGGATGGCCGCGTGATGGAGGTGTTGAGCGAGCACCTTTGCCAGGGATGGCTTGAGGGCTATCTGCTTACAGGCCGTCATGGCATGTGGTCCTCCTACGAAGCGTTCGCGCAGGTGGTTGATTCCATGACGACGCAACATGCCAAATGGTTGGAGCAATGCGAAGCTTTCCCCTGGCGCAGACCGCTCGCTTCTCTCAATGTCCTGCTCACAAGCCATGCTTGGCGAAACGATCACAACGGCTTCAGCCATCAGGCGACCGGATACGTGGACAATGCGCTGGCGCGCAGGAGCGAAGTGATCCGTGTGTATTATCCACCGGACTCCAACTGCCTCCTAAGCGTCTTCGACCATTGCCTGCGCAGCCGCAATTACGTAAATGTTGTCACCTGCGGCAAACAGCCGCAGCTTCAGTGGTTGAACATGGATGAGGCTCTCGAGCATTGCTCGCGCGGCGCATCCACATGGAAGTTTGCAAGCAACGATGGGGGTGGAGAGCCGGATATTGTACTGGCCTGCGCCGGCGACGTGCCGACCATCGAGATCTGCGCGGCCTCGTGGCTGTTACAGAAGCATGTGCCGGGCATCAAGGTGCGCGTTGTCAACGTTGTCGATTTGATGACTTTGATGTTTCCCGACAAGCATGCGCACGGGATGGACGAAATGTCGTTCAATGCGCTCTTCACTGAGACGGCGCCCGTGATCTTCGCCTTCCACAACAATCGCTGGCTGATTCATACCCTGGTTCACGGGCGTTCCAATGAAGGCCGCTTCCATGTGCACGGTTATATGGATCATGGCACGACCACAACTCCGTTCGACATGGTGGTCCTGAATGAAATGAGCCGGTTCCATCTTGCACTGGATGCACTGAAGCACATCCCCCGTCTTCGTCTGCAAGCGGAGAATGCGATCAACTTCTTCAACCAGGAACTGCAACGCCACCACGACTACATTCGAGAACATCTGGAGGATATGCCGGAGATCAGGAACTGGCAGTGGACGAAAGACTTCAGCGATGCCGCCGCGCCGGCCCCACTGGCGAAGGGACATCCGCAGAAGGCGATGTTCACCGACAGTTAAGCGTCGGTCGATTGAAATCGAGACAGAGGCCGCCATCGCACGAGGTTTGCGATAACGGCCTCCACTCCCTGAACTCCGGTGCGCAGGTGGAGATAAAAATACGCTTGTGATTTCAGCTGCTTTCTTCAGTTTCCCTTCTGTCGGCCCGTTCGAAGAAATGTGCTTCGGACTTTTCGTTCCGTAGCAATATATGGTCTATACCTTTGCCTCCGGCGCGTCGGCGACTGCCCGCGCCGGTATCTCTTCCGGCAAATCAAGGCGTGCCACACCAATCCGATTGTCCGCCATCCCGTAGTAGACGTCGAAGCGATTTGGCGTACCAAGATCGTCGCGCCGGTCGATACCCGTGGGGAAAACGACATTGTCAACGGTCCCATCGCGTTCCTGTGGAAGCGTCGGCGTTAACACCGGCTCCGGCGAACGGTAGCTAATTACGAGCGGATGCTCTTTGGAAAAGATCATCACCCCCGCCGCATAGCGCAGCATGTGCCTGTTTGAGTCAGGCTGCTCGATTTCGCTGACCCCGTGGTAAACGATCAGCCAGCCGTGTTTCGTCAGGATGGGTGGAGTTCCGCCGCCGATCTTGAGTCGTTCCCACGGCGCGACTGGAGATGCCAGGCGATGATGAAAGGTAAACTTGCCGGCGTGGAAGGGCTTGCGGTCAAGTGTCATTTGGCAGTAAGAAATCCAGATGCTCTCTCGATCGATATCCACTTCGCGGGTTGCAGGGCTACAGGCGGTTTCCTCAGGCCGGGTGCCCGGAAAGAGCGGCCTGTGGAGCAAGGCCAGCTCCGGCTGACCGGATGGATCGGGGATAACAGCCGGGAAGAGGCTTGCATCCTTGTCGTCTACGTCGCCGAATTCGATGCCGTCTGCCGAAGCGAAAGTAGCGAGTCCAAGGCGTCTCCAGTGGAAGATATCTTCCGATATCGCCAGGGCAATCCGCGGGCCATGGGACGACCATGCCGTGTAGGTCATTAGGTATCTTTGCAGAGGCCCTACAAACGTAACGCGAGGATCCTCGCAGCCACCGCCTGCAGGCCGCAATTCGTAGTCGGCTTCCGGCTCCAGTGCGATGCCAAGCCTATCAACACCTGTTGGATCGCCGGCCTCATTGAACCGCACGCGCGCTATCCCGATCCGCGAATAATTTCCCTTCGCGACCAGCCGCGGGAAGAGATAAAGTTCGCCATCAGGGCCTCGAACGACTCCCGGATTGAGAACCCCTTCCACTTCATGCGGATTACCGGGCTCCGGCTCCATGATCATGCCCAATCGTTGCAACTTGAAGCCGCTCATCGAATCTCCTCGCCCGCTTGCTCCATCTGCCAGGCTCATTTCTCACCCAGGCAAGCAACGATAGTACTGATAACCAGGTTGGTATCTCCAGGCCCTTTTACAGGGATCGACACAACGCCGGCTTGCTCGACCGGGTAATCGTTTCCGCCTGGGAACAACGCATCGCCGATGTAAACCATTTCTCTCAATGAAAGGTGGAGAGTGTCCCGCAGCTTTCCTATGCCGTAGGCTTTGTCAATGCCAGGCTTGGTCACATCGATCGAGGTGGCGCCGCCCATGCGGATGGAAAACTCCGGGATAAGCGTCTCCAGGATCGCTCGAATCTTTTTCCTCTTGGCAAAATCGGGATCCCACTTTTCCTTTTCTGCGAGAGGAGCTTGCTGACCCAGCGCGGAGAATGTCACCTGGCTTCCCCGGTCCTCAACTACTTTTCCCCACACCTTTGTGGCGCGATAGCCTGCCTCTTCAGCCGCCTTATCCAGAGAGTCAATAATCTTCTTTCTTTGCTCCGCCGTAAGATCCTCTGAATAAAGCTCCTCCCACTTTCCGTCGTATTGAAAGAATTTCGTTCCACAGGTTGGAAGCAGAGACAAATTCGCAAGGAGACTGTCCTTGGGCAGATCGGAAAGGAGCTGCTTTTCAAACTGCGCCCATGCGCCTCCGGAGATCACTGCCACTTTGGTGACGGCCAGGAGGTCACGCAGCAGCGCCGCAGTCTGCGGAGCGAGAGACGACTTGCTGGGCGCGAGGGTGCCGTCCAAATCGAACACGATGAGCTTTTTCATTCATCTCCCAGTCTGAGATTCTGTTATGCGGATGACTTCTTCGACCATCAAGGGATCGCGATCTCCAGCAGGATCACCTCTCCGCTGGGTTGAAACGCGCACACTCCGGCCTCTGCCGGCAAGAGCCAAACATCTCCCTTGCCCACCGCGTAGGGAGTGCCATCGTGCGTGATTTGGCCTGATCCCTCAATACCGACCAACACGCGCGGCTTTTCCGTCGCTCCAACGGTGAACCGATCTTGCCCAAGGACTCGCCACAACAGGAATGCAGGACAATCAAAGAGCCTCTCGCGTTCAACAGGCGTAGTGGTCTCCACGCGGGCCGCCACCAGGCCACTGTCGCTCGCTCCGAACGCTATGCAGGCAAAAGCCTGATCCACCTGGAGCGGCCGCGGCTTCTTGGTCTCCGGATCGATATGGCCCCAATCGTAAAGCCGAAAAGTCGTATCGCTATTCTGCTGAACCTCAAAGACCATGACATCGTCACCCAAAGTGTGAACCGTTCCCGCAGGGATGAACACGGCATCGCCGGCCTTCGGGGCAATACACACGAGCTGGTCCGCAATGGTGCCGTCATCAAGAGACTGGCGCAGACTGCCGGCAGTTGTGCCTGACCTCAGGCCGGCATAGATGTGGCTCCCCTTCTCAGCTTCAATCACAACCCACGCTTCGGTCTTTGCCGTGTCGCCCGCAGGAATCAGCTCTGGGTGCGCATCGCTGGGATGCACCTGCACAGAGAGCATCGCGTGCGCGTCCAGAAACTTGAGCAGCAGCGGAAAGCGGCGGAAGCGCGAAGACAGCTTCCCCATGAGCTGTTCTCGGAATTGCTCCATCACTTGGCCGAGCGTCTGGCCCTTAAGCGTTCCATTCGCAACCAGGCTTTGGTGGTCGGTGCGGTCGCTGAGCACCCACGCCTCGCCGATAGGTCCAACGCCCGGAAGCGGCGCGGAGAGCAAGCTGGCCAAGCGGCGGCCGCCCCACAAACGATATTGATAGATGGGGTCGAACCGGAGAGGATACAACTGTGTTTTACCCATCGTTTTGCTGCCCGTCTTTTATCCTGGAAACTTCAATTCGCAGCAGGCGCAGGCATCGCAGGTTGCCGATGGCCATTTGGAACCCACGCCAGATCGCCACTAAGCACGTAAACGGACAGGGCCGCAGCCATGAGAACCGCTCCTACCCAGAAGCGCCAGTCACGATGCATGCGCCGCCAGTAAGGACCGGGATCGGGCTCGCCCCTGTCGCTGCTATTTCCTTCCAGGTTGTGCTTGCTTCCAGTCATTTCGTCTCCATCTCCTGGGAGTATTCGCCCCGACGCGCTGCCTGATTGCATCGGGCACGATGATACAAAGCCTTCTGTGCAGCCTTCACATTGGTCTCCTGCCCCTTCCAAATCTCCAAGGCCGGCTGCTGGATGGCGCGGGCAAACGAAAATGCCAATGCCCAGGGCAGACGCGACTTGAATCTGACGTTCATCGCATTCAAACGGGCCGTAGCCAACTCCGCAGGTTGCCCGCCCGACAGGAACGCAATCGCCGGCACGGCAGCGGGGACGGCTCGCAGGAAGCAATTCACTGTAGCGTCGGCCACCTCGTCCAATGCCGGTTGACTGCTGCATGCCGTTCCGGGAAGCGCCATATTTGGCTTCAGCACCATGCCTTCCAGAACCACCCTTTGCGCGAACAACTCGCTGAACACCGTGCGCAGCACTTCGTCGGTGACCTCGCAACATTGTTCCAACGTGTGCTCGCCGTCCATGATGACCTCAGGTTCGACAACAGGGACGAGGCCAGCTTCCTGGCACATTGCCGCATAGCGAGCTAGAGCATGAGCATTGGCTTCGACGCAACCCCAACTCGGAAGCCCACGCCCGATCGCAATCACTGCGCGCCACTTGGCAAAGCGCGCGCCCATTTGAAAATACTCTTGAAGGCGATCGCGCATTCCGTCCAGGCCTTCTGTGACCTTTTCACCGGGATGGCCGGCCAGTTCCTTGGCGCCTGTATCCACTTTGATGCCGGGAGTAATACCCGCGGCAATGAGGACCTTGACGAAGGGCGTTCCGTCGCTCTTATGCTGCCGGAGGGTTTCGTCGTAGAGGATTGCGCCGCCTATCGACTCACCAAGCCCTGGAGTGGTCACAATCAATTCGCGATATGCTCTTCGAGCTTCGACGGTCTGCGGAATTCCAAGCTTCTCGAAGCGCTTGTTACAGGTCCCATTGCTCTCATCCATCGCAAGCAGGCCCTTGTGATCGGCGAAAAGTAACTTCACGATGTCTTTCAGCAATTGCGAATTCATTGTGACTTGCTCGTTTTCTGTCTCAGCTACAGTTATCACATTCTCTCCGCTCAAAGGCATTTCAGCTCAGAGACCCAAACGCGCCGAACACCACGATGCGCCGCAAATTGCCGGCAGTTTGTGCGGCCACTTCAGCGGTCCGGCGAATGCTCTCGCCGGGAAGAATCCACGCCAAATCCCATCGCATTCGACGCAACCTCAGAAGCGGTCATCGCAAAGCCAGCCCTAAATCTGCTGCGCATCTATGCTCCTGATGCGCCACGCGGATCATCTCAAGCCTTCCGATCCTAAGCGCCATGCACGCGTTGATCGCGGTGGCCGTGGCCAGGCGCAGTCCAAGCACCGCCGAAAGCGACTCTTCTCCAACGAAATCGCCGGCGGAGAGAAGCGTGACTTTGGCCTCTTTGCCTTCGTGCGAAACAACAGTGAGTTTCGCCCGGCCGCTCTGAAGATAAAAGACGGAGTCCGCCGGATCTCCCTGGGCAAAAAAGGTCTGGTCCGGCTTCATGTCGATGATTCTTCGACCAAGGTCGGCGTGCGCAAGGAAAGCGGCAGGGTCGAATGTGGAGTTGTCTTTATAGGTCATCAGCATGGAACATCCTTCGAGCCTTCCCGGACGCGTTACAGACTGCGGTTGGCGGATCAAAGACCAGGGAGGAACTGCCTCAGAGGATAAGAACCGAGCATTCCATGCAGCCTGACCGGCGACACTGGTGCCGGGTCGTTACCCGGGGTTGAGGCCGCAACTTTCGAGGCGGATTTTCCACACTTGGGGCCTACTACACGAATGCCTTGTTCATTCTCGCCTTCGCTCAAAGGCATAGTATGTTCTGTTTTGCTCATCCTTGAAAGATTTTTCAGGACCCGATTGAGGTTACATGTTGAAGAATTGCCAGGTGATTCGTTGAGGTCTGGTCAGTAACGAAAATGTCGGCTGGTGTTTGGGAACCGATCTTCGCTGTCCGGGAGTTGACACGAGCGCGATCGAGGTTGTGGAGGTCATTCCATGTCGAGCGGAGAAGGGCGATGGGGTCATGAGAGAAGTCTGGTATTGAAATTTCTGCTTTCCCTGGGGAATGAAATTGACCTCTCATCAATACTGTAAGGTCCGCGCGACATGAACCTGTACCCAGGTCTGGTGTTGCGCACCCCGAACGGGGTCATTGCGCATTCATTGAGTGCATTCCTGAGGGTGTTGCGCACTTGCTTTAAGCAAATGCGCAACGGGGAAAGGGACTCGGAATCGTTGCGCAGTGGGAAGATGGGGGAACTGCGCAACGCTTGAAGCGAATCGGAGCGTTGCGCAGCCTGTAACTGTTCTATCGCGCAACCTCACGAGACGAGCGGGATTGCACTCCACCTTCCGGTTCTCCATGCCAAGCCGGTAAACGAGTGACAAAAACGCTCGATAGCGGTTCGCTGTTGCTGGCGTCTTGCAGTGTTTGGCAAGCCAGTGGTTCATCTCCTGCGGCGTGATCCTGGCTGCCGGGCGCTCCCGAATGGCTCTCGCAGTATCGAGTCCTTAGTCTTGTAGTGCTCAAGCGACTTGAGATGAGTTTCAGAGTGTTTCAATGCCACGTCTGACAGATGACCGAACGTGACAACCTTCCCCCGGAACCAACTCCGGGAGTTTTCAGCTTGCGTCGTGCATCAGCTTTCCGTTTCTTATACAGGGCAAGTGCATCCCCGGGCGTCCTACTTTTTCTCTATGCTGCTTTCCATCGACGTAGTAATTGATCCACCAACATCCCGACCCGGCTGGACGCTCGAATAGGCCTCTCGCTTTTGAGGTGATTCCTGCCTTCTTCATCTCCCCTCCGCGATGCGTGCTGTTTCTATTAACATGCACCATGCGAAAAATGGATCTGAAACGAAATATCCAATAATTCAGTAACATTTGTTTTTTGTGTAGTTTGAATGGTGGGCCCGGAGGGATTTGAACCCCCAACCAAGGGATTATGAGTCAGATTTTGGCTACTTTGCAGGATGTTGCATGGTGTCGCACAGTGTAGAATAACTCTATTATTTACAATATATACAGGCGATTCTATCTCTGCATGAAGTAGCACCGAGAAGCATCAAATTCCAGTTCAAACATGCACCAAAACATGCACCAGATTTGTCGGGTAGAAGAGGCCTACCGGCACTCCAATAGGGCTCGACGTCTCAACTCGGTTGTTGGGTTGAAGTCGGCCAATGTTTACCAATGAGTCCGCTGTTCTCTCTGGATTCCCTATTTGCCGCGCTTGAACAAGTCGCGGAGAACGTCGTCGGCGATGCCCCAGATGAAAGAGACGATTTTGTTGTGCGTTGCCTGGTCCACTTTCGAGTTTGCTCCTTGTCAAGAATCAGTTCTCAGCGCTGCCCTTCTTCGTTCAACTACCAAGGCCGAGGTCAGGCTGCCTATCGACGCCGAATTGGACCACTTGGTCAGTTCATAGGCGCAGTGCGGGGCATAGAAGGCCGTGAGACCCATTTGTCTGGCAAACGATACAAGAATAGCGCTCCTGCGCCCTTCCAGTCTCAACCTAATGGAGAAGTGCGCCATGCACCCCAAGGAAGCCGTAGAAGTCCTTCGATTGGCTGAACTAACGATTGCGGCCAAAACCTTCACGCGTGCGCGAGACGTTCTTTGTTATTGACGGGAGAGACCTGGTCCTAGACATGAGGAATCACCGGAAACCCACGAAGCTTAGACCAGTTGAGGTGAACAGTCCCTTGCTTGAGTATTCAACCCAAGTATTCACTGGAATTCAGCCGGTGGGTTATCCTCGATACCGGAGGATTCATGAATATACAGAACATCGTTGTTGAGATCGATGCTGAGATATCCAGGCTACAACAGGTAATGGCGCTGTTAACCGGCACCAGCACTACCAAGAAGCAGAAGCCGGGTCAACCAGCCAATGCCAGCTTGGCCGCCAAAGCCAGAACAAGACGCACGTTGAGCGCGGAGGGGCGTGAGAAGATCGCCGCCGCCCAAAGGGCTCGTTGGGCGAAATCCAAGAAGGCCGCGAAGAAAGCCCCCGCGGTCGGGATACGTGCAAAGAGTAAGAAGAAGCGCACCTTGAGTGCTGGAGCGCGCGCCAAGATCGCAGCTGCTCAAAGGGTCCGGTGGGCCAAGGTGTGGAAAGCCAAGGAGAAAGCCTCTGCGGCAAAAGCTGCAAAGAAGTCTGCTCCAGCTAAGAAGGCTGTCCCCGTAAAGCGGGCGGGTGCGCCGAAGACGAAGGCTGCTGTCGCTCCGGTAGCTCCAATCACGCCAGTGAAAGCAGCTTCGTAAAGCTCCGAGTGCGGGTGGTCCAGGCCACACAGGAGTCTGGGGCGGCTTAGACCTTGAACCATGTATTGCGCCCCTTGCCGTTGTCTTCCACAGACATCACACTGTGATCGCGACTTCGTCTGGCCATAAGTATCAGTTCTTTCATGCAACTGCGGCTAAACATTGGGACCCTGCGGGATTTAGCAAGGGCAGGCCTTGCTTGCTCCCAGAGGTCGTGGTATGTTTATTCCGCCACAAATCAATCACAAGGGCCTCTACCGCAGCTGCCCGGACTTTGAAGTTCAAGCATTTGCCAGTTACTGTGCATGGCAGGTCTTGGCTGCTACTGCTCAATGAGCAATTAACACACGATTCGCGATGGTCGCGTGCCCTTTCGTATTCCAATTAGGGTCGAGACCTTTGGGCTCAAGTTTCCGCTTTGAGATCTTGCGAGAATCTGCGGGCTGTACGGCGGCACCGTCAGTGAATGGCGGTCAAGCGCATTCTTGGCCAGTTGTGTGCCGCTAACCGGATTGCTATTGCCGGAGGTGAAACAACTGTGACTCGTCATTGTCAGATTTCTTCATTTCATTCGCGAGGGCTCGCTCTCATTCCACTTGAGATCCTTCTCCTGAGCACGCTTTGCTTCAGCCAGTTGCCTTCAAATGACAAGCAAGTTCCCCGACGCATTAACGGAAGTTTGGGTGAGACGAATCTGGTGGCACTGAAAGGCCACTTGCGCCCCGATACAAACGCTTCAAACGATCTTGGGCAGGTCGAGCCGACGACCGTGATGCATGACATGACTGTGTGGTTCCGCCCTTCGAGCGCGCAAGTCGCGTCACTCGATCAACTGCTCCGAGATCAACACGACCCGCAATCGGTACGCTATCACAAATGGCTGAGCGGCTCGGATTTCGGAAGTATGTTCGGATTAAACCAAGAAGATATTGAACAGATTGCGGACTGGCTGCGGCAGGGCTGGGAACAGATGCCGCCAAGTCTCCGAACTGCGAGTCCGTGACGCTGCGTCGGCACGCAAAACCTTGCTCCTTGAATTCATTCGATCTGGACATTTTCAACAAAGTCCTATATATTGGACCATATAAGGCCATAGGGCTTTATGTATGGAGCCTTATAAATGAGATCGAATGTGTCAGATGTTCTGCCCCCCGCCGTCAAGCGGTCGCTGACCAAATTCGGCAGCGACCTAGCAACCGCCCGGCGAAAGCGTGGGCTCACAATCCTTGCCGTCGCCGAACGCATGGGCGTTGCCAAGAATACTTACCTCCGCGCAGAGAAGGGAGACCCCAAAGTCGGCCTTGGCGTGTATGCGATGGCGCTTTTCGTCTTGGGCTTTGGCGATCCTCTTGGCGCTCTTATC
>Ga0182014_10005132_pt1 | contig 14668 bp, 13 predicted proteins | sample 612S2DmetaG_FD_120489 | JGI IMG/M metagenome (GOLD analysis project Ga0182014, IMG submission 120489) | Permafrost microbial communities from Stordalen Mire, Sweden - 612S2D metaG | ecosystem: Environmental > Terrestrial > Soil > Wetlands > Permafrost | place: Sweden: Stordalen | collected... | reverse complement strand
GTGAAGATCCGCGCAGGCGTCGCCTTGTCGTTCCCGCAGTGGGCGATTCGCCGCAGGTCTTCGGCAGCGGGCTACGCCGGGTTCGGCCTGTTCGGCCGTGCGGCCTGAGCGCGCTTCCATTCATCTGGCAGCCAGGCCGGAAGGTCGCTGAGGCGCGTCGCCGGCGGTCCTTACCTGCCTATTTCAGGCCCCCACCAAGGCGCCGGCCCGCGCCAATTCGTCAACTTGCCGGACATCGGCGGCCGCCAGCAGCAAACCGCCTGCCGCGGCGTTCTCGCTGGCCTGGCTCTCGTCCCGCGCGCCCACCAGCGCGTGCGTGATGCCGAGCTGCGCGAGTGTCCAGGCAATCACCAACTGGCCGTCCGTCAAGCCATACTTCCCGGCCACGGGCCGCATCCGGTCGAGCATTTCCCTGACTCGAATCCGGGACGCGCGGCTGAACAACGGGCTGTGGCTGCGCAAATCGTCTTCCGGGAAAACGCGGTCTGGATCGACCTTACCAGTCAACAGCCCATTCGCGAGCGGCGAGTAGGCCAGCACCGCCATATGGTTTTGCGCGCAATAAGGCAGGTACTCGCGCTCCAAGCCGCGATGGAGCATGCTGTACTGTTACTGCGCAGCATCCACCGGCCCCACGGACCGGTATTGCCGCACCTGAGCGACGGTGCAGCTGGAGACTCCGATGGCGCGAATCTTGCCCTGCTTCTTCAAGTCGAGCAGCGTGCCCATCGTCTCTTCGATTGGCGTGGTGGAATCCTGCCAGTGCGTCTGGTAGAGATCGATGTAGTCGGTTTCGAGACGCCGCAAGCTTTGTTCGACTTCATATCGAATGGAGTCCGCGCCGAGGTAACGGTGAATGCGCGCGCCGTTCTGATCGACGAAGAACGTGCCTTTGCCGGTGTGCCAGACCAAGCCGCACTTGGTGGCGAGAATGACCTTGTCGCGGCGCCCGCGAACGGCTTCACCCACGATGCGTTCGGAGAGACCGAGCCCATAGGCCGGCGCGGTGTCGATGAAGTTTACGCCGGCATCGAGCGAAGTGTGAATCGAGCGGACCGACTTCTGAACGTCGGTCCCTCCCCACATCCATCCGCCGATGGCCCAAGCGCCATGCGCCACGACGGAAGCCGTAATTCCAGATTGTCCAATAGGTGTGTATCTCATACTTGCAGGGATTGCATCTCATGGGCCATCCGCCAAATATTGCATGGAATCGACTTATCTGGCGGGGTGGAGAGCCACTGCGAAACGGGCCGGGGAGCGGGATCGCGAATTCGCGAGTTGCCGCGAGTTACGGCTGGATCGCCGTCTTAAGGCTGGGCTTGAGAGGCATACCGGCAAGGCTGCGGGCGTCCCATCCCCCGCCGAGCCCTTTCACTAACATCACCGACGCCACCAACCGGCTGCCTTGAATCTGAGCGGCCTCACGCTGGTTGGAAAGCAAGCTCTGCTGAGCCGTGACTACGTCCAGATAAGTGACCAGCCCGCCGGTATAACGATTAAGCGCCATATTCAGCGCAAGTTGTGAGTCCGTCACGGCGGCGTCCTGGGACTTCGCCCCACTAGCGAACACTTCGAGGCCGGCCAGCGCATCCTCGACTTCCTGAAACGCCACCAGCACGGTTTGGCGGTATTGCGCCACCGAGTCCTGGTATCCCGCTTTCGCGAAATCCACACCGGCGCGGATACGGCCGCCGGAAATAAGTGGCTGCGCCAGCGTCGCGCCAACCGCCCACAGCGAACTAGGCAGCGAGATGAGGTTCCCAATGCCGGTGCTCTCGATGCCCGCGCTGGCCGCCAGTTGCAAGCTCGGGTAGTAAGCTGACGTGGCCACGCCGACCTGGGCATTGGCCGCGGCCATCAGGCGCTCTTGCATCGCAATGTCCGGGCGGCGTTCCAGCAGGTCCGACGGCACGCCGTCCGGTATCGCCGGAAGATCCTTCGCCAGCGAGCTGGACTCCACCCGAAAATCCTGGGCCGGGGCGCCGCATAGCACGGCGAGCGCATGCTCGTAGTTGGCGCGCAGGCGGCGCTCCAGAGCCGCTTGCGTGCGGGTGGACTCCAGCAACGCCTGTTCCTGCGCCAGGTCGAGACCGGAAGCGACTCCCCCGTCGTGACGGTTCTGGACCAGCGCCGTAGCCTTCTCCATCGACGCGACCGTGTCGTCCAAAATGCGGATTTCCGCATCCACCTCCGAGAGCGTGAAGTAGTCAGCGGCCGCCTCCGCGGCCAGCACCAGCTTCACGTTCTCGAAGTCCGCGCCGGCGGCCTGGTAGGACGCATTGGCGGCTTCCACACTGCGCCTGGTCTTTCCGAAAAGATCCGGCTCGTAGCTCAGCACGAACGGCAAGCTCCAGGCGCTTTGCGTAACCGGCCCGTCCACCACCCCGCCCAGAGACGGGCGGTTGGCCGAGAGCCGAAACCGCTGGAACGACGGCGACACGCCAACTTGCGGGTAGAAGTTGCTCATGGCAACCGAGGCCAGCGCGCGCGCCTGCTCCACCCGCGCGCCCGCCGAGACCAAGTCCTGATTCGCTGCCAGTACCGCGGTTTCCAGGCGATTCAGTTCCGTGTCCCGGAAGATCTCCCACCACGCGCCCTTGGGGATCTGATCTCTTGGATCTCCCTGCCGCCAGGGACCTTCCGTATGCCAGGCCGCCGGTTGCGGGACCGGGGGCGTGTGGTAGGCCGGCCCAACCGGAGCGCACGCTGCCAACAGGGCCGCCAACCCGGTCAAAACCGTGATACGCGCGCGTCTCATAAGGGTCTCCGTTCCGACCCATCCGCAGCAACGTGGACGCTCTGGCCGTTCTCCAGCGAGTCGGGAGGATTCTGCACCACCCTATCGCCCGCCCGAATGCCTCCGAGGATTTCCAGACTCGTACCGAAATCGCGCCCAATCGCGATGGGCCGCAATTCGATGCGATCGCCGGGCCTCACGACAGCCACCGCCGGCCCTTCGGATCGGAAGAGCATGGCGCTCGATGGCACGGAGAGCCGGCTGCCATTCACCGGCACGTCAAAGTGCACTTGGGCATATGCGCCCGGCAAGAGGCGCCCATCCGGGTTCGGGACATCCACTTCAGTGAGGAGGGTGCGCGTATTCTGGTCTATCGCGTTGGCTGTCCGCACCACGGTCCCGGTGAAACGCGCCGACGGAAATTCGGCCAGAGCGATCCAGGCCCGCATGTCCGCGCGTATGGACGGCGCGTCGGCTTCCGGAACGCTCACATACACGCGCAACGGATCGATCAACGCGAGGTTGAACAGCTCTTTGCCAGATCCGCCGTTGCCGGCGTTCACCAACGCTCCGATATCCACGTTGCGCCGCGTAAGCACGCCCCCGAAAGGAGCGTAGACGTACTTGAACGATTCGAGTTGTTCCAGACGCCGGACATTGGCGTCCGCCGCGGCCATGTTCGCCTGGGCCTGGGCGTAATCGCTGGTCCTCTGGTCGAGCTCCTGTTGCGAGACCGAGTCCGTCCGCCGCAATTCGCGCCAGCGGTCCGCGCTGGTCCGCGCCAGGTCCAGGGCCGCCACCATCTGCTGGCGCGCCGCCTGCGCTTGGGAGAGTTCCTGGTCCACTTCGGGCGTATCCAAGTCGGCCAGTAAGTCGCCTTTCTGGACGGTTGCGCCGATGTCTTTGTACCAATGGAGGAGATAGCCGTTGGTGCGCGCGTAAATGGGCGATTCCGTGTAGGCCTGCACGCTCCCCGGCAACTCCAGCTCGTTGGACCGCGGTTCGGGCCGCGGATAGGCGACCGAAACCGTGGTGACCGCCAGCCGCGCGGTTTCCGCCGACAACGCGATTTGCTCTTTGGCCCGCGCCTTGATGCTGAGGACGCCGGCGGCGGATAAGCCCAATACGGCCACCAGCGCCGCGACGATCCAGCGCATGGCGGAATGGGACTGCGTGTGAGTGTCTTCGGCCTGTGATTCAAGTAATGAAGTCTCTTGGGTAGACATATGTTCACCTTCAATTCGAGGAAGATTTCCGCTCGCCGGCTCCGTGGATCAGAGCGAAGACCGTCGGAACAAAGAACAGGGTTGCAATCGTCGCGAAGAGCAATCCACCGATCACGGCCCGCCCCAGTGGCGCGTTCTGCTCTCCGCCTTCGCCGAGTCCCATGGCCATGGGCGCCATGCCGATCATCATGGCCAGTGCAGTCATCAGGACCGGGCGCATGCGCGTATGGCCGGCCGCCGCCGCGGCCTCCCGGGCCGGCATCCCTTCCTCCACCCGTTCCCGGGCGAAGGAAACCATCAGGATGCTGTTGGCGGTGGCTACGCCCACGCACATAATGGCGCCGGTGAGCGAGGGCACGTTCAACGTCGTGTGAGTCAACAGCAAGGCCCATGTGATTCCAGCCAGAGCGCCGGGCAACGCCGTAATGATAATGAACGGGTCGAGCCACGATTGAAACTTCACCACAATCAGCAGGTAGGCGAGCACGATGGCCATAGCGACCCCAGCCCCCAGTCCGACGAACGACTGCGCCATCGTAGACACCTGTCCGTTGATGGTCAGATGACTGCCTTTCGGAAGCTGCTCTTGCAGTTGCCCGGTCACAGCGCGGACATCGCGCGCCACGCCGCCGAGATCCCGGCCCTGCACCGACGCGAAGACGTCCACCAGCGGCTGCACATTATAGTGGGAAATCACAGCAGGCTGGTTTACATGGCGGAACGACGCCAGGTTCGCCAGGATTTGCGGGTCGGGCGAAGCAGGGGTCCGAATGGGCGTATCGAGCAGCGCTTTCACCGAATCCACTCGATACTGCGGCGTCTGCACGGCCACGTTGTAGCTGATTCCGTTTTGCGGATTGAGCCAGAACGTGGGCGCCGTCTGGAAGCTGGAACTCAAGGAAACCAGCAGGTTCTGCGCCACGTCGCGCTCGCTGAGTCCCACCGATTGCGCGAATGTCCGATCCACGTCCAGGTGCAGCGTGGGATTGTCGTAGGCCTGCTGCACGTGGACGTCCACGGCTCCCGGAATGGAGCGCAGCCGGTTGGCCAATTCACGCGCCACGTTGTAATTGGCCAGTTGGTCGGCGCCGGCGATCTGCACGTCGATAGGCGCGGGCACGCCGAAGTTAAGAATCTGCGTGACGATGTCGGCCGGCTGGAAGAAGAATTGAGTGGACGGAAACCGCCGCGGCAGTTCCTCCCGCAACAGCTTCACATACTCCGCGGTTGGCCGGTGATCCTTCTTGAGCGAGACCAGGATCTCGGCGTCCGGCGTGCCGATGGTTCCGGCGTTGCTGTAAGAAAGATTGATGCCGCTGTAGGGCAGGCCGATGTTGTCGAGCACGGTGTCCAGTTCGCCGGCCGGGATCATGGTGCGGATGGTGTTCTCGATCTCGTCTGTCAGGCGCGCGGTCTCTTCGATCCGCAGGCCGGTGCGCGCGCGCACGTGCAGGCGCATCAACCCGGCGTCCACCTGCGGAAACAAGTCCTGGCCCAGCGTGAAGACGAAGCCCAACGAGGCGATACAGAGCGCCAGGAATGCTGCGGCGAAGATGCGTCCGTGCCGTATGCAAGCTTCGAGTGCGTTCCGGTAGCTGTCGCGCAGCCGTTCGAAGGCATTCTCGAACCGCTGGTGGAAGCGCCCAAACGCGCCCGGCTCCGCGCGCAAATTGTGGTTGCGCAAGAGGAACATCACCATCGTCGGGACCAGTGTTCGCGAGAGCAGATAGGAAGCCAGCATGGCGAAGATCACGGCTTCCGCCAGCGGCACGAACAGGAAACGCGTAACCCCGCTCAGAAAGAACATGGGCACGAAAACGATGCAGATGCAGAGCGTGGAAACGAACGCCGGCACGGCGATTTCCTGCGCGCCGTCGAGAATGGCATTCCTCAGTTCTTTTCCGAGCAACCGGTTCCGCTCGATGTTCTCGATTTCCACAGTGGCGTCGTCCACCAGGATTCCCACCGCCAGCGCCAGGCCGCCCAGAGTCATCAGGTTCATGGTTTCGCCCAGCGCGCTGAGACAGATCACCGAAACCAGGACGGCCAGCGGAATTGAAATGGCGATGATCAGGGTGCTGCGCCAGTTACCTAAAAACAGAAGGATCATGGCGGCCGTAAGGCACGCCGCGGTGAGCGCTTCGCGGATGACGCCTTGGACAGCCGCGCGAACGAAGATGGATTGGTCGAACAGCGGCGTGATCTTCAACTCCGGCGGCAGCGCCGCGGCCATCGCCGACAATGCCGACCGCACATCGTGCACAATCGTGAGCGTGGATGCGGAGCCTGTCTTGTAGACGCTGAGCAGCGCGCTGCGGCCTCCGTCCTGCCGCACGATATTGGTCTGCGGCGAGAAACCGTCGCGCACTTGCGCGACATCTCGCATATAAATCGTCGCGCCACCGAGGGTCTTAACCGGCAGGTTGTTCAGCGCGTCGATGGTCTGGGTGCTGCCGTTCATTTCCACCTGGTATTCGAGAGGCCCGAGTTTGGCCGTGCCGGAAGGCAGTATCAGGTTTTCCGCGCTGACGGCGTTCACCACATCGTTCGGCGACAGCCCTTTGGCTTGCATGGCCGCCGAGTCGATGTCGATCGAAACCAGCCGCTGCTTGCCGCCATACGGCCAGGGAACCGATGCGCCCTGCACCGTCGCCAACTGAGTCCGCATCGTGTTAGCGCCCAGATCGAACAACTGTTGCTCACTTAGGCGCGAGCTGCTAAGGCCGATCTGCAACACCGGCACGGTCGATGCGCTGTAACTCAGGATCAGCGGAGGCGTCGTTCCCGGCGGAAGCTGGCGCAGTTGGGTCTGGCATATCGCCGTGACTTGCGCCAGCGCCGTCGCGATCGTGACGGACGGCCGGAAAAACAGCTTGATCACGCCGACACCGTTGTAGGACTGCGACTCCATATGTTCGATATCGTTGACCGTGGTGGTAATGCTGCGTTCGTTAATCGTAACGATGCGATCCGCCATCTCCTGGGGAGCGAATCCGTCGTAGTTCCAGATCACGCTCACCACCGGTATCCCGATGTTCGGGAAGATGTCGGTGGGGGTACGCAGAATCACCAGCGGGCTGACCAGCAAAATCAGCAGCGCCAGCACAACGAAGGTATACGGGCGGTTGAGAGCGACTCTAACAATCCACATATGAGCATCCCTGCCCGTTAAGAATGCAAACGCAGGGCCGAATAGAACGGCCCGCATCTTATAGAAATAACGGAGGTCGCGCCCACGCCACACGGCGCCGGCTGGGTTTCGGACTCGCGAAATCGCGAGATCTCACGAGTTAATTACCGCCGGCCGAACGGAACTTGAACTTGTCGATCTTAAGCGCGCGGATCTTCGATTCGAGCGTAGATGCCGGAATGCGCAGCCGCGCCGCGGCGCCATGCGGTCCGGCTACCCGGCCCTTCGCCTCCGCAAGCGCAGCCTCAATCGAGTCTCTCTCGTTCTGTTGCAGAACATCCCCAGCCGAAGCTGCTTTGCGCGCCACGGCCCCCCCCAACATACTTGCGTCAATTCGCAGAGTGCCGCCCTCCGCCAGAATCACGCCGCGCTCAATCACATTCTGCAGCTCGCGGATATTCCCGGGCCAGTGATACGATTGCAGCAACTCCATGGTCTCCCGGTCGATACGGCTGACCTTGCGGCCCAGGCGCTCTCCGAAACGCCTTACGAAGTGCTCCACCAGCGGAGGGATGTCTTGGCTGCGTTCCCGCAGCGGCGGCACTACCAGCGGAAAAACGTTCAAACGATAGTACAAGTCGCCGCGAAACTCCCGCTGCTCCACCATGGCCGGCAGATGGCGGCTGGTCGCAGCCACCAGCCGGACGTTCACCTTAATGGTGTGCGCGCTGCCCAGGCGTTCGAATTCCTGCTCCTGCAAAACCCGCAGAAGCTTGGGCTGCAACTCCGGTGGAATGTCTCCCACTTCGTCCAGGAACAAAGTTCCCTGATGCGCCAGCTCGAATCGCCCAGTCCTGCGGGCAATGGCTCCGGTGAACGCGCCCTTTTCATGGCCGAACAATTCGCTCTCCACCAGCCCCAGTGGAATCGCGGCGCAATTCACCTTCACGAAAGTGTGGTCGCGGCGCCCGCTCATATTGTGGATGGCCCGCGCGACGAGTTCTTTACCGACGCCGGTCTCGCCCAAAATCAGGACGGTCGAATCGGTGGGCGCCACGATGGCCACTTGTTTCAGGACGCTCTTCAGCGCCGCGCTGGAACCCACAATCTCTTCGAAGTGCTGCCCGCTCCGGATCTCCTCGTTCAGATAGACGCGTTCTTCGGCCAGCCGCTGTCTGGATTCCGCAACCCGATAGTAGTCCAGCGCATTATCCGTCGCCAGCGCCACCTGGCTAGCCACTTGACGGAGAAAGTCCACATCGTCCTCGGTGAACGCACGCTCGGGAAACCGGCCGACGTTCAGAGTGCCAATCAGGCGCTCGCGCGCAATGAGCGGCAAGAAACACGCCGACTTCAGACCCAGCGCCAGCGTTGGATTGATCTTCGGATCGAAGCGCCCCAGTTCTTCGGCGCCCAGCACCAAAGCCTTGCCCGTTTCAAGAACCATGCCGGCCGGCGTGCCTAACCGCGGCACCACCAGTTCTTCGGCCGCGGGCTCGGGCAACTCGGAAAGATCCCGCGCATAAATCCGCAACTGCTCGCCGCCGGGCTCCGGCAGGATCACGCTGGCGTAATCGCACCGCATCGCCCGCCGCACGTTGGAGGAGACGGCGCGCAGCAACTGCCGCAGGTCGAGATTCGGCGCCAGCGTATTGTTCAGGTCCAGCAGCAACCGGAGCCGGTCGCGTTCCTCGGCCAGCGCCGCCTGCAAGCCGAGGGCGTCCTCGTGCGCCAGAGCATTGTCCACCGCCACGGCGATTTGCCGGGCCACTTGTCCCAGGAACTCGACGTCCGCTTCGGAATAGCGGTGAGGCCGGGCGTAGCCAAAACCGACCGCGCCCAAACGCCGATGCGCCGTGGTCAAGGGCAAAATGCAACACGAATGGACGCCGTTCGCCAGCAGCAACTGAAACGCCTCCGGATAGCGCCGGTCCTCGGCGAGGTCGGCAACCGCCAGCGGCTCCTGCGTGACGAACACCAGCGCGCTCGGTGATTCCTCCATGGGCCTTTCGATTTGCCACCCATCTTCAACGGCTCCAACGCGCGCGGGCCCTTCCATGACGTGCAGGCGCATGCGGTTGTGTTCGGGATCGTGCAGCACCAGCCACAGCCAGTCGAAGCGGAACACGCGCGGCAAGCGCTCCACAAGATCCCGGAAGAGGGCGGTCAGATCGCGCTGCGAGGCCACCGACTGTGACACTTCCAGCAAGGCTTGGTACTGGCGGGGAACGTCGCCCGGCGCGCATAATGGCCCATCCATGGTATTGAGATTATTATAGAAAGCCGGAAGATGCAGGCCGACGTTCATTGGGAGGGTACTGTGGATCTGAAGCTCACGGATAAGGTTGCGCTGGTAACCGGATCGACGGCCGGGATTGGGTTTGCGATTGCCCGGTCGCTTGCGAGCGAAGGGGCTCATGTCTATCTGAATGGGCGCACCGAAGAGCGAGTGGATGCCGCGATGGCGGCCATTCGGTCACACGCAGCCGCGGCCAAGGTGGATGGCATTGCGGCGGATTTTTCGAGCTCCGCCGGAGCGGAGGCGGTAATTGCGAAACTGCCAGTTGTGGATGTGCTGGTGAATAATGTTGGCATCTTCGAGCCGAAACCGTTTGCGGAGATTCCCGATGCGGACTGGCAGCGGTTTTTCGAAATCAACGTCATGAGCGGCGTGCGGCTCTCGCGGCACTATCTCGCGGCAATGTTGAAGAAGAACTGGGGGCGCATTCTTTTCATTTCGAGCGAGTCGGCGGTGCAGATTCCGCCTGAAATGGTGCACTATGGAGTGACCAAGACGGCGCAGATTGCCGTGGCGCGCGGCATCGCGGAGTCGGTGGCAGGCACCGGCGTGACGGTGAACAGCATTCTCGCCGGACCGACCATGTCGGAAGGCGTGATCGCCTTTGTCGAGGCGATTTCGAAGCAGCAGCACAAGCCAAAGGAAGCGATTGAGAAGGAGTTCTTCGAGCATGTGCGGCCCTCGTCCTTGCTGAAGCGCTTCGCCACCGTTGATGAGGTGGCGGCAATGGCGACCTACATGGCCAGCGAGCTTTCTTCAGCTACCAACGGCGCCGCGATGCGGGTGGACGGCGGCGTCGTGAAAGCAATTCTCTGAGATGAGAAATCCCTGGAGGGACTTCTGGCGTTGCCGTTCCGGCATGGAGGCGGCACTGCAGCCGCTAGTCAGCCGCGCGGAGCAGACCTTACACTACTCGCTCCTACCTCATCTCGGCGGACATGAGCCGCTGGCGGGTCCGACGCGGCTAGCGGCGACAACGGAGGCCGCGGTGGGCGTGGCGGCCGAGGAGCATTACCGCGGCCAAGACGGAGCCGCAGCTCCGCCGTTTTGTTGAGGAGGGTGGGACAGTACTGGCCATCGGCAGTTCGACCAGCTTCGGTTATTCCCTGGGCTTGCCGCTGACCAACGGGCTCACCGAAGCCGGGCCGGACGGGACACAGCGGCGCCTGGCAACGGATAAGTTCTACGTTCCAGGGTCGATCCTGCAAGCAAGTGTGGATCAGACATTGCCGGTCACTTACGGGCTTTCGAGTAAGCTAGATGTCTTCTACGACAATAGCCCCGTGTTCCACTTACTGCCGGATTCCGCTTTGAAGGGAGTCCGCCCAATCCTGTGGTTTCCCAATCCGGAGCCGTTGCGCAGCGGGTGGGCATGGGGTCAGCAGTATCTGAACGGCACGGTGGCCGCCGTCGAAACGAGCGTGGGCAAGGGCGAAGTGTATCTGTTCGGACCGGAGATCGTGTTTCGGGCGCAGCCTCACGGGACATTCCCGCTTCTGTTCAACGCGATTTATCTGTCCGGAGCCACGCAGGCGCAGTTGCACTAAAGAGATGGGGCCGGATGTATCCGGCCCCTACTTAGCGCGCCGACGCACTGCGGTGGCGGCGCGCCATCTGCAAACGCTGGACTGTGGAGATCAGTGCGTCGATCTCATCGCAAGTGTTGTAGAGCGCCAGCGACGCGCGGACCGTGCTCTCGACGCCGAACCGCCGGAGTATCGGTTGCGCGCAATGATGTCCGGCCCGCACGGCGATGCCTTCGCGATTGAGGAACTCGCCGATCTCGCAATTCCGCCTAAGGAACTGGGTCGGGTGCGCGCTATGCGGCTGGCGGCGCGATCTTCGGCCTGGGCTGGGCGCTCACGGGAGCTTGTCCGGGGCCGCTCTTCGCTCTTGTGGGCAACGGCGTCACCGTGATGATTGCCGCCGTCGCCAGCGCGCTGGCCGGAACTTGGCTATACGGATTGTTGAGGCCGAGACTCCCCCATTGATCCGCGTCCGGCCGCCAGCGTAAGCTATGGCGGCGCTAAACAGGGCTCCGCCCTGATTGCCCTTGACGGGCCGCCGCTGTCCGCGGCCTGTCCGTCCTAGCGCACCGAGGTGTGGAGCATAGGCGCGCCGAGCTTATTACGGAGTTCGTCCAGCAGATCGAAACCCTCCGACCCTCCCTGAAACAGCCAGAAGTCCTCCAGTTCGTGCCTGCCCGCGTCCATTTGAAACAGACCCTGCGACTTGTGCTCGGCGATGACCCAATTCACCACGATCTGGTAGTTCAGCGCATTGTGATAGCCGAAACGCTGGGTGCGGTCAAAGACCAATACCGGATCCGGGCTGACCGTTGCGCTGATGTCCCGGAGCCCGGCGAAACGAACGGGCGCTTCCGTCTTGTCTTGAGCATCGGCGCCGAAGACCAAGGGCCGCCGGCTGGACGGAAGCCGCGAAACGGCTTCGAGCGCCAGCAGCGTTGCCGCCCGGTGATGCCCGTGCGTCTGCTCGGTCGGCAACAGCGTGAAGAGCACGTCGTAGCGCTCCCGGCCAAGCAGATCGGTGAGAATCGCCAGCAGAGCGGGCCGGTCCCAATTGCTGGAGTCGGCGGTAGCGGCATCGGTGGCGAAGCCCAGGTCTTTCCGGTCGAGGAAATAGTGACGCCGGATGCCGAGCACCTTGCCGGCTCGCCTGGTTTCTTCCTGCCGGATCGCGGGTAGGTGGGCGCGGCCATCGGCCTCCGCGGTAAGCGGGACTCCATAGAACGCCTCGGCGAGCGTGGAGTACCGATATCCCGCCTCTCCGTTAGTGATCACCACCTGGTCGGCGGCCCACCCCTGCTCATGGATCAACCGGTAGAGAGTGCCCGCTAAGGCATACTCGTCGTCGGGGTGCGCGACTACCGCCAGCGCCTTATGAGCCACTGGCTCGGCGCCCATCTTGACACGCGCCAAAGCCGCCGCGGCCATTGTGAGCAGGAAGTCCTTTCGCGAAGGCAACACGCCATCAGACCTCACGAGGCCGCGCGTAGTGCCCGCTCACATCCAGGTCGAATTTCCCTTCCGCGATGCGGCCGGCGTCGATGTCCGCGGTAAGGATGCCCTCGCCGCCATAGTACGGTCCCGCCAGCACTTCGCCGAGCGGGCCCACGATCACGCTCCCGCCGCGGATGGACTCGGAGGGCGACGATCCAGCCACGAATTGGCACGCCGACAACACGTAACCTCGGCCCTCAAGGGCAATGTGACGCATGGTCGGCATCCACGTTTCGCGGTCGTCCACCGTCGGCGCACAGTAGAGTTCAATGCCCTTCGCATAGAGGGCGGCGCGTAAGAGCGGCATGTAGTTCTCCCAGCAGATAGCCGCGCCGATCCGCCCGAAGCCGGTATCGATGACCGGCAGCGTCGAGCCATCGCCGCATCCCCAGATGATACGTTCCATGGCGGTCGGCGCGAGCTTGCGATGGCGCCCCGCTAATGCTCCGTCCGGAGAGAAGAACAGCGCGCTGCAATACAGCGTTCCGCCGGCGCGTTCAATGGCGCCGATCACCACCCAGATGCCGTGTTCCCTGGCCGCCGCGCCCAGTCGCAACGTCGCGGGCCCCGGCGCCTCGATCGCGCTTTCGAAGTAGCGCCGAAATAAAGCACGTCCCTCCGTCGTTCGCGACCCTACCCGCGCGCCGAAGTCCGCCCCCTTCGGATAGCCGCCGATGAACGCTTCCGGGAATACCATCAGCCGCACGCCAATCGTGGCCGCCTCCCGGATCAGCCTTTCCGCCTTGTCCAACGACGCCTCGGTGTTCATCAATATGGAACCGGCCTGGACAACCGCAACTCGGGTGGTAAACATGGAGTCTAAAGTACCATGGTGTTCCGCCTTTCTATTCGGGATTGGGGGACTGCGATACCGAGCTTCAGCTCCTAACCGGTGATTGTGATTTGCATCAAACGCGGCGGACCCTCCCTTGCAATTATGCATTGTCACTGCACAGTTGCAAGTGCTCAAGTCGTGCTCCGCGGGCTCGGCAGCCCGAAATGCTCCTGGACTTCCATCGCAAGCACCAGTACCACAACCGCGACAACGGTGGCCGCTGGTTATGATAAAGGTTATTCGGGTTTCTTAGGATCTTGTGAAACTGAATCTGGCACTGTCTTCGCCCATGCCACAGACCGGATCGACACTCAAGGCGGAAGTTGTCGAGGAGCTCGCCCGCCTGGGGAGCACACTGGTCGGGTTTGCTCGTCATCGCGTTGGGCGGACGATGGAGAGGTGCTGCCGGACTATCGCCCAAATGCCATCTGGCACTTGGCAAAGACGGTGATCGTGGTGGGAGTCCCCATGCTTCTGCCGATTGTGGAAAGCACGCCGTCCATCAATTACCAGGAGATGTACAACGCTAGCAACGTGCTGCTGGACCAGCTCGCCTTCCGGCTCTCGCTGTTTCTGAATGGGCGCGGCTTCGCCTCGGTCCCAATCCCTCGCGACGGCTATGGGAATTTCGAGATTCTGCTGAAGAAGATGCCGGCATCGTTCAGCCACGTTTACGCGGGAAAGTACGCGGGGCCTGGGACCATCGGCTTCAGCCACAACCTGATCAATCCGCAGTTCGGTCCGCGTGCGCGCTACGTGTCGGTGTTCACGGCCGCGGAGATCGACGGCGACCCGGTCATCGGCAAGATCTCTGCAAGAACTGCAAAATGTGCGCGAGGCTGTGCCCTGCGGAGGCGCTTTCCGCGAGCGCTGACAGGCTGCCGGCGGATCTCGACGCCGTGGCTTGTACGAAACACCACCAACGCCTTGTGTCAAAATCGCGCTGGCCTTGCGGGGTATGCCTCAAAGTCTGCCCGATCGGCGAGGATCGCAAACTGTATCGGCGCACTTCCACTTGATAATCGTTGATCTGCATGGTCGCGGTAGGGACGGCCATTGCTGGTCGCCCCCCGCACAGATCCGTACGTGCGCTGCTAACGCATACGGCTCCTACCTCGGATGGGTGGCGTCAAAGCGAACGCTCGGATAAGGATGCAGAATGCGCGGGTAAGGCAGCCAGCGGTCCAAGATCGCGCAGTGTCGCTCCCACTTCATGCGGCGCTGGCTACGTCTCCGCAGCACTTGCCACCACACAAATTGGAGACGATGCCGAAATCGGCCCAGGGTCGCACTGTTGCCCGGCACCGCGTGGTAGAGGTAGTAACCGTGGAGGACCTTTCCGAGCCATCCGCCGACTTGCGCAATCGGTTCGTGCATCCGGCGTTGCAGCGCCTGCTTGATCTGCTGCAGTTTCGCTC
>Ga0182014_10005131_pt1 | contig 14669 bp, 12 predicted proteins | sample 612S2DmetaG_FD_120489 | JGI IMG/M metagenome (GOLD analysis project Ga0182014, IMG submission 120489) | Permafrost microbial communities from Stordalen Mire, Sweden - 612S2D metaG | ecosystem: Environmental > Terrestrial > Soil > Wetlands > Permafrost | place: Sweden: Stordalen | collected... | reverse complement strand
TGACGCCTTTGTTCAGCACTACAACCAGAAGTGCGCCCCCTTCACCTGGGTGGCCACCGCAGACTCGATCCTCGCAAAGCTCAAACGACTTTGTGAACAAATCTCAGGGACACAACACTAGATCTGTCCTCTCTCACGATAAGACTCTCTGCGACCAGAATCGGATGTCTGGCAATGACGCGCCAAAGTCCATGTTGTGGCCAACGTGATTTTACTACCGCCCACGCGTCCGATCCTGTCACCAAGGCTTCCAGTTGCTCTGTCTGCGTGTCCAATAGAAAGCATTTTCCCTGGCCGACCAGCAAAAGGTTGTCACCGCATGCTTCCAACGAAGTGAAATAGTGGGCTGCCTTGAAAAATGGGCTCGCCACACTCGTTCTGTTTGCGACGAATCCGTCGACAGGCCGATAGAGAAATAGTTGGTCTGGCGTTAGTACCCAAAGGGCGTGGCGACGTCGATCTCCAACGATGGAAACGATTTCCCGTTGGTCAATATCAGTGCTTTTGAATTTTGCTCTCGAGGAGATCAGAATTCGTGACATCCAAGTTGCGGGATCGAGTTCCATCACTCCCGTCTCTTTGTCTCGCTCGAACGGCGTGCCAACAACGGCATACAGCTTGCCGTCCAACGCGCCCAAATCCAGAATGCTCTGGTCGGCCAACCCGCTGGACTCGTTGAGCCACTTGGCTTCTTCACCCTTCGCAAAGACGAGAATACCGGTTTGTGGGAATCCAACGAAGATTCTTTCGCCCACGCAGGCCACTGAAGGCCCGTACTGCATATATCCCCAACTTACATATCGCCCAGGCCCGTCCGAGGGCAGAACGACCGTTGAAAAGGCGGACGCATGTGGTGCCAATCCGATGGGATCGAGCCATACGACTCCGCACCGCTCGTCGGTAGTCGGGCCCTGCGTGTAAACAATGGCCGTGACATTCTCACCGCAAATGATCCGCCGGAAATGAATATCTGGATAACGCGCGGGAATTTCCAGCCGCTTCTTCAAATCAGCCTGAAGAGAAATGATCTGGGTCGGTTTGTATATAGGTTTGGAATCCGGCTCGGTCGGCGTGGGTATTGGGTCAAGTATTGACGCTAGCCGGTCTTGAAACTGTCGGTTCTCCTTTTCGTCCGTCGCAAGCGTCACGCTGCGCAACGCAGTCCGATAATCCTCGCCAAGGTAAGGATAGATTCGTCGAGCCTCAGCGACACATTGAACGTAAGCCCGGGCGTGCTGCTGCGCCTCTTCGAAATTCACCAGCCCGCGTCGCTTCAGCGATCCCCACCACGGGCATACGCTATAGAACCGCGTACTGGCGCGTTCAGCCAACATCCTCACGACAACATCTTGGGAATGGCAAAGCTCGTCGAGAAAGGCGGCCAAGCGCTCACCAGCGCCGGGCTCCAATGGCCATGTCGTCGCTTCAGGGCGGGCGTAAACTCCGACCAGACCGGACCAATTTTGATCCAATGGCGAGTTAAGCAGCGCTGGATGTTGCGCCTCGAACAAATCAACGGACTCAAACAAACTAAGGCGTGAATACTCAATTGCTTCTGTTGTGCTTACGCAAAGCTGACAGGCACCGGAGATGCACTCCAAGAGTTCGAATAAATGATATGACTTATTTGCCTTGAGCTGTTCATGGCAGACCCATACCGTTCTCCAGAACGCGCTTCTCAATTCCTGAGCGCCCGCGGGATCATCGAAATAGACACCCTTGGGTGGATTCGCTAAACCCGAGGACACGCTATTAAGGAAGAAGTAGGCGTCATCCGGGAACTGTCTCGTGCGCCGTACGATGCCTTCCAGCACCGTCAGCCCATGCAGGCTGTTGGCGATGAATTCATCGGGCGTATTCCCAACCCAGCGGCCATACGCCTTCAAAACCAGCTCATCATACGCGATGTTATCTGGCTCCAATGCAGAAGCCGCCTCTGCCAGGGAAAGTGCCCGTTGGGGTTCGTGCGCAAGCATTCCCGACGCCTCATCAGCCAGCATTGCCGCTTCGGCAGCCGGGTCCATCGAGCCGCAGTCGGCCTTTGTGCCGACGTTGGACGCGATGATGCTAACGACTGTTTGTTCCAGATTGGCGAGATTGGTCACGGAGCCTGGGACGGTCGTCTCCAGCGTGGTGACGTTATTACGGCGGCAGCGCAAGGTCATGATGACGGCGTTTGTTCCCTGAGCGCGGTCGATTCGGTACGCGCCATCGACAATTACGGTGGAGGCAAGCAGTGACTCCGGAAGTCCTTCCGACAACGCGCGCTCTTCGGTGAGGGGACGCGTCCGCACCCGTTCCATGACGACCAAGCCGGGTTGCAGCGAGAGTCGCTGTTCGATGGCTGGGCCAAGCGTTTCGCCCAGCCAATCCCAGCGCTTTGACATTTCCTCGCTGCGAAACGCGGATATCGAAACGGTGCGCGGCGTATCGGTTCCGCAGACGAAATTCGCCAACCGGAAGACCGTGCCTTTCGCGAGGGAACGCGCCCGTTCTTCCGAATCACCGGGCTTGCTGGTGAGTCCAAACATCACGTCCCAGAGTCTCAGGCCGTAATGCGCATCGACGAGGAGAACGCGCACCGTTTGATTCGTCTGGAGTTCCAGCATGAGGAACGCGTCTGCGGCGACCAGTTTGCCTGCTTTGACCGCGTTGGTGCCCACGAGCATCATCCCAAGCGACTGCTCGCGTAGAATCTGCTCAACCTGCCCGCGTTCAAGCAAGGCCACTTGCGGCTCGTGGCCCAATGCCAGTGTAAGGAAGTCTACAAATTCCACTGGCGCACGTTGCCCAGAACCGACATCCACGACCGCCAGCTTCGTGGGCCGTCGGTCGCCAGCCCAGCACGGCGACGCGAAGGTGGTCAGCATAATTAGGATGCCGATCCGCCGGCAGGCAGCCCGCGTTTCCGCGCGCGGTCTCACTTACTGACCAATTTCGGCAGCATGCGCTCCGTTAACTTCGCGGCGGCGTCCTGAAGAGCGGTCTTCCCAGCGAGATGCTCGGAAAGATCGACAGCGACGCTGGTTTGGCGGTCGATGAACAACACGTTACCGGTGGTTTTGTCGATAGCCTTCATCTCGACGCGGCCTTTGCAACTGACGAGGTTCCCTTTCCTCATGCCGAACTCGCTGAACGCTTCGCCAGTGATCTCGATATCCGCTTTTGCCAGCGGGTCCTTCTTGTCGGCGACAGTGAACCCCAGCTTCTGGAGGATGAAGCCGACTTCAGTTTCCGCTGCGGGGTCGATGGTCGGCGAGCCGACGTGGCGCTCCGCGATTACGACGGAAACAATCGGTAGTTTCTTGCCTTGTACCTGCGGCTGAAGTCGCGCGATGAGGTCTTCCGGCTTTTCGACCCTGGCCACGAGCGTATTGGCTTTCTCCGTAACAATCTTGGCAATGCGCGCCGCCATGTCCGCCGACATATCCGCGACCGAGGCGCTGCCGGTGGTGCCGCGCACCACGTCGCCGTATACGCGACTGGTTTCCGTGCCAATCACTTTCGCAACGATCATCGTCTCCCGGCCGACGTTGAATACGCGGCCCGTCACGAGCACTTTGGCGCCAGTCAGGTGGCCAACCTTGGCCGCCGTCTCAGGGTCAATGGTGCCCGAAAGGCCGATCTCCTGCTCGCCAAGCGCCTTCTCCAATTCGGCGCGCTCGACCGTAATCACGTGCGGGTCGGCGGAAAGTTGCGCATTGATCAGGCTGGCGACTTTCGGTCCCAAATCGCGAACCGCTTCGTCCTTGGATTCAAAATCGAAGACGGCGACCGTCAAGACGTCGGCAGCCCGTGCTGACGGTACCAAGATCAGCAGTCCGACACATATGCATGCAATTCTCAGGTTCATAGCGACTCCTTTCATTCTGTTTGATTGTCCGATGGCAACCGCAACGCATTGGGTTGCAGCGCCAACTCGGCGTCACGGATCAACGTCAGTTGCGGCAGAGGCGAATCGGCCAATCCGCGCAGCGCGGCCTCGGGTGTCATGACCACTACGCCGGCGCCAATGCGCGCCGCGTACGACGTCGGCACGGTCGACGTGCGAATCCATACCGCCGACATTCCTTTCTTCACGCGGGATTCGACGGACTCTGGCAGAATCCGCCCATTCGACCAGACAATGGCCAGTTTCGAATCTGTCGGCTCGGTTTCAAAGTCAGCGGCGCCGATTGCAGCCTGTTTCAATAGCGGCTTCAGTTGCCCATCCGGATCGTATACACCAAGCGGCGGCTCACCCGCGAGGACAGACAGTCGCTTGAGCAGGTCGTTGGGATAAACGGTCACTTCCATCGGCCCGATCCCAAGCAGTTCGACCCGAAAACGGCTTGACGACCTGACGGCGGGGAACTCCAGTGGGAGTGTCTCGAGCACGGTTTGCCGCGGCAGGATCTGGATTCTCTTCCACGACCGGGCTTTCCCGATCGGGACGGTGGTGGCCGAAGTCAACTGAAACAGGAGTATCTGGACGTCGCTCGTCGCAATTGTATCACCGATGTTGCGAAGCGTTACGCGGATGTTCTGCGGGCGTGACGCAAATACGGCCGGTGGCTCCGCATCGGGCACCAGTTCGATCTGTGCTGTCGCGGCGAGTGGCCATAAGGCGGCAACAAACCAGAACGCCTTGTTCATGAGGACATCCTCAGCGGTTGCGCGTCGATGTGATAGGCCCCCGCGCGGCGCGTGGGTTCCGCGCTCGTCCAGACCACGTTCGGCCCAGCGACCAACACATGCCCAACGCCATCAGCCAAAACGTCCCAGCTTTCCGCGTTCACGCGAATCCGTTGGCCGCTGAATGTGATGTAGGTGCCGCATTGTTGGTCGTGGCAGACATCCACACGCAATGGTGTCGATGACGGAATATCCGGCTTATCCGACAATTCCAGCCTTACGCCGCCGCTCTCCACGACAATGGCGCGTATCTGGTTTGGAAACATCGATTCGATCTCGCGATAGAGTTTGGTGTAGTTCGGTTGGGCGGTGGCGATGGAACTCTCCATCCACAGGCCGAAGCCGACGATCAGCGCGACACAGGCACCCGCCAATCCCCAACCCCAGAACCGACGGGAACCGGCCGAAGTCGTCACCTCGGCGCACGCCCCTCCAGACAGTTGCGCGGTCACGCGCTTGGGGAAGTCTTCCCAATACCCGGCGGAGCGTTCGGGCGTACGAGCCTTCTTTAGCCGTTCATCCAGTTTCTTGTCTGTATCGTTCATCTTTCTATCTGGTAAGACAATCCTTTACGGAGAAACCTTTGCAGTATTCTCCGACTTGTCGTGCTTCTTCAGAGTGAGCAGCCAAATTCCATTGGGACCGGTGATGGCCATCTGTCTGTGGTCCGGGAGAAGATGAAAGCTTTTCCACGGGTAAGGAAGGTTTTCTTGTGTTTCTTCGGTTTCAGGGAAGTACTCCAACTCCGTCGCATTCGTTGACACCCGCCCGTTGGCAAACCACAACCACTCGTCAACGAATACGTGAGGCGGCCGTGTCGTCACCGGCAGCCGCAGGACTCCTTCCGGAACGGGGATTTTCGGGCCAGCTGGCCTCTGCTTCTCGTCGCAGATGGAGAGAAAGCGTGTACGGCCGGTCGCCAGTTCATAGGAAATCACACCGCCGTGAAATGCGCCTCCACAGGATTGGACACTCGTGTAGGCGTAGAAGCGAATGAGCATCGTCCCGTCCCCCATCAAATTGGCCCACCAAGGCGAGGCATACAATTGCACGAGTTGCGTTAGCTTTTCCGTCGCGGTGTCGATTTGCCAAAGGCCCAATTGTGGAGCGCAGGGGACCGCCAGACTTACGGTGAACAGGATACGGTGGCGCTCCAGATCCGGCATCATGAATTCGATTTCGGTCGGAGGAGACACGTTATCGAGGCTACTCTGCGCCTCACGTCGCTGGCTGGAAGCCAAGACCTTGCATTCACCGGTCCGCAAGCTATAGGCAACAAGATATCCGCCGGCCAGACCCGCAAAGAGCTTGCCGTCCAAGTATGCCAGAGATTTTATCTCATTTGACGGTAAGCCTTGGGCGGTACTGATCTGTTGCACCTTGCCGCCTGCCAGTGGCAACACAAAAATCCCAGAGTCCGTACCGACGAACACTTTCTGATCACCAATAGACGGGATCGCAACGAAAGAATTATCGTAGCCGGTGCGATTTCGACGCAGGGCTTCCCCCAGAAGGGTCGGTTGGCCTCCGTCCAGAGGGACGCGAATTACTTGTAAACGCTTGCCTGAAAGCACGACATAAAAGTCCTTGGAATCAGTCGCCGCCCTGAGGATCAAGCCATCCCCAAATATCGAAAGCGGAGATTTTTTTGAATACTGCCCCGGAGCTTTGAAGAGGAGCTTCGTGGCTTCCCATGGGACAGACAGCTTCGGACCCGTCTCGGTTTTGATATTGAGTTGAAGCAAGACCAAATCGCGTTCAAACGAACCCGTATCCCAACACCACTGCGCCGTGTCGAGATCGTGGCACTCGCCCGACCGAAACAGCGCCAATACGCGATGGGCGTTGTCAACCAACTTCGGGTAGTCATCTGGCGGGCGTGGATCAGACGCAGGAGGATAAGAATCAAACGTTCCGAAACTGTCGAACATACCGCCGCGACCGAACTCTGGCCCGTACTGTTCGTGGACGTAGAGGTAAGGGGTAAGCGCTTTTCGGGTCACCAAATACTCGATCTCCTTCCGCCCGAGCATGAATTCGAATAGTTCCTGAAATTCTTGATGCCTCGTCTGCGGATCCGGCAGCAGGTCGATCAGATCGATCGCCGCATTGTACAGCAATAACTGACACTGTGCCTTCGGCCCTCGACGCGGCGCGGAAATCTGCTGCCGAATGAATTCCTTTGCCCGTTGGTATTGTTGCTCAACCTCGGTCGAGGTTGAAGAGGCATCGCGCAGCTTCGAACTTAACTCGCCCGCCAAGCCATACGCGGCCACCACCGAATCAGGATGGTGTTCCATCTCACGGAAGAGTTCGTCGAATCGTGCGTAGTCCTCTGGCTGCAATTTCCAGTAATTGATGTGAGGCGTCCAAATCCCCAGCCCTCCCGCGTCTGCCCCGGGCGGTTTCAGCGCCCATCCCCACGGGCCTTTAGCCTGATAGCAAAGCCGTGCCAATATCCGCGCGCTCGTCCGGTCCGCGTTGTCCGAATCGAGTGAAAACTTCTCCGCCATCTTCAGCCAGGCCCGGATACAATCCAATGTGTCTGCTGTCCATACTGAAGACGATGGCGCAAGTTCTTCGAGATCGCGCAGCCACCAGCGCAACAGTTCGGTGTACGCTTCAAAGCTGTGCTGATCTTTCACCGCGGCGCGGGCATGGGGCTCGACAACTCCGAGGACCAATGCTCGACATTCCCCTTGGAACTCCAGTACCTTGCGCGCGTTGTCCGCGTCCAGGTCGTGAAATGCTAGCTGCGCTTTGTTCCAAAAATCGCCGCCGACCAGCCAGTGTTCCGGCCCATCGGTCGTGGTGCCGGTGCGCGCAATGACTTGCTCATGGAATGCGCGGCTGATCTCCAGGGCGCGCTGGGCTAAATCCAGCGAATCGCCCAGGTCGTGGATCGGCCCCGTCGCAGATAAGTTGGGGAAATGCTCCCCCGCAGTTCGGGCAAGGCGCCCCACCAGCGCCCCTTGATACTTCGTGTTTGTCGGCATGAGGGCGTTCGCCGCTTCAAGGGCCCTAAGCCCATTCGCCGATTCCCCCAAACCCATTAGAAAATTGGCTTCACGATAAAACCGTTCCGCTTCGCGGGCGCGGTTAGCCACAATCCGAGACGGCGTCGCCTTGAGTATTTTTTCCAATTCGAGGAGCAACTGATCGCTCAGGTCCGCGGGATTGTCCGATTCGATGCTTGCGGTGGCCCGGCCCAATTTTGCGCCGCCGGTATCCGACAAGATGGCCATCCCGCTCAAGCCATTGGTCGCACCGTTGCGAGAGATGTCCAGTTCGATGAGCACCAAGGACGGAAGCAGTTGGTTCGTCTGCCCGCCCGCAGGCAACAGCCGCTCCTTATTCACGTTTTCGAGATGCTGACGTTCCAGCACCGCCAGGCTCGGCGATTGGACCAGTTGACGCTGAAGAATGTTGCCGACGGCCTGGCATGCGCTATCGAATTGGCGCGGCAGATCGACGTTGCGCACGGACAAAATACACACCCTCGTCAGACTACCGGCGGGTCGCTGTCTCTTCTCGCAGCCGGCTTTCACAGCCGCGTCCACCTCGGCGGCAGCCACCTCCGCGTTTGTACTGGTCAGGACCGAGTCCCCCAGCACCATGCCGGTGGCGGCATCGAACACGACCAGGCCCAGCGCTTCCTTCTGATCGGGAACGGTCTCGAGCGAGGCGAAGACTTGCACTCCGAGCAACTGTCCCGCCGCCACCGCCTGCCCGGCCTCACTCAGACCGCAGTGCATCAGATTCTGTTCTTGAAGTACCCGCTCCACCTCGCGACGTTCCACGAGCGCGATGTCCGCTTCGGCGCTCAGCGCCGTTTCCGCGAGCGCCAACACATTCTGTCCCGCTTCGCCCCCGCAGGTGCTCACCAGTGCGACGGTCGTCGTTGCGTGAAGGCAGGTCGCGGATGACACAAACCCGAGCGAGATCAACCCAAGGATGAACATCAGATGCATCTGAGGAATTGGCCTACTCATGAGCGGTCAAAAGTCTTTTCAGTTTCTTGCGGGCGGTGAACACGCGCCAGGAGACAGTTGTCTCGGAACAGCCCAGGACGCGGGCGGCTTCGGCGTGGTTCATGCCCTCGTAAGTGGTCAGGATTACGGCGGCCCGTTGCTTCGGTGGCAGCGCCAGTAATGCTTCCTGTACGCGCGCGGCAAGTTCATTATTGCGGTCAATGGCCGCATCAGGCTGTTGGGCCCATTCGTGATGCAACTGGGCGCGTCGTTGCTGGCTTTTTTTCCAATTCAGACAGGTATTGATGCCGATGCGGTAGAGCCAGGTGGAGAACTGCGCATCGCCGCGAAAGCTGTTCAGTTTGCGGAACGCCTGGATGAAAACCTCCTGAGCGAGGTCTTCGGCGTCGCTGGGCGAGCCGGTCATGCGGAATGTCAGCGCGTGGATCATCTGCTGGTAGCGACGGATCAACTCTTCAAATGCAGCCAGATCGCCTTCCCGGCTTTGACGGATCCAGCCCAATTCTTCATCGCGCCGCTCCATGCCGTTTCAATTCTACCCAATCCGACAACTCAGCACGACAAATCCTTTGATCATTTCTTCGGCAGGGTGAGCAGCCAGAGCCGGGTCCGTTCCCCGACCAGTATTTGTCGATCCCCTTGCACGTGACGTGAACGCGTCTTTTCGAGCCGCTGAAGGTGTTGGTCTGGAGCCACGAGAAAGGACACGGCATGAACGGCAAGCGGTATACGACCCGAGACAGGATACGCCTTCAGCGAAAGTCGGACGCGGTCAGGCTGAAGTTTAGGCTCTTGCGGATGGACTCGCAGTTCAGCGCGCCGTCGCTGACTGCCTACGGCACCAGCCGCACCGCCGAGGCTTCGGTGGACAAGTGGCTGCGGCGCGACAACCCGGCCTTCGACAAGCCCCGTGAGGGCTTCCGAGAGGCTAACCCTCATCCCTGAAAAGGGAGAGGGGGATGTCTGCTCCGCCCGCGACTGCGAAGCGGCGTGGGTATAAGGGTCGGGCGGAAACGGAGGCCGGCGGTCAGGGTGATGAGCTTATTGTCGGCGAGCTTCGCGGAAGGCGCGGGTGAGGGTGGCGGCGTTTTTGCTGTGTGAGAGCCAGCCTGATTCGGAGCGCGGCGCTTCTGGTTGTTTCGGTGTGGTGTTTTTGCCGGTGCTGTCTCTGTGCGTTTTATGTGATCGACCACCGCGTGGGTTCGAGATGCCGATTTTCGAGTATAAGCTGATTTGTTCGATAACTGCTTCAGAGTCAACGACCCATGACGCCGCAAGGCGGCAGGGGTTCGCGCGACTGGTGCGGCGACACGATTCGCTTGAGGACTGCCCCCTCACCTTAATCCTCTCCCCCGGAGGGGAGAGGAACCCCCATTTCCCTGGTTGCGAAAGGGTGTCGGGTTTTGATTTGACATGTTATCGCTTTATGATATGCTCCCATCCGATGAATATGTGATTGTTCTTTGACATAGGGGAAAGAGGCTGAGGATGCGGCTCGCCGGAAGGTTCGCCCTCCAAACGGCCCGGTCCGCGGCGATTCACGCCGAGAGCTTTCAGGGCAGGGAGCGCCGTCGCTACGATGGCAGGGTGGGCTTGGGAGCCTACCCCTACCAGAGGCGGACCGCACGCGGAAGGGGACGCCTTCCGCAAAAGGGTGCTTTTTGCGAAACGAACCCAAGCTCTCTGGATCGAAGATGCGTGTGGATGAGCTTGTGGAATTGGTGGTTAGAACTTTCGAAAATTGGATTTTCCGTTGGGTTCGTCCCCCCCAATGGGTTCGGTCGGGCGTTCGCCCTTCCATAAGATGATGCGCAAATCGGTGCGCGGAACCGAAAACGAAGCCAAAATCGGGTGAAATGGTTTGCGTGGAAGCGCCCAAACCCCGGTTGACGGCGGCACGCGGGCCGCGTGCCCTACAATAGGAATGAAAGGGCAGCTCTTGTTTATGGTCGGCCTGCTTCGTGGAAGGCGATGGTTGCCATGTTGGGAGCTGACCCGAAAACTTTGGGCCGGTTCAACTTTCCGGTTTCAAGTTCTGCGCGATGACGGTGGCGTGCTCTCGGCTCAGCCGGGCGCCTTGTTGCAACTCTCAGTGGCGATCCTGACCATTGCGGCATCAGCGAACATAGTGGGTCAGGAAAGGGATTGCCCGGCGACGATGACGGCGGTTAAGATTTGCACAGACCTTGAACCATCACGAGCCAATCAGAGCTGCCGCACGACGAGCCATGTTGGATCCGCTCTTGCTTGTTTGCCTGTTTCTCAGTCTGTTCGCAGTCGTGTTTTGCTGGCGGGGCGCGGCGACACGCGGCTTTGAGTACGACGAACTCTGGATGCTGCGTCATTACGCCCGGAAGGCGTACGCAGGCGAGATCTTCCGGGATTTGAGAGTGCCGAACAATCATCCTTTGTACAGCCTGCTCGTGCGCTATGCGGTGGGACAGGGCGGTGATTCGGAATTACGGACACGGCTGCCGTCGCTGGTGGCCGGGATCGGTTTGTTGGTGGTGCTTTTCCCCTGTTTCTGTCGCTGGACGGGGAATCGCGAGGCGTCGCTGGTGGCATTTGCGTGGTGCCTGTTGAGCGCCCCGGTGCTGTACTATGCCCAGGCCGCGCGCGGCTACGAGTTGCAGGCGTTTCTGGTTGTATTGTTTGCATTGCTGACCGTCGAAGCCAGGAGCAACGCGAACGCGGAACGATGGTGGTTGGGGTCGGCGGTAGCGGTTGGTGTTGCCGCCATGCTCACCCTGCCAACGTCGATTCTCTACCTTGTGCCGATTGCCGGATGCGACCTCGCCGAGCGTGCGGTGCGTCTGCGGCGAGCCGGACCGACGAGCATGCCGACCTTGTGGAAACGTGACGTCATGGCCGTGGCCGCCTATCTGGTCCTGTTCACGCTTGCCGGGTGGTGGCTGATGTACGGGTTCGGCCAACTCGTCAAGGCACGCAGCGCGTTCGGCGCGCCGATGACCTCCGTCAGCGTCTGGCTTTCATTTAGCGCGGCGGTTTGGAGCGAATTGTTTGGCGGGACCACGGCGGTGTTGATTCTTGGCGGCCTCTGGTTGTCGAAGCGCTCCGCATCGGGCCTGTCTTTGGCTTTCGTGATGTTCTTTCCGTTTCTGCTGGCCCCGTTGACATGCGGCGGACCATCGCGCGTATATCTGCCACTGATGCCGTTCGGGATGATGGCGGCGGCAACGGGGATTTGTCGGTTGTCGGAGTTGTCGCGGACGTTGCTCCGGGGGCGCCGGCGACAAGCCTTTCTGGTCGTCGTTGCGCTGCTGCCGCTGGTGGGGTTGCGGTTTGCCCTTGGACGCTGGACGCCAGCGGATTGGCGCAAGGTTGTTCCCGCCCTGCAGGAGAAACTGTCGAAAGATGTGTTTATCAATTATCCCAGCACGGCGGGTTATGTGATCCGCCATTATTACTTTCCGCAGATCGCCTGGGACATCTCTCGCCGGGTCCCGACCGGCACCGAGTTCACGCTGGCGCAAATCGGCGACAGCCAACATCTCAGCGCGGTCGACCCCCGGACCGGCAATTCGGTTGACCTGTCGGTCATGCCGGGGTTCGCCATGGGAACCGAGACGCTGGCGGGAGTGACAGTGACGTATTACCGGGCCGTGAGGCTGGAATCCCTGGAGGGTACACAGGCCAGTGTCGAGGGCGGCGTCACTCTGGCCGCCATCGGTCCGGACACCCCCGCTGCCGTTCGGCGACTTGCCGAGGCCCTGTGTGGTGATGGAGAACACTGCGGCTGGGTTGCGCTTGACGCGTTGCTGGACGAGGTGTTTGTTCCGACGGGAACCAGTTTGCCGACGGCTGGAGTTTTGTTGGCTTCCATCGACCGACCCCTCGCCCCGGCTCAAATGCGCCAAGTCAGCATCGAATCGGGAGGAAAGATCAGGTTTTATTACTTGAAACGGGCCGGTTGAGGGTGTCCGACTGACGAACCACGTGCGGCACAGGGACGGAAATGAGGCCCAGCGTAGAATCCAGACGTGCTCCGGCAGAGAGTGCGTTCGTCATGACTATGGGTCTGACGCCAATTGCCAGCCAAGTGGGACGACGAGGAAGACCGCAGCCGGGAATGGTTCACCGAGTCGTGAACGCGGCTTGTGTTGTTATGGTTTGGTTGCCGTTTAATCCGCGCGGCTGCGCCTCCTGGCTTTTCAAGGCAGTGAGATGTCGATACGATAGAATTTCTGCGTTTGGGTCGCGCTCGGGTCGGTGACGGTAACCTGCGCCTGCGGGACGTTAGTGGTCGGGCCGCCGATTCCTGTCAACGTCGCCCACGAGCCGCTGACCATGTCCGTGCGAAACTGCGGCGTGTACGTCCGTCCGCCAGCCACAGGATTGAACAACAGATTCTTCTGGTTTGGCTGCCCCGTCACGTTCTGGATGAGCAGCACGAACACGGATGCCGGGTTGGTCGGGTCGAGGCCGGCAATGTACTTGAACAAGTTGTTCTGGCCGGTGCCATCGGCATCGGCAGTCGGTGCGGCGTTCGGGTTGGGTGGCGTCCCGAAATACTGGACGAGCCATGAATCGGCGATGCCGGAATTGGCGTACGGGCCGAGCACCTGCACACTCGCGCTGCAGGTCGAGCCGAGGTACAAGCCGTTGAGCGTCCCGACCGGGGACGCATAGACGTTGGCCGCCGCCGTCAGCAACCCACCGCTGCTCACCGACTGGAACGGGTACGTCACGAAGCCCCAATCGATGTCGCTGCCGCTGAGCGTGGTAACCGTCGTGTCGTCCAGAATTGCTGTGCCGCTGAGTTGGCTGGTCGCACCCTCGTTAACCGACGCCGGTGTGCCGGTCGCGGTCAGGCTAACGACCTCGGTGAGTTGACCGATGTAGCCAGCCTCGGTCGTTTCCGGTGGTGACGCCACGGTCGAGATGCCGCCGATGCCGCCCACGCTGCCGTCCATTGTGTAATTGGCGCTACTCGTGCGCCTGCCACCGCCGTCAATGGTGCTGGTGGTGATGACGCTGGCGGCGAAGGCGTTTGTCGTCGCCGCGTAGAATGGGGCAATGAAAATTAGGAGTAGATGAGTGATGTTGGTCATAGCGTAATACTCAGTATCAGCCCCCACCACGCGAGGACGTACAGCGCGAAGGTGACGCGGAGCGAGGTCATTTCAACTGAGCTGCCAACTCGGTTTGGTAGGCTTCGCTTGTGGTTGCATCAACGTGATTGCCGTCGCCCATCAGTTCCTTTCACGTCTGGGTGAAGTTGGGGTGATCATTGGTAAACGGGGATTTCGCCCTGCTGTCCGTTCGTGCTGGTGACGGAAATGTAGAACGCCGGTGTGCCAGTGTTGCCGGGGGCATTGGTGATGCCAGAAGTGACAAATGAAGTCCCACCGGGGCCGGTTGCACCGAAGGGCATGGCAACGGGGCCGGGAATGGATTCATTGAAGTCACCCGAGCCGGCGTCAGAGATACTGCCGCAATTGGAGCAGGTCGTCCATCCCGCAGCGGTGTTGGTCATCCACGTTGCGCCGCTGTTGGTACTGACGTAGAAAGCGCCTATTGGAATGGAAGTCTGTTCATTTGTAGTCGGACTGGCCCCGTAGGACAGGTAAAACACATTCGGGTGATTCGACCGCTGGCCGAGCCACTGTATTGCCGCGCCACTCCCACCGTCTCGCCATTCGTGCTGGAAAAGTGCGCTGGTTGTAGTGATGTTGGTGAATGTCACATTCCACCCGGTCACTCCGAATCCGCTCGCATTCCACGTCAACGGCCACGATGACATGCCCGTGCCTATGATTGGCCCGGTGGCGTTGACCGTGCCGAAGTTGCCCACCGCGGCGTTGACGTTGCTGCTGACGTTCAGGTTGTTCAGAATGTTGACGCTGTTGCCGACCATGACGTTTCCGGTCGCAGTGAGGCTGCTCGCACTCAACGAACCGCCGAGCACGACGGGGTTTGTCTGGCCGTTGGCAACGGCGTTGCTGTTCGGGATGAAATTTGGAGCTTGAGCGTCGGCGCAAT
>Ga0182014_10005129_pt1 | contig 14673 bp, 13 predicted proteins | sample 612S2DmetaG_FD_120489 | JGI IMG/M metagenome (GOLD analysis project Ga0182014, IMG submission 120489) | Permafrost microbial communities from Stordalen Mire, Sweden - 612S2D metaG | ecosystem: Environmental > Terrestrial > Soil > Wetlands > Permafrost | place: Sweden: Stordalen | collected... | reverse complement strand
TGCTCCCGGCCGGGCCGCCGGACGAGGCCCCGCGGTTCGGTACCGCAGCCACATTACCATCTATGACCTGCGCTCCAAGTCCGCGAAGGTGCTCCTCACTTCCGACACCCGTTGGGAAGCTCCCAACTGGATGCACGACGGGAAATACCTGTTGGCGAACTCCCAGGGCGGCCTGTGGAAGCTGGCTGTCGATGGACCCACGCCTCCCACGCCCGAGCGCATCAAGCTGCCCGACGGCTTCAATTGCAACAACGACCACGGCTTCACCTTCGATGGCAAGATGCTGGCGTTCTCCGCCACCACGCCGGCCGCGCGCACCTCCCAGGTCTACCTGGTGAGCGCCGATGGCGCGGAGCCCAAGCAGATGACGCACGTCGGAACCAACTACTTCCACGGCTTTTCGCCCGATGGCAAGTGGCTGATGGTCATCGGACAGCGCCCGGTCAATGGCGTGACCAAGACCGAGATCTACCGCGTTTCCGCGGACGGCTCCAAGGAAGAAAAACTGACCGACACCGGCGGCTATGACGACGGCGCCGATTTCACCCCCGACGGCAAGTGGATCTACTTCAACTCCAATCGCCTGGGAACCACCAACGACGGTTGGGATATCTGGCGCATGCCGCCCGAGGGCGCCGGCCCCAAGGACGCCAAGGCCGAGCGCGTCACTCACGACGAATGGGAAGACTGGTTCCCGCACGTCTCCCCGAATGGCAAGCTCATCGTCTTCCTCTCATTCCCCCCCGGCACAAAGGACCACAACGGCGCCATGGATATCGAGTTGCGGATGATCCCGGCCCCCGGCAAGAAAGTCATTCCCGAGAAACTCAAGATCCAAACCGTGGTCAAGATCTTCGGCGGCCAGGGCACCATCAACGTAAACTCCTGGTCGCCCGATTCCACGCGCTTCGCCTACGTCGTCTACGAGCCGCTCCCTCCGGCAACCCCGCCATCCGCCCGCGATTAATCGCCGGTTCCGCGCCGCGAACGTAAGAGAGCGGTTGTCGCCACCTGGCGCGATTCCGCCACTCCCAGGAAGGCCCTCATCACGCGGCTGGCGATGCAACCCCGTCGGATTTCGGTGCATCGGGGAATGATATCCCCCCGTTCTCATCCTTTTCTCCTGTTCCGTCTCGCAGAACCTGCGCGAAGCAGTTCTTAAACGGTCAACACATTGGTGTACCATGGAATTATGAAAGCGGGCGAACTGAAACGCTTGCTGAGCAAGGCGGGCGCGAGGTTCGGTGAGGCTGGCCGGCACACGAAGATCCTGCTCGCCGGCAAGACAAGCTTCATCCCTCGCCACGCCGGCAGGGACCTCGGCAGCCTCGCCAACGAGATCGCCAAGGAGCTTGGCACAACGCTCGCCGACCTTCGCAGAAAGGGGAAATGATGACCTATCCAGCGCTTTTCCAACCCGATCCGAAAGGGGGAATCCTCGTTAAGTTCCCGGACTTCGGGCACGCGACGCATGGCGATAATCAGGCGGACGCCTGCGCGATGGCTCAAGACCTGCTGGTGGCCATGCTGTCGGATCTGATCGCCGGCAAGCGGGACATTCCGGCGCCCGGCCAAGTCCGCGGCAAGCGCGTGCAGCCGGTTATGGTTCCGGCGCTGGTCGCCGCCAAGGTGGAGCTGTACCAGCAGCTTCGGGCCGCGCACATCACGAAAGCCGAGCTGGCCCGCCGCATGGGACAAGCCAAGCAGCAGGTAGAACGGCTGTTCGACCTGCGGCGCTATTCGCGATTCGACCAGATCGAGGCTGCCTTCGCGGCGCTTGGCAAGCAGATCGCCATCGAGATACGCGACGCCGCATGAGCCTCCCAGGAAGATGCCCCCCTGCTACACTTGCAATTTAGCCAGTCACCCGGGAGGCTCTACGCTTGATTAACGGTAAGCGCATCGTGGTGGTATTGCCCGCCTATAACGCCGAGAAGACGCTGGAGGCGACCATCCGCGAACTTCCCGATCTGGTCGACGAACGCATCCTGGTGGACGATCATAGCGACGACCAAACCGTCGCCATGGCGCGGCGCCTCAACCTCACCGTGGAGGTGCATCCGCAGAACCGCGGCTATGGCGCGAATCAGAAAACCTGCTACGCCAAGGCGCTGGCCGCCGGCGCCGACGTGGTCGTGATGATCCATCCCGATTACCAGTATTCGCCGCTGCTGGTGACCGCCATGGCCAGCATGGTGGCCTCCGGAGTGTACGATCTCGCGCTCGGCTCCCGCATCCTCCTGGGCGGCGCCCTGCGCGGCGGCATGCCCATCTACAAGTACATTTCCAACCGCTTCCTGACCATCACCCAAAACCTGCTGATCGGCGCCCACCTCTCCGAATATCACACCGGCTATCGCGCCTACAGCCGGCAACTGCTGACCGCTCTGCCGATCGAGCGCAACTCCGACGATTTCGTTTTCGATAACCAGCTACTGGCGCAGGCCGTGATGTACGGCGCCCACATCGGCGAAATTTCCTGCCCCACGAAGTACTTCCCGGAAGCTTCCTCCATCAACTTCCGGCGCAGTTCGATCTACGGCCTCGGAGTCCTCCGCACGTCCCTACAATTCCTGCTGGCCAAGTGGGGGATTTCCCGCGCGCCGATGTTTCAATTCCCGGCCCGCCCATGACCTTCGCCCAGCCCCGAGCCAAAGCTGGATTCCGCGCCAACGCCGGGCCGGATCTGCTGCTGCCCGCGCTGCTGACCTTGACCGTCGTCAGGCTCTGGCTCATGCCGCTGGGATCGAGCTTCTGGATCGACGAAATGGGCACCGTCTTCGTGGCCCGCCACGGCGCGGCCGATCCGTCGCTCTCCGTGGCGCCGCAGGTCGCCTTATCCATTTACTATTACCTGCCCCGCCTCGCAGCGTCGCTCTTTGGATCTTCCGAGGCGGTCTACCGCCTGCCCTCGGTCCTCGCCATGGCTATCGCGGTGGCGCTGGTGGCGCGCGTGGCCGCCCGGCTGATTCATCCCCGCGCCGCCTGGTTCGCGGCTTTCGCCTGCGTGGCCATCTCCGGCATCGATTACCAGGCCGTGGATGCCCGCCCTTATGCTTTGGGCACGTGCGTGTCGGCGGCCGGCGTGCTCTTTCTGGTCCGATGGCTCGACGAAGCGCGCTGGCCGGATGGCGTGCTTTTCGCCTTGTTTGCCGGCTTGCTGTGGCGGGTCCACCTGATCTTTTGGCCGTTTTACCTGGTGTTCGCGGTGTATGCCCTTGCGCGTCTCTTGCGCCGCGAAACGCCCGCCGGCTGGTTGCGTACCGCCGCCGTCTTCGCGCTGGCCGGACTGACGCTGCTCCCCGTGCTCGCCGACGCTCTGGCTCTGTTCCGCGACGCCAAAGCTCACGTCATCGTCAAGCCGCCGTCGCTCCATGAGTTCGAGCATTCGCTGCGCTGGAACGTGGTGCTGATCTGCGCCGCCGCCGCATGGCTTCTAAGCACCAAGGTGGGGCAGGCGATTCGCCTGCCGCCCTCCGAGCCGCGAACGTCAGAGAGCGGTGCTTCGCACCCGCGCCCGCCCCACATCTCCCCCACTTCCTGGATCCTCTTCCTCGCCTGGTGGCTCTGCCAGCCGTTATGCCTCTTCGCTTTCTCCTGGCTCACCGGAAACAGCGTCTTCGTACGCCGCTACCTCTTCCTCATGTTGCCGGGAGCCGCTCTCACCGCCACCGCCGCGGTTGCCTATTTCACTCCCCCGCCCCGCATGAAATTCCTTGCTGCCGCGCTGGCCGCCATCGGCCTGGCGGCGCTGGGAGATTGGGGCCATCTCTGGCCGGCCCACGAGCATTCCGACTGGCGCGGGGCCGCGCGTAAGGTCAACCAGCTTACGCTCGGCCCGGATACGCCGGTCATCTGTCCGAGTCCGTTCATCGAGGCTCGCCCCCCCGTCTGGCGGCCCGATTACCACATGCCCGGGTTCCTCTACGCGCACCTGCCGGTCTACCCCATCGCCGGCAAAGTCTGCCTGTTCCCGTTTGAAACCTCGCCCGAAGCCGAGCGCTACGCCGCCGAGCTGACCCGCGGCCCGCTTTCCGCCTCGCGCCGATTCCTGCTCTACGGCGGCAATGGCGCCACCCGTTTCTGGCGCAAGTGGTTCACCGCCCGCCCGGAGCTGGCCGGCTGGCGTTCCGTCCGTCTTCCCTACGGCGATGTGGACGTGATCCAATTCGACGCCGGCCCGGCCAAGTAGAGCGATACTATGACAGGAGCACTCATGAACTACTATCAACAACACCAATCCGAATTCGTCGACGGCTTGAAGGCCTTCCTCCGCATTCCCAGCATCAGCGCGCTGACGGAGCACAAGCCCGATATCCGCCGCGCGGCCGATTTCGCCTTGAACGAGCTGCGCGCGGCCGGCCTCACCGGCGAATTGATCGAGGGCGACGGCAATCCTCTGGTCTACGCCGAGTGGCTGGGTGCGCCCGGCAAGCCGACCGTCCTCTTTTATGGCCACTACGACGTGCAGCCGCCCGACCCTCTGGACGAATGGAAGTCGCCTCCGTTCGAGCCCGAAATCCGCGGCAACGATATCTTCGCGCGCGGCTCCTGCGACGACAAGGGGCAAGTGTTCATCCAGATCAAGGCCGTCCACGGCCTCATGAAGAGTACCGGCAAGCTGCCCGTGAACGTGAAGTTCCTCCTCGAGGGCGAAGAGGAGACCGGCGGCGAGCACATCGAACGCTACGTCACCACCAAGCCGCCGCGCCTCAAGGCCGATGCGGCCATCGTGTGCGACACCGAAATGTTCGCGCCGGACCTGCCCACCATCTGCGTGGGCCTGCGTGGCCTGGTCTACTACGAGCTGTTCGTCGAAGGCGCCAATCACGACCTGCATTCCGGCGTCTACGGCGGCGCCGCGCCCAACCCCGTCATGGCCATCGCCGAGATCCTCTGCGCCCTCAAGGACCGCGACGGCCACATCAAGATTCCCGGCTTCTACGACCGCGTCATCCCGCCCAGCCAAAAGGAACGTGACGCGTGGGCCCGTCTCCCCTTCGACGAGAAGGACTACACCATAAACGAAATGGGCGCGCGGGAATTGGTGGGCGAACCGGAGGTCGGGCTCTTCGAACGCGTGTGGGCGCGGCCCACCGTGGAAGTGCACGGGATCAAGGGCGGCTTCGTCGGCGAAGGCGCCAAGACCGTAATCCCGGCCCGAGCCACCGCCAAAATCTCCACCCGCCTGGTGGCCGATCAGCGCACCGCCGAGGCCGCCGATCAACTGCGCGCCGCCATCAAAGCAGCCTGCCCGAAAGGCGTGACCGCCGAACTGAAAGTCCTCAGCGCGGGCGAACCTTCGCTCACCGACCCGGACAACAAATACATCGTGGCCGCCGCCGAGGCCATGAAGCAGATCTTCGGCAAGGAGACGGTCTACATCCGCTCCGGCGGGTCCATCCCCATCGTGGGCGTCTTCGACCGCTACCTCGGCATCCCCAGCGTCCTGATGGGCTTCGGCTTGCCCGACGACAACCTCCACGCCCCCAACGAGAAGTTCCACCTGCCCAACCTCTTCCGCGGCATCGAAGCCGTGGCGTGCTACCTGGAGATCCTGGGCAAATAGGGCGCTTTGCGGGATAAGACGCGAGTCGGCATCAGCCCGTAGGGGCGCCAGAAAATAGCCCAGCGCGTAAGCGCTGGGTAGCATTGAATTTCGAAAGCCCCGTGAGGGGCGAAAGAGCGCCATGGCGTCCTGCGGGAATGCCTTTGTGGAGATCCTGGGCAGGTAGCGCTGTGTAAGAATGGGACTGTGATGAAGTATGCCGTTGTGATTCACGAGGATCCGGAGGGTGGATTCTGGGCTGAAGTGCCTGCGTTACCGGGCTGCTATACTCAGGGGGAATCGATCGCGGAACTCATGGACAACGCGCGTGAGGCGATCTCCGGCGTGCTGGAAGTCTTGAGGGAGCAGGGTGGCCGGCCGGAGTCGAACATCCGGATTCTGGACGTCGCCGTGTGAGACCGATCACAGGCCCTGAGCTATGCCGTCTGCTGGAAGTGGCCGGCTGGAAACTTCAGCGGGTCTCAGGAAGTCACCACATCTACACAAAGGCTGGAGAGCGCAAGATCCTTTCGATCCCGGTGCACGCCAATCGCAACCTGAAGCCCGGTCTTGCCAGCCGGTTGGCTCGCGACGCAAATCTGCGGTGGTAACGCGGTGATGAACGTTCAACTCTTCGGAGCGACGGGCATGGTCGGCCAGGGCGTCCTCCGGGAATGCCTGCTTGACCCAGACATAGAGGTTGTTCAGACCGTCGGACGCACGGCTGCCGGAGTGACTCACCCGAAGCTGCGGGAAATCGTCCGCGCGGATCTGCTGCACTATGACGATATCGAGAGTGACCTGCGCGGCTTCGACGCGTGCTTCTTCTGTCTGGGAGTGTCCTCGGCCGGAATGTCCGAGTCTCAGTACGAGCGCATCACTTACGATATCGCCATCGCGGTTGGGCAGACTCTGTCTCGCCTGAACCCGGGCATGACGTTCATTTACGTTTCCGGCGCCGGAACCGACAGCTCGGAAAAGGGAAGAGTCATGTGGGCGCGAGTCAAGGGCAAGACCGAAAATGCTCTCATGCGCCTCCCCTTCAAAGCCGCTTACATGTTCCGGCCAGGCGTCATTCAGCCCATGCACGGAGAGCGGTCCAAGACCCCCGCGTACCGAATCGGCTACAGTCTGGCCAAACCTCTGCTATCGTTACTCCGCCGTCTTTTTCCAAACTACGTCCTGACCACCGAAGAGATAGGCCGCGCCATGATCCAAGCCGCCGCCCGGGGATATCCGAAGCGCATCCTGGAAAGCGCCGACATTAGAGATGCGGTGGATTGGGAGCGGCGTCGGGCCGTTTGAGCAGACGTTCCTTCTCCGACGGGTCCATGGTCATGTGGAACTCGCCCGTTCCCGTGGTGTCGACGAACTCGATGACCACGTTGGTCCCGATGCCCTCGATCCACTGGTAGCGCCACTGCTGGACCGGGTACGTGTCGTCTGGAGTGCGGCCGGCGCGGCGGTTGTCAATTTCATCCGGCGGTCCATACATAATGTAGATCCGCCCGCGATCGGTCTTCCACCCCGGCACGCTCCCGCCCTCCAAGAAATGTTCGTTGTCGTATGCGATGCGCCGGTAATGCTCCACCTTATACTCGTTCTCCTCGGTGCCCGGTGTGGGATCGCGCCTCAGCCAGAATTGCTCGATGAACTTCTCGCGCTCCGCGTCGGTCGTGAGCCGCCCGAATGCCGCCCGTTCCTCATCGGTAATGATGTAGGCAACATCCTCGGTCACCCACTTCCGATAGGGAGTCTCTAGCTCCTTCCGAGATTGCGATTCCATCGGCTGCTGGCTCTGCGCAGCGATGACTAACGGCGCCGCCGGGCGCGCTGCCGGAATCGGAGTCGCCGGTGCGGGCGCTTGCGCCTGCCATGCCGATAACCCCACCGCGATCGGCGCCAACAGCAAAATCGCGCCCACCACGGGGCCCGCCACCGATCTCGGCCTCTCCGGTTCCAGCAAACGTCGTACTCGCTTCATCAGGTTGCCTCCACTCGCGGCCAGCGCGGGTTCGCCCACGGACCGCCTCTCTTCGAGCGCCGCCAAGGCAGCCGCATATCCCACCGCATCGCCGTCGAGCGCCACTACCGCGTCGTCGCAGCAGTTCTCCCGTTCCGTGCGCACCACGCCCGAGAGCCACCACACGGCGGGGTGATAAAACAGCAGCCCTTCCACCAGGCTCTGCATCACGTTCACGGCGTAATCGTGCCGCCGGATGTGCGCCAGTTCGTGCAGCAGGATCGCTTCCAGTTGATCCGGAGCCATCCCCGTCAACAGCCCCGCGGGAATCAGGATCGCCGGCCGCAGGAATCCGATCAACACCGGCGTCTCGGCCAGGCAGGATTCCAGCAGAACCACCGGGCGGGTGAGGCGCAGCCGCGCCGTCAGCGTTCGCAACCGATCCTGCCACTCCTCCGGCGCCGCGATGGTTCCCCGTTGACGCAGCCGTTCGGCCGCCAGCCACCCTCCCGCCGTGCGCGCATAGAAGGCAATAACGCCCGCCATCCAGAACGGCACAATCCACGGCAGCCGGTCCGTTGGGGCCGCCGGCGCCGCGGGAAATGCATCGGCGCCCGGCGGCGCGGCCCGCAAGCCATGGTGAACCGGCGCCGCGATGCCCGGAACGGCAGCCGGCCACAAGATCGCCAGCGTAACCGCGAAGACCGCCAGCATCCCCAGCATGCCCACGCACGCCAACGCGTAGCGCGTCCGCGCGGAAGCCCGCCGGCACAGGTAGAGAGCCGCGCCCACCAGCGCCGCGATCAGCGCGCCTTCCCACAAAAAGTGAATCAGCGTCCACCCGAGCGCCTTCGCCACCGGCGCGCGGACCAGAAGAATCAGCGTGTTCATCGGCCCCCCTTCGCGTACTCCTCCAGCAGCCCGCGGATCTCCGCCAGCTCTTTGGGCGATGCCTTGCGGGCCGAGAGCGCGCCCAGGATCAGGCTCTTCGCCGAGCCGCCGAAAGCCCGCTGAAGCAGATCGCCGGCCAACTGCCGTTGCGTCCATTCGCGCGGCCGGTCAGCTTCGTAAACGTGGGCGCGCTGCCGCTCATCGCGCCGCACCAGACGTTTCTCGGCCATGATCTGCAGCAGCTTGAGAACCGTGGTGTACTGGGTGGCCTTGCGGCGCGCCACCGCTTCATGCACATCGCGCACCGTCGAGGGACCGCGTTCCCACAGCACGGTCAGGATTTCCAGCTCGCCATCGGTGGGCCGCGGCGGATCGGGCATCTTCGCAGGCATCTACGAAGACGTTACTACGAAGCTATTCGTTTGTCAACACGAAAATAGTGGCCGCCGATAAACGCCGATGAACGCGGACAAAACCACACACCCGTATTTCTTAACTCTTATCCGTGTTCATCCGCGTTCATCTGTGGCCAATAATTGCTCCCCGCGGCCCCTCAACTCAGCCCCGGCGTCCCCCACCCCAGCCGGTACTTCCGCCGGATGAATTTCGTAGCCTCGGGCGAATTGTCGAACCTCAGCCTTGCCGCATTCCAAATCAGGTTCTGCTTCGGGAACCGCGTCGCCACCGATCCCAGCAGCACGCTCTCCGTCAGCGGCCCCGAGTAATCGAACGACGCCGACGTCTTCCCTTTCCCCATCGCCGCATCCACGAACTGGAAGTAATGGTTGTCCGCCGGCTCCCTGTCAATCTGGAACGCCTTGAACTTATCGTCGGGCAGCAGAATGGGCATCGCGGTGTGCGGCAGCAGCATCGTCCCTTCGGTTCCGATGAGGATCGATCCTTCCTGCGGCCATTTCCTCGCCCCGATCAGCGCCTGGATCTCTTTCGGCGGACGCTCGTCGCCGTCCGTCCACGTGACCGCCACCGTCTTGCCCTCGGTGAATTTCGTGCCCGGGAAAATGTAATGCACCACCGCATTCGTCGACCAACTGTGCTCGCCGGGCGGCGGTCCTTCCGACACAAGCGACAGCGGCGCCGTCAGTTCCAGAGCCGTGAATGGCGGATCGTAAATGTGGCAGCCCATGTCGCCGAAGGTCGCGGTCCCGAAGTCCACCCGCTTGCGCCATTCGCTCGGATGATAAAAGCCGTCGATGTACGGCCGGTCCGGCGCCACTCCGATCCATTGATACCAGTCCAACGCCGGCGGCACGGGATCGCTGCGGTCCGGGAACGGCGCCGGGTCGCCCCAGGTCTTGTAGCTCCACGCGTGAACTTCCTTGATCTTGCCGATCGCGCCGCCCTGGATCAGTTTCACCGCCGTCTTGTATTCCGCGCGGGAGTGGCACTGGATGCCCATCTGCGTGACCAGCTTGTGCTTGTCCGCCATTTCCCTCAGCTTGCGCGTTTCGTAGATGTCGTGCGTCAGCGGCTTCTGCACGTAGACCGCGAATCCCATCCGCATCGAGGTCATGGCGATCGGCCCGTGCATGTGGTCGGGCGTGGCCACGCACGCGATGTCGATGTTCTTGCGCTCCTTGTCGATCATCGCGCGCCAGTCCTGGTAAAGCTTGGCGTCGGGGTACTTCTTCTGCACCTTATCCGTGCGCGTCTTGTCCACCTCCGCCACCGCCGCCAGCGTCACGTTGGGATGCGCGCAAATGGCGTCCAGCGTATCCCACGCCATGCCGTTTGCGCCGAAGCTGGCGAGACGCAGCTTACCGCTGGGAGGCGCGGAAATCAGGTTCTTGACGAAAGCCGGAGCCATCAAGCCGGTCCCCGCGGCCCGCTTGAAGAAGGAACGGCGATCGATTCTCTGGGGCTGGTCCATGGCGATAGCTTAACCCCGCACCCACCCCCGCGCAACTTCCATCCGTGAAGCGGGCGTTTCGCCTGCTATGCCGGTGTCCCTACCGGCATTCTTCGCAAAACTTCCCCAGCCCCACCACCCGCCTAAGTTATCCTGGTTTTATATCGATGCCTGTGTTTGTCTCCTTGCTCCGCGCGGTCAACGTGACGGGCCATAACAAGATCTCGATGGAAGCGCTCCGAACTCTCTATGACTCCCTCGGACTGCGCGACGCCCAAACCTACATCCAGAGCGGCAACGCGGTTTTCAGAACCAGCCAGCGCGATCCGTCCCGCCTTGCGGAGCGCATCGCGGACGCCATTCAGGACCGCTTCGGCTTTCGCCCCGGCGTGCTGGTGCGCACTTGTTCCGACCTGCGCAACGCCATCGCCAGGAACCCGCTTCCGGCGCGGGCCGCGACCGATCCCGGCAAGCTCCTGGTCGTCTTCCTCTCCGGCGATCCCCACCCCGAAGCCCGCGATAAGGTCCTTGGAATCGAAGTCGGCCCGGAGGAATTGCGGATCGTCGGCCGTGAGCTTTACATCTATTTCCCCGACGGCCAGGGACGCTCCAAGCTCTCGCTCCCGCTCGTCGAAAAGGTTCTGAAGACGCCTGGCACGGGCAGAAACTGGAACACCGTCACCCGGTTGCTCGCTATGGCGGAGAGGCTCGAAGCCTCCTGACGAGATTCTCAACAGCATCGCTGGTTATATTGGTGGTGATGAACGTGCACTCGGCAAAACTCGCGAAGAACCGAAGCTTCTTCATTCTCTTGGCGCTGGCTGCCGGCGCGGCGGCGCAAGAACCCGCGCCGCTTTCGCTCACCTTGCGCGACGCCGTCAACCTCGCGCTCAAACAGAACCCCATGGTCATCCTCGCCAACCTGGGCGTGGCGCAAAGCGAACAGGAGCGCCTGGTGTCCCGCTCCGGCCTCCTGCCGCAAGCCGGCTTTAACGCGGCGGAGATAGACGAGCGCTTCAATATAGAAGCGCTGCTCGGCAGGCCGTTTCCCGGCATCCCGGAACACGCCGGGCCGTTCCAAACGTTCCAGGCGGGGGTGGACTTCCAAGAGGTCTTCGATTTGACCTTGTGGCGCCGCTACCGCTCCGCCCAACTCGGCGTGAACGGCAGCCGCGCCGCTGAACTCACCGCTCGCGAACAAAGCGTCTTGTTGGTCGTCTCCCAGTATCTCGGCAGCCAGCGCGCCGCGGCCGACGTACAATCTGCCCAGTCCCAAGTGGACCTCGCGCAGGCGCTCTACGATCAGGCCGCCGATTTGCAGCAGCACGGCGTCGGCACCGGCATCGATACCTTGCGCGCCAACGTCCAGCTTCAGAACCAGAAGCAGCGCCTCATCGTCGCGCGCACCTCGCTCGACACCTCGCTGTTCGGCCTCTCCCGCCTTCTCAATGTCGATCCCCATCGCAAGATTGAACTAGCCGACCAGGTGAGTTTTTTCGATACCCCGGCCACGCCCGTGGATCAGACCATCGAGCGCGCCTACGCCAACCGTCCCGAGCTGAAGCAACTCGCGGTGCAGGAACGGCAGGCCGATATAGCCTTGCGCACGGCGGCCGATGAGCGGCTTCCGCACGTGACGGTGAAAGGCGATTGGACCGAGCAGGGGCTCACCCCCACCACCGTGATCCCTTCCTACACTTACCAGGCCAGCGTCGACGTGCCCATCCTCACGGGTGGCCGCATTCAGGCCGAGCGCGCCCAAGCGGATCTAAACATCAAGCAGCTCAAGCAGCAGGAAACCGACCTCCGCAATCGCATCGCCCTCGAAGTGAAAACCGCCATCGCCCAGTTGGAATCCGCGCGCAGCGAAGTGGACGTCGCCAACCAGGGCGTCGAGCTCGCGCGCCAGGAAGTGGTACAGGCCCGCGACCGTTTCCAGGCCGGCGTGGCCGACAACATCGAGGTGGTTACCGCCCAGGACGAACTGGCGCGCGCCAACGATAACCAAATCGGCGCGCTCTATCGCTACAACCAGGCGCGCGCGGACCTGGCCCACTCCGCGGGCCAGATGGAGGCGCTCTACGCCAGGTAGCTCCAACGGAACGGGCATGGCTGCCCGCTTCGCCGCCATGCGCGGCGCCGAGCGCAGCCACGCCACCGTCAACCCGTGGCTGGTAGCCACGACGGTGATGCTGGCGACCTTCATGGAGGTCCTCGACACCACCGTGGTCAACGTCTCTCTGCCGCATATCGCCGGCAGCCTCTCCGCCACCGTCGATGAGACCACCTGGGCCCTCACCGCCTACCTCGTCTCAAACGCCATCATCCTTCCCATGGGCGGCTGGTTCTGCATGTGGATCGGCCGCAAGCGCTTCTACATGATTTGCGTGGCGCTGTTCACCGTCAGCTCCTTCCTGTGCGGCGTGGCGCCCACCCTGGACATGCTCATCTTCTTCCGCGTGATGCAGGGAATTGGCGGAGGCGCCCTGCAACCCGTGGCCCAGGCCATCCTGGTCGAGAGCTTCCCTGCCGCAAAGCGCGGCATGGCCATGGCAATGTTCGGCATCGGAGTGGTGTTCGCGCCCATCATCGGCCCCACCCTGGGCGGCTGGATCACCGACAGCTACAGTTGGCGCTGGGTGTTCTTTATCAATATCCCCATCGGCTTCATCTCGCTGGCGTTGACCTCGGCGCTGGTCTTCGATCCGCCCTACCTCGTGCGCAAGACCCTGAAAGACGGACTCAGAATCGATTACACCGGTTTCGGACTGCTGGCCGTGGGACTGGGAGCCCTGCAGGTGGTCCTCGACCAAGGCCAGAAGGAAGATTGGTTTTCGTCGCACTACATCGCGTCGTTCGCCATCATCACTGTAATCTGCCTCACGGCCGTGGTCTTCTGGGAACTGCGCCAGAGCCAGCCGGTCATCGATTTCCACGTGCTCAAGGACCGCACGTTCGCCATATCCACCGTCACCATGCTGTTGCTCGGCATCGTGCTTTACGGAAGCACCACGCTCCTGCCCGTGCTGCTGCAGACGCTGCTTGGATATACCTCGCTGCTGGCCGGCTTGGTGCTCTCTCCGGGCGGTTTGGTGGTGGTGGTGTGCATGCCCATCGTAGGCCTGCTGCTGCGGCGCATCGAGGCGCGCTGGCTGGTCGTCTTTGGAGTCGCCGCCAGCGCGTCCGGGCTGTTCATCATGTCCCGGTTCAACTTGTACATCGACTACAAAACCGCCGTATGGAGCCGTTGCGTGCAGAGCCTGGGAATGGCGTTCCTCTTCGTGCCCATCAGCACCATGGCGTTCGCCTTCATACCGAAGGATCGCACCAACTACGCCACCGGCCTGTTCAACCTGGCCCGCAACATCGGGGGCAGCATCGGAATCGCCATGGTCACCACCATGCTGTCTCGGCGCACGCAGTTCCATCAGAGCCGGCTGGTGGAGCACCTCACGCCTTACGACTTCGCGTACCGCCAATCGCTGGCGGGGGCCGCGCAGGTTCTCAGTCAGCATGGCACCTCCCCGCCCGATGCCGCCGCCGCCGCGCACGGCCTCCTCTATGGGAGCATGTTGCGCCAAAGCGGCATGCTGGCGTTCTCGGACACGTTCTGGTTGATGGGGATGCTATTTCTGTTGGTGATTCCCATGATGTTCCTGGTAAAGAAGACCGGGCCGGCGCGCGCCCGTCCGAGCCGCGAACGTAAGAGAGCGGTCGCGCCGCAAGCGACGCTATGACGCTATAAGGTTGGTACGATACACATGCCGAATGAAGTAGACGTAAAAGAAACATCGCCTGTCGAAGAGAACGAGGCCGTTCCTCCGCCCCGCTCCGGCTCCTGGCTCAAGATGGCGCTGCTCGCCGTGATCCTGCTGGCCGCCATCGCCGGCGCTTACGCCGCTTACATGCACTACCGCGACCGGGTCTCTTCCGACGATGCCGAGGTCGATGGCCACATCGACGCCGTCGCGCCCAAGATCTCCGGCAACGTCGTCGAAGTGCTGGTCGACGACAATCAGGAGGTCAAGGCCGGCCAGGTTCTCGTGCGCATCGATCCCCGCGACTTCCAGGCCAAGGTCAATATCGCCAAGGCCGAGCTCGAGCACGCCGAGAGCCAGTTGCGCTCCGCGCGCGTGGTCGTGCCCTTGACCGACGAAACTACCCAATCCGTCGTCACCGGCGCCTCCGCCCAGCTTGCCGACGCCACCGCCGAACTCGAGCGCGCCCGCCTGTCCTTCGAGCAGGCCTCCAGTTCCGACCTCGCCTACGCCCAGGCCAACGTGCGCGTCAAGCAGGCCAGTAACGATCGCGCTCAGGCCGACCTCGCCCGCATGAAGCCCCTGGCCGCCAAAGCCGAGATCTCCCAACTGCAATACGATTCCTACGTCGCCGCCGCCCAGGTGG
>Ga0182014_10005128_pt1 | contig 14673 bp, 13 predicted proteins | sample 612S2DmetaG_FD_120489 | JGI IMG/M metagenome (GOLD analysis project Ga0182014, IMG submission 120489) | Permafrost microbial communities from Stordalen Mire, Sweden - 612S2D metaG | ecosystem: Environmental > Terrestrial > Soil > Wetlands > Permafrost | place: Sweden: Stordalen | collected... | reverse complement strand
GCCCCCGGGATGGCCGGTGTGCTCGGGATAGCAGATGCTGTCCGGCACCACCATGGAGTCGTACCCGGCCTCCTCGGCGGCGCGGGCCAGCGGCAGGTAGAACGACGGGTCCGTCATCGACTCCGCGTAGCAGAAGCGCACCAGACCTCCGGACGTGCCGTACCAAAATCCGTGCGCAAATAAGTAGAACATGTTCTTGCTTGATGTCAATCGACCACGGAAGCTGGTGGCATGGACCTTGTCGCGCTCGAGAGCATCCGTCAGGCGAAGTACCGTTACCTCCGCTGCGTCGACCTGAAGCTATGGGACGAGTTGGCGGACACGTTCACCCCCGACGCCACCGCGGACTACGGCACGCCCGCCCTCGGCGAGCCACTGCGGCTGTCCGGCCGGGACGCGATCGTCGCCTTCATGCGCAAGAGCCTCGGACCGGGCATCATCACGACGCACTTTGCCAGCCAGCCGGAGATAACGATCCACGGCGACACGGCCGACGGCACCTGGTGCTTCGAAGACACCGTGATAGCGACCGAGTATCACGTGATGATCAAGGGCGCGGCGTTCTATGAGGACCGCTACGCGCGGGGCAGCGACGGCAGGTGGCGCATCGCGCACACCGGCTATGTCCGCACCTACGAGGTGACCCTGTCCCTGGACGACCTGCCCAGCTTCCGGATCACGGCGAACCGCTGGGCGGCTCAACCAGCCTGACCGGCCGCATTGACGCATTTCTAGAACTCGTTCTAGTCTGATCGGACCAGATTTCAGCGGCCCGGCCAGGAGTGGCCAGGCGGGTCCAACTGTCGAAGGGTTGCCGGTGCTCACGCAGTCGTTCGCGGAGGCGGTGGCCGAAGCCGAGAAGATCATCACCGGCGCGCCGCACATTCAGACCGATCGCGACCTGGCCGAGGGATACGACTACCTCGCCGGGAACATCCGGGGAGCACTCCAGCTCGCCTGGGCCTACCAGCGGGACTTCCCGTACTTCGTGCAGTCGGTCGGGCCCTACACCAAAATGGGCCTGGATAACCCGGACACCTTGTACTTTCACGCCTGCCTGCGCGATGACGCGGAATACGTCGTGACCGGCCGCCGCGGCACGACCACCGACCTGAGCTTCCAGGTCCTTGACGGTGACTATTCGCCCGTTGAGGTACCGGGCAGCCTGACCGCGTTCGACGACCGGGAGATCGAGATAGCCGGCGACGGCACGTTCGAGGTGCGGTTCGGGCCGGCCAGGGACAACCCGGGGCGCAACTACTTCGCCCTCGGCCCCGGAGCGACGATGCTCCTGGCCCGGGAGGTGTACAGCAACTGGGCGGCCGAGCGGCGCGGCACGATCGGCATTCACCGCGCCGACCGTGCCGGGTCCGCGCCCGCGGCGCCCGCCGCCGACGCGGTCGCCAGGCGGTACGGCGTCGCGGGAAAGATCCTGCTGTCCCGGCTGCGGACCTTCCTCGCGTTCCCGGAGTGGTTCTACCTGAAGCTGCCGGTGAATACGCTGACCGAGCCACGGCCGACGCCCGGCGGCCTGGCCACTCAATTCTCGTCCGTCGGCCATTACGACCTCGGCGATGACGAGGCGATGCTGGTGACGGTGCCCGCGGCCGGCCAGGGGACCGCGCCGTACCAGGGCATCCAGCTCGGCAGCATGTGGTACGTCTCGCTCGACTACATCAACCACCAGACCAGCCTCACCGCCGACCAGGCGCGCGTCGACCCGGACGGCATGATGCGCTTCGTCATCAGCGAGCGCGACCCGGGCGTCACGAACTGGCTGGAGCGCACCGGCCACCGGCGCGGATACGTGCAGATCCGCTGGCAGCGGCTGACCCGTGACCTCAAACCCGGCGACGGGCCAGCCGTCGAGGTCATGCCGGCCAGCGAGGTCGCGGCCCGGCTCCCCTACTACGAGCAGGCCCGGCTGGCCGCAGGGGAGTATGCGCGACGGATCGCGGTCCGCCAGGCCGCCGTGGCCGCGAGGATGCTGGGCTGATGGACCTGCTGCGCGGCACCGTGGTGGTGGTCTCGGGTCTCGGCCCTGGCCTTGGCCGTTCCATAGCGCTGCAAAGCGCGCGGGCGGGCGCGGACGTGGTGCTCGCCGCGCGGACGGCCGACCGGCTGGCTGAGGTGGCCAAAGAGGTCACCGCTCTCGGGTGCCGCGGCCTGGCCGTCCCGGCCGACATCACCGACGCCGAGTCGGCCGCCGGTCTCGTCGAGGCGGCCCTGGCCGCGTTCGGCCGGGTCGACACGCTGGTGAACAATGCGTTCGCGATACCGCCGCTCACCAGCCTGGCCGAAGCCGGCCTGGACACGCTCCGGGAGGCCCTCGATACCAACGTCATCGGAACGCTGCGGATGACCCGGCTGTTCGCCCCGGCGCTCGCGGCAAGCCGCGGATCCGTCGTAATGATCAATTCGGCGGTGCTGCGGCATTCCCGGCCCGGTTTCGGCGGATACAAGATGGCGAAGGCTGCGCTGCTCGCGCTCGCGCAGAGCCTGGCCACCGAACTCGGCCCGCAGGGCATCCGGGTCAATTCGGTGGCGCCCGGCTATATCTGGGCCGGCTCGCTGCAGTGGTACTTCGGCTACCTGGCCCGGCAGCGCGGGGTAACCGCCGAGCAGATCTATCAGGAGACTGCGGCCACGACCGACCTGAACGAACTGCCGGGACCCGATGCGATCGCCGATGCGGTGGTGTTCCTGGCTTCCAGCCTGGCCCGGGCCATCACCGGTCAGTGCCTGGATGTCAACGCCGGCGAATTCCACCACTAGGGCCTGTTTGAAAGGTTAGCGCCATAATGAGCGAACGGGCATGAACGAACGGGCATGAACGAACGGGACAGCGTCGGAACGGCCGAGGATCTGCACGCGTCGGCGAGCAGGATCACCGGGCTGACGGATTTCGGCGCCGATGACTACCGCGACGGCCTCGCCGTGCTGCTGGAGTCGTACGCCCGCGACGCGGGCCTGACGCCGCTGGGCAGCAAGGTGATGCGGGCGTTCCTGCGCGGTGCGCTGGTGGCCAGGCTGCTCAGCCAGGCGGCGTGGGACTCCCGCCCCGACTATGCGGCCGTCGCCATCGAACGGCCGATCTTCGTCACCGGCCTGCCGCGGACCGGGACCACCGCACTGCACCGGCTTCTGGTGGCCGATCCCGCGCACCAGGGACTCGAGGCGTGGCTCACCGAGGCGCCACAGCCCCGGCCACCGCGGGAATCGTGGGCCGCGGATCCGTTTTTCCGCCGCATCCAGGCAGGCTACGAAGCCCACCATGCCGAGCATCCCGAGTTCATGGGTGTGCACTACATGGCGGCGGACCAGGTGGAGGAATGCTGGCAGTTGCTGCGCCAGTCGATGCGGTCGATCTCCTACGAATGCCTCGCGCATCTCCCGGCGTACTCGTCCTGGCTGCGCGGGCAGGACTGGGCCGGCGCATACCGGAGGCATCGCCGGAACGTGCAGCTCATCGGGCTACCCGACCGTGACCGTCGCTGGGTGCTGAAGAATCCCAGTCATCTCTTCGCACTGGACGCACTCCTGGAGGCGTACCCGGACGCACTCGTGATCCAGACGCACCGGCCCGCCCGGGAGGCCATCGCCTCGGCGTGCAGCCTCGCCGCGCAGGCGTCCGCCGGGTGGTCGGCCATCTTCCAGGGCCCGGTAATCGGCCATGACCAGCTAGAACTGTGGGCCGACGGCGTCCGGCGCTGCACGGCCGCGCGAGCCCGGCACGACCCGGCGCAGTTTTACGACGTCAACTATCACGATTTCACCGCGGACCCGGCCGGCACCGTCGAATCGGCGTACGCCCACTTCGGGCTGCCGCTCACCGGCCGGGCGGTGGACGCCATGCGGGCTCTGCAGGCGCGGAACCTCTCCGGCGACGCCCGGCCGGTGCACCGGTACGCCCTGAGCGACTTCGGGCTGACGGGCGAGGAAGTTGACGAGCGCTTCGCCGGCTATCCGCACGCTGCCGCGCCCTAGCTGCGCTGGCCGTCCCGGTCGCTGGCCGTCCCGGTCGCTGGGCGGCCCGGTCAGAGGTCGGGCAGCCCGAGGTCGAGATTCGGCCGGTCGATTCCGCCGTCGACCTCGAGGATTTTGCCCGTTACATAACCGCCGGCCGGCGCGGCCAGGAAAAGCACCGCGGCCGCGACATCCTCCGGATCGGCGATCCTGCCCAGTGGCGTGGCCTGCTCCATCTCGCGGCGCATCGCGTCATCCCCCAGCACGATGTCGAGCGCCGACGTCGCCGCGGAGCCCACCGCGATCGCGTTGACCCTGATCCGGGGCGCGAGGTCGGCCGCGGCCAGCCGGGTGTAGTGGGCCAGGGCCGCCTTGGCGGTGCCGTACGCGAGATATCCACGGCCCGCGAGCCGCCCCATGGCCGAGGAAATATTGATCACCGCCGCGGTGAGCCCGTCCGCCGCGAGCAGATGGGGGACCGCCGCCTGCGTCAGGGCGTGCGCGACGGCCACATTGAACTGGAACGCGTCGGCCAGGTGCCGCGGCTTGGTCGCGAGGAATGGCCGGGGCAAGGCGCCGCCCACGTTGTTGACCACGATGTCGAGGCGGCCGAAGGCGCTGATCGCCGCGGCGGGCAATCCTGCTGCGGCGTCGAGGTCACGCAGGTCGGCGGGCACTATCACCGCGCGCCGGCCGGCCGCCTCGACCTGACGCGCGACCGCAGCCAGCTGGCTCTCGGTACGCGCCGACAGCACCACGTCCGCCCCGGCCTCGGCCAGGGCGATCGCGGTCGCCGCACCTATTCCCCGGCCAGCGCCGGTGACCACGGCCACCCGGCCGGTGACCCGGAAGCGATCCAAGATCATGGGCCCTGCCTTCTGCGATCGGTTGGGCCCAGCCTATGGGAAAACTAGAACATGTTTCAATTCCGCCGGGAGTCCGTGCCTAGCTCCAGTGGCCGGCCAGGGCGGCGGTCATCTGGTCGGCGTAGGCGTCGAACGCGGCCGCGAGCACCTCGGGGCCGGGGCAGCCCTTATCCCGCCACTCCTGGCTGGCCAGGAAGGCGATCGTCCCGAACATCGCGGCCAGCAGCCGGGGACGCCGGTCGGTGGCCGGGTCGACTCCCTCACGCCGGGCGAGGATCCCGACGATCTCGTAGTCGTGATCGTGCAGGTAGCGCAGGTTCGCGGCGAGCAGGGCCGGAGTGGATTCGATCAACCTGACGACGGAGAGGTACGTCGCCATATTCTCCGCAGAGTCCGGGGCGCTCTCGGCGAGCGAGTCGTGGTAGGCGTTGCGCACCGCGGTCAGCGGATCCTCCGCCGGCGGGCGCGCCGCGAGCGCGCGGAGGAACAGGGCCGTCCGGTCTCTGATGAACGACACCGCCAGGTCTTCCTTGCTGGCGAAGTAACGGAAGAACGTGCGCTCGGAGACGTCGACGGCATCGGTGATCTCGCGGACCGCCGTGTGCTCGTAACCCTTTACCTCGAACAGTTTCAGCGCCGCGAGGATGAGGGCGTCGCGCGTCTGGCGCTTCTTGCGTTCCCGGCGGGCCGGCTCGGGCTGACCTTCCGCCGGCTCCGGCGCGGGCGGCCCGAGCTGCGCCGCGGACGGGTTCATGACGCCAGCATACGGCAGTTAGTGACCAGCGTCACGAATTGACACTTGTCATTGACTGACATAATCTGCCGGAGCGGGCGACCGGCCCGTTCCCCCGTATGACGATGCTCCGGTAAGGAGATGCGCACGTGAGCGATACGGCAGTGTCTGCGGCAGCACGGGGCCACAGGGCCCCGGGACGAGGCGGGCTGCGGGGCAACCCCACGCTGACCCTGCTGGCCGCGGCCCTGGGCGTGATGATGGTGGCCCTGGACGGCACGATCGTCGCCGTGGCCAACCCGTCCATCCAGTCACACCTGCACGCGTCACTGGCCGGCATCCAGTGGGTCACGAACGGCTACCTGCTCGCGCTGGCCGTCACGCTGATCACGATCGGCAAGTTCGGTGACCGGTTCGGGCACCGGAAAATCTTCCTCATCGGGGTGGTCGGTTTCGGGTTGTCGTCGGCGGCCATCGGGCTGTCCGGCGACATCGCCGGGAACCTCGGGCTGATCATCGCCTTCCGCGTGCTGCTGGGGATCTTCGGCGCGATGCTGCAGCCGACGGCCCTGGCCCTGCTGCGCAACACCTTCCCGGCACACAAGCTGAACAGCGCCATCGGCATCTGGGGCGCGGTCCTCGGCGCGTCCACGGCAGCCGGCCCGATCATCGGCGGCCTGCTCGTGCAGCACATCAACTGGGAAGCGTGCTTCTACGTCAACGTGCCGGTCGGGCTGATCGCGCTGACCGTGGGCATGGTCGTGCTCCGCGAGACGCCGCCGTCACACGCCAGGTCCTTCGACATCCCCGGCATCGCGCTGCTGTCGGTGTCGCTCTTCCTGCTGGTCTGGGGCCTGATCAAGGGCTCGAGCTACGGCTGGGGCAGCGGCCGGACCATCGCCTTCTTCGCCGGCGCCGTGGTGGTGGCCGCGCTGTTCATCCTCCGCGAGCGGCGCGCCCGCGAGCCGCTGCTGCCGTTGCGGCTGTTCCGTTCGGTGCCCTTGTCGGCCGGCACCGTGCTCGTCATCCTGCTGATGTTCGCAATGTTCGGCGCCATGTTCTTCATGACCTTCTACCTGGAAAACGTGCACGGCTACGACCCGGTGAAGACTGGCCTGTGGCTGCTGCCGATGACGGCCATGCTCATCGTCGGCTCCCCCATTTCCGGCTGGCTGCTGACCAAGCTGGGCCCGAAGATCCCGCTCTTCGCCGGCATGATCTTCGCCGCGGTCGCCCTGTTCGGGCTGTCCCGGCTGACCGCGGGATCGGACCCGACCAGCACGATCGTCTGGTTCGTCCTGCTCGGCCTGGGGCTGAGCCCGGTCATCGTCGGCGCGACGGACGTGATCGTCGGCAACGCGGCGGTCCAGCTGGCCGGGGTGGCGAGCGGACTGCAGTCCACCGCCATGCAGCTCGGCGGGGTACTGGGCACCGCCGTCCTCGGCAGCATCATGTCGGCCCGGGTGAGCAGCCTGCTGCCCGCCAGCTGGGCCGCGGCACACCTGCCTGCTCTGTCGGCGGCCCAGCTCAGTGAGGCCAAGAGCGCGGTAGAGGTGGGCGCCGCACCGGTCTCGCCCGGGCTGCCCACCCAGATCGCCGGGAGCATCACGCGGGTCAGCCACGACGTGTTCTCCGGCGGGATGCATACCGCCTTCCTCGCCGCCGCCGCCGTGGCCCTGGTGGGCGCCTTCATCGCCCTGCTCACCCGGCGGCCAGATGAAAGCGATGATCTCCCGGCCGGTCCCCCGGCACGTCAGGCGGCCGAGGTGAGTCTCTAACGGGGGCGGTTCAGGGTCATGACCCGTTCACGAGCCGATGCGGTCCAGCTCGGCCAGGTCTTCCGGGGAAAGGGACAGCGCGGCGCCGGTGACGTTCTCGCGCAGATGCGCGAGGGATGAGGTGCCCGGGATCAGCAGGATGTTCGGTGCCCGGTGCAGCAGCCAGGCCAGCGCGACGCCCATCGGTGCGGCGCCGAGGCGGGTGGCGACTGATGTCAGCTCGCCGGACTGCAGCGGGGTGAAGCCGCCGAGCGGGAAGTAGGGCACGTAGGCGATGCCCTGGGCGGCGAGGGAGCCGATCAGGTCGTCGTCGTCCCGGCGGGCGAGGTTGTAGAAGTTCTGCACGCACACGACCGGCGCGATGGACTGTGCCTCGGCGACCTGCTCGGCGGAGACCGTGCTGATACCGAGATGCTTGATCAGCCCCTCCTTCTGCAGCTGCGCGAGTACGGCGAACTGCTCGGCGATCGTGCCCGGCACGGCCGAGTGCCCGTCGTCCCCGCCGCCGACGCGCAGGTTCACGACGTCGAGGGCGTCGAGGCCCAGGTTAGTGAGATTGTCGTGCACGGCCTGGCGCAGCTGCTCGGGAGCCTGCGCCGGGATCCAGCCGCCCTCGGCGTCCCGGAACGCCCCGACCTTGGTGACGATGTGCAGCGAGCGGGGGTAGGGGTGCAGGGCTTCCCTGATGATCTGGTTGGTGATGTGCGGGCCGTAGAAGTCGCTGGTGTCGATGTGCGTGATACCCATTTCCACGGCTTCGCGCAGGACGGCGATCGCGGCGTCGCGGTCCTTGGGCGGCCCGAAGACGCCGGGCCCAGCCAGCTGCATCGCGCCGTAGCCCATCCGGGCGACCGTCAGATCCCCGGCCATGCTGAACGTCCCGCCGGGAAGCGTGGTCGCGGCCATGAGAGTTCCTCTCCTCGTGCCAGCTCGTCCTGCCCACGCTACTCACGCCCGCCAGGAGCGCATAATCGAGATATGACGCAAGAGCATCAAGATTCAGATCGCCGGAGCCCAGATCGCCGGGGCATGGCCGCCTGGCTGCGGTGGGTACTCAATCACCTGGGGGCCTGGCGCCGGCGACCGCCATCGGTCGGCGTTCGCGAGCCGCGCCGCCCGAAGCCCACCCTCCCGGCCGGCGGGGTCGCGCTCGCCGAACCGCGCACCGGTGTCAAGCGCCGGATCAGGCTGGGCAACCGCCGCGATGACGATCGGTGATTTCGGCGCCCTAGGGGCCGAGATCGAGCAGGCGCTGGGCGAGGCTGGCGTGAGTGACCAGGCCATTCACGGCCCCTCCCCGTAGCGCGGCGCGCACCGCATGGCACCTTTCGACGCCGTAGGCCACGGCGAGAATGGACGGGATCCGGGCCAGCGCCGGCCCCGGCGTCACGATCATGCGGCTGTCCAGAGCTGTTTCCACCGACTGCCCGTCCGCGCCGAGGAAGGCCCCGGCCATTTCGGCGCAGACCCCCAGCCCCGCGATGGCGTCGCGTTCCGCCGGGGTGATCGCGTCGTAGATCGTGGACAGGCCCGGTCCCCAGGCGCCGATGGCCACGACCGCCATCGTTACGGACGGCAGCAGGGCGAACGCGTCCGCGACGTCGGCCTGGCGGCGGATCGCATCAGCCGTCTCGGCGCTGTCCAGGATCATCGGCGCGTAGAAGACATGGGCCGGCCCACCGCCGATGCGGGCCACGCTGCGGACGACATCGAGCAGGTCCTGGCCGTCCGGCGGGGGCACGGCCCCGGTGAGCTGGACGATGGGGCAGGGGGGCAGCCTGGTCAGCGCGGCGGCGAGACCGCTCAGCGCACGGGACCAGGAGATGCCGAGGATGTCGCCGGGGGCGATCAGGTCCATCAGCGTCTCGCCGGCGGCTTCGCCCAGCCGGCGCCGCAGCGCTGGTTCGTCATCGTCGGGGAACCTGAACGCAAAGGCCTGCTTGAGACCGAAGGCTGAGCACAACTCGGCCGACAGTCCCGCGTCCAGGTGGCCGCCGGGCAGGCCGATCTCGATCCGGATCATGCCGCTGTCGCGGGCGGCCTCCAGCAGCCGGGCAACCCGGAACCGGCTGACGCCCAACTGGGCGGCGATATCGATCTTGGACGCACCCTCGAGGTAATACTGCCGCGCCACCCTGGCCGCCAGCACGATCTCCGATGGTCGGTCGATGGACAAGCCCTTCCACTCTCACCCTCGTCAGCGAATACCGTCGCCGCGAACCGTCGCTCATATGAGCGGTCAGCTCACATTCTGGCATACATCCTTGACTTGATCCAAAGGCGCGGATCATTCTCTTTTATATGAGTATGTCGCGCTCAAATGAGCGGCCGGTTACAACAACGCCGTATCCGGGGTTCCGCACGCTTGCTGGTGACCTCGGGCGGCCGATAACCACCGGGAGCGGCACGGTTAGGAGACATCAATGGCGATAAGACGGTCACGGGGTTTGGGTGTAGCCGGGGTGCTGACGGTCGCGAGCCTCGCGGCGGCGGCCTGCGGCGGCGGTGCCGGGGGCAGTGGCGGCGGCAGCGGATCGCACACGGTGACGGTGGCGGTGGTGGCGAACCCCGACATCACCCAGATGGAGCAGTTGATCGGCACGTTTGAGAAGGAAAATCCGGGCATCACGGTCAAGTTCGACACGCTGCCGGAAAACCAGGAACGGTCCGAGATCCAGAAGGACATCTCCACCAGCGGCGGGCTGTACGACGTCGTGATGATCAGCAACTACGAGACACCGATCTGGGCCAAGAACGGCTGGCTCGACGACCTGTCCAGCAAGTTCATTGCCTCTGATGCCAGCTACGACGCCGGCGACCTGCTGCCGCCGATCGCCAAGTCGCTCTCCTACCAGAGCGACCTGTACTCGGTGCCGTTCTACGGCGAGTCCTCCATGCTGTACTACCGCACCAGCATGCTGAAGGCGGCCGGCATCACCATGCCGGAGCACCCGACCTGGGCCCAGGTGGCCGCGGCCGCCGCCAAGCTGAACCAGCCGGGCAAGGTGGCCGGGATCTGCCTGCGCGGCGAGAACGGCTGGGGCGAGAACCTGGCCACCCTCGACACCGTCATCAACACCTACGGCGGCAGCTGGTACAACACCGCGTGGCAGCCGCAGCTGACCTCCCCGGCGACCGCGGCCGCGGTGAACTTCTACGTCAACATGGTCCGCAAGGACGGTGAGTCGGGCGCAGCCAACGACGGCTTCACCGAACTGCTGACGCTGTACGAGCAGAGCAAGTGCGCCATGTGGTACGACTCCACCGTCGCGGCGTCCTCGCTGTCCGCCGTGCCGTCGGTGTTCAACGACACCAGCTACGCCTTCGCGCCGGTCGACAAGACCAGTTCCTCGGGCTGGCTCTACACCTGGTCGCTGGGTATCCCGAAGGACTCGGCCAACCAGACCGACGCCTGGAAGTTCGTGTCCTGGGCGACGTCCAAGGGGTACCTGAACCTGGTCGGCCAGAAGCTCGGCTGGGCCCAGGTGCCGCCGGGCAGCCGCACGTCGACCTACCAGAACCCGAATTACCAGAAGGCGGCGTCCGCCTTCGCCTCGATCACGCTGAACTCGATCAACAGCGTGGACCAGGCCACGGCGATCGTGCCCAAGGTGCCGTACGTAGGCATCCAGTTCGTGGACATCCCGCAGTTCGAGGATCTGGGCACCTCGGTGTCGAACCAGATATCGGGGGCCATCGCCGGCTCGGAGTCGGTCAGTCAGGCGCTGACGGCCAGCCAGGCGGATGCTGTGCCGGTCGGCCAGCAGCAGAAGTAGTCAGCAGCAGAAGTAGTCCGCGCGCCGGTCGCCCCGCGGGTCACCGCGGGGCGACCGGCCGGACAGGCCGCTCCGGGACGCAACGTTCCCGGACCTGATAACGACCGGACGAGGATGGGCTCCGCACCCCACGTGGCCTCGGGAAAGGAACGCCGTGACCGTCGTCGAGCAGGTGGCACGCCGCACTCATCGGGCGCGCCGCATCACCCCTTCGGCCCCGCCCGCGCGGCGACGGTGGGCGCGCCGCCTGCCCCTGCTGCCCGCACTGATCTACATGATCGTGATCACCCAGATCCCGTTCATCGTGACCCTCTGGTACAGCCTGCAGAACTGGAACCTGACCTCCAACGCGAAGGCCAAGTTCACCGGGCTGTCCAACTACGCCAGCGTCTTCACCAACGCCAACTACCGCTCCTCGCTGCTGGTCTCGGTCGAGATGACCGCCGTCGCGGTGATCGTCTCGATGCTGCTGGCGGTGGCCCTGGCCCTGCTGCTCAACCAGAAGGTGCTCGGCCGCGGCTTCGCGCGGACGCTGCTGATCACACCGTTCCTGATCATGCCGGTGGCGTCCGCCCTGCTGTGGAAGACGACCATGCTGGACCCCACCTACGGGCTGGTCAACTGGCTGCTGTCGCCCTTTGGCGTGCACCACGTCGCCTGGCTGAGCAGCCACCCGCTGGGGTCCATCATCGCCGTACTGATCTGGCGCTGGACGCCGTTCATGACGCTGATCGTGCTGGCCGGCCTGCAGGGCCAGCCGCTCGACGTGCTGGAGGCCGCGCGGGTCGACGGGGCCGGTGCTTTCGTCATCTTCCGGCGCATGATCTTCCCGCACCTGCGCCCCTACATCGAGCTCGGCACGCTGCTCGGCTCGATCTACATCGTCAACACCTTCGACGAGGTGTACTCGATGACCCAGGGCGGCCCGGGTACCAGCACGACCAACATGCCCTACTACCTCTATGAACAGGCATTTCAGGCGTACAACATCGGCGGCGCGGCCGCGCTGGGCGTCATCACGGTCATCATCGTGATGATCATCGCGTCCTTCGCCCTGCGCCTGATCGCCAGCGTGTTCCGCTTCGAGGAGGCCGTCGGATGACAACCATTGCCCGCCCGCGACCGCGGGCAGCCGGACATGCCCGGGGCCGGCAGGTCAAGCGCTGGTCGGCCCGGCTGGCCTGGACGGTGCTGGTGTGGGTCGCGGCGATCGCGTTCTTTCTGCCGGTGCTGTGGATGGTGCTGACGGCGTTCAAGCCGGAGACCGCCGCGTACAGCTACCCGCCCAAGTTCACGTTCAGCCCGACGCTGTCGGAGTTCCGCACGGTCTTCAGCCGCGGCATCGGCCCGTACCTGGAGAACTCGGTGTTCGCCACGCTGGTCTCGACCGTCCTGGTGCTCCTGCTGGCGCTGCCCGCCTCCTACGCCCTGTCGATCAGCCCGGTCGGCAAGTGGCGGGACAGCCTGTTCTTCTTCATCTCCACCAAGATGCTGCCCATCGTCGCGGCGATCGTGCCGATTTATATCGTGGCCCGGGACGTCCACCTGCTGGACAACGTCTACGCGCTGGTCCTGCTCTACGCGGGGATGAACCTGCCGATCGCGGTGTGGATGCTCCGCTCGTTCATGCTGGAGGTGCCCGGCGAGGTGCTGGAGGCGGCCCGGATCGACGGAGCCGGCCTGTTCCGTGAGATCACCCGGGTGATCATGCCGATCATCATGCCCGGGATCGCGGCCAGCGCGCTGATCTGCATCATCTTCGCCTGGAACGAGTTCTTCTTCGCCGTCAACCTGACCTCGACGGTCGCCGCGACCATGCCCGTGTTCCTGGTCGGGTTCATCACCAGCGAGGGATTGTTCTGGGCGCAGTTGTCCGCCGCCGCGACCGTCGCGTCGGTGCCGATCATCATCATTGGGTGGATCGCGCAGAAGCAGCTCGTCCGTGGCCTGTCCATGGGCGCACTCAAGTAACAGCCACCGTCCGAGAGAGGCGTGATATGCGCGCTGTTGTGTGGGACAAGCCCGGCCAGCTCCGGGTCGCTGACATGCCCGTTCCGACACCGGGGAATGGCGAGCTGATCGTGCAGGTGGGCATCTGCGGCATCTGCGGCACCGATCTCCACATCGCCGATGGGGAATTCCCCCCCACCCCGTACCCGATCATTCCGGGGCACGAGTTCTCCGGCCGGATCGCGGCGCGCGGGGACGGCGTGCCCGGCGACTGGCGCGAGGGCCAGCGGGTCGCCGTTGACCCCTCCCTGTTCTGCGGCTACTGCCCCGCATGCCGGGCGGGCCGGGGCAACCTGTGTGCCAACTGGAACGCCATCGGGGACACCGTCGACGGTGCCTTCGCCGAGTACGTCGCCGTGCCGTTCGCCAACGCCTACCTGATCCCGGACAACGTGGACGACCGGCAGGGCGCCCTCATCGAGCCGTTGTCGTGCGCCGTCCACGGGATGCGGCTGATCGGCCCGGTTCTCGGGCAGCGCGTGCTGATCATCGGGGCCGGGACCATGGGCCTGCTGCTCTTGCAGTTGCTCCTCCGGTCAGGCGCGGCTTCGGTCACCGTCGTGGACCGCAAGCCCGCCCGCCTGGACGTGGCCCGGGCCCTGGGCGCGAGCAACGTCGCCCAGGAGGTGGCCGCGGCCGACGCCGGACGTTTCGCGGTGGCCGTCGACGCAACCGGCGCGCCCTCGGCCATCGAGGCGGCGTTCGGCTCGCTCGACCGGGGGGGACGCCTCCTCGTCTTCGGGGTCGCCAGCGGCGATGCCTCGGTATCCCTGTCACCGTTTCGCATCTACAACGACGAGATCACCATTCTCGGGTCCATGGCGGTACTGAACAGTTTCGGCGAGGCCGTGGACCTGATGGCAGCGGGCGCGATCGACACCGCGCCGCTGCTCGGATCGCCGGTCAGTCTTGATCAGTTTCCCGAGGCGCTGGCCCGGGTCCGGAATGGTGACGGTATCAAGGTGCAGGTCGCCCCGGGCCAATGACCGGCGGGACGCAGTCGGCCGGCAGGCCCCAGATGTTCTCGTCCTCGGACGCCCACACGCGCCGCGCGCGCTCCTTCTCCGACAGGCCCGGGGCGCCTCCGGCCATGGGCATCGCGCCGAGGCCACCATGCCCGGGCGAATCACCGGATCCGGGTGCTACCGGCCCGTCCGCGGTCACCGCGGTCACCACGGACGGGGCGGCCCCCTCCGCCAGGCCGCCGTCCAGGCCGGGCGCTTCCGGTACGGGCGCGCCCGGCACGCCGGGCTGAATCCCGGCCGCCGGATCCCCGGCTTCGCTGGCCGCGGCACGGTTGCCGCGCCCACCGCCACCGCCACCGCCACCGTTACCGCTGGCACCGGATAGTCCCGGTAGCACGGGCAGCGGCGAAAACGGGGAAACCGCCCCCGCCCCCAGATCCCCGGTCCCGGCCGCGGCCGAGGGGGCCGTGGGAGCGGGCGCCGCGGCCGCACCGGGCGTGCTGTCCGGGACCGGCGTGGCGCTTTGCAGGCGGCTCACGGCCGGGGCCGGGGTGGCTGAGCCGGCCGGGGTGGCGCCGG
>Ga0182014_10005126_pt1 | contig 14677 bp, 16 predicted proteins | sample 612S2DmetaG_FD_120489 | JGI IMG/M metagenome (GOLD analysis project Ga0182014, IMG submission 120489) | Permafrost microbial communities from Stordalen Mire, Sweden - 612S2D metaG | ecosystem: Environmental > Terrestrial > Soil > Wetlands > Permafrost | place: Sweden: Stordalen | collected... | reverse complement strand
GCGACCCAGGCAGCCCAGGGCGCGGTCATCGACCCGTCCTTCCTGTTCGACGTGCAGGTAAAGCGCATCCACGAGTACAAGCGGCAGCTCCTGAACCTGATGCACGTGGCGGCCCTCTGGAACCGGCTGCGCGACGGCGGCGACGCCGGGGTCCCGCGGGCGGTCATGCTCGGCGGGAAGGCCGCGCCCGCCTACTGGGTGGCCAAGACCATCATCCAGCTCGCCGTGGCCCTGGGGGCCGCCATCAACGCCGACCCCATGTGCCGGGGCCGCCTGAGCGTGTCCTACCTGGAGAACTACCGGGTCACCCTGGCCGAGCAGGTGTTCCCCGCGTGCGAGCTGTCCGAGCAGATCTCCACCGCGGGCACTGAAGCCTCCGGCACCGGCAACATGAAGGCCGCCCTCAACGGCGCCCTCACCATCGGCACCCTGGACGGCGCCAACGTCGAGATCAAGGACGAGGTGGGCGAGGCCAACATCTTCATCTTCGGCCACACCGCCGAGGGGATCGTGGCCCTGCGGGACCGGGGCTACCAGCCCCGGGCCTGGGCCGGCGCCGACCCGGAACTGGCGCGGGCCATCGAGACCATCGCCCGCCTCGAAGGCGGACGGTTCGCCTCCGTCGCCGGCATCCTGCTGGACTCGGACCACTACTTCCACTGCGCCGACTTCGCCGCCTATGTGCAGACCCAGGCCCGTGCCTCCGCAGCCTACGCCAGGACCCGGGACTGGGCGCGCATGTCCATCCTCAACGTCGCCGGCATGGGCCGCTTCTCCATCGACCGCACCGTGCGGGACTACGCCGCGGAGATCTGGAACGCCGCGGCCGTGGCGGTGCCGCCGGTGCGCTAGTCAGGTACGGGCCTCCCGGGCGATGTCGGCGACCTCCCCGGCGGTCAGGCGGATGGCGCGGGCGGCCCAGTTCTCCTCCAGGTGCGCCAGGGAGGCGGTGCCGGGGATGGGCAGCATCACCGGAGACCGCGCCAGCAGCCAGGCCAGGGCGATCTGGGCGGGGGTGGCGCCGTGGCGGGCCGCCACGGCGTCCAAGGCCCCGTGGGGCCGGCCGTAGGTGCCCATCCCCAGGGGGAAGAATGGCAGGAAGGGGATGCCCTTGGCGGTGCAGAAGTCCAGCACCTCCTCGGGGGCCTCCACTTCGGCATGGGTCGCCTTGGCCAGGAAGCCGGTGCCCCCGGAGACGTTGTAGAGGTTCTGCACGGTCACCACCGGGGTGCGTTCCAGGGCGGCCTTGATCTGGGCGACGTTCACGTTGCTGAGGCCGATGTGGCGCAGCTTGCCCTCGGCCCGGAGCTGGATGAGCGCGTCCAGGCACTCCAGGAACGGCACCTCGTTGGCGAGGCAGCGCAGGTGCACCAGCTCCAGGGTCTCCATGCGCAGCTCGCGCAGGTCGTGCTCGCAGCCCTGGCGCAGCTCCTCCGGGCGGTTGAAGGCGGCCCAGCCCTTGTCCAGGGTGCGCCGGCCGCCCAGCTTGGTGGCGATGACCAGGTCGGCGGGGTAGGGGTAAAGGGCCTCGGCGATGATCGGGTTGGAGACGTGGGGGCCGTAGTACCAGGAGGTGTCGATGAACTGGACGCCCAGTTCCACGGCCCGCCGGACCACCTTCCGGGCAGTCTCCGGGTCCTCGGGCGGACCCCACACGTCCTTCCCGGGCAGGCGCATGGCGCCGTAGCCCAGGCGGCGCACCTCGTGGCCGCCCAGATCGAGGGTGGAGGGGGGGTGGGCGAAGGCGGTCTGGCTGTCCATGGCCCGCATTGTGCCACGAGCCCTGCGGCCACAGTAGGATAAAGAACGGAGATGCTTGTGCCCCAAGACCACCCCCTTCTGTCCCTGCGCTCCGCGACCCTGGTCCGGGGCGGCCATCCGGTCCTGCGGGACCTGGCCTTCGACATCCGCCTGGGCGAGCACATTGCCATCCTGGGACCCAACGGCTCGGGCAAGTCCTCCCTCATCCGCCTGGTGACCCGCCAGGACTACCCCCTGGCGCGGGCCGACGAGGCCCCGCCCATGCTGATCCTGGGGCAGGAGCGCTGGGACGTCTTCGAGCTGCGCTCGCAGCTGGGCATCGTCTCCGCGGACCTGCGGCACGCCTTCACCCACGGCGAGGGGTTCGGTCGCATCAAGGGCTTCGAGGCCGTGCTGACGGGCTTCTTCGCCAGCCTGGGGCTGTTCGAGCACCAGCACGTGACCGGAGCCATGCGCGAGCGGGCGCGCCAAGCGCTGGCCCTGGCCGACGCGGAGCACCTGGCGGAGCAGCGGGTGGACACCCTGTCCACCGGCGAAGCCCAGCGCGTGCTCATCGCCCGGGCCCTGGCCCCGGACCCGTTCGCCCTCCTGCTGGACGAGCCCACCACCGGTCTGGACCTGGCCGCCCGCCACCACCTCCTGGGGCTGCTCTCCAAGCTGGCCGGCCTGGGCAAGACCCTCATCCTGGTCACCCACCACATCGAGGAGATCCTCCCCGAGATCGACCGGGTGATCCTGCTCAAGGACGGGCGGGTGTTCGCCGACGGGCGCAAGGACGAGGTGCTCCGCTCCGGCAGCCTTTCCAGCCTGTTCGGCCTGCCCGTCCAGGTCACCCGCCACGGCGACCGCTACAGCGCGAGAAGCTGATCCGGATTTCGCAACAACACCTAAACTCGATCGGGTGTTTGACCGATAATGAGACTATCTGGTCCTCCGAGCGGGCGTGGCGGAGAGACCGGGTCGGAAACCGAACCCATGGCCCAGGAACTCAAGCCGGAAGACCTGATCGTCACCGCCGCCGACGGCTCGACGCACGTCAACCACGGCCTGCTGGAAGCCTATGGCCTGTTCAACCTCCCCGTCCCGCTCATGCGCAGGGCGCTGACGGTCTACCACGAGAACGCCAAGCGCCAGGGGCAGGAGGCGGCGCGGGACGTGGAGGCCTTCATCGCCCTCATCCAGGCCATCCGGCGGTTCCCCAGGCCCATGGGGATCCATTTCACCCGAGGGGCGGCCTATTTGAGGAATCTGGAGATGCTGGAGCGGTACTCCAAGTAACATGGGACATGAGCATCTGGAAGCAGCCCATCACCGTGGATTCCCTCACCGCCGTCAGCCGCGGCACGGCGGTGGAGCGGCTGGGGATCGAGTTCCTGGAAGTGGGGCCGGACTTCATCAAGGGCCGGGTGCCGGTGGATGAGCGCACCCGCCAGCCCTACGGCATCCTGCACGGCGGAGTGTCGGTGGTGCTGGCCGAGACCCTGGGCTCCTGCGGCGCGGTCGCCTGCGTCCACCACGGCTACCACTGCGTGGGCCTGGACATCAACGCCAACCACCTGAAGGCCACCGCCGGCGGCTGGGTGACGGGCGTGGCGCGCCCGCTGCACCTGGGCCGCACCACCCAGGTGTGGCAGATCGACCTGAGGAACGAGGCCGGGGAGCTGACCTGCGTGTCCCGTCTGACCCTGGCGGTGCTCACGCCGAAGATGCCGATCACCTAGGAGGTTGTCCATGCTTCTGAGCGATCTGCAGGACACGGCCGAAGCCTTTCTCGCCGGAAGCGGCCGGAACCACGTCGAGCACCCGGACCCCATCTCCACCCCGGCCATCGCCGCCGGGCCGCTGAGGATCTACGACCCGCCCCTATTCGCCGTGGCCGACGCGGGGGATCCGCTGTGGGCCAAGCTGAAGGAGCCCGAGGTGATCGGGCCGCGCCACCGGACCCCGGAGGAATGGCTGGCGGGGGCCCGGTCCGTGGTCTCCTATTTCCTGCCCTTCAGCGAACGGGTGCGCAAGGCCAACCGGGTGCCCGGGGTCACGGCCACGGAGTGGATCTATGCCCGCTGGGAAGGGGAGGCCTGCAACGCCGCCCTGGCCACCCTGCTGGCCGGGACCCTGGAAGCTTCGGGCGCCCGGGCGCTGGCGCCCATGGCCGATCCGCGCTTCCAGGTGGTGGACCTGCGCAGCAACTGGTCGGAACGGCACGCCGCGTTCATCGCCGGGCTGGGCACCTTCAGCCTGACCCGGTCCATGATCACCCGACTGGGCGCGGCCGGGCGCTTCGGCAGCGTGGTCACCGACGCCGTTCTGCCGCCCACCCTACGCCCCTACCAAAGCATCTATGAGCACTGCAGGGACTGCGGCATCTGCATCGACCGCTGCCCGTGCCGGGCCATCGACGCCACCGGCAAGGACCACCAGGTGTGCAAGGTCTATCTGGACCAGACCCGGGTGCTCTACGCGCCCCGCTACGGCTGCGGCAAATGCCAGACCGCCGTGCCCTGCGAGCGCCGCATCCCTGGTGACCCGCACCCGAATCATTTCGTCCTATAAGAGGGATTGGGAATGAGCTTGTAAACCGGGCCCTTTTGCGTGGCTGGGTCCGCTATGGATATTCTCATCAGAAATGCCTGTGGAGGGAAATGATAAGGTGTACCCAGAGCCCGGTCGGTCGAAAGAGCCAGACGCTCGTCAATGTATGAATATGGGTTCGGTCCCACAACCATGAATGTGGCTCTTAAGTTAGCGTTTTGGAGGAGGTCAAGGCTCGACCTCATCTCAACCCCACTCTCTTTATCTTTGTGTAAATCACCCCCATCTCCGATTGAAAAATTTGCCCAGGTCTCCGGGGTGCCAGCAGGGAAAGTGCCGGTTAGCTCAATAAATACAGAACCGTTGTTGGGGATACTAATAAAGGTGTCTGGATTATAGGTCATGCGTTTCGCACTCGTCCAGATTGAGAATTTAGGCTGGGCCATGAACCCAGCGGGCATCCTCAGGACTACTGATCTCCCGAATTCATTCTTGATCTCGATCGGCAGGGCAGCGTACGCCGCTATCCCAGTTGCGAACAACAACGCCAGTGTTGTTGATTTCAATAGTTTGAACATGAAGGACCTCCCAAAGTCGGAAAACTGCCCTGAATCATAGTAATTATTTATTAAAATGTCAACCGCTACCCAAGGTCGTAGGTTAAGAAATGACATTCTCACGCCTAGGCAGGTGGGATGGCGAACCTTGCATTCGAACCCGGACACACCCCCGTTTCTGATCCAACCTTCAGCCGTCATTATGCCTTCGGCCATCCTCCTCTCATCGCGCCGCCAGAGGCCGTGCCGGTCAATGCTGGCGTGAGACTCTCTGCCCCCCCTCCGTTGGTCTCTATTGCAACCGCTCTGCAAAACCCAAGTACAGCTCGATCAAGGTGAGTTCCGGCGGCACCAGGAAACGGTTGGGCGGCCCCCAGAAGCCGGTGCCGACGCTGGTGTAGATCCACATCCGCCCGCTCCGGCCCAGGCCTTTGGGATGGGCGTACAGGGCCGGCACCACCAGGCTCCAGGGGAAGTACTGCCCGGCGTGGGTGTGGCCGGACAACTGCAGGCCCACCCCGGCGCGCTCGGCCGCCTCGGCCCCGGTGGGCGGATGGAACAGCAGGAGGCGGAAGGCGTCCGCGGGGATGCCCGCCAGGGCCCGGGCCAGGTCGGGCCCGTGGACGCTTCCGGCGGTGGGATCGGGCATGCCGGCCACCGCCAGGCGCGCGCCTCGGTGCTCCAGCAGTACGTGCTTGTTGTCCAGCACCCGCCAGCCGAGTTCCTGGAACAGCCGCAGCCAGCGGGCCACCCCTGCGTAGTACTCGTGGTTGCCGGTGACGAAGCAGACCCCGTGGGTGGCCTGGAGCGCGCCCAGGCGCTCGGCCTTGGCCCGGGTCCCATCCGCGCCGCCGTCCACCAGGTCGCCGGTGATGGCGATGAGATCGGGTTTCAGGGCGTTGCCCGCGGCCACGATGTGGTCCACCTGGGACCGGCGCACCAGCGGGCCCAGGTGCAGGTCCGAGATCTGCAGGATGCGGAAGCCCTCCAGCCCGGGCGGCAGGTCCGGGATGGGCACCCGCACCCGCCGGGTGGGCACCGGGCGCAGGGCCGTGACCAGCCCCAGCAGCACCGAGACCAGGGCCCCGCCCGCGGCCAGGGCGAAGGCCCAGGTTCCGGCCCGGATTCCGGCCAGGCGCAGCAGGGCCTGGGCCAGGTCCGCCGCGGCCAGGTAGACGACGAAGGTGGAGAGGAACCCGAACCAGGTGTAGCCCAGCCCGTAGAGCGGATCCACCCAGCGGCCCAGGCCCGGCACCCCGTGCTGCACCGGCCCCGCGAACATCACGACCAGCATTCCCAGGGCCACGCCCCGGACCAGGGCGGGATGGCCGGCCAGGGCCGGGCACAGCGCCAGGGAGCGCTCCGCCATGTAGACGCTGGCGCCCCCCAGCACCAGCAGGGCGATGGTCAGGAAGACGAGGATGCGCATCTATTATTCGTATTCAATGGTCGCCGGCGGCTTGCTGGTGATGTCGAACACCACCCGGTTGATCCCCTTCACCTCGTTGACGATGCGCTGGGCCACCTTCTCCAGCAGGTCGTGGGGCAGCCGGGCCCAGTCGGCGGTCATGAAGTCCTCCGAGGTCACGGCCCGCAGCGCGCACATGTTCTCGTAGGTGCGCTCGTCGCCCATGATGCCCACGGTCATGACCGGCAGCAGCACGGCGAAGCACTGGGAGGTGGTGCGGTACCAGCCGCTGGCCCTGAGCTCCTCGATGAAGATGGCGTCGGCGTTCTGCAGGATCTTCACCCGCTCCGGGCTGACGCAGCCGGGAATGCGCACCGCCAGGCCGGGGCCGGGGAAGGGGTGGCGCCAGACCATGTCCTCGGGCAGGCCCAGGGCCAGGCCCACCCGCCGCACCTCGTCCTTGAACAGCTCGCGCAGGGGCTCCACCAGCTTCAGCTTCATGAAGTCGGGCAGGCCGCCCACGTTGTGGTGGGATTTCACCAGCACGGCGCCGCCGATGCCGGAGCTCTCGATCACGTCGGGATACAGGGTGCCCTGGGCCAGGAAGTCGGCCTTGAGCTGGCTCGCCTCCCGGTCGAACACGTCGATGAAGATCTTCCCGATGATCTTGCGCTTGGCTTCGGGGTCGCTGACCCCCGCCAGGGCCCCCAGGAATTCCGCCCCGGCGTCCTTCCAGCGGATCTGCATGTCGAACGGGGCGAAGGCCTCCTGCACCTGGAGCTGCTCGTCCTTGCGCATGACCCCGGTGTCCACGAACACGCAGGTGAGCTGCTTGCCGATGGCCTGGTGCAGCAGCAGGGCGGCGACGCTGGAGTCCACCCCGCCGGACAGCCCCAGCACCACCCGGCCGTCGCCCACCTGGGCGCGGATGTCCTTGAGTTTCTCCTCGATGAAGTGGCCCGCGTTCCAGTCCAGCTTCATGTCGCAGGCGTGCAGGAAGTTGCGCAGGATGGCGGCGCCGTGGGTGGTGTGGGTCACCTCCGGATGGAACTGGATGGCGAAGCGCCGTAGCGCGAGGTTTTCCATGGCCGCCACCGGCACCCCAGGGGTCTTGGCGGTGACCGTGAAGCCGGCGGGCGCCTGCTCCACGTGGTCGCCGTGGCTCATCCAAACCTGCTGCTCGGGGTCCAGGCCATGGAACAGGACGCTGTCCGCGCCCTGGACCTGGATGGCGGCCTTGCCATACTCCCGGTGGGCCGAACGGTGGATGACCCCGCCGGCGTTGCGGGCCAGCAGCTGCTGTCCGTAGCACACGCCCAGGATCGGCACGCCCAGCTCCAGGATGGCCGGGTCCAGGTCCGGGGCGCCTGCCTCCAGCACGGATTTCGGCCCGCCGGACAGGACGATGCCGCGCAGGTCGGCGCCCTGGATCTCCGCGGCGGTGGCCGTGGGCCCGTAGACCAGGCCGAACGCGCCCAGGTCCCGCAGCCTGCGGGTGATCAGGCGGGTGTACTGGGACCCGTAGTCGAGAATGGCGATGCGTTCGTGGTGCATGGTAACCCCATTATCCTGTCAAATTCGAGGATACCGGACGCCGGGCGTCATTGCGCCTTTTTGAAGGATTCGTCCGTATCCACCATGATCCAGCTGCGCCCTTCCCGCCGGTAGGAGGCGTGCCGCTCCTTGGTCTCCCCCACCCGGACGCCCGGATGCAGGGCCAGGAAAATCGGGAAATGCTCGGTGGGATGCACCAGCCGGATCAGGTAGGTGACCCGCACCCCCTCCCGGGTGGTCTCCAGCCGGGGCAGGATCCGCACGAACTCCGCTTCGGCCGCCGGCAGTTCGAAGCCGCTGGCGGTGCTGTTGATGGTCCTGGGGGCCTGGGGCTTGACCTTGAACTGGAACTTCTCCCGGTCCCCTTCCGGGGCCCGGGCCACGGTGAACCAGCCGGTGCGGGCGAGGGCCTCCTGCAGCCCTACCAGCTTGGCGTGCTCGGGCGAGCCCTTGATGGCCGACGCGGTTTCCGGGACCCGCACCGACACCACCACCGGGTAGTCCTTGCGGATGTCGTTCTCCGCCTCCCGCCGGGACAGCTGGGAAGGGCCGCAGGCCAGCGCGGCGGCCAGCACGGGGACGGCGATCAGGTGGCTCATCGGCACAGCATCCTCCAGCGAACGGCATGGCCCCATTCTGGCCGGGCGGGAAGGTCGTGACTAGCCTCACTTCAGGAGCGTCCTATAATTGCGCAGCCTCATGGGGGAAAACCGTGAACAACCAATATCTTGATTACCTGTCGGCGGAACTGGATCGGTTGCGGGAGCAGGGGCTCTTCAAGACGGAGAGGATCATGGCCTCGGCCCAGGGCGCCTGGGTGAAGGTGAATGGCCAGAAGGTCATGAACCTTTGCGCCAACAACTACCTGGGTCTGGCCAACCACCCGGACCTGGTGCGCGCCGCCCAGGAGGGCCTGGCCCAGCGCGGGTTCGGCATGTCCAGCGTGCGCTTCATCTGCGGCACCCAGGACATCCACAAGGAACTGGAGGCCCAGCTCAGCGCCTTCCTGGGCATGGAGGACACCCAGCTCTACTCGAGCTGCTTCGACGCCAACGGCGGCGTGTTCGAGGCGCTCCTGGGCGAAGCGGACGCCATCATCTCCGACGCCCTCAACCACGCCTCCATCATCGACGGCATCCGTCTGTGCAAGGCCCAGCGCTTCCGCTACGCCAACAGCAACATGACCGAGCTGGAAGCCCGGCTGAAGGAGGCCGACGCCGCCGGCGCCCGGTTCAAGCTGGTGGTGACCGACGGCGTGTTCAGCATGGACGGCTACCTGGCCAACCTGCCGGCCATCTGCGACCTGGCCGAGCGCTACGGCGCCATGGTCATGGTGGACGACAGCCACGCGGTGGGCTTCATCGGCGAGCACGGCCGCGGCACCCACGAGCATCACGGCGTCATGGGCCGGGTGGACATTCTCACCGGCACCCTGGGCAAGGCCCTGGGCGGCGCCAGCGGCGGCTACATCGCCTCCAGCAAGCCGGTCATCGACATGCTGCGCCAGAAGTCCAGGCCCTACCTGTTCTCCAACACCCTCGCCCCGGCGATCACCGCCACCAGCATCAAGGTGCTGGAGATGCTGAGGGAGGGGGACGGCCTGCGCCGGCAGCTGCGGGCCAACGCCCTGCAGTTCCGCGCCGGAATGGAGAAGCTGGGCTTCAAGCTGCTCCAGGGCGAGCACCCCATCATCCCGGTCATGTTCTACGATGCGCCGCTGGCCCAGGCTTTCGCCTCGGCCCTGCTGGAGGAGGGGGTCTACGTCACCGGGTTCTTCTTCCCGGTGGTGCCCAAGGGCCAGGCCCGCATCCGCACCCAGATGTCGGCCGCGCACAGCTCGGCGGACATCGACGCGGCCATCGCGGCGTTCGCCAAGGTGGGCCGCGCCCTGGGCGTGATCAAGTAGCCCCGCAAACGAATCCAGGAGGATCACATGAAGGCATTGGTCAAGAGCAGACGCGAACCCGGACTCTGGATGGAAGACGTGCCCATCCCCACCATCGGCCCCAACGACGTGCTCATCCGCATCCATACGTCGGCCATCTGCGGCACCGACATGCACATCTGGGACTGGAACCCCTGGGCCCAGAAGACCATTCCGGTGCCCATGCACGTGGGCCACGAGTACGCCGGGGTGATCGAGCAGGTGGGCGACGAGGTGGAAGGCTACAAGGTGGGCGACCGGGTTTCCGGCGAAGGCCACATCGTCTGCGGCCACTGCCGCAATTGCAAGGCCGGCAAGCGCCACCTGTGCCCCAACACGGTCGGGGTGGGGGTGAACCGGCCCGGCTCCTTCGCCGAGTACCTGTCCCTGCCCGCCACCAACCTGTTCAAGCTGCGCGACGGCATCTCCAACGAGATGGCGGCCATCTTCGATCCGTACGGCAACGCCGCCCACACCGCCCTCTCCTTCAACATGGTGGGGGAGGACGTGCTGATCACCGGCGCCGGCCCCATCGGCTGCATGGCCGCGGCCATCGCCCGGTTCGTGGGGGCGCGCAACGTGGTCATCACCGACGTCAACCAGTACCGCCTGGACCTGGCCCGGAAGATGGGCGCCACGAGGGCCGTGGACGTGAGCAAGGAAAGCCTGAAGACGGTCATGCACGAGCTGGGCATGACCGAGGGCTTCGACGTGGGCCTGGAGATGAGCGGCAACGGCGGCGCCTTCAAGGGCCTGATCGACAGCATGGTGAACGGAGGGCGGGTCGCCATGCTGGGCATCTTCCCCGAGGACGTGGCCATCGACTGGGGCAAGGTGATCTTCAAGGGCCTGTTCCTGAAGGGCATCTACGGCCGGGAGATGTTCGAGACCTGGTACAAGATGGCCGCCATGATCGAAGGGGGCCTGGACATCAGCCAGGTCATCACCCACCGCTTCCCCATCGATGACTTCCGCCAGGGCTTCGAGGTCATGGGCAGCGGCAAGTCGGGCAAGGTCATCCTGGATTGGGGCGTCAAGTAGCCCGTCAAGCGGGCGCAAGTCTTTTCGACAGAGCATTCCCGCTTGCTTTTGCCGGGGGCCATGTCTACAGTTTGGAATACTTCTCAGACCGTGCCCGCCAACTGGACCCTGCGCACCTCCGCGCGCCGGGAATGGGGTTGGGGCTGGGCCCAGGTCTCCATCGAGGACCTGACCAACAGCCGCCGGCGGGACCTGGTGGCGCCGGAATACCAGCCCATCACCTGGATGGAAGGGGACGGACGGGCGGTGTACGCCACCCTGGGCCTGAAGCTCTAGAAAAAACTATCGTACCGGCTGGGGCTGGGGTATGAGCGGCAGGGTCTTCTCTTTGTAGAACTCCCCGTCGACGACGAAGGTGTCCGCGGCCAGGCCTTCGCCCCCGGGCAGGAGGTCCACGCCCAGGCAGGCCAGGTGGTAGCTGTCCAGCTTGGTGCCCAGCACCTGGACCGGGCGGCCCCGGCGGTCCTTGGTGTTCAGGATCGGGTTGGAGACGAAAGGGCGGTAGAAGAACGGATGCTTCCAGGGGGTTTCCGGCTCCTGCTCCAGGTAGTCCGGCACTAGGCTGGACAGGAAGCGGGGATATTCGCCGTGCTTGGTCTTGTAGCGGGTGAGGGCGTCGGCGGTGCGCTTCATGATGCTGTGGAGCTGGCGCTGGTGCTCCTGGAGATCCTGGCGGAGCAGGGCGTCCATGAGGTAGAGGTCCTTGCTGGCCTGCTGCCCGATGGGATTGTCCGGGTACCTGGCCGCCAGCTGCGCCATGAGCGTCCTGGCCTCCAGCTGCTTGCCCTGCTGGTTCAGGTGGATGGCCTCGTCATAAAGCTGCTGGGGCAGCCGCGGGTCCTCCGAATGGCAGGCCGCGAGGGCCAGCACCACCGGGAGCGCCATACTGCGAAGGAGAGCCATGGCCGAACCATAGCACCAATGGCGCCAGGGGTGAAGAGACGCACCGTTGAATCACGGTTTGATTTTGCGTCCAGGCTTGGCACAAGCAGCCGTAAGGTCGCAAGCGACCTGACGGCTGCTAGGAGGCTACAATGACGGCATGCGAATGTTGGCCGAGCACTCTCCCGGGTTCGACCCAGCCACCCCCTGGCTGGATTGCGAGACTTTGCCCACCCGAGAAAGCCGGCTATTCCAGCACTTCAAGGTGCGCCGGCGCTCGCCGCACACCGAACGGGAGCACGACTTCACCCGCCTGCTCTGTCCGGACTGGGTGAACGTGCTGGCCTTCACCGCCCCGGGCCAGGGGGGCGAACTGCTGCTGGTGGAACAGTTCCGCCACGGCATCGACGCCAGCACGCTGGAAATCATCGGCGGGGTGTGCGACCGCGGCGAGGCGCCCGCCCTGACCGCCCGGCGGGAGCTGCTGGAGGAGACCGGCCACGCCGCGGGCCGGTGGCTGGAACTGGGGAGCTGCATGCCCAACCCGGCCGTGCAGAACAACCGGTGCCATTTCTTCCTGGCCCTGGACTGCGCGCCTGTGGCGGAACTGGACCTGGATCCCTCCGAGGAACTGCGGGTCTGGGCTGCGCCCTGGGCCGAGGCCGAAGCGCTGCTGCGGGCGGGGACTCTGGACCACGCGCTGGTCATGGCCGCCTTCCTGCGGCTGTTCCTGTGGCCGGGCTGGGGGGAGCTGGAACGGACCCTGCGGGCCTGCGGGTGACCTTGGCTGCTGATCGCTGCTACATTTAAAAAGTTCCGGAGGCATAGATGGCCAATGAATGCACATTCGACGTGGTTTCCAAAGTGGACATGGACGAGGTCAAGAACGCCGTCGCCCAGGCCATGAAGGAGATCGGCCAGCGCTTCGATTTCAAGGGTTCGATCTCGAAGATCGAGTTGAAGGACGAAGGGGCGCTCACCCTCACCAGCGACGACGAGGTGCGGCTCAAGGCCGTGATCGAAGTGCTGCAGAGCAAGCTGGTGAAGCGGGGCGTCAGCATCCGGGCCATGGAGTTCGGCAAGGTCGAGCCGGCCAGCAAGGGCTCCGCCCGCCAGGAGGTGAAGATCCTCCAGGGCATCCCCGCGGAGAAGGCCAAGGGCCTGGTGAAGACCCTCAAGGACACCAAGCTGAAGGTCCAGGCCTCCATCCAGGGCGATCAGCTGCGCATTTCCGGCAAGAGCAAGGACGACCTCCAGGAGGCCATGGCCCTGCTCAAGAAGCACGACCAGGGGCTGGACCTGCAGTTCACCAACTTCCGGTCCTAGGACAGGCTCCTAGAGTGTCCCGCATCGATCTGCTCCGCTACTTCCTGCCCATCGCCCCCAAGCTGGCGCTGGTGGAGGCGGAGCTGCAGCGCACCCTGCAGTCCGACCTGCCCGTGGTGCGCCGGCTGGCCGGGCATGTGGGCAGCGGCAAGGGCAAGCGCCTGCGCCCGGCCCTGGTGCTGTTGTGCTGCCGGATGTGCGGGGTGGACTCCCGGGAGGACGTGCGCTTCGCGGCCGTGTTCGAGCTGGTGCACACCGCCACCCTGGTGCACGACGATGTCATCGACCACGCCGAGACCCGGCGCAGCAGGCCGACCCTCAACGCCCTCTGGGGCAACACCCTCACCGTCCTGTTCGGCGACCTGCTCTACATGCATTCCATGTCCTCGGCCATCGCCGGCCGTTCCTTCCGGATGCTGGAGATCCTGGCGGAAGTGACCACCCGGATGATCGAGGGAGAGCTGATCCAGAACGATTTCCTCTACAACCTGGACACCACCCGCAAGGAGTACTTCGAGATCCAGGAGCGCAAGACCGCGCTGCTGTTCTCCGGGTGCACCGAGACCGCCGGGGTCATCGCCCAGCGGCCCCAGGGGGACTGCGAGGCCTTGGGGAGGTTCGGCCTGGAGATCGGCCGGGCCTTCCAGCTGGTGGACGACCTGCTGGACTACACGGCCACCAGCGCGCAGATGGGCAAGCCGGTCTTTTCCGACCTGCGCGAAGGCAAGCTGACCCTGCCGCTGCTCACCCTGCTGGAGCGGGCGCCGGAGGCGGTCCGGCCCATCATCCAGCGGATCTGGGACGCCGGCGAGGAGGTCCCCATCACCGCCGGGGACGAGCAGGTCCTGCGCCTGCTGCTGGAGACCCACGACGCCTATGCCGAGACCCGTGCCCTGGCCCGGCAGGCATCCCTCGCGGCCACCGCGGCCCTGACGGCGGTGGACGGGGACAAGGGCACCAAGAAGCTGCTGCTGGAGATCCCGGAGTTCCTGCTGGCCAGGAGTTCCTGAGCGGTATCAGATGCTGTAGTCCGGGTCCAGGAACACGTCCAGGCGCCGGGGCAAACGGGCCCGCGGGCGGGACGAACTTCCTGCACCCGGACGGGCCCCTCGGCGGAGAGGGTCAAAAGCGACCCGAGCAACAGGGTGAGGAGAGGCAGGCATGGGCCGCGAATAATGAATTAAGTATAATACTGATGCCTTTTCAGTCCAGGGCCCCCGGCTGGGTCCGGGGATCCCAGTCGATGCCCGCCCGCTTGAGGGCGGCCATGTAGGTCTCCTTGTCCGGCGCCTTCAGGTAGGCCTCCTTCAGCTCCACCTGGCCGGACTGGATGAGTTCGATCAGGACGTCGTTCATGAGCTTCTGGCCATAGGCGCGGCCGGTCTGCATGGCGCTGGGGATCTGGAAGTTCTTGCCTTCGCGGATGAGGTTGCTGATGGCCGGGTTGATGAACAGCGATTCCAGCGCGGCGATGCGGCCGCCGCCCTTGCGCTTGAGCAGGATCTGGCTGACCACGCACTTCAGCGAGTCCGCCAGCATCACCCGGATCTGCTGCTGGCGTTCGGCCGGGAACTGGTCGACGATCCGGTCGATGGTGCCCACCGCGCTGCTGGTGTGCAGGGTGCCGAACACCAGGTGCCCGGTGACCGCGGTCTCCAGGGCGATGGCGATGGTCTCCAGGTCGCGCATCTC
>Ga0182014_10005124_pt1 | contig 14681 bp, 13 predicted proteins | sample 612S2DmetaG_FD_120489 | JGI IMG/M metagenome (GOLD analysis project Ga0182014, IMG submission 120489) | Permafrost microbial communities from Stordalen Mire, Sweden - 612S2D metaG | ecosystem: Environmental > Terrestrial > Soil > Wetlands > Permafrost | place: Sweden: Stordalen | collected... | reverse complement strand
TGCCGATACGGGCATGGGGATCTCGGAGAAAAACCTGCCGCACGTCTTCGATCGTTTCTGGCAAGCAGACGGTTCTTCCAAGCGCAAGTACCAGGGAGTCGGCATCGGACTGGCGCTGGTGAAAGAATTGGTGGAGATCCATGGTGGCCAAGTTACGGTGGAGAGCCAGGAAGGCAAGGGAACCACCTTTACGGTAACGCTGCCGTATCAGAAAGCCGAGCCGGCGCAGATGCCCGAGGTCGAGGCCGAGCCAGCTCCCCAAATCGCGCCGGAGACGGCAACCGGAGGTGGCAGCGTCACGTCCGAGGAATGGCTGGCCAATCTCTATCGGCGGGCCGAACTGTTCCCGGCGCTCACACCTTTGCAGGCATCGCTGCGGCCGGTGGAAACCGCGCGGAACGGCAACCTGCCAACCATCCTGGTGGCGGATGATGAGCCCGATATGCTGCGCTTTTTGAAATCGCAGTTGAGTCAGCACTACCGGGTATTGGAGGCGGTGGACGGCCAGCAAGCGATTGAAAAGGCCAGCCAGTTTTTGCCGGACATCATCCTGCTGGACATGATGATGCCCGAGAAAGATGGGCTGCAGGCCTGCCGGGAAATCCGCGAGCACACGCCCACGCAGAGCATCCCCATCGTCCTGCTGACCGCGCGCGCGGATGAAGAAACCAAGCTCGCCGCTTTGTCGGCCGGGGCGAGCGACTTCCTGACGAAGCCGTTTTCGACGACCGAACTGCATGTGCGGCTCAAGAACCTGGTGGAATCGCATCAGTACCAGCGCAAGGTTTCGAAGCAGAACCAGGTGCTGGAGTCCACCATCGACCAGCTCAAGGAAACCGAGACGCAACTGGTGCAAACCGAGAAGCTGGCCTCGCTCGGCCGCTTGAGCGCGGGAATTATTCATGAGATCAACAACCCGCTGAACTTCGCCACCACCGGGCTGTTCACGCTGCGGAACAAAGGCAAATACCTCGCGCCCGAACAGCAGGAGGAATATGCGGACGTTCTCAAGGACGTGGAGGAGGGAATCAAGCGGGTGAAAGGCATCGTCTCCGACTTGAGGATGTTCTCGCATCCAGAGACCACCAGCCGCGACCAGGTGGAGGTGCCTGACGTTGTTGCCGCCGCGCTGCGTCTGCTAAGCAATGAATGGAAAGACAGGGTGCGGATCGAGCAAAAGCTGGCCGAGCATCAGACCGTATGGGCCAATAGGAACCTGCTCATTCATGTGCTGCTTAACTTGCTGCAGAATTCGATCTATGCCTTGAAGACCAAAACGTTTGAGAAGGAGCAGCCGACGATCTGGATTGAGGGCCGCCTCGAACGGGACAAGAGCATCCTGGTTGTCCGGGACAATGGGACCGGCATTGGGGAAGAGCACCTGAACAAGATTTTCGATCCGTTTTATACCACCAAAGACGTCGGCGAGGGCATGGGGTTGGGCCTGGCGATGTGCCACCGCATCGTGCAGGACTGCGATGGCCGGATTTCGGTGCGGACGGAGCCGGGCAAGTTTTGTGAGTTTACGCTGGAGTTTCCAGCGAAAGGGCAGCAATAGATGGAACGATAAGACAGCGCGTTATGCAGAACTTTTACGACTACAAACGGTTTGCGGTGCTCTATGTGGATGATGAAGAGAAGTCCTTGAAGTATTTCACCCGGGCTTTTCAGGATCAGTTTCGCATTCTCACAGCAACCAACGCGCAGGACGGGCTCAAGTTGCTGCAAGAGCACAAGGATGAGATCGGCCTGCTGATGACCGACCAGCGGATGCCGGGGGAAAAGGGTGTGTGGCTGCTGGAGAAAGCGCGGCAGCTCCGCCCGCGCATCATCCGCATTCTGGCCACCGCCTATGCGGATATGGACGCGGCTATCGCTGCCGTCAATACGGGCGCGATTTACAAGTATGTGACCAAGCCCTGGGATCCTCCCCTGCTGGAAAACACGCTCAAGCGCGGGCTGGAATTCTTCATCGTCCAGCGCGAGCGCGACCAGTTGTTAAAGGAGAAGATGTCGGTGCTGCACAACATGATGATCGCCGACCGGATCGTCAGCCTGGGTTTGCTGGCCGCCGGGATGAGCCATCATATTCGCAACTCACTGGTGGCCGTGAAGACCTTTTTGGACCTCGCGCCAGCCAAGATGGAGGAAGAGAAGATGGACCTGGAAGGCCTGCGCAACCCGGACTTCTGGAAAGAGTATCACCACAACGTCCAGGGGCAGATTGAGAAGATCAATAACATGCTCAAGGACCTCTGGACGGCCTCGGAGAAACCTACGTTCGAATTCGGGGATCGGGTGCATCTGCACGAAGTGGTGGCGGAAACGGTCACGCGGCTCAAAGACGGGTTCACGGTTAAGAACATCGAGGTGGAAAGCCAAATCCCGGCTTCCTTGCCGGCGTTGAATGTGGACAAGCCGAAGTTCTGCCGGCTGTTTGAATTGTTGTTGAAGGATGAGATGGCCAGCCTGCCGGCGGGCAGCCGGGTGACTCTGTCAGCCACCCTGCTCAACGGCGCCGAGGCGGACAACCCGGAAATCCAGGTGCAGGTGAGCGACAACGGCCCGGGCTTGCCCAAGGAGGCCTTGCGGCTGGTGTTCGATCCTTTTGTGGTCCGCAGCGACAGCCCGATGGAATACGGCATACATCTGATGGCCTGCTATTTTATCGTGCACCATCACGGCGGCCGAATTGATGCCGCGAGCGAAGATGGGCGCGGAACCACCTTCACCCTCCGCCTGCCCGTCAATTCCAACCACACGTCACCGCCCCAGCAGGAACAGGAGTTTCTGCATAAGGTTCTGTTGAGCGAAACGCTCTGGGAGAAGCTCATCTCCTCGGAGTAGCCTTTTTCGCACCACGGAGCCCGGGTTCCGGTTTCAGACCTTCCACCCGCCCCCGGAGAAACCCCTGGACGGGGTACGTACGCGTCCCAGCGCGGAATAGGTATTCCCCGTTGTTGAGTCAGGTCGCCAGAACTGCTAATTCTGTTGGCCACGATAAAAACTATCAGACGGCGGACTTATGATTGCAGTGGCATTTAGCGAAAACACACCCCGGCAAGCGGACAATCTAAAGATTGCCAAAAGGGCAAAGATGGCCCTTAATATCCATGTGGATTTGTCGTGCATGCAGACCAACCACCGAAGGCTTCAAGCGCCCGCAGGTCGCCACGCGCCATGAAGACGCTATTGGTGCTAGCCGGACATCCGGACTTCGCGGAAGCGGTTCGCGCGGGAGTCAATCCCGAGCAGTACCGGGTCATTGACCGCGCCAGCCTGGAGGAGGCGGAGCCGTTGCTGGTGCATGGCGTGGCGGAGGCGTGCCTTATTGACGTTGAGCTGACTGACGTTCAAGGGATTTGGTTTCTGGAGAAGCTGCGCCGAAAGGCGCCCAAGTGCCCGATTATCATTTTTACCGGCGCCAAACAGTCGGAGTGGGAGGAAGAGGCTTATCTGCAAGGGGCGACGCACGTGCTGACCAAGCCGGTGCGGGGGCGCATGCTTACGGCCCTGCTGGACCGGCTTTGGCTAACGCCAGCCGCCGCCCCGCCGATGCCGGCGGCGACACCGCCCCAGCCGCCGGAAACCATGAAGTCTGCCGAGACCGGGGCGGTGCCGACGGCAGCCCAGACACTAAGCGTGCTGCGGGACTTTTCGGGCATCCTGACCCACTCCCTCAACGCCGAAGGGATGCTCAAGCAATTCCTCCTCCTGCTGCGAGAGATCCTGAGCATCAATCGCGCGGCGGTCTTTCTTCGGCAACCGTTCGCGTCCTTCGGCCATGGCCCGACGGTGGCAGAAAGCCAGCGATTGCGGGCCGCTTGCGCCATCGGTTTGTCCCCGGGTTTGCTGCAGCATTTCGAGCTGTCATTTGAGGCAGGAATAGGCGGGCATCTCTTTCGCCTGGGGCGCATCCTGAGGCGTAACAGCGAAGAGGCGCGCAACGACCTCGAGACGCAGAAAGAATTCGAGCTGCTTGGCGGGCAGGTGGCCGTGCCCATCCTGGATCGCGAGACGGTTCTGGGAGTGGCGGTTTTTGACGGGCGCATCACCGGTGAGCCGCTGGTGAATTCGGAGCTGGAGCTGATCTTCCACTTCCTCGAACAGTTGGGGCTGGCGATCAAGAACATCTGGCTGCACGACCAGTTGTCAGGCAACCACGAAATGATGGCCGACATCCTGCGCGAGCTCAGCAGCGCGTGCGTGGTCGTCAGCCGCGACCTGACCATCCTCCACGCCAATAAAATGGCCCGCAAGTACTTCAGCCACGGCGAGCGCCGCGGCGGCGACATGGAGTTCAGCGACCTGCCCCAACTCCTTGGCACCAGGGTCTTCCAGGTCCTCAAGACCGGGGCGGCGATTTCCAGCTTTAAGTACGAGCCGGAAGCTTCGCCGGGCACGGTCTATAACATACACATTGTTCCATTCCAGAGGCAGCAAGCAGGGCTGCCGGCGGCGGCCCTGCTGATGGCCGAAGACCTCACGCAAAGCGAACAACTGCGGCGGCTGGAAATCGAGGCAGCTAGTCTGCGCCTGCTCAGGACCATGTCCGATCGGCTGACCCATGAGATCGGCAACGCGATGGTGCCGCTCTCGACGCACCAGCAGTTGCTCGCGGACAAATGGAAGGACCCGGAGTTCCGCGGCTCCCTCAACGTGGCGCTGGCCGATGGCGTCAAGCGCGTGACGCGGCTGATCAATCAGATGCGGTTCCTGGCCCGCGACGAGTTGATTTCGGAGGAGGCATTCGCACTCGCCCCGCTGATCGAGGAGGCTTACGAGGAAGCCTGCACCCACCAGCCAGCCAATACGGCACAGCTCAAGTGCGAGACGGGCAGCAAGCCATTCGTGGTCACCGGCGACCGAGCGGCACTCAAGCACGCGTTCGCAGAGGTAATGCTCAATGCGCTCCAGGCAAATCCGGGTGATCCGAAAATAGCCGTTCGCCTGCATGCGGAATCCAACGGCAACGGCCTGCAAGGACTCCAGATCGAGGTGCAGGACAACGGCACCGGCTTCACTCCTGAGGCGGCGCAGAAGGCGCCAGCGCCGTTTTTCACGACGCGCAACGTCGGTTTGGGCCTTGGCCTGACGGTGAGCCGCAAGATCATTGAAACCCATCACGGCAAGCTCGAAGTCATCTCGCCCAAGTCGGGCCAAGCCGGCGTGGTGCGGATTTCCCTGCCTCTGGATAGGTCCTTGACCGTGCAAGCTTGAATAGTGGCCGGGAAAGGGCGGGCGGCCCTGCTGGATCACACACAACGGGCACATCTGGACAGTACCACCCGCCGCCAGCCGACCAAATCCGAATTCCGAAGGCCGAAACTCGAAAGAAGGCCGAATACCGAAGGCCGAAGCCACGCTCGAGCATTTCGGATTTCGGGTTTCGGGTTTGGGCCTTTGCGCTCACGGGTTGGTGGTACTGTCCAGAAACGCCCACGCAGAACGCCCTCCATTCTTTCTGCTTGTCAAGCTCACCGGTTGCTGTAGGATGTGCACTCGTTGAACTTGTGAGTTTTGGCGAGTGGTCTGGTATTTGATTGTATTCACAATTGGCGATGACTGGCACACTGCCCACAGACGAAGTGACAACGCTGGCGCCGGTGAACGGGCGGCTGCGGCGGAAAGGCACGCTTCTGATTGTCGATGATGAAGACGGGGCGCGGCAATCTCTACGGGTCATTTTCAAGGACGACTATAACATTCTGATGGCCGCGGACGGTGCCACCGCCGTCGATCTGGCGCAGAAGAACCGGGTTGACGTTGCGGTGCTGGACGTTCGTATGGCGGGCATGTCCGGCATCGAGGTGTTGGAGCGGCTGAAGTACGTCAACCCCGCCATCGAAGCGGTGATGATGACCGCATTTGAAACGACCGACACCATGCGCCAGGCGTTGCGCCTGCGGGCATGCGATTACATCAACAAGCCATTCGACGTGTCCACCATGCGCACGGCGGTGGCCACCGCGATGCAACGGCACACCCTGGAGAGCGAGATCCACACCAATGCGGAAAAGCTCCAGCAACTGCTGGGCGAATTGCAGGACCAGAAGGTCGAGCAGCAGATGGCGCAGACCCGCGGCGACATTTACAGCAGCATCATCCACGACATCAACGGGCCCCTCACCGTCATTTCCGGTTTTATCCAGCTTATGAACCAGCGCATCGGCGACGCGACGCGGCTTGAGGTGGAAGACCTGGAGTTCATCAAGGACCGGCTGAAGACCATCACGCGGCAGGTGACTAACTGCATCGAGATTTCCCGCCGCTACTTGAGCTTCCTGCGCCGGCAATCCGACGACGCACCGCAAGTGGGGGTGACCCAACTGCTCAAAGACCTTGGCCAACTGGTTCGGGTGCATCCGAGTCTCCTGAACAACCAGTTCGAGATTCGCCCGCTCGCCGAGGATATCGCCGTGCGCATGAACGGGACTGATGTGATCCAGGCCCTGCTCAACCTGACGGTCAACGCTCTCCAGTGCGTGCCGCAGGCGCATGCGGTTGAAATCGAAGCCCGCGTGCTGCCCCAACCGCTGGACTTGGCGGCGTTCAAGGACAGCCCGCAGGACCGGCTGCTGAATGTGGAGTGCTTCGAGAACACAGCGCCGCTGCTCATGCTCGCCGTTCGCGACAACGGCCCCGGCATTCCACCCGAGACGTTGCCGCAGATCTTCCAGGCGGGTTTTTCGACCAAAGGGGCGCGACAGGGCACCGGCCTGGGATTGAACATAGTCCAACGCCTGGTCAAGGAGGCCAGGGGCGCGTTGCATGTTCACACGCAGGTCGGGCAGGGCACGACTTTCACGGTTTATTTGGCAGCGGTTCCGATGGCTGCCGCTTAGACCTCCGCTAAGGCAGCGTCGAGGACCTCGAGAAGGAATTCGGCATCAGCCAAGGCGAGGCCGCATTGGAGGTGGCTTAGGGCGTTGCCAGTGGGCTTTTGGGTGTAAGGCGCTCGAACAACTTCTTGGTCATGGCCCGCGAATTGGGCAGCAGCAAGGAGGAGCGCTCGGCGACCTCGAAGGATTCAATGTTCGGCAATCCCGAAACCACCACATTGATCCGCCGCCCATAGATGAAGCGTCCCCGCAAGCCAACATTTTGGGGATGCACCTGTGCGATGCAATCAAAGGGGACGGAGAATTTGACGGAATCGCCCTGAAACAACAGCTCTGTCCTGGTGAAACTCAGATACCCGATATCGTCCGCGTCTTCCAGTATCGCCCGGAGGCCCGATCTGATCCTGGGCGACATAGTCAATTGCACAATGAACCCCTCTCCGTCCTTGGTTGCGGCGGGAGTTAGTGATCGAACCAGTCGGGTGATGTGCGTATTACCGAGCCCGAACGGGAGGAAATAAGCCGTTGCGGCCACCACCAGAAGCGGAATCAGCAGTGTAAGGATGCTCAACGTCATCACGCTGACGGCCATGATCGAGATGAACAACGGCGCGACCAGGAGCAGGCCATACGCGTTCGCAGCCACCACTGCTCCCATCGTGAACAGCTTGGGTTGAGCGATTTCTATTGTTGCCGAGTTCGTGTGCATAGGCCTTTGTCCCGGTGCTAGTAAGGGGCTAGAGACGGATGGAAATCAACGCCAAAAGACTTAAAAGTGGCCCGGCTCGCGCTGGAGGGATCGCCCACGACCCGCTTGGCCGATAAACCGCCCGTTGCGCACTGCGACTTGCCCGCGCACGGTGACGACGTAAGGACGGCCTTCAATCGCCATGCCTTCGAACGGGTTGTAATCCACATTTATCGTCTGTGTCTTAACCGAACACTGAGAATATGAGATGTTGCTTTTGACCCAGGGATTCTTATCCTTACCGTCTCAGCGACAAATGAACACTATGACTGCCCCGATGCCCCAGAACGAAAAGAAGCGCCTCAAAGTGCTTTGGCAATACGAAGTGCTCGATACTGTCCCCGAGGAGGTCTTCGATGAACTGACGGAGCTGGCCGCCCGGATCTGCGAGGCCCCGATCGCTCTCATCTCGCTGGTGGACGAGAAGCGGCAATGGTTCAAATCGAAGGTCGGCGTCACGGTCAACGAGACCTCGCGCGACCTGTCGTTTTGCGCCTATGCCATTAACCAGAGCGAGCTGTTCATCGTGCCGGATGCAACCCAGGACAAGCGTTTTGCCAAGAATCCGCTGGTGACGTCCGAACCGAAGATCCGCTTTTACGCGGGCGCACCGCTCATCACGCCGGATGGTCATGCCCTGGGGACGCTGTGTGTGATTGACAAGGTCCCGCGCGAACTGCGCCTTGAACAAAAGCAGGCGTTGCGGATCCTGGCGCGGCACGTCGTCTCGCAGCTCGAATTGCGCCGCCGCTCGCGCGAACTGGGCGATGTCCGCGGCGAATGTGCGCGCCTGAAGAGCGAATTGGATAAAGCGCGCCACGAGCTGGCTGCTTCTCATCCTCAACCGGCTTCGGGCAAAGCGAAGCCGCCTGCTTCTCCGCGCTCCAAGGCGCAAAAGAAACGCAAGTAACCTGCGGCCTCTTGACTCGACCGCGAAGTGGTCGCTTCGTCTGTATCACAGATATCGACATGAAGATTGAGATTTGTGTGGATTCAGTGGCCGGCGCGGTCGCTGCCGAGCGCGGCGGCGCGGACCGGGTTGAACTGTGCGATAACCTTCTGGAGGGGGGCACCACGCCCAGCCTCGGCTGCATTCGCCTGGCCCGGCAACACTTGCGCATCGGCTTGCAGGTGATTATCCGGCCGCGCGGAGGAGATTTCCTATATGACGATTATGAGATGCAGGTCATCCGCGAGGACATCCGCCTCTGCAAGGAAGCCAAGGCGGATGGTGTCGTGATTGGCTGCCTGACGGCCGAAGGCGACATCGACCAGGCCCGAACTCGTGATTTGATTGAGCTGGCCCGCCCGATGAATGTCACCTTTCACCGGGCGTTCGATATGTGCCGGGATGCGAAGAAGGGGCTGGAGGATTTGGTGGCGCTGGGAGTGGATCGGGTCCTGACCTCGGGACAGGACGATTCCTGCCTTGAAGGAATGGAGTTGATCGCCGCGCTTGAGAGGCAGGCGGGCGGGCGGATCATCGTCATGCCCGGAGGCGGCATCACCCCCAGAAACGTAAGCCGAATCGTCGCCGGCACAGGGGTCCGCGAGGTGCATCTAAGCGCTCGGGTTTCGGTGGAGAGCCGCATGACGCACCGCAACAGCCATTGTTTCATGGGCGGCACGATGCGCCCGCCCGAGTTCAGTTGGAAGGCGACGGATGAATCAGTCGTTCGGGATGTGGTGGAGCGCCTTCGGCGAGGCGGCTGACACATTTCCTACCGCATCGGTCGCTGTGAGGCTCAAGCCAGTCGTGCCCGCCGTCAACCGTCAACACGGAGTTGGCAGCCACACCAACCTAATGGGTGACCCCTTTTCGCTTGCTTGACCCGGCCGCCGCCCTCAAGAAGTTCTGGATTCTGTATTGGTCAGCGAACCGTACCTGCGCATTTATCTGGCCAAATCACGCTTTCTAAGTCAAGTTTCGGACTACCAGGTTGCCTGTCATGGCAGTCTGTGGCGCTTCTGGCTTCGTGGCACATCCGCCGATGAACATCGCCAATGCGACGAAGGCTTGGACGGGACATTTCATTTATGCCACATATTCCGCCGCGCGGCGCCAGCACCTGCCATGCTCCACGTGTTCAAGCTTTGGGCTGACCCGTTTATGGATGTCCTCGGCTTCCAGGTCGGGGAAGTCGGAACAGGGTTCCGACCATAACTTGGCTCGTTTCTCCGGAGAAGGAAGTGAACCAAGCTATGGTCGAACCCTTTTCGCGGGAATTTACCACACGATGGGAACCCCGTATCGGGGGAACTCGCCATCCTCGGTAACCACCGAAAACCCGCGCTGTTTGGCCTGGGAAATGATCAACCGGTCGAACGGGTCGGCGTGGTGAAACGGGAGCTGGCTGAGGCCGTAAATGTCAGCCGGCTCGATGGCAAGCAAAAGGAGGCCGTTCTGTCGGCACTGCTCCTCGACGATCTCGGCGAGCGGCTTCCGCAACAACAGCTTGCCCCGCTGCTGCTTGAGCTGCATCTCCCAGAGCGAGGCGAGGCTCAAGTGCAACCGGTTGGCGGGATCTTGCAGCTCGGCCGCCGCCACTGAACTCAGGCCGCCGCCGCTATCCCACCAGATGAAGGCGCATGTATCGAGGAGCAGGTCCATGCGCCGTCAGACGTATGGTGCGAATTCCTCCAGCGGCGCGTTGAAGTCGGGTGCGAGCTGCATAACGCCGGGATGCAGGGGCGAAACACGACGCACCGCCGGCTTCTCGCCGTTCACCGCGCGGGCCGCCGCCTGGCACACCTTCTCCCGCAGCCAGAATTCCAAGGGCTGGTCCGCCATTTGCGCCGCCTCTCGCACCAAGCGGGCCGCGGCGTCATCCAACTGAATTGTCAGCGTGCTCATGCGAGGCATTCTACCGCGTCCCGATGGGCTTTTCCAACCATTCTTTCAAATCTCCTTTGGGAGGCGCGGGCAGGGGTGCGCCGCTCCGTTGCGCGCCGGCGCCGGACCCCTAAAAGCGTCCGGGGTTTTTGCAGAAGCCGCTGCCGCGCATTTGTAACATCGCTTTTGCTCCCAGGCGCTTCCCTCCGGCGGGGAGCACGCGATGCGCTGGAGGCGATTATACGACTGACACGGGCCATTCCTGTGCGGGTTTGGCCGCCCTGGCAGAGGCCGCCTCAAACCGCAGATTGGAATTCTCGCGGGGCGCGTGATTCGTCGGCCGCGCGGGTCTGTGTTGGTGTTGTCCACGGCCCGAGCGGTGGAGCACGGACTTGGCCCCTTGGCCGTGCCAATTGGGAGAATATCTTCCCGGCGGTCCCCACGATCCACCGCGGGATAGATCGCGCCAGGAAACTCCACTCGCATGGCGTGCGGCTCGTAACATCAAACCATCGAAAAACAACGCCAGAGCGCCCCACTGAGGCGTCTGTTGGGACCAATCTACGGTTGGACCCCTTTCCCCGATGGATTCGAGGACACGACAGGCCTCAGCAGGAGTCTGCGGGTAGTAGTCCTCCCGCAGAAACCACAAGCAGCGCGCCCGGTATTCGTCCACCAGCGCGTTCACGCGTTGCATGACCGTTGCCACATTCTCGTTCACGGCCCGAGCATCCTACCGCTGCTTTCCTTTTCTCACAAGCCAATTTAGCGGGGTGCGCCCGCCGGAGTTCAGTTGGAAGGCGACGGATGAATCAGTCGTTCGGGATGTGGTGGAGCGGCTGCGGCGAGGCGGTTGAGCGAACTGGGGCGAAGAAGCGGGTCATCAGGACGATCTGAGGTTACGTGTGTTCACATTTCCTGCCGCATCGGTTGCCGTGGGGCTCAAGCCAGTCGTGCCCGCCGTCAAGCGCGAACACCGGGGTTGGAAGCCAACCCAACCCAACGGGTGACCCGTTTCCGGGACTGGCAGGGGAGGCGGAGCAGATGCTGGGGGGACAAGTGGGCGCGAGCCAGTTCTCACTTGCGCCGCCCCGGAAGTGTCAATAGTGAGTACCCCACACGCGGGGCGGCTGGAAGGGGGTAGTGACAGACTAAGTTCGAGGCGTTCAGGCCTAAAAACCACGCTTGTTGCAACCCATTGCGAATATGCGACTTGCAGAAGTGTCACTTGGAAGGGCTGACGCTTGCATGACGCTTGCACGGAGGTGGACGTCCTTGGCGGGGGCGGTGCTCCGAGCGAGGTTTCCGCTTGTGAATGACCATCTGGCCCCCTCTGCTGTTGGCCGAGAACGCACGAGAGCGTACTCCATCTTGGTTCTAATCTCCGGTTTGACCCATTTACGTTTACGTTTAACGGGTAGGAACGCCGCACCTTAACCGGATGGAGAACTCAGCGCAGCTTTACTTGCCTGGGAAATTGGGGGCACACTTTTGACCCTCGCACGGGCTGCCCCCCGCCAACAGTAAAGAAACTCATCGCGCCACCCTTGGCGCAGAACCAGACCTCCCGGGCGCCGGCGTCGAAGTAGAGGGCCATCTTCTCGTGAAGTTCCTCCTCGGTGTTGCCGGGAGACATCACTTCCACGCAGATCTCAGGCGCGCGGGGGAAACACGCTTTGGCCCCCAAGTCCGCCATCCGCTCGGGCGAGGCCCAGGCGACATCGGCGGCTTTGACGCCATCGGCGGTCGAGATCGGGCATTCGGTGAGAACTCGGCCTTCAGGCAACAAGGTCCGAAGCAGATGGCCAATCTCCAATTGGAAACTTCCATGACTTGGGGCCGGAGGGGGACTCATAATAATGTGGCCGTGGCGATCGGTTTCAATGCGGCCTTCGACCTTGGCCAACTCCCGGTCGGCCAACAGTTCGCCCCAGCGGCGCAGATTAAAGGCCGTGCGCGTCTTGCGCGGGGGCAACTCAAGTGTCAACGTCGCCATGCTGTCAATCTATGAGGTTTGACCTTAGCCGTCAAACTGATAGATGGTTTTTGACGCGCCCGCTTATACTTGGCGCTGCGCGGGTGAGCCTTTCGGCTTCGCCCTCGGGTCTTTGCTGGAGGGTGTCAAAAGTGAGAGTGAGAACTGACACCGGCCCGCCCGATGTAGTTGCGCGCCTGCCCGCCGAGCGTGGTGAACTCGCCGCCCAGCAGAATCTTCCCGTCCGCCTGCACCGGGAGCGAAATCACCCGATAGCAGGCCCCCGGATTGAACCCGGTATCCAGGGTGCCGTTCGCATTCAGCCGCCCGATACCGGTGCGCGTCTGCCCGCCCAGCGTGGTGAACCAGCCGCTCACCAGAATCTTCCCATCCGCCTGCACCGCCAGCGCATACACCCGATCGTTCGCCCCCGGATTGAATCCACTGTCCAGAGACCCGTTCGCATTCAGCCGGGCAATCCGATTGCGCGTCTGCCCGCCCACCGTCGTGAAGAAGCCGCCCACCAGTATCTTCCCGTCCGCCTGCACCGCTAGCGGAAACACCCGATCGTTCGCCCCCGGATTGAACCCGCTGTCCCGGGTCCCGTCCGCATTCAGCCGATCAATCCGATTCCGCGTCTGCCCGCCCAGCGTCGTGAAATTGCCGACCACCAGAATCTTCCCATCCGGCTGCACCGCCAACGAATTGACCCGATCGTTCGCCCCCGGGTTGAACCCGCTGTCCAGGGTCCCGTTAGCAGTGAGCCGCCCGATGTAGTTGCGCGGCTGCCCGCCCAGCGTGGTGAACCCGCCGCCGACCAGAATCTTCCCGTCCGCCTGCACCGCCAGCGAGTACACCGTAGGATCAATAACGGCTCCCGTCCCCGGATTGAACCCACTGTCCAGGGTCCCGTTCGCATACAGCCGGCCCATGTAGTTGCGCGCCTGCCCGCCCAGGTTAGTGAAACCGCCGCCCACCAATATCTTCCCGTCCGCCTGCACCGCCAGCGAAGTCACCTCTTCGTTCGCCCCCGGATTGAAGCCGTCGGGCACGGGTGACTGGGCGGACGCGGTTTGAGGCGTGAGAGTTGAGAGTTGAGTGCAGGCGGCCAGAGCGGCAGCGAGGATGGAGAATTGAGGCTGGAGGATGGCTTTCATAATGGGTGGGTTCGCTTGGATTCTCAGGGCGCGCGAGGCGTGCGGGTGAGGGGGGTCAATCAGCGCTCCATCGGATGATCCTCGATGGGCTGGGAACGCGGGCGCGCACAAGCCCTATTGCAATCCAATCCGCTCGGGTTAGACTGATGGCATGACAGTGACTTTGGAAGAAGCCCAGGCCAACCTGCCCGGCATCGTGGCCAAAGCGGCGACCGGCGAAGAGGTCTTCATCGCCACGGGCAGCGGACGCCCCGCCGTGAAACTCGTCGCCGTGGCGGTCAACGGCTCGCGGTTGGCGCAGGATCCGCAGGTGAAAGGCGCGCTGACGATCTTGAACCACGAGGCACTGGTGAAGCCGCTTCCGCCCGAGGAGTGGGGCGAATTGGCGAAGCGTTGAGCGGCGGGCCACGGCGCCACCCGCACGTTCATGCAGTACGTCCGGATCATCCCGCAGTATCCGGGGTTTACGGTCGAGTGGTGAAGTCGCTGGATGCTTGGTCGTGCCGCGAGTCAGCGGCCTGACGGCGCCAGTGGTGAGGAGCCGGGAGTTGAAGGTGTGCGGGCCGCCAATTGTCGCAGGGTTGCCGCCTTCTGAAAGGCCACACGGTCGCCATGTCGTTCGATGGATTCGAGGACACGACAGGCCTCGGCAGGAGTCTGCGGGTAGTAGTCCTCCCGCAGAAACCACAAGCAGCGCGCCCGGTATTCGTCCACCAGCGCGTTCACGCGTTGCATGACCGTTGCCACATTCTCGTTCACGGCCCGATCATCCTACCGCTGCTTTCCTTTTCTCACAAGCCAATTTAGCGGGGTGCGCCCGCCGGAGTTCAGTTGGAAAGCGACGGATGAATCAGCCGTGCGGGATGCGGTGGAGCGCCTGCGGCAAGGCGGCTGACACATTTCCTACCGCATCGGTCGCCGTGAGGCTCAAGCTGGGCGTGCCCGCCGCCAACCGTCAACACGGAGTTGGCAGCCACACCAACCTATGGTTTGACCCCTTTTTCGCGCTCACGGAGGGCAATGGGAATCACAGTCTTCAATACTCTCCCGACCGAAAGCATATCATTGATACCTATAGCCGCGCGGACATGGCCCCGGTCCACGAGTTGCGGCGCGTAGCCGACGG
>Ga0182014_10005123_pt1 | contig 14684 bp, 15 predicted proteins | sample 612S2DmetaG_FD_120489 | JGI IMG/M metagenome (GOLD analysis project Ga0182014, IMG submission 120489) | Permafrost microbial communities from Stordalen Mire, Sweden - 612S2D metaG | ecosystem: Environmental > Terrestrial > Soil > Wetlands > Permafrost | place: Sweden: Stordalen | collected... | reverse complement strand
TAGCCCGTGTTGCACTAACCACTTGACTTTGAGTCGAACTTTCACACGCCACTGTCGAATTCGGTCCACCCGCAACTAAGCCGAGGCGCCACCCACCCTGGTAATTCACAGACACACCACTAGTTAGATTCGGTTGCGGCTTCGGCCGGGCGTCGGCCGGCCCTGGCCAGCACACCCCGCGAAATCTCTTGGGCTTCAAGGACGGTACCCGCAACGTTGCCACCGATGCGGAGTACGCCAAGTACGTGTGGGTCGACAACAGCGACCAGCCCTGGATGAACGGCGGCACCTATCAGGTCGTCCGCAAGATCAGGATGCTGCTGGAAACGTGGGATACCGATCGAATCGGCAACCAGCAGAAGATCTTCGGACGCAGCAAAGAAGAGGGCGCACCGCTGAGTGGCACGTCCGAATTCGATACACCGAACTTCACCGCCAAAGGCCCAGACGGCAATCCGCTCATCGATCCGGCGTCTCACATCGGTCTGGCCGCCAGGGAGAACAACGACAGCGTCATGATCCGCCGACGCTCCTACAACTACACCGACGGCCTCGACGCCAACGGCCAACTCAACGCCGGGTTGCTGTTCATCTCGTACCAAAATGATCCGCAGGCTTTCGTTCGCCTGCAGAACCGACTCGGCGCCAACGACCTGCTCAACGAATACATCCGCCACATCGGATCGGCGATCTTCGCGGTGCCCCCGTCGCCCGACGAAGGCCACTACATCGGGCAGGGCCTGTTCGGCTGACCGCATCTGACGCCAGCGAAAATTCGCCGGTCTCCGCGGCATCGGAGGTGCGCTTTTTTCGTCGCTCGTCTATACGTGGGATATGACAAGCTTCAAGTGGGCGGTAATAGGCGCCGGTCCCGCTGGAATTGCCGCGGTGGGGCGACTTCTCGATGATGGGATATTAGCGGAAGAAATCGCCTGGATAGACCCATATTTCGCGGCAGGAGATCTCGGCAGAAAGTGGCGCGCGGTTTCCAGTAATACGAAAGTTTCGCTCTTCCTGAGCTTTTTAAACAGCTCCACGGCTTTTCGGTTCGCTGAGGGATCGGGTTTTGCGATCGAGGAAGTGGAGCCCGAAGAGACATGTCCGCTGGGGCTGGTCGCCGATCCTTTGGTGTGGATCTCACAGCACTTGTGTTCACGAGTGAAGCATTTTGAAACCACCGCGACGGCTCTCACTAAGACGAAGAGGCGGTGGACGATTGAAACGGAAGAGCACGAAATCGCCTCGGAGAATGTGATCCTCGCGGTCGGAGCTACGTCGAAAAAACTCTCGTTCCCCGACTTGAACCCACACTTAGACGAGATTCCCCTCGAGGTCGTTCTCGATCCTGAACGGCTCGCGGAGCTGCAATTAGCGGAGTCGACCGTCGCAGTCTTCGGTTCTTCCCATTCGTCAATGATCGCGTTGCCTAATCTGCTGGCCGGGCCCGTGCGGAAAGTGGTCAATTTCTACCGGAGCCCCCTCAGCTATGCCATCTATCTGCAGGATTGGATCTTGTTTGACGACACCGGTCTGAAGGGCCACGCGGCGGCGTGGGCCCGGGAAAATATCGAGGGCGTATATCCAGAGCGGCTGGAGAGGTGCTGGGTCGGCGGGCCGGACTTCCAAGAGCGGTTGCAGGCCTGTGACCGGGTCGTTTACACCGTGGGCTTCGAACGCAGAAGACTCCCCGAGACCAGACAGTGGGGGCCGTTGGACTACAACGCGACCAACGGAATCGTCGCCCCGGGGCTCTTCGGGCTGGGCATCGCGTTTCCGCAATACGCCACGGATCCGCTGGGATACGGCCAATACCGGGTGGGGCTGCAGAAGTTCATGGAATACCTCGACTCCGTTCTGCCACTGTGGCGGCGTTATGGCCCGTGAAATCCCCTGGGGTCTGAGCCGCCGCTCGAGACCGGTCGCTGCCAACGGTATGGCCGGCCTTTGAACTCAGTGTGACGCAAACGTTCGTGGACATGGACTCACGTCCCAAACGCTGCCGATCAGCTGGCGTTGTTGCAGTTCGTCGCGCCGGGGCCGAGATATTTCAGGCAAGTCACCGTCCGTGTCGTCCCGGTAAATCAATCTTGGCAGCCGTCACACATCGGTTCCGTTGAGCACTAACACTGTGACGACCAAATCGTGCCGTCCTGAGGAAATCGGAGGAACCTAATGACCGACGCGCTCGTGATCGACGCTGAGGCCCTCGACCGGCTGTCGTGTAACGCCAAGGCCAACCCCACCGCCGGCAAGAAAACCCTCAAGGCCAAAACTGTTTGTGAAGCCGGGTTCCGGAACATGACCTATGTGCGCGACCTGGCGCCGATGCTGGTCGGCGAGCCACCCGCCCTGCTGGGCGATGACTCGGCGCCTAATCCGTCCGAGACCGCCCTGGCTGCCCTTGGGTCATGCATCTCCGTCGGCCTGCTCGCCAACGCAACACACCGCGGCGTGACGCTCACCAAAATCGAGGTCGAGATGGAGGGTGACATCGACATCTCCGCCGTGTGGGGAGTCGGCGACACCCCCGACGACAAGGTCCTCGGGTTGAGCGCGGTGCGCTGCAAGGTAACCCTGGCCGGAGACACCGACGACGAGACGCTCAAACAGATCCACGACAACGCGATCGCCTGGTCGCCGGTGGTCAATACGTTCCGGCGTCCGGCAAGCGTCGACTCGACGCTGGCCATCGGCTAGCAACAGCGCCGGGAGGCCCACCATGACAAGTGTATTGACAAAGGCTGATCTCGCTGAGATCGTCCGGCTGGCCCGGCTAAAGCATGGTCTGAGTTGGGCCAAGATCGCCGAGGCGATCGATAAAGACAAAGTGTGGACGGTTGCCGCGCTACTCGGGCAGCATCCACTCTCAGCTCATGAGGCCAGGATCGTCACGCAGCTTCTAGAGCTGGATGGTGAAGCCGTCGCGGTCTTGCAATTGCAGCCATATCGGGGCAGCAACGAAGCCGTGGCGTCGGATTCGACGATCTATCGGTTTCACGAGGCGCTGTCGGTCTATGGGCCGGCCATCAAGGAGCTGATCCATGAGGAGTTCGGTGACGGGATCATGAGCGCCATCAATTTCAGGATGAGCGTCGAACGTCGTCCGGACCCGCAGGGCGATCGAGTGATCGTCACGTTCGATGGCAAGTTTCTCGACTACGCATGGAAGCACCAAGAACAGGAGGGGGCGCCGTGACCGCGACAATTGATCCCGAAATCGGGGTGCTCGGCTCGGAGTTGCTGATCGACATTCGTTCCCACGCGGACGCGTTGGACCGCGGCGAGGACACCTCTCGACGTAGTTTCGCGGCGCTCGGTGCCGCGGGTCTGCTCGGGCTGGGTGCGCCGGGAAACGTCGATGGGCAACTCGCGCGGATGGCCGATGTGATCACACTGATTTCCGGGGAATGCATGAGCACCGGATTCTCGGTGTGGGCCCATCGGATGTCGATAGAGTACTTGCTCACGGCCGCAACGCCATTCAGCATCACCGCGGCCAAGCCGTTGTTCACCGGAAACACATTGGGGGTCAGCGGTATGGCCTCGGCATTCAAGGATGCCGCCGGTTGCGGCAGCCTCGATCTCACAGCCACACCCGTCGAGGGCGGCTACCGGCTGAGCGGGTCGCTACGGTGGGCCAGCAACTTGTACGACGACTCGTTGATGATCACCGCGGCACAGACCGTGGACGGTGAGAAACTGATCGTGGCGCTGCCGTTGAACACACGGGGCGTTGCGCTGGGCGACCACTTCGAGTTGCTGGCAATGGGTAGTACGGCCTCGTCTTATCTGAAGCTGAAAGATGCTTTTGTAGGTTCAGATCAGGTGTTGTCCAAGGACTTCAACGAATTTCTCAACACCGTCCGTCCCACCTTTCTTGTCCTGCAGTCGGCGATGTGCATCGGGTTGACGAAAACCACCGTGGCGCAAAGCAGGCGCGGACTGACTGGGGTGAACTCGGTGTTCAGCGCCGAAGTCGACGACGTCGAACAAAAGCTCGTCTCGGCGCAGTCAACGCTGGCGAGCGCGGCCGCGGCCGTCGGCGGGCCGCAACCGCCGAGTAAAAAACAGCTGTTGACGCTGCGGCTGGCCGCTGCTGAGATCTCCAGCGACAGTGCGGCGTTGGAGATCCGAACGGCGGGGGGCAAGGGGTATGCGAGCCGGACGCCGGCCAGCCGGCGCTACCGCGAGGCAGCTTTCATCCCCGTCCAGTCGCCATCTGAGGCGCAACTGCGCTGGGAACTTGACCGGTGCGAGTGAGTGACGGCCCGGGTCAACGGTGACGGTGGACGAGCATCTGGTCGGCGGTGTTCCACTGGCCAGCTTGGTTCGCGACTTCCATCGGCCGATGGTGAATTTCGCTCGCTCCATGGTGAATTCACCAGCAGTGGCCGAAGAAGCTGTGCAAGAGGCATGGGTGGAGGTTATGCGGTCGTCGGGCTCATTTGAAGGGCGTTCTTCGGTGTCCACGTGGTTGTTCGGCATTGTCAAAAACACCGCCTCGCGGCACCGGCGCCGCGAGGCGCGGATCCGCGAGCATGAGGTGCTGGCCGCCGACGACGCAGACCCGCTGGCGGGCCGCATGCACCCCGGTGGACACCCCGATGCCGGGCACTGGAGCACCCCGCCGTCGCGACGGTTCCTCCCCGAGGAGCTAACGGTGGCAAGCGAACTCGTCGATTACGTGCGGGTCGCGCTGGATGCGCTGCCGGCGCGGCAACGGCAGCTGGTGATTCTTCGCGACCTCGTCGGTACCTCAGCCGAAGAGGCCGCCGAGGTGCTTGAGCTATCCGCTGAGGGGCAGCGCGCCCTGCTCTACCGCGCCCGAGGAAACCTTCGTAACCAACTGGAGAAGCGGTACAAGCGATGACCGTCCACGACAACACCGTCCCCGCGATCGATTGCGTCGATTTCGTTCGACTCGTCGACGATCTGGTCGACTCGGACCCGCAGCAGTGGGGAGCGATCGTGGCCAGACACCTCGAAGAATGCCCGCCGTGCCTGATCTACCTGCAACAAATGCTTGACCTGAAGATCTTGCTCAATCACGTCTTCGACGGGGAGAAGCTCAGCGACGAGCATATCGCGGGCGTAATCAACGCAGCACAAGCCTTTAGGAAAGGCCAGGAAGGATGAGTGCTTCCTGACCGGCGCAACGTTTTCCAGTCATCTCACCTCCAGATCTCACTCGCCGAAAGGTTCCTTCGAATGTCTCAACTCATCACACCCACGGACACGCATCCTGCAGAACTCCCGAGCACCAAACAGACCACCAACCAGCGCAAGGCCGACGATCCGTTCGAGCCATTCAGCGTCGGGACCATGGTGGACCGGGTGGCCGCTATGGCGGTCGAGAAGGCCGCAAACCCCTGGGCGTTCTTTGTGCGCTCCCTGGTCGGCGGTGCGATGGTGGTCTTCGGGGTGCTGCTGGCTTTGGTGGTGAGCACGGGAGTTAAAACCCCTGGCGTCGCAAGCCTGTTGATGGGCTTGGCATTCGGCATGTCCTTTGTTCTCATCCTGGTGTCCGGGATGTCGCTGATAACCGCGGACATGGCGGCCGGGTTGCTCGCAGTGCTGAAGCGCACCTTGAGCCTGCGCGGCTACCTGCTTTTGGTCGTCGTCGGATTGATCGGGAACATCGCCGGCGCACTGGTGTTCGTCACCATCTGCGGTGCCGCGGGAGGGCCGTACCTGGGCGCCTTCGCCGAACGCGCGGCAACTGTCGGCGCATTGAAGGCCGGTCAGCCGTTGTGGACTGCGCTCCTGCTTGCAGTGGTGTGCACGTGGTTCCTGCAAACCGCGATGTGCTTGTACTTCAAGGCCCGCAGCGACGTCGCGCGGATGACGTTCGCGTTCTACGGTCCGTTCGCATTCGTGATCGGCGGCACCCAACACGTCATCGCCAACGTCGGATTCCTCGGTCTTCCCTTATTGCTGCACCTCTTCCACCCGTCGGCGCCGCACGCGGGGATCAGCTGGGGCTTCGCTCACGACGGCTTGCTCACCAACATCTGCATCACCACGGTAGGCAACCTGATCGGCGGCACGCTGTTTGTGGCTTTACCGTTCTGGATTATCGCGCAACTGCAACGGCGCCAGATCTAGCCGTTCGCGCACGGCGGCAATGTCGCGCCCGGCGCACATCACTGTCCGGTCGGGACGCACGATGGCGGCCGTGGCGTGTCCACGGCGCAGCCACCTGTGCAGTTCGCCGCCGCTTTCGGCGATCAGCACCACGATTCCGCGCCTGCTTAGCAGCGCGTCGTCGGCGGCATCGAGACGGTCTGTGGTGATGAGGGCAAAGCCGTCGCCCAGTAACGCATCTAGCCGTTGACCGCCGGGCAGCGACGGATTGGGACACAGCGTGCCTGCCAGTTGGCGCCGACGCCGGGATTTGGACACCAGCGGCGAAGGACGAAGTGCCGGGGTTGTGGAGTCGACGACCTTGTCGCGCAGGCCCGGCACCCAGCGCAGTCTGGGTAGCACGATGCGGCGCGCCAGGTTGCCGAGCCGGCCACCCCCGGTCATCGACCGGCCGACAGTGAGGGCCAGCCGAATCATGCTCCGGACGTGCGGTTTGCGCTCTCGCTCGTAGCTGTCGAGAACATCGGCCGCTAGGGTGCCATCGAGAACTCCGGCGATCTTCCAGGAGAGATTCATCGCATCGCGCACACCGGCACCCATGCCCTGACCGATGAACGGGGGAGTGAGGTGTGCTGCGTCGCCGAGGATGAAGATGCGCCCACGGCGCCACCGGTTGGCGATTCGAGCCCGGAACGTGTACTCCGTGACCCGGAGGAGCGTCAGCTCGCTGTCAGGGACGTCGCGAGTCCAGGGCGCGATCAGTGGCCGCAATGTGCTCAGGGTGCCGAAGTCGCCGGCGCCTTCGCCGGGCAGCAACCGAAACTCCCACCGGTAGCGGGTCCGTCCGATGCGCATGTGGGTTCCCGCCCGTACCGGATCGCAAAGCTGGTGCACGCCTTCCCACTGTCGCAGGTCGAAGTCGGTGGCCACATCAACGACCAGCCAGCGCTGCTCGAAGTTCAAATCCCCCATGGCGGAGCCGATCTGGGTGCGTACCAGGCTGTTGGCGCCGTCGCATCCAAGCAGATAGTCCGCGTCCATCTGGTGTACCCGGCCGTCGCAGCAGTCGGTGAAGGTGACGCGCACGTGTCCGTCGTGTTCGGTGACCGCGGTGACCTCGGCGTCACTGCGCAATTGAGTGTTCGGATAGCGCTTGAGGTTTGCGCGCAGCAGCGCCTCCAGCTCCGGTTGGTCGAACATGTTGGCCTGCGGGAAGCCGTGCACGCTGTGGGAGGGGTTGCGGTTGAACTCGGCAAGCACCTTGAATCGCTTGTCTAGCAGGCGCAGCCCGAGCGTCGGCCGCGATATCGCGGCGAACTCGTCGGCGATGCCGAGCCGCGCGATGATGCGGTAGATTTCGTCGTCCAGGTGCACGGCGCGAGGCTGCGGGTACACGCCCGGCCAGCGGTCGAGGATGAGGCTGCGCACGCCCAATTGTGCCAAGAGCGTGGCTGCGGTGATGCCGGTGGGTCCGGCGCCGACGATTGCCACCGGCACGTGGCCGGCAACGCCAGAAGCCCCGTCCGTCACGCGTATCGGATTGTGTTGCGCTGGGTTCCGAGGTCGAGTGCCCCGTCGTCGGTGGCCACTGACGCCTCCACGATGTCGCCGTGTTGCAAATATTTCGGGTTGGCCGCTTGCCGCTTGAAGAACGCCCGCCACTTCACGGCCGGCGGCAACAGGTTTCCGATGATCTCCACAGGCTTCGGCGGTGCGCTCAGGGCGGTGCCGACCGGAGTGCCGGTGAGTATCAGGTCACCGGGGGCGAGCTCTTGAAATCGGGTAAGCGACTGCAGCGCCTGCAGCGGCCGGTACAGCATGTCGCCCTCGACCAGCGCGTTCTGTCGTTCGCTGCCGTTGACGCTCAGGCGCAGCCGCAGGTCGCCGAATCGCCTGAGCTCCTCGGCGTTGAGCAATACCAGCTCCGGTCCGACCGGGGTAAACGTCGGATATGATTTGGCCTCGTAGAACTGGGTCTGCGGAAGTTGAATGTCGCGAGCCGAAACATCGTTGGTAATAACCAGTCCGGCGATGAATTCGGCGAGGTTGGTGTCGGAAATGGCTGTGCCGACCGGGATTGCGCGTCCGATCACCAGTCCGATCTCCACCTCGTAGTCGAGCAGTCTGACGTGTGCGGGTTTGACGATGTCGCCGAACGGACCGTTGATCGATGCCGACGCCTTGCGGAAGAAGGTCAGCGGAACCGATGCCGGGTCCATCCCGGCGTCCCGGACATGCGACTCGAAGTTGGTCATCTGGGCCACCACTCGGCACGGCCTGGTCAGCGGAGAGACCAACTCCAGACTGTCGAGGGCGACCGCGTCAGAGCCGGCGGCACGAGCCTCCAAGGCAGCGTCAATGGCGGCCCGATCGGCCAGCAGTGCAGCGGTCGTGGTGGCGGCGGTGTCGATCTTGGTGGCACCGTCAGCAGTCTTGATCCACCAAGCGCCGGCAGTGTGCAGCACGGAAACGGTCATGAGATGGGCACCTTCAGTAGGCCGATGAGGCGGCGGATATCGAATTCGTTGTTGGCGCGAAGCGCGGTGATCATCGAAACCAGTTCGTGGCGAGCCGATAGCGGTGCGGTTCCGAGGAAGTCTCTGGTCGCCGGTGGGCCCCATTGGGCCAATCCAGACGCGGTGAACGGTGCCCAGCCGGGCTCGACCGTATTGTCGAACATGTCGCCGTCGGCGAAGTGCTCGACCAGAAATCCGTCGGGATCACGCCAGTAGTCGAAGATCTGACTGCCCTGAATATGCCTGCCGATACCCCAGGATCGAAAATAGCCACGTTCCCCGAGGTATTCGCCGCCGGCGGCCAGGGCATCGAGATCACTGACCTGATATGCCGAGTGGACGTAGCGGTTGGCTGGACCCAGCGCGATCGCCAATGTGTGGTGATCGGCCGGTGTGGATCCTTGATCGCAGCGGATGAAGCTCATGGTGGGCCCTAGTGCGCGCTGGCCGGGAAAGAACAGAAAATCGCTGACGATCATGCCCAGGTTGTCCAGATACCAGTTCAGCGTCTCGCGGTACTTGGTCGACTGCACCACCAGATGGCCCAGGCGCTGCACCCGTGCGGGCACGCGCGGCGGACGCTGGGTGGTTTTGACGCGCTTCAGCTGGTGCCCGAAATTGAAAGCGTGCGGCTGCTGGCTAGGTAACTCGGGCAGTTCGTGCATGCCCGCGACCACGCACACTGGGATGCCGCTGGGGTCGATCAGGTCGACCGACAGGCCGCCGATGCTGTCTGGTAGCGGCCGGGTGGAAGCACCGAATTTATCGCCTAGCCGCAGCACGTCGACCTCGTCGTGGGCCCGAAACGCCACACCCGCGAATCGCGTCCGTAGTCCGCGCCGCACGATCACGCAGGGCGCACCCGCGTCAGTGCCGCGCAACTGAAGTTCGTCGGCACCGTGCTGTGCCGTCTGGAAGCCGAAAGCCCGCGCGAACGCCTCGGCGCGGGTCAGATCCGGCTTTTCAAACTCCAACCAGGCGATGTCGAGGACCTTGATCACCGGATTCCGGGACCGGCCAGTGTGTTCACCGGGCAGCGCTCCCTGCTCGCTATGCAGGTCTTTACTCGCGTGCTGGCCGCCGCCGATCTCCGGGCTCATCATCATCTCCAAGTTAACTGACGAAATCGTCACACATGAGCTGGCCCTTGGTCAAGACTTCTGATGAATTCGTCAAGAGTGACTTATACTGCCAGGGTGCCAAGATCGAGTGAAGGGCCACAAAGCGGGAGATGAGCGCCATGACGGATCACTCGGAGCTGCCCAACCGCTTGGAGCTGCGCAAGCAACGCACCAGGAATGCGCTGGTCAAGGCCGCACAATGGTTTATCGCTGAAGGCAAGGTCAATGTGCCGGTGCTCGAGATCACCCAGGCCGCCGGGGTCGGGATGGGTTCGTTCTACAACCATTTCGACAGCAAGGAGGAGTTGTTCGAGGCCGCGGTGGCCGACGTGCTCGACGCGCACGGAGCGGTGTTGGACCGGCTCACCGCATCGATTGAAGATCCTGCCGAGACGTTTGCTACCAGCTTCCGGCTGACTGGCCGGCTGTTTCGTCAACGCCCGCAAGAGAGCGAGATCTTGCTGGCCAACGGGCCTGCCCTGTTGTCGTCGGAGCGCGGCCTGGCCCCTCGCGCACTGCGTGACATCAAGGCCGCTGCCGCCGCGGGGAGGTTTCGCATCGATGACCCGGAACTTGCACTTGCTATCGCCGGGGGCGCATTACTGGGACTCGGCGAGCTGCTCCGGGAAGATCCAGACCGCGACGGGGCATCGGCCGCCGACACGGTGACGGAGAGCGTTTTGCGTCTGCTCGGAGTCAATGCCGCCGAAGCACACGCGATCTGTCAACGCCGGCTGCCCGACTTTTACGCGTGGGGTCAGCCCGAAACGCCACCAGGACAACCCCGACGGTGAAGACCAGCGCGGTGACCAACGGATAGTGTCCGTCAGGGGCGAACCCTTGGGCGGCAAGAAAAGCCAGTCCATACGCCGCCATCGCGGCGCCGACCAGCATGACCGGTTCGCCCCAGCGCTCTGCGAGCGGGATGCCGAGTGTGGGTAGCGGGGCGCCGAAAAAGCGCCGTCCCCACCACAACAGCGCCATCTCGAATGCCGTCACGAGGCCCAGGATTGCTACCCACCCGAGTCGGCCCAGCCACCAGTCGGCGGTTCCCTCGGTCGGCTGCGGCAAGAGGCCGGCCGGATAGCCGACGATCGCCACGATGACGACGGGAATCATGTGCCACAGGTACAGGGCCATCACATTGCGGTTGGTTACCGAAAGTACCCGCCGGACAACACCGGCGCGCAACGCGCGGTTGAGCGCCGGCGCAAGTGCCATCACTGTTCCGGTCTGCGCGCAGCCAAACGCCAACAATGCCGCGTTGGGCGGCGTCGTATTGTCGACGGTCTGGCCGGGAACACCGATCATGCTGACCGGATAGTGTCCCAGCCAAATCAGTAGCGCCAGCGCGACCACCGATGCGGCGGCGATCAGCACGGGTCTGTGACCGGTCAATAGCGCGCCGTGCCATGCGATTCCGAGCTGATAGAGCGCCCCCCAACACAGCAGGTAGTTCAGCCAGCCCAGGTAGGGCACGTGACCGCCAAGACTAGCGACGTCTACCGTCACGACCCCCACCGCGAGTACCGCCGGCACCAAAAGGCCCCAACGGCGTTGTGCAGCAATCGCAATCGGAGTCAGCGACACCACCATCAGGTACACGGCGAGGAACCACAGATGCATCGCCACCGCCCAGCCGGCGTATTGCAGCACCGAACCGGCAACTCGGTAGACGCCCAGTCCCAACACAACGAGCGACACCAGCGCGACGTACACCGCTGTCGGTCCGAGGACTCGGGCCAGTCGATGGCGCAGCCAGGTCTGGCGCGACACACCGTCAGCGTCGTGCCGATGCGCCCAGGACACGGCGCCGGCGTAGCCGGCCACCAGGAAGAACGTGGGGACGGCCTGGAATGGCCAGGTCAGCCACTGAGTCCAGGGCTGGTCGACCAGGGGGTTCTGCCGACCGAAAGATCCGTCGTGATAGGTCACCGACCCGGCCAGCCAATGTCCCAGCACGATGAGGACCACACCCGATACGCGGTAGAAATCCACCGCAAGATTGCGGTCCGGTCGCGTGGTGTCGACGTCGTCCATCAGCGGGGGACAATCAGCATGTCGAAGTTGGGCGGTCGGTGGGTGGCCAGCGACGCGGCGGTCGCGGAAAGTTCGACTTGGCGCACTCGCGCAACGCTACTCGTCCCCGTGCTCGGCGAAGCGGTGCGGCCATGCATCGATCGGCATACCTGCTGGCGCGTCACCAGTATTTCCGCAAACATATTCTCTGCTCACGGATGCTTTTGCCTTGCAGTCAGTTAGTCGATCTAGGGGTGGATTTGGTGCGGATCCACTCAGCGGTAGAGAGAATGATCAGGATTGCCGCGAAGAAGCCACCGGCGATTCCTGAGATCAGCAGCGGCAGTTGGCCTCTTGCCCCCCACAGCAGGCCGGCCCACACACCCGCCGACAAAACCGCGAAGCCCGTCGCGCCCTGAAATATGCCTTGCGCACTGGACTGGTGCTCGCCGGGAACGAGTCCGGAGATCCATGCCTTTCCAACGCCGTCGGTGCATGCGGTGAAAAGTCCGTACAACCCGAGGATGAGCCAAGCCGAGACTTTGTCGGTTGTGAGTCCGAGCCCGATGTAGCCGGCCGCGAAAAAGACCATGCCTATCCCGAACACGGTCCGTCTCGGAATGCGGTCAGCGAGTGCTCCAGCTGGATAACTGCCCAACGCGTATACCACGTTGTATCCCACGTAGGCCAGGATCACTTCAGTTACCGAGAATCCGATCTCGTTGAGGCGCAACAGAATCAGGGCATCGGGGAAGTTGACAACGCCGAAAGCCGCCAGCAGCGCGACCACCCGCCAGTACCCACCCGGCAGCGCACGCAGAGCCGCCGACACCGGCGGTCGCCGTGCGCGCTCAACCGTTCGGGGGCGCTCGCGCACCAACGCGACGAGGGCCACACTCAGGACGGCCGGAATGATCGCGATGTATAGCAACGGCGGAATCTCATGGTCGAGTAACTCGTACCCGGCAAGCCCGATCAACGGTCCGACAACCGCGCCGAGCGTGTCCATAGCGCGGTGAAACCCGAACACGCGGCCGCGGTTGGTTTCATCGATTCCGTCTACGAGCAGTGCGTCGCGCGGCGCTCCCCGGATACCCTTGCCGACTCGATCGACCACGCGTCCGGTCAGCACCCCGGGCCACGCACCGGCGACCGCAACGATCACTTTGCCGAGCGCGGCCATACCGTAGCCCGCGGTGATCAGAGGACGCCGCGCAAACCTATCCCCGAGTGGTCCAGCCGCCAGTTTTGTCAGCGACGCCGCTCCCTCGGCCGCGCCTTCGACGGCTCCGACGACGGCGGGCGGTGCACCCAGAACTGCGGTGAGGTAGATCGGTAACAGCGGGTACAGCAATTCGCTGGCGGTGTCTTGGAGGAACGACACAGCCGATAACACCCACACATTGCGGGTCAGCCAGCTGTTGGTCTTAGCCGCGGGAAAGATCACCGGTCGACGTGGCCGTTCACCACGGCCGGGCATGATGACACGTGTGTGTTCTTTCCGACGCTCGATCTAGCGATGTGTTCCTGGGCCTGGTGACATGACGCAACAGTCGATGGTAACGGTCAGCCGGGAAACCGGACAGTGGTCCCAGGCATCAGTTGAACGACTCGACCACGGCATTCCACTTCGACTCCGGCAGCGTCGCGTGGATCCACACTGATGATCACGCCCTTTCCGCTGACCCGCAGGTGCATGTGCAGACCGCGGTAGTGGATCGGGAATGCCAGCACGCCAAGTGCTTCCGGCCAGTGCGGGGATAGGATTATGCGGTTGGACCGGGTCTCGATCCCGGTGAAGCATCGCTGCATGAGGTCGACGCTGCCGGCCATGGCCGCCAGGTGAATGCCTTCGGACGTAGTGCCGCCCTGGATGTCCGAGACGTCGGACTTCAGCGCCTGCTGGAAGAACTCCAGTGCACGATCGCGGTTGGCCCGGGCGAGCACCCAGGTATGCACCACACCGCTGAGCGTCGACCCGTTCGACGTGCGGGCCAGGTAGTAATCAACCATTTTTGGAACCTTGTCGCGCATGAAGCGGTAGCCGAGCCGGCCGAGTAGCTCACCCAACTCCGTTGCCGACATCAGGTAGAGCAGCATCAGGACATCGGCCTGCTTGGAAGCCTTGTACCGGTTCACGTCGTCGTTCTCGGCCTCCAGGATGCGGTCGAGGCGTTGGATGTTGCCGTACTGCCGCCGGTAACGGTCCCAGTCCAGTTCGTCCAATTCGTCATATCCCTCGAATTGGCTGATGACGCCGTCGTGGAACGGGACGAACATCTGTCGGCTCACCTTATCCCAGTGCGCCAGTTCCTCATTGGTCAGTCCAAGTGTGTGCAGTAGGTCGAGTCGGTTCGGCAGCGGTAGCAGTTTCAGTGCGTCGAAGGCCCGCATGATCACCCAGACCGCCATCACGTTGGTGTACGCATTGTTGTCGATGCCGTCGTAAGGAGCCTCGGGGTAGCCCGAGTGGAATTCATCGGGCCCGATGACGCCTCGGATGCTGTAGCGATCGCGTTCTTGGTCGTAGGTGGCCCTACTCACCCAGAAGCGCGCGATCTCGGCCAGCATCTCGGCGCCATAGTCGATCAGATAGGCGAGATCCCCGGTGACCTGATAGAACTTCCAGGCGCTATAGGCGACGGCGATGCCGATGTGGTGCGCGCGAGCGCTCGAGTCGGGATTCCATCGGCCGTTGCGCGGATTGAGGTGCAGGCGTTGGCTTTCCTCGCGTCCATCGCTGCCGGATTGCCACGGGAACATCGCACCGCAGTATCCCGCCGCCCTAGCGGCGTGACGTGCCTCGGGCAGGCGCCGGTACCGGTATCCGAGCAGCGACCGGGTGACCATGGGCAGCCGTAGGTTGAGCACCGGGTAGATGAACAGCTCATCCCAGAAGATGTGCCCGCGATATGCCTCACCGTGCAGTCCGCGAGCCGGCACC